>Ga0265296_1005126_pt1 | contig 10977 bp, 9 predicted proteins | sample MunlanPumphouse1_FD_189073 | JGI IMG/M metagenome (GOLD analysis project Ga0265296, IMG submission 189073) | Groundwater microbial communities from a municipal landfill in Southern Ontario, Canada - Pumphouse #1 | ecosystem: Environmental > Aquatic > Deep subsurface > Groundwater | place: Canada...
TTTCGATTGATATAATAGCCATCTTTTTCATGCTGGAATAAATAGTTTTGATTCAAGTTGTCCTTGACAGTTACTGTTGCGTTTTTTACCGCTGTAGAACCCATTTCTGCATCAATAGCTACGGATTGCGAAACCCGGATACGTTGTACATTGCTCGCATCGGAAAGCTGTGCATCGATCACAACACGACCACTATCTGCATTCAGATTGAGATCTACTTTTTCTTCACAGGCCGAAAAAAGAAGAATGGAATATAGAAGTATATAGGAGGATTTGGATAGCATGGGTTTAAAATTTAAAGTTCCAGGTTACTGAAGGGATAATGCCAAAAAGTACAATTTTGTAAGCCGCCGTGTTATTTGGATTTGACTTGTCTTCGCGAAAGTCTATCGTGTAGGCGTTTTTGCGGTTGTAGACATTGTAGATGCCAAATGTCCAGCTCGAATGAAAACGCTCCGTCGTAGGTTTGGGATCGTAGGTTGCCGATAAGTCTAACCGGTGGTAGTCGGGCATCCGATAGCCATTTCGTTCAGTATAATAGAATAACGATTTTCCATTGACCTGATATTTTCCGCTGGGAAATGTAACAGCATTGCCGGTATGGTATACAAAGGTCGCTCCCAGCGTCCAGCTTTTCGAAAGTGTATACAGTCCGACAATAGACAGATCATGTGTGCGATCTTGGCGTGCATTGAACCAGGTACCGTTGTTGATGCCTGCAAATTGACGCTGGCTCTTTGAGAGGGTATAGCTTATCCAGCCGTTCATTTTCCCGCTGTGTTTGCGTAGATACCATTCTATACCAAAGGCCCTTCCCCGACCAAAGAGCAATTCTCCTTCGAAATGGGCGTCGGCCTGCAAGGTTGCTCCATTGCGGATGTCGATTTGATTGCCTAATCGTTTATAGTACGCCTCTACAGACAAGCTGTACTGTTTTTTTGAAAAATTGCGGAAGTAGCCAAAGGCAACTTGATCCACAATTTGGGGTTTAATATTCAGGCTGCTGAGTACATATTGATCTGTGGGCAGACTGGCCGTACTATTGCTCAATTGGTGTAGATTCTGAACAGCTCGGTTGTACGAGGCTTTTAGGCTGCTCTGTTCGTCCAGCAATAGACTTGCCGATACGCGTGGCTCCATATTGATATAGTGTTTTGCAATTCGGTTATTGTCGCGTTTCCCCCCAATAGGATTGCCGTTTTTGTCAAATTCATAAAAAGTACGTTGGCCCAGAACCATAAAATCATGTATATGTAGTCCGTAATGAATCGAAAGTGCACTTGTTGGCTTCCATTCATGAGAAACATAACCGCCAACATCAATGCCACGTTGACTTTCGATGGCTGTTGGATTGACGGATTGATTGGTGGGAGAGGAGAGGTTGGTGGGTCTGATCGCTTGAAAAACTGCTCCCGCACCTATTCGTATGATATTATTAGCGTTGGCATAATAAGCAAAGTCCTGCTTGAACTGAAGGTTGCGGATCCTCGAAGCAACCTCAAAATTGGTCTGTTCACTCGAAACTCCTGCCTGATAATTAAATCCACTATAGATAAAAGAAGTATTGCTTGATATTTTTGGATTAAAGCGGTGGTTTAATCGTGCCGTTGCGGTCGTATTTCCCCAGGCAATATTAAATAGATCGCTGTATTTGAGTCTGTCCCTTCCATTATAGGCTGAAAGATATAAAGTCGTTTTCTTTCCGAAATTAAAGCGGAGTTTTGCATTCAGATCATAGAAGTACAGGGTATTTTGGGCCATGTCTTTATTCTTGGCCAGTTTCAGAAATGAATCGGCATACGAGCGTCGCGCACTGAAGAGAAAGGAGCTTTTGTTTTTTTCAAGCGGACCTTCCACCTTTAATCGGGAAGCAATAATACCTATGCCACCTTCGGTACTAAATTTTTTCTGGTTTCCATCTAACGTTGAAATATCCAGCACGGATGCAATACGGCCGCCATATTGAGCCGGGATATCGCCTTTATAAAGTTGTATATCCTTGATAGCGTCTGAATTGAAGGTTGAAAAAAAACCGAGTAGGTGGGAGGCGTTATATACGGTGGCTTGATCCAATAAGATCAGGTTCTGTCCTGCGTCGCCGCCGCGTACATTAAAATTGGTTGAACCTTCACCACCGCTTTGCACACCGGGGAGTAGCTGTATAGTTTTTAACAGGTCTTTTTCACCGAACAAAACGGGCAAAGCATCCACTTCTTTGGTACTGAGTTGAATAGAGCCCATTTGTGTATCTGCTACATTTTGGCCTTTTTTTGAATGCGTGACAATAACCTCGTCGATACGTCGACTCAAGGGCTGTAGATCGAAATTTTTCTGCAGGGATTGGTCCAATCGGATCTCAAGCACCTGTTGTTGGTAGCCCATGTAGCTAATAACCAGACGATGTGAACCTTTTGGGAGCGTCAAAGAATAACGACCTTGTATATCTGTTTTGCTACCAAGAGGATTATTTTCCGTGCGGATTAGCGCTCCGCTTAAGGGCTTATTGCTAGAGGAATCCCGGACGATTCCCGTAAGGGAAATCTGTTGTGCTGACGCAACAAAAGGAAACAGTGCCAGTGACACTGGGAGGAAATACTGAACGATGGAGATCATTTGAAGTTCTTGTCTGATAGTTGATTTTGTGCAATTAAATGGAATGACCTGTTAATCAGTGATTAAAATTTGTTATTGTAGTTTAGTTAAGTGTGGGTTGTAATTGTTGCATATATTCGTTTTGGTTTAGATAATATGATAACGATCTATCGTGTAAAAATATTGTTTCAATAGGTCGATGATTTTAAGTGTTTGCTAGGCAGTGTTTTAATTGTTTTTATGTCATATGAACTTTGACAGAATTTCATCGGAAATTTGTAATTTAACAGATGCTAAACAATTTTATTAAATCTAACTAATGGGTAAAGATTATCATTTAAAACACACTGGTGAAGATCTATTGTCAAAAACAATCAATTTCTTGCGCTTTCCGCTGATCGTGGGGGTGGTGTTTATCCATACAGATTTTTCACATATTGTATTGGCAGGCGTAAAGCAGATTGACTTTGTAAATTTTCCGATCTTCACAAGTGTTTTTTTTCTGTTTTCTAAGATAATTTTTGAAGTTTGTGTGCCGCTGTTTTATTTTATTTCTGGCTTTTTATTTTTTTATCGAACGGAAGGATTTTCGATTCAGATATACTTTAAAAAGTTAAAAGATCGCTTCCGATCGCTTTTTATCCCTTATATATTTTGGAATTTCGTGGTGCTGCTCTTCTTCTTTCTTGCCCAGGCCTTTTTCGCTGGCAGCCTCATTTCTGGGGTAAATAAGCCAATTGTCGACTATAGTGTAATGGATTGGATATGGTCCTTTTGGGATACGTCTAAAGTGAATCCTCATCTTGAAAAAACACTTCCTGCCAATTCTCCCTTTTGGTTTATACGTGACCTGATGGTGGTGGTGGTCTTTTCCCCTCTCCTATATTGGCTGGTCAAAAAGCTTGGTGTTTTTGTTCTAGCTCTTCTGGGCTTGCTTTGGCTATATAATCCTTATTTCTACCTCCCTGGTATTAGTACGGTATCGTTTTTCTTCTTTACCGCTGGTGCATATTTTAGTATCTACAAAAAGGATTTTGTGCTACTGATGAAACCTCTTTTACCTTGGGCGGCAGCACTCTTTGTATTTATAGTTGCTGCAGAATTTTATTTTTTTGGTGAGAGCTGCTGGAGTTACCTCTATTGTGCAAGTGTGATGGTTGGTTTACTATTTTCAATAGCACTTTCAGCGCGTTTTATCGAGAAGGGTTACTGGCAGCCGAATTCCTTTTTGGCAGAGGGAAGCTTTTTTATCTTTGCCTATCATCGCTTGCCCTTAGTATTTGTCATCAAATTTTTATTTTATATAATCCGGCCGCAGTCTGAAGTGTCATTCCTATTGTTATATATCGCATGTCCCGCTGCAGTCATTATGCTGGGACTGCTCGGTTATCGGGTATTGAAAAACATGCTGCCAAGATTTACAGCAATAATTTGTGGAGGAAGATAATGATACGAATGAAAAAGAAGCAATGGATCTTTGTGCTGGTACTCGTCCTCGTTTTGACTATGCTTTTTTATAGATATGGCCTGCCATTTATCCATAGAAATAAGTATGCAAAGGTTAAAACTCAATACGAATTTACCGAAATAATCAATTTGGGCTGTACCTCTGTTAAGCAACAGGGCGCTTCTAATACCTGTTGGTCCTATACGGGTAATTCTTTCCTGGAATCTGAAATGATTCGAATGGGAAAAAAGCCGGTTGAAATTTCCCAGATTTATACGGCTCGACAGGCTTACCTCGGCAGGGCACAAAATTTTGTTCGGCTTCATGGTGGGTTGTCCATGGGTGAGGGCGGCCAGATCCACGATGTACTGAATGTATTCCGAAAATATGGAGCGCTACCGCAATCAGCCTATTCAGGTCTCTATGGAAATAATACTTACAATGACTTTAAAAAGATGACGCCCATGTTGAATAGCCTGCTTAAAGTGTTGGTCAAAACCAAACCATTACGGTCCAATTGGGAGGAATCTTATCAAGCAGCGTTAGATGCACATTTAGGAAAAGTTCCCGAAACATTTGATTATGAGGGTAAAAAGTATACTGCGCGAAATTTTGCTGATCAGGTGATTGGTATCAGACCGGATGATTATGTGGCTTTGGCGTCGGTTACAGACCAACCTTTTTATGAGCCTTTTGTGCTGCTTATCCCCGATAACTGGTCATTTGATTCGTTCTACAATGTGCCCATGGAGCAGCTTACCAATACCATAGATACCGCGCTACAACGAGGCTTTACTGTAGCATGGACGACGGATGTCTCTGAGAATGGTTTCTCCTGGCAGCATGGCTTGGCGTATGTGCCGCAAAAGTCCGAAGATGAGATGTCAAAAGAAGAAATAAACACAATGTTTGTGAAACCGATGCCCGAACGGAAGATTACTGCCGCTGAAAGGCAGGCCGCTTTTGAGAATTGGCAGACCACCGACGATCACGCTATGCATATTGTTGGATTGGCTAACGACCAGTATGGAAGACCCTACTATATCGTCAAAAATTCCTGGGGTAAAGCCAATCCATATAAAGGCTATATGTATGTAACCAAAGAATTTGTTCGTTTTAAAACGATTTCGCTGCTCTTGCACAAAGATGCGCTAGAAGCTAAAATAAAGACAAAAATCACCCTATAATTCCCAAGTCTTTCCATATTTCACGTCGAAGTTTGTGATATGGAAAACAATAAACTTACTTCTCGGTGCTTGCGCGCATGTTTATTTATATGTGCTATAACTTGTTCGATTGTCGCTCTTGCGCAAGAAAATAGATCCCTACCCGATAAAGTACATCATGCCGAACCTTTATATAATGATCTTGTCCGGGATCTTGGTGCACGGAAAGGAGAGAAGGAATTTAATGTCGGCGCTGATATTAAAAGAACGCATTCGGCTGATGAATTTGGCTACCTCATGGAATATGAATTTGCGCCGATAGATCGATTAGGACTGGAAGCGGAAACAGACTTTGCATATTCAAAAAGCCGCATGGCCAATGGGTCTTCCAGCAATCAATTGGAAAGGTTGCGTTTATCTTCGCAATATTCCTTTTATGTTTCTAAAAAACATGCAACAACTTTGGCTATTGGGTATACACAGATATTTGATTTTGTGGATGGTGGCACTGGGTTTAATCCATTCTTTATAGCCGCCAAAAACTGGCATAACAATTGGCATGCATTGATTTATACTGGACCAGAATTCACGTATCGTTATGCTTCATCCAAAATGGATTTGATGTGGCAGGTGAATACCTCATTTCATTATACCATACCGCAGACAGATCACTTTATCGGCGTTGAGGTCAATCAGGAAATTTCTTCCGAGGGCATACAAACGACACTACATCCCCAGATTAAGCTCGGACTTAATAACAAAATGGCCATTGGTATGGCGGTGGGTTTGCCTATTAGTGGCAAAGAAAAGGTGCTTAGCGGATTTTGGAGGCTGATCTATCAATTATAATTTGTTAAAAATAATGTATGAAATGTGCTTCTGATGATGGGATAAAAAATAAATGGGGCGAACGCCTTCGCCCCATTATATCCATTATTATTATCAAGTCGAACGCAAAAAAAATGACTTGACGGCCCAAATGTAAAAAAATATTGTGGAACTTTCCTTCTAAAAAATTACCATAATTAGGTAAAAAATAGAATAAGTAGATGGAGCGCTACAGCTTTTTATCCATAAAAAAAACGGCTAGATTGCGCTAGCCGTTCTGTTTATAGAGTTACCAAAAACTATTTGTATTGTCTAGTTTGTACGTACACAACGCACGTTTTTAAGTGATGAACTTGCTACGTTGATACCAAGTAAGCTCACCGTAGATAATAGCTCAGCTGTACCTTGGGCAGTTGCAATACGTCCAGTTAAAAGTGGTTGTTTGGTTACTGCCAAATATCCCCAAGTACCTAAATTAACCAAACCTAAAATACTGTTCGGTGGATCTGAAGTCCATAAAGCAGCTTCACGACCATAACTTAGTCCTAAAAGGGCTTGGATAGCTGTTAAATCAAGTGTAAGGAAATTTGGATCCAATACATTTACACGTGCCAATTGACCGTTGTAATAAAAACGAAGGTTGTTGGAAGCTGCATCAAATGCTGAATTGCCCGTGCCGGATGTTGTAGTGTACTGAATATAATTTCCAGTAGTTGAACCACTTGTAGGACTAGGCGAAGAGTTCGGCGCTTTTGTTCCAATTAAAAGATCCGTAATGTTTTGCAATACATCGGTTAAAAGCGCATTTGAGCTAACATAAGCCGTTGTAGAAAAATCAGCATGGCTTGGTTTTCTCCAAAGTCCCTGAGGATATACTTGTGCACATGGGTCAGCGTAGGCTGTCATGGACTGAAATTGGCCCGGAAGAATAGCGCCATATGCGAAGTAACTATTCGCTTCGGAGCGTTGTTTGTTGTTCGCGAAGAAACGATACGGGTTGTGACCAGCGGTGTAATACAGATTTGAACGTGACCATTTTACTGTAGATCCTGTCGAAGTCAATGGTGATTCAACGATATTAGCCAATAGACGATGACTATTTCCTAATACAGGGGTCACATTAAATGAAATATTGATCGGCGCAGTGGTCGCAAAAGTACGGTCCACATTGTCGGCATGTTTGATGGCTAAATTTGTTACTGAGACAGTAACGTTATTTAGGGCTGTCGTTCCTGCTGTATACACGTAGGCAATTTTCGCGTCCGAGTAAGTTGGGTCAATATTGGTAAAACTAGCCCAGTTTAATGTCGGTGCAAATGTGGTTGCAGACGGTGTAAGGGCTCCAGTAGCTACATTAAGTGCGGCGCTCCGTAAAGCTAAATTCGATACAGCAAGATTTCCAGATACCATATTTCCAAATACACCCATGGTATTCAGCTCAATAGCGATACGAGAATATTTGTGTGCAAAGGTGATTGGTAAGCTAACATCTGTCCCTGGCGTAGTCGGGATAGTGATGCTTCCAGAAGCGTAAAGGACATCCTTGTTCTCCGGTAATTGAAGTGTTGGGTTTGCAACGGTAATGTCTGGAATAGCATCTGTATTGTTGTAGGATAAGGCTACCCATTTGTACGTGGTGCCATGTGTTACAGGGATTGTAAGATCTGTTCCTGAAACACTGTATTGTTTTGAAGAGAGTAATTGTGTTCCATCGGCAGAGAAAAGGTAAACCCTGTAAGTGACGCCGTTGTCTAAGGCTGCAGCGCGTAGGCCTGTGCTTGCAGCAGCGACAGTACCATCCGCATTTCTGCTTTGTACAGCATCTGATGCTGCAGCTTTGAATGGAACATTGTTGTCAACAGCTGATACAACGTCAACGTCACCAAAGGACTCTACCTGTAGTTTTGAGGATTTACTGTTGTTTGAAGCTTGTTTTACGGTATTGTCTGATCCTTCGTTAATACCTTTGATGGACAGCACAATGTTTGTGCCCTCATGGTTATCGGCTTGCTCTACTGCAGCGCCGCGCTCTTTGGAACAGCTTGTTGCAAGCATTCCAGATGTGGCCAATAGGACAGTCGCAACTACCCAATTAGCTTTTCTAATCGTTGAAAAGTTCATAAATTTCTTAAAATCGTTTGTTAAATGCTTTTTTAAGTCCTTTCAGGCTGTTATGCTTCACCTGTGCCTGTGCCACCTGTACCTTCACCGAAACCTCCGTCGGTAGGGGCAGGGGTAGCAGAGCCAGCAGCAATGCCTTGTTCCAATTCAACTACGTTCTCCACGATGGACGGAGCAACGTACATTTTTTTTGCGTTCTTATTCATGATAATATTATTTGGATAATCCATGCCATTACAAGCATGGGGTTTAAATTTAATGGACAATTTTAACCCTGTTTCATGTTCAAAAATACACGCGCTGTTGAACGGCTTTGCCTTTGCGTATAGGCAATTAATGCTGTTCTAGCGGACGCATTTTTGATTTTATTTTTCTGTGTTTGTGTGTTTCTAATTTAATTGTTAATATTTATTTTGCTATCGGCTAGTCATACTTTTCCCGAATTGAATTGTAATATTACGACTTAATATCAACTTGTGCAAAAAAAAATTGTAAACTTTTTTTTAAATCATTGTTGATTTCATAATGGAACAACTTTCTTTATTGTTATAATTAGCTATGATCTATGACTGAAATATCGGTTAAAAGTACTTTACGGCTATAAATTTTACTGTTTGATCAGCGTTCTTCTTGCTGGCTTTTCATAAAACAGACCAGTTAGCCTTTTGTTTTATGTTTTTTAAAATGTTTTTTTTGTTTGTTTATTATTCTATAATTAATATGTTTAAACAGTGTTTTTCCGTAAGTCAGTTTTATAGCTTTTATTGAGTATTATAAGGATATATATTTCTTTTTTTGATAGTGATTGTGTTGATAATGTCTTTTGCATGAGTTTTATTTTTTTTCCATACAATGCCTGAATTTGTTAATTTATTTATTGATTTTCAATATAAATAATTCCTTTTTAATTTTTAGAGATACCAAATACTCTATTTATTGGTAATATATTTCCTTGTGTTTTATGTTGTCAGATTTCATTTTAGGAAAATTGCGGATGCAACTAACTGTTTTGTCTATTTTCCATCAGTGTTAATAAATGTAAAAATTACCGTCTATTAGATATGGAAACGCGTTTTTGGATAAGGTTGCTTTGTTTAACTAAATTCACTAAGGTATGTTTAAACGGGCTATTCGGCGCTATTTAAGCCCATTAGTTTTTGATAATTGCGATTCTAACCTTCTTCTCCTGTGCGTTTCTAAGGTCGTTGATTTTAATGTCTATCGACGTTTCAATTTTTACCTATTAAGTTCTTTATTAATTGCTATTTCTTTTCATGATAGTGGTAAGTTGTTTGTTTGTAGCGGCTTTGTAGCTGTGTCGCTACAAGTATGGAAACTTAGCTTAAAATATTGTTTAGCGGATTAATTATTGTCTACTTTCGCACATCTTCGAAATGAAAAGTGTCGTATTTAACTTATTTAAATAGCTCTAATACAGCTTGTTTTTCTGTGTTTTTTACTGCTTTTTACTTTGAAGGTTCAGAAAAGTTTATAACACATAAAAATATAATCATGAAAACGCAAAAGACAAATTTGATTAGCAAAACTGACCGTTTAGTTTATGTTGCTCCAACCGTAAAAAAACAGAATATTGAATTGGAGTATAGTGTGGCTGCTGGTTCGGTAAATCCATCTGTACAACAACAATGGGGCGAAACAGAAACGCAAACACATGAAGTAGATAATAACTTCTGGAACTAAACGCAAATTTTGATCAAATTAATTAGCTATGAAACAATTTAACATGAAAACTTTATTGACGGCTCTTATTGTAATGGTACTTTTCGTTTCTTCTTGTCAGAAAGATAACAGTACGGATAATCAAGCCGGGGAAATGGCAGCTATAGCAGTCAATATGAATGGTATCGGTCTTGAAGATGGTGCAAAGCTGTTGGCACGTTCAGCTGCTAGTACTTCATTGGCTTCGACCGAAGCTGTACAACAAGTAACCGTCCCTTTTGGTGAGGATCTGGTTGTAAGAGCAACATTAACCGAAGTGAAAAGTTCAACATCATCGGCATTGCGTGCTTCTGCGAGCAAAGCAGCAACCACTTCAACCGGGACTGGAGCAATTAAACCTTTTAGCGGAAATTTCACCATTCGTGTGTATAAACAAGGGAGTACAACGTTAGAAACGACCATAAACTGCATTGGCGGAGCGAGCAACAAGTTTGAGCTAGCACCAGGTGCCTATAAATTTATTGTGTCTGCTTACGGCAATGCTACTGCAACTGGAGCGGATAAAGATCCATTGTGGCAAGAAATCAATCAAACAGTTGCTGCTGGAACAAATGCGTTGGATATTTTACTGAAGCACAAACTAACTGAGGTTACCGTAAAATTTGATGCGGGAAGTGGCCGTACAATTTCTGCAATCGGTGGAGCGACGATAACGCCTAACTTCAATTATAGTTTTGATGAGGTAACGGGTCTTGTTAGCTACAGTGGAACAGGAGCTACAAAAACATTTAGCTTTCCAACACAAACTGCTGGACAGGTTTGGACTAGCAATGCTGTAATGATCGCCGTTGAAAATACGACTGCTGGTCAAGTAAAATTGGATCCTGTAACGATTAATGGAGTGACTGGGAATGTTGAATTGACAGGTTTATCATTGCGTCAAGGGGTGCAGTATACATTGGATTTAAATTTGGGAGCTAAAAAACTGCCTACTTTCGAGATTGGTAATGAGACTTGGTCGGGAGGTAACCTAGAACGCAATCCATCAACAGGTGAGTATCACTTTGGTACGGAGGTAAATAGTGCTGGAGACTATTGGTTTCCAGATCGTTTGTTGCCAAAACGCTTGGATGGAACAAATCA
>Ga0265296_1005127_pt1 | contig 10975 bp, 7 predicted proteins | sample MunlanPumphouse1_FD_189073 | JGI IMG/M metagenome (GOLD analysis project Ga0265296, IMG submission 189073) | Groundwater microbial communities from a municipal landfill in Southern Ontario, Canada - Pumphouse #1 | ecosystem: Environmental > Aquatic > Deep subsurface > Groundwater | place: Canada...
ATAAGCCATTATCGTTCAACCGCGGGTAGATACCCGCTCTGGTGGATGTAAGAATCTTTTGGACAAAATTATTTTCTCCACACAATTTGGCTATGATCCACAAAACGGAGGCGTGCTCTCGCCCCCGTTCCAGTGATGCATTCCCTCGCTTCGATATCGAGCGTGACAGAACGGCATCAGATCAGATCCCGCTGAGCTTCCGATGCGCGTCACGGATCTCCTTCTCCAATCTTTCCACGAGTTTCGGATTCTGCTTCAGGTACTGACGGGACTGCTCCCTCCCCTGGCCGATCGTCTCGCTTCCCGCGCGGAGGTGTGTCCCGGATTTCTCGATGAGGCCGTACTTGAGGCCGAGATCGATGATGTCCCCTTCCTTGGAGATTCCCTGTGCGTAGAGGATGTCGAACTCCGCCTGCCGAAACGGCGGGGCGATCTTGTTCTTCACCACCTTCACCCTCGTGCGGTTGCCCACGATCATCTGCTCGTCGGCGCCCTTCTCGGTGATCTTGTCGATGCGCCGGACATCGAGGCGCAGGGAGGCGTAGAACTTCAGAGCGTTCCCGCCGGTGGTCGTCTCCGGATTGCCGAACATCACGCCGATCTTCATGCGCATCTGGTTGATGAAGACCACGGAACAATTCGTCTTGCTCACGATGGACGTGAGCTTCCGGAGCGCCTGGCTCATGAGGCGTGCCTGCAGCCCCATGTGGCTGTCGCCCATCATGCCTTCGATCTCGGCGCGCGGCGTGAGTGCCGCCACCGAGTCGATGACGACGATGTCGATGCCGCCCGAGCGGACGAGGGTTTCGGTGATCTCCAGCGCCTGCTCCCCGTCGTCCGGCTGGGAGACGAGGAGATTAGCGATGTCCACGCCGATCTTCTTCGCGTACTGGATGTCGAGCGCGTGCTCCGCGTCGATGAACGCCGCTTTTCCGCCGCGCTTCTGGATCTCGGCGATGGCATGCAGGGCGAGCGTCGTTTTCCCGGAGGATTCCGGGCCGAAAATCTCGATGATCCTGCTCCGTGGAATGCCGCCGCCGAGTGCGAGGTCGAGACTCACTGAACCGCTCGAGTAGGTCTCGATGTGGATGTTCTGTGCTGTGCCCATGTTCATGATCGAGCCGGCGCCGTACTGCTTCTCGATTTCCGCGATGGCGGACTTGAGGGCCTGTTGCTTCGCCGCAGAGAGCGCCTCCGCCGTTCCCCTGGCGGGTGCGAGTTTCTGGGGGGCGGATGATTGGTCCGTGGGAGGGGATGACTGCTTCGTCATGATGGAATTGGAGGAGGATATAGAGGGTGTACAAACGAACACCGTCACTATCTACGTACGGTTCGCATCCGTCAAACAGAAACTCTTGCAATCCTTTGGTACTATTGTGGTGTACGAGTGTACACCTATTCGAATACTCTGAACGTAGGATCCTGCTTAATGACTTCGCAGGTATTCTTCAATCCGCCTTCGCCCTGCGGGGCTTTCCGTCGCGACTCGGCCGCGCCGAGACGGACGGCGCGACGAGGAGCATGGATGCTATGTATCAGCTAGCGAAGGCGATGGTCTGATTAAGCGATGCTTGGCATCGGAAAAAGGAGTCCAGAGCTTGCTCTGGGGTTCATACCAGTGATCTGTACACCCTGCTATGTGGGGAGACAAGAAGACAGATTTTCGCTCCCGTGCGGCGCGGGGGAAGGTGGAGAGGGTTTCGCTCATGTCAAAGTTTGGTGGTGACCTCTAGGGAAATTTTGGAAGATCGGACGGGAGTTTCTTTTGTTGTTTGTCGACCTTGCGCTTGAGTTTCTTCACGTCTTCTTCCGGCGGCAACTCCTCCGGCTTGATGCCGCGCTTGCCGAGAAGCGTGCGAACCTCCGCATTGTTTTTCACATGCTCCGTCGTGATGGTCGGCTCTCCATGCATGTCCTCTTTCTCGACATTGAAGTTGGTGAGCTCGGTGGCAAAGTCCTTTGCCTTGATTGTAATCGTCGGCAGATGGTCGGCCAGAGCGCCGCTTTTGATTCCCAGTTTTCGTTTCATTTCCCCGGTCGAATATCCGCCGAACAGCGCCTTGTCCCCCTTGCTGCGAATGTTTGCAAATCCTTTCTCGTCGACCCCGCGCTGATACAGATTCTCGCTCAGTCGCTTTTCGGTTTCAGTCAATTTTGCGCGTGCCTGTAAACGCTCATGGAGCAGGATCCTCTCCTCGAGCACTTCCTGCTTACGCGTCTGGAGTGCGAAGTAGCTCTGCGCGAACGCGATGACCTCCTTGCGAGGATCACCGTTCTGGGCGACGAGGTAGCAGGCGAAGCGTGTGAGGAGATAGTCATCCACTTGACGCTGCGCTCCTTTGCCAACCTCGATCATTTTGCCGACGTCGGCAAAATGATATTTGGGCTCCTGCTTGCTGTTTTTGCAGGATTCCATCGCCTTTGCTATCACGTCGTGGAAGTTTACCCATTTCTCATACCCGAGCAGTTGCTGTAAATCCCGCGCCGACCAGCACTCAACGCCCTGATATTCCCGAGCGTAATCTTCGAAGGACTGCCGGTAGTGGTGGATGAGATCGGATTTCATAAGAGGCAGAGTGGCGAGAGGGGTGATGTCATGGTTGGTGCGAGAGGAGCGAGAGCAGTATGCGTTGCCGGTGGAGAAGTCCTGCTGGCATGGGAAGCATGAAGAGAGTGTACGAGTGTACACCTGTTCACTGAAAACCCCGAATCAATTCTTGGAATGAGTGAGGTCGTCGCTTCTCGTACTCCTCCTGTTTCACGTAGAGCCAGCCGTAGCGTACGTTCTTCTGCAAAGCATTCGCATCCACACACCACTGCTTCAGGCGGTCGATCTTGCGCGGATCGTCCAAGTCCTCCCTCCCCTTTGTCTCCACGATATACACCTCGTGTTCCATGGTCTTCACGAGGAAATCTGGATAGTAGTTGCTGATGTCACCGTCGGCGTTCTGGTAGTCAATGCGGAAATTCACGGCGAAATAGTTCTTTCCGTACGAAATCACGTCCTCGCAGCTTTCCAGGAAGGCTGCGAATTCCAGTTCGAAGTGACTGTCTCCGATGATCTTGTTGAACGGACTTTTCTTCGGAACGAGAAATGCCTGCTCCTTGGCCACGAAGGGGCGAACGTGGCTCAGCTTGATATAGTTGCGTATTTCAGCGTCGCCCTTGTCCTTCACTGTCAGTGCGTTGATTTGTTTCTTGAAGGTTTCATTGATCGTTCTCGTTGCCTCTATCTCCGAGAGATTGCGAAGGAGATTGAGATCATCAAGATCAACGTGCGCTCCATACAGGTGTTCCTGTACGAATTCTTTCACCTTTCCATAGAGAATGTCATAGCCTCCAACGAGGTGTAGATCATTCTTTATGGCACGAGCAAAGAAGCCAATGGCACTGCTTCCGCTCGGGGATACGGCGGTATCCAGCTCCGTCATGTGAGACACATCCTCGGTCGTGATGTCTTTGAAGATGATCTGTCGCTTCTCCTCATCGGAAAATTGCTTCAGCGAGAGTTTCTGGAAGGAGAAAGAGGACGGGGCAAGATCGGCAAGATTCTTATACTCGCGGTAGATACGGGCGGAAAGTTCGGGGATCTGGATATCCAGCGCCGCGATGTCCTTCTTCAGGTTTTCCTTGTCTACTTCGACGATAATGGGAGTCTTCGGTCTGCTTCCTTCACCCATTGCGCCCCGCTCCAGCTCCACTCCTTCGTTCTTGATTAATTCCACGAAATCCATGAAGGCATCCGTCCCCACGACGCTCACTTCCTCCTTCACGTCCTCCCCGCTGTACATGCGCCTGAGTCCCCGTCCCAGTGTTTGCTCAGGGAGAATGTTTGCAGGGGAGGTGTAGGCGCGTAATCCCACAATGGTCGTGACGTTCCGTACGTCCCACCCTTCCTTCAGCATGAGGACGGAAACAATCGCTCTGAAGGGATTGTCTGGGTGGTCAATCTTGTTCGCATCCTCGCGGAGTTTTTCCAGCTCCTCCTTCGCCTTCCCCGTGTTGCTCTCGGAGATTTCCCCGTTGTTCTTTGTGTGGATCACCAGGATGCTTCCCGCGAGGTCGGGATAATGGTTCTCCATATACTTCGCAACCTCGTCACAGTTCTTCGTATCGTCGGTCATGATGAAGAGCACGGCCTTCTTCCCCATTTTTTCGTGTTCCTTCGCCGCCTTCTGCCATTCGAGGTATCCCAAGTTGAGGTAGTCGGCGTACCGCTCCGAGTAGATTGAACTCTGCCTCTCATGAAGTTTCGCGCGACTGGGAGCGTCAGGAGCGATGGGGTGCTTCACGACGTTCTGATGGATCGCCTCCACGAGAGGGTAGTCGGAAACCGTCTGTACGAAGATGGAGCCTTTGTCGTGCTTGGGAGTGGCCGTTACATCGATCTGGAGAGAGAGTGTTTTCCCCTTCATCTTCAGGTTGTTATGGATGTCTTCGATGGATTTGAACCATGCCATGCGTTCGTCGTGGATGTGGTGCGCCTCGTCGTTTAATACCATCAATTCGTCGATGTCCCGCACGATGTCCCCCACGCTGACCTTGGAATCAGTCGTCTGTGTGACGGGCTTGGGGCCGAGGTAGTAGTTCCGTGCATCCTCATCATCGGGCGATGGATTCTGTCCCTCCCCCTGATAGATGCGGTGGATATTCGTGAGGAAGATGTTGCCTGTGTGCTGCGTTACGTGAACTTCGTCTTGAATGTGCAGTGTCATTTGAAAATCCTCATGCCAGTTTCTCCCCTCGTAGCCATCTTCGGGAAGAACGGGGTCGGAGAAGAAGATTTTGAGTCCATTGAAATCCATGCGCAGACGATCTAGGACGATGATATTGGGGGCAATGACAAGGAAATTGCGGGCAAGATCGGAATCCTCCTCGTAGAGCCTGTGGAAGTAACTCCAAGCGAGCAGAAGGCTTAAGACCTTCGTCTTCCCGCTTCCCGTAGCCATCTTGATGACGTAGCGCGGCCACGATTCTGCGAACATGCCCGCAGAGATACGTCCAGAGCTGTCGAACCGCATGAGGTCGTACTTGTCCTTCACCTTCACCACGTCATGCAGGTACAGAATCGTCTCCACTGCCTCGCGTTGGGAGAAATAGTAACGGAAGTTGAAGAGTGTACCGTCTGCGAGCGGCAGCATCTGCTCCGTCTTGAACCACCACGTAAGGAGCGCTTTGCTCGTCGCCGATGCGCCCTCGTACTTCTCATCCCTCCATTTCTTCACCGCCTTCCGCAGTTCCGCAACAAGAGGCGGGAGGAGCTTATCGTATCCTTCCTCTCGCAGCGTCTCATCGGCGGGAAACCAGCGGATGCCGGGATCGAGGACAACGTAGGGATCGGTGGGGAAAGAGGGGTGGAGAGCCATGGGTGGACGAACGTCATGAAATGGAGTTCATTTCTCGAAAGTGGCTTGCTATAGCCAAAAACAATGGATGGAAATGAATTTCATTATCTTGGAGGGGAAAGGAACCACGTTGAGCCTCTGCCTTTTCCGCCGCTTGCAAGAATGCCAAAGCCTTTGAGAAGAACAAGAATTTCTCTCAGTTCCTTTTTATCGTTTGTTAATTTCAATGCCTCATGAATTTGTTCTACGCGCCTGGGTCCTGCCTCGGAAAGGTACTGAAGTATACGCTGTTCGGCTTCACTCGTAGTCCGTTGTATTTTTACAGGCGGAAGATACTGCGAGGGACGAAATGTTACAATGACATGCTGATCCCTTTCTTCTATCGATGGACGGATAAAGCCAGCTTGTTCCGTCAGCTCGGCCATCTTCAGCGTTCCTCGCCCCCATCGTTCGATGATTCCTCGCAGGAAGAACACATGAGCGATCAGCGGATTCCACGGGCGCGACTCGTGGTCTACAAACAGCTTCTCGGGAGTGAGCCCGAAGGGCAGAGGGCCGCTGGAGATGATTTCAAGGCGATCGTTGTACACTCCTATCGCCACCGAGCCGCCCCCGACTACGTAGTCACGATGACAGATGGCGTTGGCGAGAGCCTCACGCAGGGCGGCGAGCGGGTAGAGAGGATCGTCTTGCCGCTCGAATAAATTAGGAACGATGCGTCCGGCGATGGGAAGATGCTGACGAAGAAACAGCTCCGCTTGCTGGAGCAACTCGAACGCGTTTCCATGGAATTGACGGTTGTCCGTGAACTCAGTGCGATCCGTGCCTCGGAATCGCGCGAGTTTGAGCAGACACTGAGGATAATGCGGAAGAAAATCGTCTCGTTTGCCGAAGAGCACGACAGCTGCTTTTAGTAGCCGCCCTTCGTCCATCAGTCCTATTCCGCGCAAGATCGACCCGGCATCACGTGTACCGGGATCTGCCGTTCGGCCGCGACGAATGGCCTCTTCGAGGGTACGTGTGATCTCGCTGATATCCAGAGCGTCGATGGACACGCTTTCCGCAAGTTCATTTTCCCAGCGCTTCTGTGCATGGAGTCGCTCCATGAGCATATGATCACGCTCGGCGGAGAACATTTCTTGTGTCGTCGTTCCGACCCGTCGGTACGCTTTCCCACCGTACGTGTATGGCTGCAGGTGACCGCGATCCGCAGTAATGATGATAAGGCTGCGCTGCTCGCTGATAAGTTCAGTCGTCACTGTGGGGTAAACAGGAGGATCGATTCGTCGTATCTCCTGAGTGACATCCTCAATTGTACTGTCGCCGATCTGCTGACCAATGGCTTGTCGATCATTAGTCACGCCGAAGATGACTCTGCCGCCTTTGGTGTTCAGAAAAGCGCAGACTGTCTTCGCAGCATCCGTCCGCTGGCCGGTTGTTTCCTTGAACTCGAGCGTATCGTTTTCGCCCTGTCCAATGATTTGCAGGAGTTCGTCGTGGATGGTCATAGGAAGAGATTGGAGTCGGTAGGGAAGGAGGGGTGGAGAGCCATATCAAGGAGCAGGTTGTTTATTCATCCACTTTACAAGCAGCGGATTTGCCTTGATGGAACCAGCGTCATGGAGTGCGACACCCGTAATTTCTCGAAAGAGCAGGAAGGCGCGTTGATAACACAACAATGCATCCTGTTCCTCTCGCGCAAATTTCTCCTTCCACGAGTGCAGATAGCGATCACGGAAATCTCGGATTTGAAAAAAGTGGGTTTTCTGACTTTCGGTGATCCAGCCGAACGCTTCGAGTACTTCGATGCGTCGTGTCTGTCCCATTCGCTCGAAACGTCGCCCAAGGATTGCCTGTTCTTGATCCTCAGTGATCTCCTTTTCGCTGATCCTTATACCGTGCATCTCCCTTAGAAGGATCTGCAAACTCTCCGCAATGACTCCTGACAGTGCGATAGAGGCGCTGTATAAACCAAAGCAATATGATTTACACGAATCTTCCAGTGGCTTGAGGAGCTTTTGGATCGCGGGTACGACGTTCATAAAAGTCTCTTCTGTATTGATTTTGCGGAATCGCTCAAGCAATTCCTTTGTTAAGGAGGATTGAGGTAAGCCAAAAAAATGTTCAAACCAAGTTATCCAGTGCTGTTCCAATTCAGTTTTGGTTCCTACGATTGTCAAAATCTTTTTCATTGCTTCCTCCGACATCGGAGGAGCTGGAAAATTCATTTGGACAATGATGCCCTCCCGTTGTTGTTGAATCAGAGTACTCATAGTGAAATGCTGATTACCTTCATCGTATCATTCCCGAAAATATCTACCACCTTCACCGCGATCTTGTAGCGTCCGCTCTTCTCGTACTCATGCGGAGTGGAAACCAGATCAAGTGAGCGGTTCTTCTTTGTACGGAAGGACTGCCACTCGTTCTCGAAGATGTAGTCTCCCGTCCACTGTTCCTCGTACTCGGGCATCTCCGTCTGCAAGTCGGTCAATTTGCCCTCTAATGTCTGTTTCTTTGGTTTCTCCACCCTCACACGGATGATCTCCTTTTTGTCTTCGAAATTGAAGTCCACCGCCCAGTAGTCCACCCAGTCCGACCACTTCTGCGTAAGCACCGTGCGCTCCACAATCCCATCCTTATCCTTCGATACCTTGATGATCTGCCCCTTCTCCACGGTGATCTTGTTCTTCCCGTTCTTGAGCTGCGCCGCCACGTTGTCCACAGCGTCTTGAGTATAGAAAACGGAGAAGTCCGTGAGTTCAACCTGCACCTTCTTCCCCTTCACCTTCGGTTTCACCTCGATGTAGGCCACGTCGTGGAAGACAACCTGATTGGCGTCTACGGCGCGCTTGTCGAAGACCTCGCGTGGGATGTACTTGAATGCGAGATCAATGCCTTTTGTTTTCGCTTCATCCTGCATGTGCGGGGAAATCCCCATTTCAAATTCGAAGCCGAGAACATCCACCTTCGTCATCTTTTTCTCTAGACATTCCGCAATGACGGCTTCTACGAAAGGACGAGAAACCGGAAGGTTTACAGGCCCGACGACAACCATCCTCCCCGTCTTCTTTCCATGCATCGTGCGGAAGCCGGACACCGCCTCGGCGCGATAGGCGCGGAGAATGAGAGCAAGGAATTGATTTTCTTTCTCCTGAATTGCTTTCTCCTTTTCCTTGTCCGAAAGATTCGGATTCACACCGATGTAGTGCTGCCGCTCGTACTTGCCGAGGTTGAGAATCTCGAAGGCGCGGTACTGCTTCACTTCTTCTTTTGCCTTCCGTTGCACGTCAATCATTCGCTTGCGGGTGGTGTGGATTGCGAACTTGCCGAGATCGCTGACGATCCATTTGCGGCCCAGCTTCTCCGCTGCCGCCGCCATGGTACCGGTTCCCGAAAAGAAATCAGCAACTAGGTCACCCTCGTTTGATCCAACCGCGATCACTTTCTTAAGTAACTCCTCCGGTTTTTGCGTGTCGTAACCTAACCGTTCATCAGCTTGTGAATTGAGTCTAGGGACAACCCAGCAGGTGCCGATCAGTTTTTCCGTCGAATCGTAATATACGACGTTCCCATGATCATCTTTCACCGTCACCATTTTTTTGGCGACGGGATCCCAGGTAACCTTGTTTTGCTTTCGCTGCTTTTCAACTGGAATCTTCTGGTGGTTGATTATGTAGTTGTTCTTAGTTTTGGCGTACCAAAAGATCATCTCGGTTTCTGTTGGCAAATGCTTTGAAAACGAAAACTGAAATTTGTTCTTGTACCACCAGATGATGTCATTAATCAAATTGTTCTTGCCAAACACCTCGTCTAAAACCGTCTTGATGTAATGCCCAACGTGCCAATCTGAATGTACGAAAATACTGCCATCCTCCGCGAGCAAATCGCGCATCAGGATCAGCCGTTCGTAAATCATTGCTATGAAACTATCCGCACCCTTGCCCCACGTGTCGCGGTAGGCAATTTCTTCCAGAACATTCGGTTCCTTGTGGAAAGTTTCCGTGTCGTCTCCTTCGCCGATCTCGATGTCCATGGAGAAATCTGCTCCTACGTCGAATGGCGGATCTATGTAGATCAATTTGATGCCGCCCTGTGCTTCAATTTCGTCCCGCAATGGCCCGTTCTTCAAACTGCTTAGGATCAGTTTGTTGTCTCCCCAGATGAGTTTGTTCGTCCAACCCTTGATCTGCCGTCCGCGGGCATCAAAATCGAAGAGGCTCACCTGTGCTTTCTCCGACTGCTTGCGCGGCTCATCCACCTGCTCGATCACCTGAAAAGGCAGCACCACGCTACACACCTCGTTCGTTTTCCCATTCCATACCAACTCCACCTCGCGTTTGTCCTCGAAGAGGAGGAAGCGGTATTTCTCAGGGAGAGGCTTCCCTGCTTCAAGGAATCTCACAATATCCCGTATCTCGTTCGGGGGCAGCGGCATCGTCAAAAGTGTAGCTGAAGTCAATCTTGCTCGACAGTACTGCTCTGCAATCGCTCGGGGCATTCCCCATCGCAGGGAGTACAAGGATCACAATTGCCTGCAATTCCCGATATTCTCCACGGTATCCGTGATATCACAGAAGAACCCTGCAGAACACAGGATGCCCGCAACGCCCCCGCAGGGCGTACCGCCGGTCGCAGTCCCCGTTCCTGTGAGAGAGGGCGAGGAAGAAGAGGACGATGATCGGTCGGAGAGGAAGGAGGCGGACGCGAGGAGGTTCTCGAACTGCGTGAGGAGGATCTGTCCTTCCTCGACGCGCTGAACGGACCGCTGCTTGGATACATCGAAATGGAAGCGAATGGAAACGTCCTTATCTGCGAAATACACGTCCTGCAGTGTGCCCTTCTCGGGAGTCGTTCGCACTCCGCGGCGTCCCGCGACGAAGATGGGCGCGCCGGAAGGCAGGCTCCCGGAGGACGTGAGCGAGATGATGAGGAGCGGAGTCTCCTCCCCGAGGAGAGTAAAGGACACCACGCCTTTCTCGATGGTGGCTCCCCATGTTTCCGGGGCGCGGATGCGCAGGTTGAGCGCCGGGACATCCCAGTCATGAAGCGGTTCCTGTCCGCGGGACGCTCGGAGGTATTCGACGACGAGCACGGGCAGGTCTTCCGGTCGGAAATTCGGCTCGAGGTTCCCGCTCACGAAGACCGTCTGCCCTTCGAATTCCTGAAGGTTCTCGTTCTTGCTTTCGAGAAAAAACTGCGTCTTGCCGCCGGCGACGAGCGCGTGCGAACCCCTCCGTGTCAGGGATACCTCGGCGGGGATCAGCGTTCCCGTGGCGGAAGCCGGCCCCGTCTTTACCGGCTCGGGCGGAGAACCGCGGGTGCAGGCACTGAGGACGGTAAGGGCAATGCAGATGCAAAAGGCTGAACGTGTTCTGTGCATACATTGTGAACGGTTAACAGTTTGGGAAGGCCTGATTGATGGTTAAATTGTTAAATTGCTAAATTGTTCGCAAGCGAAACGCGCGGTTCATGCAGGCAAACAATTCAACAATTTAGCCATTTAGCAATTTAACGTAAGCTACTTCTTCTTGCTCGCGTCGAAGTCGTAGATGGCGCGGCCGACACGGACGAAGTACGGCATCTTCTGCAGATTGAGCGAGATCGTGCCGACTTTCACCGTGCGTTGCTTA
>Ga0265296_1005130_pt1 | contig 10972 bp, 9 predicted proteins | sample MunlanPumphouse1_FD_189073 | JGI IMG/M metagenome (GOLD analysis project Ga0265296, IMG submission 189073) | Groundwater microbial communities from a municipal landfill in Southern Ontario, Canada - Pumphouse #1 | ecosystem: Environmental > Aquatic > Deep subsurface > Groundwater | place: Canada...
CTCGTCGATAAAGATGATCGTTGGCGCCACCGCACGCGCGCGGGCGAACAGACGCGCAATCTGCTGCTCACTCTCACCATACCATTTCGACAGCAGGTCCGACGATTTGATCGAGATGAAATTGGCATCCGATTCGCGCGCGGCGGCTTTTGCGAGCAGCGTTTTCCCGGTGCCGGGCGGTCCATAGAGCAGGAAACCCTTGGCGGCACGGATACCGAGCCGTCGGAACGCCTCAGGATGCTTCAGCGGCAGTTCGATCCCCTCGATCAGCTTCTCACGCGCCGCATCGAGCCCACCGATGTCGCTCCACCGAGTCGTTGGCGCCTGCACCATCACTTCGCGCATCGCAGATGGCTGCACCCGCTTCAGCGCATTGCTGAAATCGTCTCGTGTGACGCGCAGTTCCTCCAGCACCTCGGGCGGAATCGTCCCCTCGGCCAGATCGAGCTTGGGCATAATCCTCCGCACAGCCTCGATCGCCGCCTCGCGGGTCAATGCCGCCATATCGGCGCCGACAAAGCCAAAGGTCGTGCGTGCGAGTTCGGCGAGGTCGACATCCTCGGCCAGCGGCATGCCGCGGGTATGGATGCCCAATATCTCACGGCGTCCCCCTTCGTCTGGAACGCCGATGATGATTTCACGGTCGAACCGGCCCGGTCGGCGCAGCGCTTCGTCGATGGCGTCGGGGCGGTTAGTGGCGGCGATGATCACGAGATTGGTGCGCGGCTCGAGCCCGTCCATCAGCGTCAGCAGTTGGGCGACAAGGCGCTTTTCAGCCTCGCCGGTCAATTGCCCGCGCTTGGGCGCGATCGAGTCGATTTCGTCGATGAACAGGATCGACGGCGAGGCCTTGGCCGCCTGTTCGAATATATCGCGCAGCCGCTTTTCGGATTCGCCATAGGCCGACCCCATGATCTCGGGACCATTGATCAGGAAAAATTGCGCTTCACTTTCGTTAGCGACGGCGCGCGCCAGCCGCGTCTTGCCCGTTCCCGGCGGCCCATGCAGCAGAACCCCGCGCGGCGGATCGACGCCCAGGCGGCGGAACAATTCAGGATAGCGCAGCGGCAGCTCGACCATTTCGCGCAGCTGATCGATCGTCTCGCCCAGCCCGCCAAGATCGTCATAGGTGACATCGGTGCGGCGCGCGTCGTGTGGTTCCTGATATTCGGGCAGCAGCTCGATTTCGGTGTTCTCGTCGATAAACACCACGCCCTTGGGCGCCGCCGACACGACGAGCAGCCGCACCTCGGCCAGCGCGTAGGCCGGCGCGTTGAGCATCTGGCGCAGCTGCGGCGGCATGGCGCCCGATTCCAGCCGCTGCTGCCCAGCGGTCGCGACCGTGTCGCCCGCGACGACGGGGCGCCCGAAGAAGCTGCGTTTCAGCGCGTTAGCCGAACCCTGCAGCCGCAAATTTTCCTGCGCCGGTGCGAATACCACGCGCGTTGCCGGGCGCGTCTCGACCCGGCTCAGCATCACCATATCGCCCGCGCCCGCACCCGCATTGGCGCGCTGCAGACCATCAAGCCGGATGACTTCGAGCCCCTCGTCCTCGGCGTAGGGCAGGACCACGCGCGAGGCGGTCTGCCGTTTCCCGCTGATCTGGATAATGTCGCCTTCGGTGACGCCCAGTTCGGCCATCGCCGAGCGCGGAATGCGCGCAATCCCGCCGCCGCTTTCCTCGGCGCGCGAATTCGCGACCTGCAGTTTCACCTGTTTTTCTGTTACCGCTGCACCGGCCAAGGCGCGTCTCCCTAAAAAAGTTCAATGTGCCGAAGATAGGGTCGTCGTTCCCGATTTGCGACCCCCGCCTGTCGGTTGGCCAAGGGCCGCGCTATGCCGCACTGCACAAAATTGTGGCAAATCGCGCGGGCTCATGTCATCATCGGTGTCGAGTATGTCCCGCCTCCCTCCCCTCAGCAGCATGGAAGCCTTTTTGGAAGTCGCCCGTCATGGCACGGTCAAGGCTGCCGCGATTGAGCTCGGCCTATCGATGCCCGCACTGTCGCGACGGATCCAGACGCTCGAGCATTCGGTCGGTCGGCCGCTGTTCAACCGCCACCATCACGGACTTAGCCTGACCGAGGCAGGGCGCGCATTACAAGGCCAGCTGGCGCCGATCCTCGACGAACTGCGCACAGTGATCGGCCAGGTCGGCAGCCCCGATGCATCGCTGCGCCTGCACCTCAACGTGCTACCGTTGTTCGCCCAGCAGCGGCTCTTCCCGCGCTTGCCCGAACTGCGTCGCGAGCATCCCGAACTTCACATCGACATCGACACAATGTCGCATGCCGAAGCGCGGCTGGGCGACGGCATCGACGCTGCGATCGCGCTAGCGCGATCGATCGACCCGGCGATCTATGCGGCGCGACTCGATCAAGACAAGGTGTTCCCAATCGCCGCTAGAACGCTGACCGATGGAGACCGGCCGTTTGTGGTGCCCGAACAGTTGCAGCGAATGACCGTCTTCCTCCACCGCGAGATGCCTGAGACATTCAGCGAGTGGAAAAAGGCGATCGGGATGCCGTACCTCGAACCCGCCGGCATCGATTATTTCGATTCGGGACCGCTAATGCTCGAGGCGGCGGCGCAGGGCATCGGCGTCGCCTTCATGCACGGCCACCATTTCGACGACGCGCACGACCCGCGCCTGGTGCGTCTGTTCGATTTCGACGTCGACAGCCCTTACAGTTACTGGTTCGTCTGCCGCCCGCGCGCACTGCGACAACCAGCAGTCAAGCTGTTCCACGACTGGCTGTTGGCGGCGAAGATTTAACCCTTCGGACACGGCTGACTGGCTCAATCCAGCGTTTTCGCAACCTCGGCGCAGTCCCGGTCCTTTTTATCCTCACGCTCGCGCTGACGAAGATATTTCCTATCGGGGAGGTTATGCCGAACATAAGAGATACCAGCGACCGCAGCCGCCAGCATCAGGGCGATCAGGCCATAAGCGACCCATAATCTCATCTCGATGTCATTCACTCCGTCGGGGGCGAATCTCGCCCCGATTGTTAAACGGTGTCCGTGCGCGAACGTTCCCAACTCGCTTTCCGAAAAATTTCAAACGTAAGCGAGATGGTGCTGCCGGGAGGATTGAACTCCCGACCTCGTGATTACCAATGACGCGTTCTACCCGTGAGTTACTGCAGTAACCGAAACGCCCGGAAACGCCTGTTCGCTGCGCAGGCGTTTAGGGCGGGCCGTCTACAAGCTTCTGGTTGCCGAGCAATTCGAGCGATTGAACGGTCCCATCTGTCAGGTAAAGGTTCGTCATTCCGTCCGCAAAATTCTCGCGAACCACAGCGCGCTTGATCGAGCGCAAATAAAACGGAACCGCATATCCGCGAAAAATATTCTCATATGCTTCAAAAATTCCTTGAACCCTATCGGAATTAAATAAGCAACTTACAGCAAAAGCGGTACTAGACCCACGATTCGACAACCGGTTTCTGAGAAAGGTGAACTTCCCTATCGATCCTAAAAAATGCCGATTTTGACCAATACTAAAGGATACTGGCACACTTTTCGAAGTCGACCTAATCGAAATATCGTTTTCTTCGACGACAAGGCCATCAAAAGAAGATAATCGCTCGGTACCCAGGACGGACGTTATTGTGACATTTCCGCTCTGCATGACATCGATAAACGAGTGCACATCCGCAACGCGGTTTCCCGTTATGGTGAGGTCTTGAAAAGGACCTGCGATAAGGATTGCTCGATCATACCCCTCGATTGCGTTCGCCTCTATCCGGATGTTTTCGGCCGCAGCTCCCCAATCGTATGAAATAACGCCTACAGCGAATGCCTGACGATTATCGGTACAACGAAAACTATTGCCGATAATCACGATGTTTCGACAAATTGGGTTAGCAAGTTCCGGCCATGATCCGCTCTCGATTGAGAGAGTCGAATAGGTGCTGTCAACCTCGGGAGCCATCGACACGAAATTGTCTTGCACAGTCACGTTGACGCTTGTTGAAATCCGCATGAACTGTTCTCGACAGTTCAGGGCGGTATTATTACGCACCGTGACATTAACTGTATCCGCGTAGAGATCGAAGCACCCCAGGCGATGCGACCCGCCGTTGTTGCGCCCGCAATGCTGGACCCGATTATCGGCGATTACCATTTCTCCGGAAATTCCCGACGCCGCGATGGCAGCAGGCGACTTGTCATTCACATTGGTAGGGGCGCCAAAAAAGAAATTATTCTGCAACAGAATAGTTCCGCTGCAAGTCAAAAATTCAACAAAACTCAAATACTGGTCTTGATCCTGCAATAAAGATGAGAATTCACAGTTAACTATCTCAACTTGACTTGAGTTATGACAATATATAAATACGGTGTACAATCTATAGAATTTGCATCTAATAACTTTTAAATTTTGACTTTCAGAAAAACGAACTGGCGTCTGCATTGCACCTTGCGAAAACTTCGTAAATCGCGGCAAATCACCAAATCGCGTATCAAAATGGAAACCATCAAAGGTAATATTACGGCAGTTTTCTATGTTAAAATAAGATCGAGACAGCAACCCATCGATAGTTGCGTCTACGCTAAAAAACTTGATATTTTCTTTTCGTTCCAACGTGAATTCATGGTCGAAACGATAGCGCCCGGGCGGGAATACAATCTCTCCTCCCCCTGGGCCAAGCGCTTCGACTGCATTCGCAATTCGCTCGGCAAGCGTACCAGAGAAGTCAGTAATGCTGACCATCGGAGTACGCTTTCATACGAAATGTCAATCCTTAGCGGAAAATGGTGCTGCTGGGGAGGATTGAACTCCCGACCTCGTCATTACCAATGACGCGCTCTACCACTGAGCTACAGCAGCAACCGAAATGCCCGCAAACGCCTGTTCGCTGGGCAGGCGCGGCCTATGGCGGGGCGCCCCGCGCCTGTCAAGGTGCGAGGCTTGACGATGAGGCAATTTCGCGGGCATGGCCACTGACGTGAGCAAACCGCCTTCCCCCGCCGACATCGAACGCGAACGCCGCCTGGCCGAGGCGCTGCGCGACAATCTGCGCAAGCGCAAGGCGCAAGCGCGAGATGCCCGGTCGGAGGTCCCGGCTAAAGACTGACGGTCACCGTCACTTCGTCCCCCTCGACCAGTCCCTCGGCTTTGCGCACCGCGGCCTTGACCGGCAGCAGCCAGCCGCCGCTTTCCTTGTGCGGGAACACCGACGTCTGCCAGCGGGTATCGCCGATCGTCGCTTCAATCCGCGCCGATCCGAATCCCTTGCGCCCGGTTAGCCAATGGGCCGCGATCGCTGCTACACGGATGCCGTCGGCGGCGTCGCCAGCTATAGTGACGAAGAACCACACAGCGGGGGCGGTCGCTGACTGCCAGCCCCAGAGCGGGGTGGTGACGGTAAAACTGTCCACGTCGTTCTCAACCCGTTCGTTTCAAACGAAAGTGACACACCCAACGTGCGTGCGCGAGATCCGCGCATCTCGACTTGGCTCGATGCGAACGGCCTAAAACCGTCATTTTTCGACCGCGCGCACCGGTACTGGAATGTTGCAGATGTCGGCCCCGCCAGCGAGTTTGATAAAGAACGGGTCGCGGCGATTGGCACGCGCGTCGGCGTAGCGCGCGAAGCTGCCGCTCTCGGTCGACAGATATTCGAACCGCGGCTGATCGGCGGCGGGCAGTTCGGTGGCGATCCAAACCGAAGCGATCGGCACGCGCTCGGCCTCAGTTTCGTAAAAGCCCAGCACACCGGTGCCGCGCGGCAGGCTCGACAAATGCTCGATCCCGCTAATCACGCGACCGACGAGAGCTATGTTCTGGTCGAGATGGCGCGGGGCGTGGCCGATGACGGTATAGAGTTCGGCGCCGCTGCCGGTATCGGGCGACAGGTTTCGGCCGACGCCGACCATGCCGTAGCAATGAACCGGCCAAGCTTTTTCGACGACAGCATAGTCCCAAATTGGCGGAGGCTTGCCCTCGGCCGTGACCTGATCTGTTCGCCGTTCCACTTTTGACGCGACCGCAAGCGGAATGCCCGCGGCAAATGCGTAGGAACTCGCGTACGGATCGGCGATCTTCTTTGAAGGCGGCGTTTTAGGCGTCGGAACCACTACCATCATTGCTCGCGCGGGCTGTTTGCCATCACGTGTCCAAATACTTTTGATCGATCCGTCATTGTCCGTTTGGTACCCGCTCTCAGGCACCGCCGCCAAACCCGCCGGCAACGCCTTCTTCTCGGTCGCGTCGCCCCATTGGACGACATAATTGTCCTGCACCCGGTTGATGCTCGTCCCGTCCCACCAATGCGCGGCGGCTAGTTTGCGGATGTTGCCGATCCACCCCTGGCTGAACGGCGCGGGCATCAGCTGGATGACGACGCGGCGCGCTTTGCGTTTCGCGTCGGGCGCCAGGTCCATGACCAACAGGTCGGACGGGGCAATTGCGATCCAGTCGCTCGCGGGTGCCGCCACCGCTATCTCTCCCGGCGACAGGATAGGGGCAGGCTGCTGCGCGATAACGGGAAAGGCGAGCGAAGCGGCAGCGGCGGCCAGAACCAGATGTCTCATGCCGCCTGTCTGCCATGCTCAACCGACTTGCGAAAGCCCCGCCCAGCGATTAGGGCGCGCGTTCCAAGCATGCGGAGCGGTGGCCGAGTGGTCGAAGGCGCTCGCCTGGAAAGTGAGTATAGGTCAAAAGCCTATCGTGGGTTCGAATCCCACCCGCTCCGCCAAGTTCTAATCCCACATTCTCCCGATCCGTTTTTCACATCCCAGCTTTGCTGCGGGTTTGAGAGACGATTCGGGTCCCTGTGTGTCCCACAGGATCCAGCCCGACATTTTTGCCAATGTGGGACGGAAAATTATGATTACCACGATGAAAAATGCTCAAAACGAGGCTGCGAAGTCCAAGGGCAAGTCGAGCCGGGTTAGCTACGGTGACGGGCTCGTCCGATTGGATCGGCCGGGAGGCACAAGCAGTTGGGTGTGCCGGGTGCAGAAGCACGGCAACCGCCGCGACTTCGGCCTGGGTAGCTGTCAGAAGGTGAGCTTGGCGCAAGCGCGCGAGCTGGCACGCGAAATTCGCAGCCAGATCGAGTTGGGGATCGATCCGCAATTCGAACGGCGCAAGCGGCAGGCGGTGCCGACCTTCAAGGACGCGGCAGCGAGGGTCTACGAGGTCCATTCGAAAACGTGGCGCAACGGCAAGCACCATGCGCAATGGACCCGGACGCTTGAGCTTTACGCTTTCCCGCACATCGGGAAGTTCCGGGTCGATCAGATCACAGGTCCGATGATCCGCGACCTGCTTGAAGAAATCTGGCTTGAGAAGCCAGAGACGGCACGCCGCGTGCGGCAGCGGGTCGGCGCCGTTCTCGATTGGGCTTATGCGTCGGGTTACCGCGACACCGAAGCGCCCATGCGAGCGATCACAAAGGGATTGCCGCGCCAGCCACGCCGCGACAATCATTTTGCCGCCATGCCCTATGAAGACGTGCCAGCGTTCGTCCAGACGCTGCGCGAGAAGGAATCTTTCAGTCGGCTGGCGCTGGAGTTCGCGATCTTCACTGCTGCACGATCCGGCGAAGTGCGCGGCGCGACTTGGGATGAGTTCGACCTTGAGAAAGGCCTGTGGACGCTATCGAAGGATCGCATGAAGGCCTTCCGCGAGCATGTCGTCCCGCTCAGCCGTCGCCCGCTCCGCATCGTTCAGCGCTGCGCGCGGCTCCGTATCGCGGGCTGCGAGTTGGTATTCCCCGGCATCCGCAGAAACCGGGCGCTGTCCGACATGACGCTTTCGAAGCTGGTCAAAGAGTTGGGGGAGCCGTTTACGGCGCACGGATTCCGTTCATCATTCCGCGATTGGGTGAGCGAAGAAACCGATCATCAAAGCGATGTCGCCGAAGCAGCCCTCGCCCACACGGTCGCGAACAAGACGGAGGCCGCCTACCGCCGCGGCAATCTGCTCGAAAAGCGCCGCGTGATGATGGAGGATTGGGCCAACTTCTGCGAAGGGAAAAAGCGGTGAACCGCTTCACCCGCGCCAGGCGCCAACTGCTACGCCTCTACGAGCGCGCCGTCGATCGACTGGACAAGTTCGACCGCCAGGTCTTTCTCGGCCATCGGGTGGAAGAGCTGAGCTATCGCCAGCTTGCCAAGCGGCATGGCGTGAGCGTCCACGAGATCGAGCAGGCGATGATCCGCAGCCTGCGCGTGATTGCGCAAACGGTCGATAGAAAGAACCGCAGGCGGTGGCAATTCTGGCGGCGATGAAGCCGCTTCGATCTTGCCAATCAGCCGCCGCGACGACAGGGTGCCGCCAGCGATGAAAACCGACCTCGATCATCTTCCGGCCAACAAGCAACGCGAACTCGAACGCGTGAAAGCCATCGTCTTCGAAGAGTTCGAGGATGCCATCGCACTTGGCACGATGGGCTGGAAGAAGAAGGGCCGGATCGACAAAATCATCCTGTACGGCAGCTATGCGCGCGGCGGCTGGGTCGATGAGCCGCACACCGCCAAAGGTTATCGGTCGGACTTCGATCTTCTCATCATCGTCAATGACAAGCGGCTTACCGAGAAGGTCGATTTCTGGGGCAAGCTGGACGACCGGCTCATTCGTGAGCTGGCGATCGACAAGACGCTCCACACGCCGGTCAATTTCATCGTCCACACCTTGCAAGAGGTTAACGACGGACTGGCGCATGGCCGATATTTCTTCATGGACGTCGCCAAAGACGGAATCGCGCTGCACGAGTTTGACGAGAAACCACTGCACACGCCAAAGCCGAAAACGCTCGAGCAAGCGCTCGCGATGGCGCGAGAATATTTCGAGGAATGGCTGCCGAGCGCCCAAAGCTTTCATCGTGGCTACAAACACGCGGTCGATGACGGCGACCTAAAAAAGGCCGCGTTCGATCTTCATCAATCCGCTGAGCGTTTGTACCATACCGTTCTTCTCGTCAGCACCTTCTACACCCCGCACGTCCATAACCTTGCCTTCCTGCGGACCCAGGCCGAGCGGATCGACATGCGTCTCGTTGACGCTTGGCCGCGTGAGCGTCGCGAGGATCGGGCGCGGTTCGAGAAGCTGAAAGAGGCTTATGTGAAGGCCCGCTATTCGAAACACTACCGTATCACCGAGGACGAACTGAGCTGGCTCGGCGGTTGCGTCGAGGAACTCGGTCGCGCCGTCCACGCTATCTGCTCGGAGCGGATCGCCGAACTCGAAGCCAAAGCATCGGTCCACCCCTAATTATCCCAAAGCCATACGAAAACTGTGCGGTTACGCGCGGCGTTCACTCGCCCTGTATGGCAATTTTGCGACGTGCCATACGCTCAAAGCCGCAGAAAACCGACCATCGCGTGCCCGAAGCTGGCACGGCTTTTATCTTGCATTCCTATTTGGCTCCCTGATTTTCCACGTTTTCGCCATCTCCATCTCTCCTTCATAGCAAGTAATCGGCCCCTATTCGACAGCAGCCGCAGAGCATTCGCGAAGTGGTTCAGGTCTGATACGCCGTGCATTCCTCCGTGCTCATCGACGGGATGTTCCGACCGCATATTCGCGGTGTTGGCGCCGTCGCGGCACATGTCGCTATCGGATTTACGGGGCATCATCACAGGCATTACCGCGTGGTCCGCGCGGGGCGGCCACAGGCAAGATATCGTGCTTCCCGTGTTCCAGGTCTGTATCATTCCTTCGCCGCTTGCGCGGACCTCCTAAGCTGTTTGCGCCGTCATCCGGCGGTCGATGGGGTGGTGGATGTTCATGAGTTTGCGATGCTCAACTTGCGCAGTTTCGCCGCATTCGAGGCATCGACGACGTCCGCCGAGGCGTGCGGGTCGCCGACATAGAAGGTGCCGTCGCGCCACATCGCGTGCATCACGACAGCAAGCTTACGGGCGACCGCGATGCGCGCTTTCGCATGGCACTTGGTCTTCGCGAGCTTCAGCCCCCATGTCTTGATCAGGTCGCGCCCCTTGTACCGGGTCAGCATCGCCGAGGCCGCTTCGTAGAGCGCACGGCGCACATCGGGGTCGCCCGCCTTACTGATCCGGCCCTGCACATCGATGGAGCTTCCTGACTGCCATCGCTTCGATGTCAGCCCGAAGTACGCCGCGACATTGCGCGATCGGCGGAAGCGGTTCGGATCGTCGATCGCGCTGCTGAAGCTCAATGCCGTCACCGGACCGACACCGGGGATCGCCATGAAGCGCCGGCACAGCTCGTCGCGCATCGCGAGCTGTACGACGAGCTTGTGCAGCGTCAGATACTCAGCCCACAGCGCGGCGCGCGCTCGAAGCATGCAGTCCATCAGCCCGGCGGTCATCGCGTCGTCGGCAACCGACTCGCGCACGGCCTTCTCCATGTTGCCGCGACTGACCTTGCCGAGCTTGATCCCGAACACCTTGAGCGAGTGCCGGATCGCGTTTTCGAGGTCGAGGAACTTGCGTTTGAGATTGCGCCGTTGAACGAGCAGCAGACGGATCCGGTAACAGGCCTCGGTCTTGATATGCGCTTGGCGGAACCAGCCGGTGCGCATGATATGGGCGATACCGAGCGCGTCGGCGGCGTCGGTCTTGTTGCGCTGCGCCGACAGCGCCGCGCGCACATGACGCGTTTCGAGGCAGACCGCTGGAACGCCTTCCGCCAGCAGCTCGGTGTGCAGCCACGGCGACAGCGACCCGGCCTCGTGGCCGACGCGGCGCATGCGATCCGCATAGGGTCGCAGTGCCTCGGCGATCGCAGCCGGATCGGTTTCCACAGCGGTTTCGAACGCGACTTTCCCATCGTCGCCGACAACGCAGATTGCGGTTTCGTCGACCGAGACATCAAGGCCGGTAAAGTATTCCATCACACGACTCCTTCGCTTCCGTTTGACGGAAGGAAGGGTCGCGCCGCTGGGGGCCGCAGCGCAAGGTTTCTCATCGGGCGCAGCGGCCGTGCTGGTCGGAAGCAACGCCAAGTCCTCGCCAAATACGGCGGCACTCTTATTTG
>Ga0265296_1005131_pt1 | contig 10971 bp, 12 predicted proteins | sample MunlanPumphouse1_FD_189073 | JGI IMG/M metagenome (GOLD analysis project Ga0265296, IMG submission 189073) | Groundwater microbial communities from a municipal landfill in Southern Ontario, Canada - Pumphouse #1 | ecosystem: Environmental > Aquatic > Deep subsurface > Groundwater | place...
GGTCAGGTGACAGACCAGCCGGCCGGTATAGCGATGCTCGACCAGCCAGCTGTCGGTGTCCGGCGCCGTCAGCCGATGCCCGCAGGCGCGGCACAGGACCACGGGCGCATAGCCGCGACGGTTCAGGAACAACAGCGTCTGCTCGCCCCGCAGCAAGGTCTCGCCGATGGCCAGCCGCAGGGGCTGCGACAGCCAGGTCTGGGGATCGGGCGTATTCTGGCGCAGGTCCAGCAGGGCGATGTCCGGCATCACCGCCGTCCCGTGCCGCGCGCCCAGCTTCAGCCAGTCGTAACGCCCGCTCTGCGCGTTCCACAGCGTCTCCAGAGACGGCGTCGCCGAGGCCAGGACCACGGCCGCCCCCTCGATCCGCGCCCGCGCCACGGCCAGGTCGCGGCCATGATAGACCAGGCCTTCTTCCTGTTTGAACGAGCCGTCGTGCTCCTCGTCCACCACGATCAGTCGTAAGTTGACGAAGGGCAGGAACAGGGCCGACCGCGCCCCGACCACGATGTTGCAACGCCCGGCGACCACCGCCTCCCACACCTGGCGACGGCGCGGCGGGGCGACGCCGGAGTGCCATTCGGCCGGGGCCGCGCCGAAGCGGGCCGTGATCCGCTCGATCAAGGCCTGGGTCAGGGCGATCTCGGGCAAGAGGATCAGGATCTGCGCCGCCGGATCGGCGCGCAGCACCCGTGCGATCGCCTCCAGATAGGCCTCGGTCTTGCCCGAGCCCGTCACCCCGTCCAGCAGGAAGGGGCGAAAGCCGCCGCCGGTCACGCCCTCGGCCAGGGCCGTCGCCGCCGCTGCCTGGTCGCCGTTTAGGGTCGCCGGCGCATGGTCGGGGTCGGGTCGGTCGAACGCCGCCTCGGCCGCGATCTCGATGATCTCCAGCACGCCTTCGTCGATCAGGCCTTTGACCACGCCCGACGACACCCCCGCAGCACGCGCCAGATCGGCGCCCGCCATGGACCGCTCGCCCAGGACGTCCAGCACGCCCGTCCGCGTCGGCGTCGCCCGAGACGGCAGTCGCTCGCCCACCCGCCGCACCCGCCGTTCCGGTCGGGGACGCGGCGCCCGCAGGCCTTTCAGCGCCGTCGCCGCCATCTCGCCGGGCGGGGACAGGGTCCAGCGCCCGGCCCATTCGACGAAGTCCACGACGCGCGACGGCAGGGCCGGATCGTCCAGCAGACTGTCCACCGCCTTCAACCGCCGGTTCGATCCCGTCGTCTCGAACACCTCGGACACGATGCCCCGCATCAGGCGCGGCCCCAGCGGCACCGCGACCTGATCGCCACGCGCCAGGGTCAGCGCCTCGGGAACCTCGTAATCGAAGGCCTCCGGCACCGGCAGGGGAATGAGGACCGAGGCGACTTTCACCCGCCGTCTCCTCCCCATGCAATGAGGAAGGGGACCACGAAGTGGTGGAGGGGCTCTTGCCGCATCGCAGGCGCCTGTCGTGCGGCAAGAGCCCCTCCGTCACGGCGCGAAGACGCGCCGCGCCACCTCCCCATCGCGAGCGATGGGGAGGAGAAAGGGAGTCGCATCCGCTGTTCGGTGGCGCTAAAAGCCCTGCCCATGAAACTCTTTCTCGATACCGCCGACGTCGCCGTCATCAAGGACATGGTCCCCACCGGAATGGTGGACGGCGTCACCACCAATCCGTCGCTGATCGCCAAGTCGGGTCGGAACATCGCCGAGGTCATCGCCGAAATCTGCGCCCTGGTCGAGGGTCCGATTTCCGCCGAGGCCGTCTCGCTCGATTTCGAGACCATGGTCAAGGAGGGCGACAAGCTGGCCGCCATCGCCCCGAACGTGGTCGTGAAACTGCCCCTGACCTGGGACGGCCTGCGCGCCTGCCGCGTCTTCACCGACAAGGGGATCAAGACCAACGTCACCCTGTGCTTCTCGGCCGCCCAGGCCCTGCTGGCCGCCAAGGCCGGCGCCACCTTCGTCTCGCCCTTCGTCGGCCGCCTGGAAGACAACGGCGCCGACGGCATCGGCCTGCTGGAAGAAATCCGCGTCCTGTATGACGTCCACGGTTTCGACACCCAGATCCTGGCCGCGTCCTTGCGCAACGTGAACCACGTCGCCGCTGCGGCCGTCGCCGGATCCGACGCCGCCACCTTCGGCGCCGACACCTTCAAGGCCCTGGTGAACCACCCGTTAACCGACAAGGGTCTTGATGCCTTCGTGGCGGACTGGGCCAAGACCGGTCAGTCGATCCTGTAGCATCGCGTTTCCTGGAGAGGTCTGTTTGAGCGGCTCATTGGACCTTTTCGAAACGTCGGAAGCGGACGCAACGCCCCATGTGGGCGACGGCCTGCACTGGCCCGACGTGCGCGGCTGGCTGCAGACCCATCCCCAGACCCTGCTGGACGACCGGTCTCTGCTGGAAGAGATCGGCCTTCGTCCCCACGGCCGCAACGTGGTCGAGTTCGGCGCCGCCGCCCTGACGCGGCTGGAGGCCGTGGTCGAGCGCGAGACCGGCGCCCGTCGCGAGATCGAACTGATCGCCCGCGCCAACTTCGCCGCCCAGACCCAGACCCACGTCGCGACCCTGGACCTGATGGAGGCGCGCAATCATTCCGACCTGGCGCGCCGACTGGATGCGGCGGCGCAGGGGCGGTTCGGGTTAGCCGGCGCCGCCATCGCCCTGGAAAAACCCGGCGGCGTGCCCTTCGGCTGGCGCGCGCTGGAAGAGGGCGACGTGGATAACCTGCTGGGCGAACACGGCCTGACCTGGCTGGGCCCGATGATCCCGGGGCTGAATTTCTTCGGCGCGACCGAGGATCAGGTGAAGTCCATCGCCCTGGTCCGCATGGCCCCGCACCTGACGCCCGGCGGACCGCCGCGCCCCTGCATCTGCGCCTTCGGCTCGCCCGAGCCCGAAGGCTTCACCCCGAACATGGGCTGCGAACTGGCCGCCTTCCTGGCGCGGGTGACGGAGCGGATGGCCGAGCGATGGCCCGTCCTGAACTGAAAAGCTCTCAACTGAACGCCCCCGACGCCCTGCGCGCCTGGCTGGACCATCTGGCGCACGAGCGTCGGCTGTCGCCGCGCACGCTGGAGGCCTATGGCCATATCGGCCGGCTCTATGTCGCCTTCCTCGAACGCCATCGCGGCGAGACCCTGTCGCTGAAAGAGATGGGGACGATTACCGCCGCCGAGGTCCGCGCCCACATGGCCGAGCGCCGCTCAGGCGATCACCCGCTGGCGGCGCGGTCGCTGAGCCAGAGCCTGTCGGCCATTCGCGGCTTTCACGCCTTCCTCGACCGGCGCCTGGACACGCCCGCCCCGCAACTGGCCCTGGTGCGCGGGCCGAAGGTCAAGCCGTCCCTGCCCCGGCCGGTGACCGAGGATCAGGCGCGGGGCCTGTTGGCCGAACCGGACGCCGATCCCGACGCCGAACCGTGGGAGGCCGCGCGCGACCGGGCGGTGCTGACCCTGCTCTACGGCTGCGGCCTGCGGATTTCCGAGGCCATGTCCCTGACCCGCGCCGATGCGCCGCTGGGCGAGACCCTGCGTATCGTCGGCAAGGGGTCAAAGACCCGGATCGCCCCCATCCTGCCCGCCGTGCGCGCGGCGGTGGACGGCTATCTGGCCCTGCTGCCCTTCCCGCTTCAGCCGTCCGACGCCCTGTTCCGCGCCCGACGCGGCGGCCCGCTCAGCCCGCGTCACGTCCAGGCGTCGGTCCAGCGGCTGCGCGGGCGGCTGGGCCTGCCCGAACGCACCACGCCGCACGCCCTGCGCCACAGTTTCGCGACCCATCTGCTGGGCGCCGGCGCCGACCTGCGTTCGATCCAGGAACTGCTGGGCCACGCCAGCCTGTCGACGACCCAGAAATACACCGGCGTCGATGCGGATAGACTTTTGACCGCCTATGCGGCCGCCCATCCCCGCGCCTAGAACGGCCGGATGACCATCGACATCCTGGCCATCGGCCTACCCGCCCTCGCCGACAAGATGCTGACCCAGCGCGCGCCAGACCTCGGTTGGACCCTGCATCGCCCCGGCCCCGACGGCCTGGCGCCGCCCGAAATCGCCGAGCGGATCGTCGGCGTCGCCGCCTCGGGCGCCGCGACCGTGGACGCCCGTCTGATCGACGCCCTGCCGGCGCTGAAGATCGTCTCGGTCCACGCCGTCGGCTATGACCTGACCGACGTCGCCCACGCCCGGTCGCGCGGCGCAGTCGTCACCCACACGCCCGATGTGCTGAACGAGGACGTGGCCGACCTGGCCCTGCTGCTGACCCTGGGGACCTTGCGTCGCCTGCCGGCGATGGATGCCTATATCCGCGCCGGGCGCTGGGTTTCGGACGGGCCACCGCCGCTGTCGCGCAGCGCCACGGGCCTGAATTACGGCCTGCTGGGTCTGGGTCGCATCGGTCAGGCCATCGCGCGGCGACTGGAGCCCTTCGCCGGAAGCCTCGCCTATCACACTCGCAATCCGGTCAAGGATGCGCCTTGGCGGCACGTGCCGAACCTGGTCGATCTGGCGACCCAGGTCGATGTGCTGATCGTCATCGTGCCGGGCGGCGCCGCGACGCGCGGCCTGGTCTCGGCCGAGGTGCTGGAGGCCCTGGGTCCGACCGGCGTGCTGATCAATGTCGCGCGCGGCGAGGTGGTGGATCAGGACGCCCTGGTCGCCGCCCTGACCTCGGGCCGGCTGGGCGGCGCGGGCCTGGATGTGTTCGCCGACGAGCCGAACGTGCCCCAGGCCCTGATCGACAGCGACCGCTGCGTCCTGACGCCCCACGTCGCCTCGGCCACCGTCGAGACCCGCAACGCCATGGCCGAGCTGATGATGGCCAACCTGGAGGCCGTGCTGGCGGACAGGCCGCCGGTCACGCCTGTGCCGGACTAACCTACTAACCCCGGCCGTGAAGGACGGGGCGGCGTCACCGACACGGTCGGGCCGAACACCCGGCCCAGGGCGCGCGGTTGATCGGGGATCGCATAGCTGATCGGCAAGGGGCAGTTGTTCCGATCGCGCCGATCCAGCAGCAGATAGCGCCGCGCCTGGCCGTCATCGAGAGAGCGGTCAAGCAACGCCCCCGCGCGATCGCCTGTTCGCTGCTCGGCCTGCATCAGAGGGTCGGGGCAAGGCATGGCCGCCCGTTTCACGACAGGCGCGCCCCGGACCATGGCCTGGTCGGCAAGGGGCGCAGGCTGGACGGTCACGGCGTTCGACAAGGCCAGCATCAGCAGGGTCAGCATGGCATTCCTCCCAATCTGATTGGAGGCTACACCCGCAACCCCGGATTGACTAGATCGCCTTGATCGCCCCGCCGTCCAGCCGGATCAGCGAGCCGGTGACATAGGCCGCCAGCGGGCTGGCCAGGAAGGCGGCGGTGGCGCCGAACTCCTCGGTCGTGCCGATGCGGCCGACGGGGATGGACTTGACGGACTCGGCCCGCGCCTGCTGCGGCGTGACCCCGGTGCGTTCGGCCGCCGCCTGGTCCAGCCGTTCGATGCGCGGGGTGTCGATCCGGCCCGGCAACAGGGTGTTGACCGTCACCCCGTCCGGTCCGACCTCGTTCGCCAGCGTCTTGGCCCAGGCGGCGACCGAGGCCCGCAGGGTGTTGGACACGCCCAGCGCCGCAGACGGCTCCACCACCGTGATCGAGGCGACGTTCAGTATCCGTCCCCAACCGGCGGCCCGCATGGCCGGCAACACCCGGTCCGTCAGGCGGAAGATCGACAGCACCATGGATTCGAAATGATCGCGCCACACCGCCGGCTCCAGCCCCGACACCCCCGACGGCGGCGGCCCGCCCGTGTTGTTCAGCAGGATCTCGATATGGCCGCCCAGCAGCTCTTCGGCGAGGTCCGCCGCCTTCAGCAGCGCCGCGTGATCGGCCAGGTCCGCCGTGACCACGACCGCCTTGCCCGGCCCGGCCGCGTTCAACGCATCCGCCACGGCCTGAAGCTTTTCCGCGTCGCGCGACAGCAGGGCGACATGCGCCCCTTCCGCGACCAGCGCCGTCGCCACGGCGCGGCCCAGGCCGGAGGATCCGCCGCAGATCAGGGCGCGCTTGTGGTCCAGTTTCAGGTCCATGGTCGATCTCCGGCTTCGATTTCCAGCCCCGGATATCGGACGCCCGCTCGCCCGGCGCAACGCGGCGTTAACCGACGCGGCGCACCTTCATGCCGAAGCGGCCGCCATCAGCCGCCAGGACAGGCCGGGGAGGGCTCGCCCATGTCGACCAAAATGACTTCGAGCATCCGCCGCCACAGCGATCATTTCGAGCCGCAGGATACCGATCCCCAGGAACAGCGCCGCCTGCGCGGCCAGCTGGAACAGATCGACTACGCCGCCTACATCGCCAACAAGGAAGTGATCGGCCACGCCCTGACCGGCGTCGACGCCTCGTCCCTGCAAAAGCTGGCGGTCATGACCGCCACGGCCCGCGCCAAATGGGTGGCGGAATCCCTGCGCCTGGCCCACTCCGGCTCGGCCGTGACGCCTGATCAGGTCGCCCGCCTCACCGCCGCCCGCACAGCCTACGACGAACTCGCCGAAGCCTACGAGGCACTGCGCCGCATCATCGAGCGGGGGTATATCGCCCTGCGGTGACCCTACCGACGCGGCTGCAGGAACCGGGGGCCGGGAACCTCGTTTCAGCCGCCATGTCGAACGCACGCACGATTTCCATCGCCCTTCTCGCCAGCGCAGCCCTGGCTCTGAGCGCCTGCGCCACCCTGCAACGCGGCCCGGTCGGCAACGCCGCCGTGCCCCAGCCGGCCAAGGCGGTCGATCTGAACCGCTATGCCGGCCTCTGGTACGAGATCGGGCGCTACGAGAACGGGTTCGAGCGCGGCTGCGAGGGCGTGACCGCCCAATATGCGGTGCGCGACGACGGTCTGGTCGGGGTTTTGAACACCTGCCGCCAGGGCGCGACCACCGGCCCGGTCAAGACCTCGCAAGGCAAGGCCAAGGTGGTCGAGGGCAGCGACAACGCCAGACTGAAGGTGTCCTTCTTCGGCCCCTTCTACCTCGGCGACTATTGGGTGCTGGATCACGCCGACGACTATTCGTGGTCCATCGTCGGCGAACCGTCCGGCCGCTACCTCTGGCTGCTCAGCCGCACCGCCCAACCCTCGCCCCAGGCCCGCGACGCCATCCTGAACCGCGCACAGGCGCTTGGCTACGACCTGACGCTGATCAGGCCGACCCAGCACTGATCGACCCGCATCCGGCGTGACGCCGACCGCGTAGAACCTCGAACTCTCCAAGGACCACCCATGCGTATCGCAGCCCTCGTCGCCCTGTCCGCCACCCTCCTCTCGGCCGCATCGGCCTCGGCCGAGACGATCTCGACCCACGTGCTCGACCTCGCGCGCGGCGTGGGCGGGCGCGACGTGCCCGTCACCCTGGCGATCAAACAAGACGACGGCGGCTGGCGACAACTGGCGACCGCCCGCACCGACGAGAACGGCCGGGTACGGTCATTCGGCGATCAGGTCACGACCCAGGCCGCCACCTACAAGCTGACGTTCGACATGTCGCACTATGGCGACACGGACGCCCAGCCCTTCTTCCCAGAGATCGACGTGGTGTTCCAGGTCCGCGACCCCAGCATCCACTACCACGTCCCCGTAGTCGTCAGCCCCTACGGCTACAGCACCTACCGCGGCAACTAGGCTGAATTTTCAGGATGCCTGGTGGAGCCGAGGGGATACCAGATGGATCAGATTTGTCGGTCATGGAAGGCTCTGCGACTCGGGCGTTGAGCCGAGCAGCAGAGTCCGATGTCTGGTGACGGTCAACGTCTCGAACGGTGCCGCACGACCGTCTCTGACGTTGCCGCTCCGGCGGCCACAACATCAGCAAGCCATAGTCGATTGGCTACGTCCGGTTCAGGCGTGCGCGACGCTCTCCTGACGGTCCTCCTGAACCGTCCCCTTCAGCGTGCGCGCGATGGCCGTCACAGTGGTCGTGGAGGCACGATGGAGCCGGGCGGTGGCGCGGATGCCCTGACCGTCCTCCAACGACCTCCTGATCGCTTCCAGACGGTCCTGCGGCATGGGCTTGCGACCGCTCTTCTTGGTCGTTCTCCGCAAGCCCGAGAGCACGCGCTCTCTATGGATGGCTCTTTCGAATTCGGCGAAGACGCCGAGCATCGAGAACATCATCCGACCTGAAGACGTCGAGGTATCGAGGCCCTGCGTGTGGACGTAGAGGTCCACGCTCTTGGTCTGGATGTCGCCGAGGAAGTGGATCAGGTCGGGCAGGGAACGGCCAATCCGGCAGACCGAGAAGCACGCGATCAGATCAAAATCCCTGCGCGCCACTCCCTTCAGCAGGTTGTCGAAGCCCGGCCTCTTCTCACGCCCTTTGGCACCCGAGATGCCTTCATCGAGGAAGGTGGCCACGATCTCCCAGTCCTGCCGCTGGGCGACTGCTCGCAGGTCACGAAGCTGGTTCTCGACGGTCTGGTTCTTATCGGCCGTGCTCACACGAGCGTAGATCGCGACGCGCTTGGTCAGGGGTGTTCTCCGATCCGTTGTTGGGAGAACAGGCTCTCACGGATCGGTCGGGCGTCAACGAAAAGGCCGCCTCGGTCGTTAGTCGTATATGTTCCAACCCATTCACCGTCTCGCAGTCGCGAGTGCCGCAGCCGTCCTTTTGGGGTGTTCGAAGACGCCTGAGCCTGCCCCGACCCCGGCGGGCTTCCACCGCATCGACGCGGTTGGTCCATTTTCAGTGGCCATTCCTGATGAAGTCGCACGCCTAGATGTCATTGGCGTGGATACGGAGGTGGACGAGTTCGTAGGGGATGGGCTGCGTTTCGGTCTCTCGTATGGATCATATGGATCAGTGCCGCCTCCACAGGCGGGGTCGATCAACTATTCGACCGGTGACCTTGAGATAGACGGTAGGTCGGGAACGTGGGCCGCCTTTGAGCGCATGAATGACGCCCTTCCGCACGCATGGATCGGCGCGGTCACAGAACCTCCTCGCTGGGGGGCGGCTCCTGCGGAGCCTGTCGGACTAACGATTTATCTATCCTGCCGAACCAAGCAGATTTGCGAACTCGGCCCCAAAGTGGCCGCGACGGTGCGGTTCGAGCGACGCTGACCGTTTTCGCAAAAGGATGGTCTCGAACACACCGACCTGCGGCTCTGGAAGCCCGGACTTCCGGGCCGGTGGATAGCTGGTTTCAGGGGGTGTTTGAGAGAACGGGGGCGAGGCTACTCCGGCTCCCCCTCAATGAACTTCCTGCGCCGCTCTGGGTCGGTCTCTCCAATGAGATCGAGGACGATGTTTGCGGCGTCCCGCTTCTTCTTGTTGATCCGCTTTTTCGGCGGGGCTGGGACAATGGGGGTCGAAGGCGGCGGCTCAGGAGGCCACCGGCTGGGTCCATGACCGCAATGGGTCGATGCACTCCGGCATCTTTCACTGGCACGAGCGTAAGGACATTGTTCTAGTCCCTCGCTTCTAGGCAGGGGACTCTCCTGTCACGCGAATTTCACGCAGCCCTTCTTGCATATTAATAAGTGTTCATGTTCTTTGGACGCATGGGGCAGTTCCTAGAACGACTTCGCAAAGGTTCATCCGCGCACACCGTAGTCGTGGAAGAGCAGGGCCTGTCGCTTGTCCGTCTGGATGGTGCAGAGGATCGTTTCAACGAGCTTGCCCGAGAAATCTTGGAGCACAGCGGAGACGACTTCGTGGCGTTCCCCACAACGGATGGATCGCACGGCTACGAGCGAGTTTTCGTCGTCCCTCTCGACTGACGCTTTCTGTCGGGATCGATTTTGCGGCGGGCGTGTTCTGGCTCCGGGGAATTCCACTCGGCTCGGGCTAAACCATGGATTCAGTTTGCATCTTTGTCGTCGATGACGATGTTCTAATCGCGACCACCATCGAGCATGCGCTGGAAGATAATGGCTTCCGTCCGCACACAGCGCACTCGGCCGAGGACGGTTTGGCACTGTTCGAGGACAATGGTCACATATGCCGAGCCTTGGTGACGGACGTGAACCTCGGCGGGGAAATCAAAGGGTGGGACATCGCGCGCACGGCTCGCGAGAGATTTCCGACCTTGCCGGTGATCTATGTGACCGGCGATAGCGCCGACGAATGGGCCGCACATGGAGTTCCAGACAGCATCCTGATCGACAAGCCTTTCGTTCCTGCGCAGATCGTGACTGCCATCGCCGAACTGCTGAACAAGCGCGCGCCATAGCCCAAATGGTTTCGGGCCGCATTTTCGAAGTGTCGAATATACGCGGACCCGCTGGCTCTACCCCCCGCTGGGGGTCGCCGTCTGGCGAGGGTCGGGCCTGACCCTGCGGCACGGAGAGCCGACATTCGTTGCCAAATGGCGGGGATTTGGTTGACGGAATTGACTTCCGTGAGACGCTGAAGCCTCCACCACAAAGGAGGTTGAATGGCGCCGCTCGAAGCACCGCTGCGATGTCTTGCTGTCCGCGCCGTCGTTGACGAGGCGGGCGAAATCGATGGTCTCGAACTCGAAGCCTTTCTCAACGATTGCGTCGGCCGCCACCAGTGGCTCTCGACGACCGAATGGCTGTTCGTAGAGCCGCCAGTGGAGGCTAACGGCAAACTGACCGTTCCGGTCGTGATGCCGGAAGACATCGCTGTGAAGGCAGTCCTGCACGATCTCACGAACGAGCCGCCGCGCATCATCTTCGACCACGCGACCAGCCCTTCGGAGACGCGGAAATGGCGCTGGATCGCCTCCCAGACTGCGCCAAACGCTCAAGGCCAAGGCGGCTTCCCGTGGGAGCGCATCGATGCGTGAGGGCGGGTTGTTGGGATGGGCCACGGCTGCGCTCGTGGCTTTGGACGACGAAGTTGGGGGCCTCATCGCCCGAACTCTGACGGCGGCTCCCCTGCGTCGTCATCCGCGCCACCGCCCGGCTCCATCGTGCCTCCACGACCACTGTGACGGCCATCGCGCGCACGCTGAAGGGGACGGTTCAGGAGGACCGTCAGGAGAGC
>Ga0265296_1005132_pt1 | contig 10970 bp, 14 predicted proteins | sample MunlanPumphouse1_FD_189073 | JGI IMG/M metagenome (GOLD analysis project Ga0265296, IMG submission 189073) | Groundwater microbial communities from a municipal landfill in Southern Ontario, Canada - Pumphouse #1 | ecosystem: Environmental > Aquatic > Deep subsurface > Groundwater | place...
AACCACCCCTTTCTTCGTTTCCAGTCCGCAAAAGAATAGCTAAAAGCTCCGGGTTAGAAAGCCCTTCGGGCCCATATTTTTCGAGTTTTTCTCGCGGGCGGTCTATTTTTGGTAGGTCTTTTATTTTCATACTTTTATACCCCGCCGAGTTGGCGGTTGAGTTCGTTTTCTAAAGTGATTCTGAAATCTTTAATAAGAATCTGCTGATCAACTGGTAAAAATGTACCGAGCTCCGTCTTAAAATTAATCTGTCTTGCCTCTGCAATAACACTATCTTTAATCTCGGCAAGTTTTTTCTTTTGTTGAATTGAAATCATGCCCTTGCGCATTATAAAATACAAATCATAAAAATCCCGCGGTTTTTTGCGTTCGCGCAGAGCGCCGAAAATCTTCTCCTCTACAAGTTCTTCTTGCGACAGGTGAATCACTGTATATGCCGGCACAAAATCATTAACAACGCTGTCCACTTCGCCGGTGATATGCCGTCCATTGCGCGCCGATACGTTTATTTCCGCGCCAACCGGCGGATATTCAAACATGCGAAATGTGGCAACGCCAAAATATCCGCCGCTTGTGGCATCTGTTTTCTCTCCCAACTCAATATGAATACCCGCGCGCTCAATTTCCGCCAAAACTTTCACAAAAAGATTCTCAACAAATAATTTTACCGCGTTTCTTTCAACGCCAAAAAGCGAAAAATCCAAATCTTCGGAAAATCGCGGACTTCCATAAATAATTCTTAGAGCTGTACCGCCTTTAAAAAGCATTTTCCCAGCGTCCGGTAATTTGTATAATTCTCCTAAAAAAACATGTTGAAAATATTCCCTGACTATATTCGGGAATACTCCCATTTGATACTGCCTGCTTAATTTTTCAAGCGCCTCGATGGTAATCATGGTTCGATAAAACTCACCATTTTATTGTAGTGTGGTTTTTATAATGCTTGTAAGCTTAGAGTTATCAAACAATTTTGCGTAGCGTAAAGCTTTTTTTGAATTGATTTTTTCTTTATGAAAGCGAGAAATGGGTTTTTGCTTTTTCATGAGCCGTAGATAATTCGCGTCCACAAATGCCTTTTCGGCGTCGGCAATATAAAAACTTATCCCCTTTTGTTTCTCGACTCCATATCCGGTATAAGCTGTTTTTTTTATTTTTCGATAAGAAAAAACTTTGCCTAGTGTTTCAAATCGGCGAGTAGTTTTAGTGGTGACCGAGGTAATTTCATATACTGTTTCCGGAATAACGCCATGATAAGACAGCGCGAATTCAAGCGATATATATGACGGGCTGTAAAGCTTATTGGCAATATAAATATCCGGCGGCAAAGCATCTGGGAAAACATATAGTCCTCGCTTAATCTGTAAAATAAACCCCTGTTTTTTGTATCTGTGAAGCAAAGAAGCTGTAGCAACGGCGGATACGCCAAAAAGAGCCCGAATATCGTTTGCGCCAAATATATAGAGCTTTTTCCCTTTTATTTTAGATGCAAAAATTGTCTGATTCACTAATTTGGCCATATTGTCAATTTACCAAAACGAGATGAAAAGGTCAATATTTAATTAGAAAGCCGCTCCCTCCTTCGCCCCGAGTTGTCTGATTTTTTTGACCACCACCCGGGCAAAAAACTTTGTTCAAATAAATTTTACAATTCAAGCATGGCGTGCCATAGCAACGAAAGAGTAAAGTAAATTATTATTGCAACAAATAAATAGAAAATTATTGGTCTTTTTTTTGAATCTTGGTTTAAATTTTCAGAATATTTGCTCCTTTTGTCCTTAATCAATTCAAAAGAATAAACATAAGATACCGAAAAATTTATTATATTCACACTTAATGCCCATAACGTCTTGCCTATTAGGGCAAATTCTCCAGACCCTGAAAAATCAAAAAAAATAATCATCATCAAATTGGTAGTTAATAGTCCGATTGGGATACTATAATAAATTGATGATTCTTTTATTTTTGCTTTGTATAGAATAAATCCAGAAATAAGAACGACCAATATCGGCAAAAAAATGAAATAAATAAAGCCCATTTTTTATTTTTAATGTTTAATTATTTGTTTTCATTATACCCCAAACCCCTCCCCTTGGTCTATAGGCACATTCGTGCGAATGTGCCTATAGACCAAAAACCCGCCTGGATTGCTCCAGGTGGCACGAAAGATTTTCCTCACGCTTTATATTGCTATCTCTAAAATCATCGGCAAATGATCTGAAATTTCAATATCCGGCACTAAAAATCCTTTGATCTTCACATTTGGACTTACAAAAACATAATCAGAATAATATTGCGGGTTATCCGGATACATATCCCAGGTAAAATGATTGCGCGTGGTTGAAATTTCAAATTCTTTGATTAAATCTCTATATCCGTTTTCTTCAAACATTTGTACGCTTTTCGTCTCCGGAAACAAATTGAAATCACCGCCTATAATTTTTAAACCCTCTTTTTCTTTAAAAAAATCTATGAGTTTCTGTGACTGGCTTAACCTATTTGGATTATCCAACTTATCTCCTGGCTTCGATAATCCATGAAAATTACAAATATGAACGGGGGTATTATCAAATTCAACATGCAAATATATCCCCAAACCGCAATCTATTTGTCCATCAAATAATATTTCGGAGGATATAATATTTATGTTTTTACTCGCATATGTCGCTTGCGGGAAATCATCATCTTTAATCACAAACTTATACGCTGAAAATTCTTTGTGGTTCGGAAAGACGTCTTTAAAAAGCTCCTTAAATTCATCGTAGGCCTCCTGAAAACAAAAAATATCTGTGTCTCGTGATTGTTCTTTTATAAATTCAGTTATACCCTCCTGGACTTTTCCGTTCCAGACATTCAAAAATATGATTTTCATACAATGCGGTGTTTTGATTTACCCTAAAACTCGCTATTTCGTAACGCGTCTTCCAACTGATTAAAAGACGCCAACATTATACCCCAAAATCCTTCCCCCGGTCTATTACTTTTCTTTGCTTTCCTTATTTTCCTCTATCTATAGGCACATTCGCACGAATGTGCCTATAGACAAAATAAACAGAACAACGGGAAAAACAAGCGATGAATCTCGCTAAATCTACAGTGTGAATCTACAGCGTAAACATACAGAGCAAGTCTACAGCGTAAATCTACGCTATAAAACTACAGAAGCGCGATGATTGATTTAGCGGGCGCTTTTTGAACAACTGATAATCTGTAAAACATCTGCGAACTCCTCTGCTCCGGCTCAATTATGTCTGCGGCCAGTAAAATCCGCAGATGCCGCGAGGTGGATTTAAAAGACAGCCTGATCGCTTTTGCCAGCTCCCCCACCGACGCCTCGCCGTTGGCCTTAAGATACTTAATAATCGCCAGGCGTCTTTTATTCGCCAACGCTTTTAACGTTTTTTCCAAATCCTTCATATTCTCATTTTACACTATTTTCTCTTATTGGCACATTCGCACGAATGTGCCAATAGATAATAAAAGACGATAAAAAAATGAACCTCCCCGTGGCAAGCCGCGGGGTATCTTGAGTGAAATTCTTCCGAAGCCAACCCTCCTACGCCGAGGCTACGGAAGGGTTCTCCCTGCCATTCATCCTCGCCGCAAGCGGCGAAGTATTCTGGCGAAGGAGAATAAAAAGTTGAATAAAACAAAAATGCCGCCTGGATTGCTCCGGGCGGCAATGGCTTTCTGCCTGACGGCAAAACGCCTAACGCGTACATAAATGAACGTTCAAATCAGATTAAGTCAGATTAAGGATTTCAGCAATCTCCTCGACCGTGCCGGTCGTTGCCACACGAAACGGATTTGCGAACGTCTCCGTCGTTTCCCTCAAGGCGACACAAGGCGACATATGATACTTCATCGCCGACTCGGTGAACTTTAATGAAGACGCTGTGCTTATTGCAACCACTCGGTCATTTTCTTTCACAATCTCCTTGTCTCTTGCCTGGAGCACGGCATGAATTGCCACTGCCCCCTGCGGACACACATCCGCGCCAGCTCGATTGAATCGCGCCCGAGTCCGGTTTATCTCCAAATTGTCAGATTTGAAAAAATGAATTCCTAAAACAGATTCCTTCAAAAAATCCTTGAGTAGAAGGTTGATTCTTGGAAAACTCACTGGATCTTGAATATCCATTGCCGAAGCAATAGACATTGGCGGTTTTTTAAACGGTTCATATTTCGTAAATCCGGAATCTGCCCAACGAACCAGAGGATCAGAATTTGCTGTTTGCCCGGCTATGATGCCCGGGACACGATCAATCAAGCCGTGCTCTTTCTGCCGTAGCAGAGAAAGCATCAACGCCGTAAGATTCCCTCCGTTTCCAGCGGGAATAGCGATCCAATCCGGCGAATCCCAGCCGAAATCCTGGTTTATCTCAGCCGCGATACTTTGTTGTCCAACAACCCGAAGTGTGTTGGCTGAATTGACCATCGCGAATTTCGGAAACCTGGCATTAAACTCCTGCACTATTTTCATACAGGAATCAAAGCCCGGATTCGTGGGATGGTCCACCGCTACGACCATGGCGCCGGACATCGTGGCTTGCGCGAGTTGTTCCGGACTAATCTTTCCGTGCGGAACGAAAATCACACACAAAAGTTTGTCACGGCAATAACTCGCGTACTGAGCAGCCGAGGCCGAAGTATCTCCTGTTGAAGCGCAGGCCACTCCAACTATGCCAAGCTCGGGAAACACCTCTTGTTGAAACCGCGCCCAGGAAATAGCCATAGGCATTCCCCGGTCTTTAAAACTCCCGGAAGGATTCTGCCCCTCCAGCTTAATGAAAAGGTTCTTAAGGCCGATTTCTTTTTTGAGCCAATCAGGGGCCTCGAACATGTCGGTCTGCCCCTCCCGAAGAGATACCACGAACTCAGTCGGAAAATCCGGTAAAATAAAGTCCAACCACATAAAAACACCACTGCCATACGGATACTGCTTTCTTTTGGAGCCCCAGCGAATCTCGTCAAAATACTGCCGCGGCGTAAAATAGTTTCTGTTCAAAAGATGCTTAATGTATTCTTCATCATACCGAGGCATAAACAACCCCTTACATACCGGACATTTCGCAGTATTAACTTCCGGGCCAATTTTTTTACCACAATTGATACACTCCAAACAAAACGCCCTGAACTTAAACATAGCGTCACCTCCCAGATTTTCTTCAGATTTATACAGTCAAATCAATCATATTATACGCGAAAATAACTAACCAAATACTGTCAGATTCATATTCTTTTGTCAAAAAATCTTGGCTTAAATTTATTATCCAACCGTAATACTTATTGCAACCATCTCTTTTTTCTGCTACACTTTTTATGTTTTAAAATTGAATATTCCGGAGTAGCTCAATGGTAGAGCAGATCCCTGTAAAACACTCTCTTTCTGTTATAATTTAAATATGGCAGACAAGAGAAAATATGCTGACCGAAGAGAAGAGCTTATAAAAGCTGTCGCAAAAAGGCGGCGCAAAATAAAGCTCATGGCCATTGAATATAAAGGTGGTAAGTGTCAGGTTTGTGGATATAACAAATATCCCGGAGCACTTGATCTTCACCACATCAATGGCAATAAATCTTTTGGTATTGGCGAAAAAGGATACACGCGTTCATGGGAAAAAGTTAGGGAAGAACTCGATAAGTGTATTCTTGTTTGCGCCAATTGCCACAGAGAAATAGAGGCCGGCATCATGCAGCCTTCTCAAGCAATTGAGAATGGAAAAACGAGGTGAACTGTCCCGATTTTGTCCAAAAGGATACAAAATCGAGGATCCCGTACTATAATGATGCGGGACGGGAAGCCTAAATTCATTGAAAACGAATATGGTAATCCGCAGCCAAGCCCCGACGACGCAGTGTCGGGGAAGGTTCAGAGACTATCTCGCAAGAGAGTACTTGCGCATACAAATTTTATATGCGTCGGGAAGCGCCTCGGTCGCCACAGGCGACATGATATAGTCCACCCCTTAAAGAAATTTAGGGATAAGTGTAAGGATAAGGTTGCAGGTTCGAGTCCTGCCTCCGGAGCCAAAATAAAGAACCCTGTCGGGTTCTTTATTTTTGACAATCCTCTGTTTAGCTGATATTGTAATTAAAGCTCAAATCGACCGATTTTCGCCGAAAACAATACAACAAAATAGGAAGGGGGATGCGCGAGATGGGGAAAAAAGAGAAAGACCTTTGCATTATTTGCTGGAAGGAAACGCAGTATTACAAGGATACGCCTTTCCACGAACGCAAAAACTACCTTGAAACACGTGGCTAACTCTGCAACGTGTGCGTGGAAAATCTCCGCAAAGAAGGAATTGTCGTATAAACCGCAAACTATCTGACTGTTAAGGAGGACGCCGTATGGGATATCTGACACGCACGCCTACTTCGAACGACCCGCCAAAAGGAGGAAAATCCCCTTATGGCGGAGACGATTTCTCTCTACTTCTAACCGGAGACGGAAAACGCTGCAAAAAATGCCGGCGCGTTACCCTGAACAAGTATCTGAAAGACGGTCTCTGCCCTGATTGCCCTCTGTCCTGATTGCCGGCAAGAACCGTCATCAGCAAGTCGAACCGACCCGCCGCCAGGCCCTTTGGGATGGCGGCTTTTTTTAAATATTTTTTCTGTTAAAATCTAATTATGGAAAAATCTGAAAATTTAGATAATGTCGTTGATTTTGAAAAAGCCGGCGAAGCGGTAAGAAAAATAAAACCGGCAAAGTCAAAACCGCCGCCTTCGGATAAAACCGAATTCTCCTCTTTTGAAAACGCGGCTAAAATCAAAGAATTTGACCGCCAACTCAAGAAATTAAAAGAAAAAATCACGGAATTTGGGAAAAGAAGAGACCAGGCGGATATAAACTATACTCTTGCCGTCCAGTCAAAAGACAACGAGAAACGAAAGGATATAAAAGCGCTTTTTGACCAACTTACTGGCCTCAATTACAACATAACCCGTTTAAAAGGGCTCGTTTATGATATAGAAAGAGATTTGGGAGAATTAAAAGAAAAAAATTAGTGGTCTCCCCCGCTCTCATCACCATCCGTGCTTTTACCACCGTTGTCTTTTTGCTCTTGAAAGTTAGAGCGGCCTTCCTTTTTCTTGTTATCGCTGTTTTCTAAATTATTTTGCTGGTTTTTATTTCCGTTATCATTTCCGTTTTTATCCCAAAAAATGTTTACGCCTCTAGCGTCAATTTGAGGAGAAATCTCCAAAAACGCTTTGGCCCCGGAAAGAGACCTAATCAAATCCTGCGCTTTTTCAAAAGCGTTTTCATAATTTCCGTTGTTATAATCCTGTTGGGCGTTTTCTAAAATCTTTTTGGTATCTTGTAATTTTTGTTGGGATAATTGTTGGGCTTGAAAATCTAAATTATTCTTCTTTTTTTGAATTATTTTTTCTATTGTTTCAATTTTTTTAGAAGCGGCGTTTATCTTGTTTCGGGCGCTGCTTTCTAATCCTGTTGAGCGCGCGCCTAAAGATTCTTTTTGGTTAATGTCTTCAATCTCGCTTTTTGCCTTATTTTTCCATTCGTCAACCATAATCATGCTTTTATTTATTTCGCTGGTTTTTTCATAAATATCGCCGTTAAAATTCTGTTCTAAAATCTGCTGATAAACTCTGGCTGCGGTTTTTAAATCGGAATTTACCTGAATCGCATCCTCGAAATTCCCCGTTTTTTTCAAATTGTCGGCCCAACCGTAAACTCCGCTAATGTTCTCGTTAAAATTATTAATCGCAGGGCTTAAATCCGACTCTTGCTGTTGGCGCGTCAACTGTTCCATTTTCGATTTTTCAATAAATTCCTTAGCTTCGTTTATTCTTTTTTGCGCCAACACGAACCGCAAATCAGCTTTATTTTGGGGGCTCAAAGCAACCGCGACCCGCGCTTTCTCACTCAATAATTTTACGGAATATAAAGTTTCGCCCGGCAGGCTATTTTGCGAAGCCGCCACTGTCCCGGCACCGGACAAAACAACCACCAAACCAATCAGCGCCGCGGCCGGAATTTTATTCGCGTTAAACCTAAATCCAACCCGCGGCTCAATCGCCGGATTTGCTTTCATATAAAAAACCAGCTCCTCTCTCAAAGATTTCAAAAAATTTCTATCAGCGGGAATTTTTTTGAATTCTTTCAATATTAACTTGGGCTTAATTTTCCTTTTCATATATTTTTTTTCTTATCATCTTCAAACCACGGTGGATTATTGTATAAATATTTGTGACCGATTTTCCCGTGATCTCTTTAATTTCCAAAATATCCAACTCATCAATATATCTGTGGATTAAAATTTGTTTATACTCCTGCGGCAGAGAATCCAAATGTTTTTTTACAGATTCATAGGCAATACCCGTATCGATATTTTCATAAGGCAGATCTTCTGCCGGCTCCGATTGCTCTGCCACGTCTTCCAAAGAAACATTCGTTTTCGCTTTACTCCGATAATAATCTATTACTAAATTATTGCACACTCTATACAAAAAACTTTTAAATTTTTTTACTTCGCCGCCGTTTGCGATAAACTGCCACGTTTTCATAAATGTCTCGGAGGTCAAATCCTGGGCAATAGCGCGGCTGTTAACTCTTAAATAAGCGTGCCGCAAAATCACCTCCGCGTATTGGTCGTAGGCGTCTAAAAATTCCTTTTCCAATTTTTTACCATTCAACCCTCTCATAGTAAAGACGTTGAAATTGGCGAATTTTGTCAATAAATTAGCGACTTCAAATAGACAGGTGGACAATTAGCCCGCGGGCATATATTTAAAGAACATCCCGCAGTCCCGACGGGCTCGGTACCCGCCGTAGGCGGGGCCGTCGGGACGAGGGGGGAAGAAATTTTTGCCGCTGGAGCAAAAATATTCTGGTTCTAAAAATATGCGTCTGCGGGTAAAAATAACACTTTAATTTCCTTTTTTCTTTATTTCCTCAAGGTCTTTTTCTATTTCTTTAAGTTCCGTTTTAATTTCCCTTATTTCTTCCGTCTCTTTTTTAATCTCCTCCTCAGTTTTTTCGTCTATTCTTTTTCCCTCTTTAATCCCGCTGATTATCACGGGGTCGCCTACAAAAAACGACACGAAAAGCCCGGTCGCCAATAAAATAATGGTCCCTAAAATAACAGACACTAGTCCGCTCATGTTATAATTGTCCGCTATTATCCAAATGCCACGCCACAACAAGATTATCCCCACGCTTCCGATCATCGCGTAAATAACCGGATGATGGCTTAATCTGTGCCTAATCTTATCCTCCAGCTTGTCAAAAAACCGAAAAGCGAAAATTTTTTTAAAAAAATCCAGTAATTTCATATTTATTTTAATTATTAATCACCAACCATTGCTCTTATTCGACGAATTCCGGCTGAACTCGCTTCTTCCTTAATAATTTTGAATTTTCCTATCTGAGAAGTATTTTCTACATGAGGCCCGCCGCAGAACTCTTTGGAATACGCCTTCGAAATATCGTCTTCTTCCCCAATATAATACACCTTTACCGTTGGTGGATAATTGCCTTTGAAAAATTTGCGGGCGCCGGTTTTTTCAGCGTCTTCTTTCGGCATTTCCTTAAAACGAACCTGCAGTTCTTGATTTATTTTTTCATTCACGCTTTCCTCGATTTTTTTGAGTTCTTCCGGCGTAAGTTTTCTATTGAAAATAAAATCAAAGCGGGCTCGCTGGGAATTAATGTCGCTGCCGCGCTGGTCAACGTCATCGCCTAAAACATCGCGCAGCGCCTGATGAAGCAAATGAGTAGCGGTATGCAGCCGGATAACTTTTTTCATTTCTTCCTCATTTCCGGCTTTAAGCTCGCCAGTGTCTAAAACTAAGCCGTGGCCGCCGAATTTTTTATCGACTCCGGCGCGCGAAATTTCCTGATGTTTTTTGGATTCTTCATCGAATTCTTTTTGATAATCGTCTTCATTATCGACGTTCTTCGCTAATTCCAAAGTAATTTCCGGCGAAATGCTAAAAGTTTGATATAAATTAAACGCTATAGCCCCCGTAATTTTTTCATCCGTAGCGTTAAATTTTTCTATTTCTTTAGTGCCCAAACTTATTGCTTCCTGGTATTTTGTTCGCTCGTCTTCCAAAACATTTAAAATCGCTTTGTCATCGCTCAATTCCGGATAAATTTCTACAAACTTATCTTTAATAATTTTAACCGCCTCCGCAAAAAGATTGGCGTGAATATCATATTTGACCTCATAAGCTAACAATCGCCGTATTAATCGCCGTAAAACATAGCCTGCTTCTTTATTGGAAGGCCTGACGCCGTCAGCTGTCAAAAAAATCGCGCCTCTCAAATGGTCGGCAAAAATCCTGACAATATTTTCTTTATTTTCTAAAGAAGGCGCCAATTCCTTGATCTTGAAAACCAGGCCGGCGAAAATGTCAGCTTCAAAAACATTGTCCTTTTCTTGTAAAACCGCCAAAAGCCGTTCAAAACCCATTCCTGTATCAACGCCCGGATTTTCAACTTTTCTCAACTTTCCGCCCTTTTCTTGAAAATACTCGTTGAAAACGACATTCCAAACTTCGACGTTGTCCACATAAATCTCGGTTGTGGGACCACATGGCCCCGAATCACCGGTCGGACCCCAGAAATTGTCTTTGCGATTTCCCATCACTATTTTTTCTTTTGGCAGACCGATTTCTTCATGCCAGATTTTATACGACTCCGCGTCAAACGGCACCTCATCGTTTCCTTCAAAAACAGACACATAAATTCTATCCAGAGAAATTCCCAGCGCGCCCGTTATATATTCATAAGCCCAATGAATCGATGATCTTTTGAAATAACCATCTGTCTCCAAATCATTGGGGTCGTCGCTCCCGACTGGACCAAAAGAAAAATTCCCCAACATTTCAAAAAAAGTAAGGTGAGTTTTATCCCCAACCTCTTCAATGTCGCTGGTCCGAAAACTTTTTTGACACGATGCGGTTCTTTGAGATTTAAAATCACTCATCGCGTCAAGATC
>Ga0265296_1005133_pt1 | contig 10967 bp, 11 predicted proteins | sample MunlanPumphouse1_FD_189073 | JGI IMG/M metagenome (GOLD analysis project Ga0265296, IMG submission 189073) | Groundwater microbial communities from a municipal landfill in Southern Ontario, Canada - Pumphouse #1 | ecosystem: Environmental > Aquatic > Deep subsurface > Groundwater | place...
CGGAACTTCTTCGATCGTTATTGGTGGCATTCCTCGTTGCTCCCATGACGTAGTAATCCATCATGATTTGCATAAAGAAGCTGTTCGCCTGCTCAACGCTTCCATCGTAGTAGTCGATAAGCAACTTTCTGTGGGCTTCGAGCTTTTCTGCAACTGGTATGGCCAGGTCATCAAAACGGACGCGCCAGGCCCAGGCGAAATGCCACATCGCCCTAATGACGAAAACTCCTGCTCCCAGGTAAAGAATCCAGAAGTAGATTCCCGCGGTCGTTTCCGTCGGGGGGGCTTTGGGAAGGAGATAGGAGAGGAAGGTCAGGAGGGCGACAATTAGCGCGAGAGGCAGATTTAGCCTAGAGATCAATTTTTCCTTCCGATCGGCCTCGGCTAGATAGATCTTCTCGTAGAGTTTGTACTCCTCGTCATCGGACTTCATGTCAAGCTTACTCCGTTGCATGGTTTGCGTGGCTCAAAGCCATCATCGTCTGCCTGCCTCATTTCTGCCAAGCCCTGCCCGTGATATTTCGACACGCTGCTGTGCGTTTGCAGGAAACTTTCGGGGTATCGACAATTCCTCAGATCCGTCAATGTCTATTTGGGTCGGATCTCGCCTCCCATTTCGTTATGCCAGGTTAAGCGCCACTTTTTGCGAGATATGAAAATGTGGCGCGGAGGATGATCCACCGACGGGATACCCCTGATCGTTGGGATTTACGAACCACAGAGAAATCCTCGGCAGTTGGCAGCCCAGGCGGGGTGAGAGAATCCCACCTCGCTCCGAATGGTTTAAAGGTGAACAAGGATCACATTTGAGCGAAGGTGTTGCTGTCATCGCAACACCTGCTCCAGCCTGCTGTCAGGAGGAGTTAGAGCCAAGCAGACCAAACGGGCCGATTCGGCTCATTTGGTCTGTTTCAATGAAAGGGATTTGGCCCCAGTGGCGGAATGGGGGTCTGCACGTTATGCAAGTCTCTGATGAGTTCTTGCAGCTGTGTTGGATATTCCGCACCTGGGCCCAGGTCGAAATATCGGCGAGTGTTCAGTTCTGTTGGCAGGGTGGCCGGTCGACTGGTCTGGCGAACTACTGGAATAAACTTGGAGGTTCCTACGTTTCTCATGAGTTCGCCGGTTACCATCGTGTGCTCGTAACCCACCCCGCCTTGCCTACCAATTGCCCTCTCTACATATGCTTCAGTGCAAATTACCAGAACGCGGTCTGCTTCGCGGATGGACCTTTCCATAAAACCCGCTAGATCTTCACCTCCTCTAACGTGCCATTGATCTAACGTCGCATCGATTCCGTTGGATCGCAGTGTCCCTGCCAGCAAGGCAACCCACTGCCGGTGTTCCGGCGAGTCCCACGAGTAGGATATGAAAACTTTGGGAGGCCTAGGCTGAGGTGGTAGTAGGGGAAGATTTATAAGGTTGGCTCTCACCAAAACGCCAACGAGATCAATATCTTTTACCGCCCAATGGGTGCGGCAGTGCTCCAAGTTCCTAGTGTTGATGTCGAGGTCTTGGTAAAGAGTCCTTAATACGGCTTGTGGTATCGGAGTCACTGCTGGATCTATGGCGAGAGTGATTCGAAGCTCGTGTTGGAGCTGTTGTATTTCAGTAATGCGTCCTACCGTGGCAGGCTGATCGCGAAAGTCCTCATATGCAAATAAGGCTGGCATTTGTTTGAGTTGCTGAAGCGTGTCGGGGGAAAGAGTCTCGAACCTGTTTCTCAGTATCTGAACTGTGTGCTCAAGGTATCTGCCCGTAGATAGTGACCATGTAGGGCTATCCCAGTCGTCTTCACCGGCCGTCATCAAAAGGTTGTACATCAAGCGCTTCCTTGAGCTTTAGCTCTGTGGTGATCGTTGGCACGCTAGGGCGTGCGTCTCAGGGATGGGGGGCGAGGGGGAGCATAGCTGACGCCCGACCGGCTTGCTTTCGAGCTTTCAGCATTGGGCGTCAATGGTTGCTGATGGGATCAACACAAATCTAGTGAGACCAAACCGTCTCAGTGAGACCAATACGTCACAATCGCCTATATCTCAATTGCGAAGGTGAAGCCAAGAAATTTGCATGGAGGGGCTGCGCCCCCAGCTATTTCGGCCAGTTGTCAGGAGGTGGAGCGTAAATCACGCTTTATCGAATTTTGCCTGAAATTCGTTCCATCGTGCAGATACGGGTCATTCAATCTGAGTCGGAAAATTGCGCTCAATGGGGTTCGACCTTCCGCGCGGTCAGCGCACGGAGCTCAATTCGCTCTAGAGCTAATGGCGTACCTTTAAGGCCTGTAGTAGCTTTACGCCATTTGGTAAGCCATACGGCTATCCGGCAATCACTGCTTCACATGGAAAAGGTGGCATTTTGTCCGTCCTAGACTTTAAAGAAATTCCAGAGGCCCACGTTCCGAATGGCCTACAAGACTCCTTTGAGCTATTTGCGAGGGAGTGTTTGAAGTTCATTGGGTACAGAGTCATAACTGATCCAGATCGGGGGGCTGATGGCGGTGTTGATTTAGTTGTTGAGGAAAGAAGGACGGGTATCGGTGGAGAGACAATTGTACGATGGCTTGTGAGCTGTAAGCATAAGGCATCAAGTGGTAAATCAGTAAGTGCTGTTGATGATGCAAATATAAGAGATCGGGTTGAAGCTAATGATTGTCATGGATTCATTGGATTCTACTCTACGATTGCGAGTGCCGGACTAGCTGGTGTCCTTGTAGGGCTGAAAGGAAAGATTGAATCGCAAATATACGATAGAGAGAAAATTGAAGGGGCTTTACTTCATTCTGCACGAGGGTTAGAAATTGCGGGAAGATTTTTTCCAAAGTCTTTAGCTGAATGGAAAGCCGAAAGCCCGAAGCCCGCAAAAATATTCGCGGGCGTGCCAACGTTGCAGTGTAAAGTGTGTCACAAAGAATTACTTGAGCAAGACGATAATGGCATCATTTCTATGTGGCAGAAAATGGGTGCTTATAAAGTAGGCGGAAAAAAACACTTCGAATTTATCTTTTGGACTTGTAGGGGGCGTTGTGATCGTATCCTGCAGCAGAGTATTCGTGAGCGTGACAAGACGCTAATTGATGGTTGGTCTGACGTTTCAGACGCACTAATGCCGACGTATTTCATTAAGTGGGTAATGAGTGTTATGAATGAGTTGCACTCTGGGGACTCTTATTCCGAAGAGGCCTTTGATCAGATCAAGGAGTTCCTACTGCAAATATTTCCCTACGTAAGTCGCCACTTGACAGAGAAAGAAAACGGCAGGGTGAAAGATTTGATACAGATACCTGCATTTTTAGGCGGTCTTGGCTCCGACGCTTAGAGCTCAGATGGCATTAAATATTGCATGATCTATATATGTTAAGGAGAAGTTTGTGTTTTTATCGGCAGACAAAGTTTCTAATTGGAAAGATCTTCAGGATAAAGTCTGCGATTTCTTTAATGATATGGGTTATGAAGCAGAGGTTTCAAAAGTTGTAGAGTTGGCTGGACGAGGTAAAAAAGAGATTGATGTTTATGTAAAAGATTCTCTGGCAAGTCATAACCAGTTGTATCTAGTTGAGTGTAAGCATTGGAGTCACAGAGTCCCTCAAGAGGTTGTGCATGCTTTTAAATTTGTCATGGAGTCGACCGGGGCGAGTACCGGGTTCATTATAAGTAAAAAGGGGTTTCAATCTGGTGCTCATGCTGCCGCTAGATTTACGAATATTCAACTGTTGACATTTGAAGAGCTTCAGCACTTGTATGGGAGAGAATGGTTTAGGAAGAAGCAAGAAAAATTGAGTATGCTGATGGATAAGCTGCGGCAGATCTATAGCGTTCATTTTGAGCAAGGTAATCCCGCCGCAGCGCACAATAATATGCATTTTAATAGCAAAGAGCTTTATCGTGAACTATGTTATTTTAATAAATGGGTAGCGAACCTGATGCCGATTATTGCCTGGCAGCAGCCTGAGAGTTATATGGGGCCGGAACCAATTAAACTTACCTGTAATCCAGCAGATCCGAATTGGCAGTCAGGTGAAGAATATGTTGTGCCAACCGTTAAAGAGTTTTACGATATTGTCTACACTTCTACATTGAATTGTATAAGGCAATTTGAAGAGGTAAGGGCGTCTGCAATTGCTCTGTTTAATTCCCTGCCTGACCCAGAGCAAGACGAAATTCTGTCGAGAACTTTAAAAAGTTTTCGAGAGGAGATGCCTATACGGATATTAAAAAATAAGCTGGAAAGTGAAGAGTATGAGCGGATATTTAAACTTGCTTTTGAGTAGGCACAATAAAATATTCTCAGGTTGAAATTTTACGTGATGGGTGATGTGGCGGAAACACGTTCGTATTTCGGAGGACTGAATCATATTGCTGAGGATTTTTTCTGTGAAACTGGGTATCGCAGTGCCTCCCCTAAAGGTGGAAGCACACTAAAAATGCGCGGGGTGATACATACAATTCTGTTCGTACCTCCACCATACCTTCGATGCATCCAAGTTTTAGCACATATATATGCGGTGTTTGATCACTGAAGAGTTGTCGTGAGAAAGCGCTCAACGTCATCTATCATCCCTTTTACATCTCCTGGGCTGAATTCATCTGTCTTCCCGTGTGCGGCGCTATTGCGGATGGCCGCCATTGCTGTGATGCGCTTCTGTTGGAGCGAGTTATAGGCGCCCGATTTCGCCAGATCGGCGTTCATCTTATCGAGCTTTCCGTGGGGTATGCCGCGATCAGTACAAATACTACGCACCGTTGTTTCGAGAACCACACCGGCGATGACTGCGGCAGCGGAGGCGTAGCCCGAGGATAGCAATTGTTCGGCCTGCTCGAGCTCGTTGCTGAAGACCTCAGCTTGCACCAGGTTTCGGAGAGAGTTGAGATAGCCTCCATCGAAATCCTCTTTCGCCGCTAAGAACACCGCCTTCATTCGTTTGAGCTGATTTATATACGAGTCGTAAGAAACCAGCTTTTCCGCCTCCAAGTACATCTTTAGGTGACTGGATTGTTCCCCGCAGGCCCGCTCTATCAGCGACCTTGCCTTCACACGCCAGTTGAGGATCAGTTCAGACGGAATGGTGGTCTCACTATCGCCAGTAAGTGGGCTTCTTACCGTGATGGTGGAGTTTTCGACTTCCGTTAGCTGTTGCTCTAGCTCGTGAAAGCGCTTTTTGAAGAGTGCTGTCATTTGGCGTTCCTTGCATTAGAGATGTCGGATCTTCGCTTCGGCTCGCCCGCACGGCAAGGCTTAAATTCTCAGTTCAGGCATCCAACCCTGCAAATTTCGTAAATCTCTCCTTGCGTAACTAGTCACGCTGATTCATCATTAGCTTATCGTAACTAGTCACGGAGAAGGTTATGGGTGATGAGAGCAAGCCGCCACGGTCAGCAGCAGAGCGCCAGAGGCTCTACAAGGATCGTCAGCGCGAAGCAGGTTTTAGGCTTACCGCATTGTGGATTCATCAAGAAACGGAGCAAGAAGGGCGCCAGGCGGCGCGAGATGGCAAGCCACTTAAGCCTCAAGGTAGCGAAGATCCTGTGAGCTGGGCAATCGGGTGGTTGAACGAGAAGAGCAAGCAGTAATCAACTGAACATTTAGCGGATCAAAAGAGGTGCCAAGCCGCTGCGTCAACAGCGGCCTGGCGATCACACGACGAAGCTTAGAGGCACACGTCATGCAATTTAACCAAAATATCAGTAACGCTCTGAAAGGCCAAGATAAGTCCGAATTTGAAAGGGAGGGCTCGGTAGGCACTGAGGTGGGTGACTCTAGCGCCGTACACCTGCCTCTCTTCACCGACAACCAGCGAACCATGGTGGTTGAGCTCATTCTCGCAGAGCGACGCCACGCTACCCGGTGGTGGACGCACCTCAACGAGATACGGCGGCGTAAGGAGCTCCCTGAGTGGGTTGCGGCAGACATTGGCACTCATGATGAGCATGACCGTCTGCTTGAGAGTAGGAAGGCCGTCAATCAGGCTTTGTTCGGATCGGATGACCTGGGCGGCGATCAGCCTTACCGCGCGGTGGTGTTGGAGTAGGGCTGATAAGCAACGAAACCTTCGCAGCATCGAGGGCACTACCCCAAAACAGGGTGGTGCCCTTTTTTCATTTGCTGGCGGTTGGTGCCTTCTCAGCAAAGCAGATCAGGTTGAGCTGTATGCCTCCAACCACTCATCAACACTCTGGTCCTGTGGTGGCTTAGGTGTGTGTATGGGGGAGTAAGGAAAGGTCTTGTAACCGTCCTCCCTTATTACCTTGTTTCCGTAGTTTGAAGCACACGTAGTTGGAAACGGCTGTAATCCTTGTGGTTCGTGGTCTGTAGGCATTTCCTTGTCCGGCACTTTTGTCCGGAAGTTGTCCGGCGCTTGTCCGGAAATTGTCCGGATGTTGTCCGGCAAAATGGCTGCTCTGAATTGCTCTGCGGTCAGACTGACAGGCACTAGACTGCCGACTTTGAAGCGGTCATCAGTCACTGATCCAGTCACCAGGACGCTACGTAGCTTCCCCATGTAATCGTGCATAGCCGCCAGCCGCCGAGGAAAAGGCAGGCCGGTCCCCATCCAGAACTTGTAGAAGTGGCTGCGCTTGCCGATGCGGAATTGTCCTTTTGGTAGCAGAGCGCCAGCCTTAGCCGTAGCGGTGTTCCGCTGACGCGTCAGATCGGCGTTGAACACTGCGTAGACAGATTGGCCGGACAGCATCGAGACAAACTGGAGCGTGATACCGGCGCTCCGGGTTTTGCCGTAGTGCCCAGTTGAATAGCCTACGTACTCGAATGCATCCAGGCCCACCGACATAAGCACTTCACGGCAAATTCTGGCCCGGTTGGTACTGATCCACTCCGGCGGTACGGGCTTGCCGCTCGCCGCTTGAATGGCGAGCTGCCCAAGCTCAATGCTAACCGTGTCTCCACGGCTAAGTAGTTTTGTGGCTAGGCATTCCACTGAATCGACCTCAGCGTAATTCGGCTGGATAACCAACGGGCCGAAGCCCGCCGGCGGCTCACAGGCAGGCGCAAGAGGTCGCCGCAAAACTGCGGAGACCTCTACGAGCTCTTGATTACGACGCTTCGCGCATCAGGATGTACTTGGCCACGCGGTGAGGTGGCCGGCCTGGCTCGGTGGACTGGTGCGTCCAATAGGTGCGGATCTCATGACCCTTTTTCCTGAGGCGGCGGATGGTGTTGGGGGGCTGGACGATATCCAGGTCCTTGGCGGCTTCGATGGTCGATACCGGCCCGTTTCGCAGGGCTTCCATCATCTTGCAGTCTTGCTCTGTTGAAGAATGACGTGTCATAGTTTGCCCTTCACGTTGGTGCTATCCAGTGTGTTTTCGCTAAGGCGGTGTTCGAGCACCGCCTTGGCAACCTCCCGCGCGGTCCTGCGCAATCTCACCTCCTTATTCTTTTCGCTCTTCACCGTGCACCAACCTTTGCTGCGCGCTCGATAAAAGCCTTCAGCTCGGATGCCAGTGCCAGGCGTCGGCGGCCGATTTTGAAAGTCTTGATTTCGCCTTGAGCGATCAGCTCGTAGGTGGCCGAGCGCGAGATACCCAGAATGCGGGCAGATTCTTCGACGCCCACCGACAGCGGTGCCATTTGTTGCTGAGCTTGTTCCATGGTTGTCTCCCTAAATACCGACCCCAGGCTGGTGTCAGCTGTTGCTAGGTTACAACGCATAAATCTACAAGTGCAAGCAAATGCTAAACAGACTCGTACTCGCACGGATTGACAGTGGTTTGCGCGTCGAGCAAGCTACGTCCATCAGGTCAGTTAAACTGACCTTTACACAGCAGATGGAATGGTATGGCCACTAAGACTAGTAAGCGAACCGGCGAGACCAGCACGACAGTCAGTGTAGGAATAAGGATCGATCCAAAGATCAAGTTCGCCTTAGACATAATGGGGAGGCTGCAGAAACGCTCCCTTACAGCTGTAATCGAGTGGGCAATATCTCAATCGATAGCCAATCAAACGCTCGACCATGAGGGCACAACTCTTTCGTCAATGCTTGATAAGGTCTGGTCGACAGACGAGTCTTATCGGCTGATCAATTTGGCAATTCACATGCCAGAGGCATTGACGTATGACGAGCTCAGGATTTGGGAGACGATCAAGGAAAGCAGATATTTCTGGGTTGAGTATCCGGATGGTACTTACTCTTCTGATGATTATGAGCGGCTAGTTCACTTTCTTGTGAGCTCCAATTGGACGCAGCTTTTGGAGCACGTCGAAAGACATAAGATGAGCCCTACAATTGTTCCTATCGGCAATAACGAGCTTATACCGTTCTAAATCAACTCAACTGCGGCCGCTTTCGTCCCTGGTGCAAGGTGCGCATAACGAAGCGTCATCTTGATATCGGCGTGCCCCAGCAGATCCCTTACCGTGTTGAGTGGTACGCCGGCCATTACCAGGCGTGACGCGAAATCGTGTCGCATATCGTGCCAGCGGAATCCGTCGATCTGCGCCCGCCCAAGCAACTTGAGCCAGGCGCTTTTGACGTCCTCAAAGCGACCGCCGCCCTGACCTGGGAAGACATACGGCGACTTGCTCACCTGTTTCTTCCAGGCTTCCAGCACACCAATAGTCTCCTTGTTCATCGGGATGTGGCGCGTATCGCTTGTCTTGGTGGTGGCCCCGGCGACTGTGATTGTCTTTGTGTCGAAGTTCACCGCTGACCATTTCAGGTCGAACAGCTCTCCGCGCCTCATGCCGGTATTCAACGATACCAACACCATTGGTTTCAGGTGATCGGTGAAGGGCCGTTCCAGCAGGCTTGGCATCGGCTCTCTGTGGCGGTCCGCGCGCCAGGTGTTTGCACTCTCGCGCTCAGCCCTCATCTCATCCTGTCGAGCGTCCAGGGCATCGCGTAGACGCTTGGTCTCGTCAGCAGCCAAGTAGCGAATCACCCCCTTCGAATCGACTTTGAGCTGTTTCAGCTTGGCCAGCGGGTGTGTATCGATGTACTCCCACTCAACCGCGCGACTGAATACCCCGCTGATTGAACCCATCTTGCGGTTCACCGTTGAAGGCTTGTTGCCGGCCTGCATCCATCCGGTGCGGATCTGCTCCAGGTCTCGCCCGGTGATCGCGTCCAGGCGCTGGGACATGATTGCTTCAAAGTTATTGCTTAGGGTGTGCTGGGTCTTCTCGTGGCCTTTGTGGTGAGCCTTGAACCACGGCATATATGTGTCTTCTATAAAGTCGCGCAAGGAGGGCAGGGTGGTGCCTCTCCTGCCTTGAGTGACAGCCAGAGGCTCGCCATGGGTTCGAGCCTCTGCGAGATACTGGGTGGCCTCAGTGCGCGCTTGATCAAGCGTGAGAATGCCGACACGGCCTAAAGTCTTCTTCCGGCCACGGGCCCAGGAGACCACGTAAGACTTTGCACCTGCGGCAGTAACACGCACGAATAGACCGCCGACGGTGGTATCGTGAACTTCGTATTCGTTGCCAGTGACCTGCAGTGACCCCAGCAGTTTGGCTGTTAGCTTCTCTTTCAATTTGTTCCCGTGGGTGCATGATGGGTGCAAAAAGAACTATACGGGGTCGTTTTTACGGACACAACCGGACGTCAAAGCCCATGAATGCTGGGTTTTCTCAATGGTGGCTGGGCTTGATATGACCCTCCTAAGGGGAAGGTTGGCCGTTCGAACCGGCCCTGGGACACCATCTGCAGTTGCGCCGCCTAACCGGCCGTGACGTGAAAGAACCCCGACCAGATCGCTCTGGCGGGGTTTTTTTGTGGGGATCAGTTTTCTTAGCCGTCTGGCCAGTGCCTTCGGGCGGGTTGGCGAGATATATTGTCAAAACCTTGTACCTCGCCCCCTGTCTAGGTGCGTCTGACACGTATCTGAACAGCGAAGGAACTGTTGGGTCTCGAGTTCATCGAAGGCTGCATGCTTCGACGATCGTGAGGTTTGCCGGATCAAAATACCCCTGGGTGCCGATGTAGTTGGGTGCCTGGGTTTAACGACGCTTCGCCCTCAGGCTAGTCTGAATAGCCTGACACCCACTGCAAGGAGCCGCTCGGACCGCCGATGCGCCAGATCTGGAAATCTTTTCGAGCCCTTTATTTCGCTTCCTTGATGATGCTGATCGGCTCCGGCCTGCTCAGTACTTACCTGGCCCTGCGCCTGGCGGCGGATAACGTCGACAGCCTGTGGGTCGGTGCGCTGATGGCCGCCAACTATTTTGGCCTGGTGCTGGGTGGCAAGATCGGGCATCGCCTGATCGCTCGGGTTGGGCATATCCGTGCCTATGCCACTTGCGCCGGGATCGTCGGCGCGGCAGTGCTCGGTCATGGTCTGGTGGATTGGCTGCCGGCCTGGATCGTCCTGCGGATCATTGTCGGCCTGGGCATGATGTGCCAGTACATGGTCATCGAGAGCTGGCTCAACGAGCAGGCGGATGCCAAGCAGCGCGGCGTGGTGTTCAGCGGTTATATGATCGCGTCGTACCTGGGTCTGGTGCTGGGCCAGTTGATTCTGGTCATGCACCCTCAGTTGGGGCTTGAGCTGCTGATGCTGGTGGCATTGTGTTTTGCGCTGTGCCTGGTGCCGGTCGCCATGACCCGGCGTATTCACCCTGCGCCTTTGCATCCGGCGCCGATGGAGCCGCGCTTCTTTATCAAGCGCGTGCCGCAGTCCCTGAGTACGGTGTTGGGGGCAGGTCTGATCGTCGGTTCCTTCTACGGTCTGGCGCCGCTGTATGCGGCTCAGCAGGGGCTGAGTACCGAGCAGGTCGGTCTGTTCATGGGTAGCTGCATTTTTGCCGGCCTGTTGGTGCAATGGCCGTTGGGCTGGCTGTCGGATCGGTATGACCGTGCGTTGCTGATTCGCTGTTTCGCCCTGGCTCTGGCGGTGGCTGCGTTGCCGCTGGCGATCATGACCCAGGTGCCGCTGGAAGTACTGTTTATCGCCGGCTTCCTGTGTTCATTGGTGCAGTTCTGCCTCTATCCACTGGCCGTGGCGTTTTCCAAC
>Ga0265296_1005134_pt1 | contig 10967 bp, 7 predicted proteins | sample MunlanPumphouse1_FD_189073 | JGI IMG/M metagenome (GOLD analysis project Ga0265296, IMG submission 189073) | Groundwater microbial communities from a municipal landfill in Southern Ontario, Canada - Pumphouse #1 | ecosystem: Environmental > Aquatic > Deep subsurface > Groundwater | place: Canada...
TCTCTGGTGGAAGTGAAGCCAAAAACCGGCCGGACACATCAAATCAGGGTGCATTTTAAGCAACTTGGTTTTCCTTTAGTGGCAGATGAATGGTATAGCGGTCGGAAAACCAGTAAAAAAGACAGAGCTTGGTGTCCGAGGTTATTCCTGCAGGCGATGGCGATAGAGTTAAATCATCCCAGTTCCTCACAAAAATTAAGCTTGAGAACCAATTTAGCAGTCGATTTACAGGGAGTGCTCGAAAAACTTACAAAAGATTGATATGGGACTCTTTTCAAGAATTGATAATCTCTTAGCAGTAACAGATTTAGAAATATAAAAATAATAGTGATATAGTTTGATGGTAAATGAAACATTTAAATTTAGTGATCGGCTTTATTGGTTTCACTGCAATGCTAATTTTAGGCAGTTGGCTGATAAAAGGAGTTAAAGCCAGCCAATGGGATGGACAAGGCCAGTTTGGTTGGGTGATTCAAACGGAAGAAATAAGAGTGAAGATTATTATTCCCAGCCAGAAAAAATTAGTCAGCTTGATTATTCCTAACAATACCATCGTCAAGGTGGGTTTTGGCTTTGGTGAGTACCGGATAAATAAGGTTTATGAATTAGGCAAGTTAGCCAACCAAGCCGGCAAAGTTTTGACCAGGACAATCCAGGAATTTTTAGGGGTGGGGATTAAGGGGTGGCAAGTGGGCACTAAATCTAATTTGAGCTGGTGGGATAGAATCAGGCTGAAGTGGCTGGAGACATTTGTAGTTAATCAAACTAAAGTGGTTGAGTTAAAAGACAAACCGTCTTGGCAAGCGGAACAGTTGAGTGACGGCAGTTTAATTTACCGGGTTAACCAAGCTTGGCTGGATGAACTGGTTCATCAGGAAATTTTTGATCAAGAGGTCTCCCAGGAAGGATTGACGGTGGCAGTTTTAAATGCCAGCGGGGTTGACGGGGTGGCCAATGATATCAGCCGGTTAATCAGCAACTTAGGAATAGAGGTAAGACTGGTCAGCAATTTAGCCATACAAGATAAATCGGAAGTCGTAATTAGCCAAAAAAGCCAGAAAGAGACCAGGACCTTAAAGAAGATTATTGGCAGTTTGGGAATCGATGCGGTGAGGGTGGGTGATATATTGGAGTATAGGTCTGATGTAGTAGTGATAATTGGCAGGGACTATACGTTTTTATAGAAAAAGTGCTACAATTGAAGCGATGTCCGGACATTCTAAGTGGTCAACAATCAAGCATAAAAAAGAAGCCACCGATCACAAACGGGGGCAGATTTTCACTAAATTGGTGCGGGCGATAACAGTGGCCGCGCGTGACGGGGGTCCGGATATAAACAGTAATTTTAAGCTGAGATTGGCAGTAGAAAAAGCCCATCAGGTTAACATGCCCAGGGTGAACATTGATCGGGCGATTGAAAAGGGGACCGGAGCCGGGAGCCTGGGTTTTATGGAAGCAGTTTATGAAGGTTTTGGACCGGGAAATACAGCGGTGATTGTGGAGGTTTTAACTGATAATAAAAACCGGGCCGTGAGTGAGTTAAAGAAGATTTTTGAGATGGCCGGGGGATCGTTAGGACAGCCTGGTTCGGTAGCATTTTTATTTGATAAAAAAGGCAGATTGGTGGTGGAGAAAAAACCGGCAGTAGATGAGCAGATGCTGAAATTAATTGATTTGGGAGTAGAAGATGTTGTAGAGACGGAGACGGGGATTGCCGTGTTGACACCGGCTAACCACCTGGATGAAGTAAAATCTAAGGTCGAAGCAATCGGTTTTTTGGTAAAGGAAGCAGGTTTGGTTTATTTGGCAAAAAACTCTCTTGATTTAGATCAGGCAATAAGAGAAAAAGCAGAGAATTTTTTAGAAAGTTTAGATGATTTGGACGATGTTCAGGAAGTCTATTCTAACTTATGACAAAAAGAATGAAGTTGGTGATTGTGGCGGTGGCTTTGTCTTTAGGTTTATTGGGGATTCAATTAATCGATGTCGATGCCCGTTATCAGGCCATTGGTTTGTTGGCTGGAGTGGCCTATGGCTTATCGGCTTGGGCCTTATTTAATGATTTGAAAGGGACAGAGTGGTTGACAGTGTTAATTCTGCCGGTTTTATATCCGGTAGCCGTGGCTTTGTTTTATTTTTTGTTACCGGTGAGATTATTAAGCCGGGTAATGATTTTAAGTATTTTCGGGATCGGCATGTACGCTTTGCTGTTAACGGAAAATATTTTCTCGGTTGCCGCCATTAGGACCATCCAATTACTGCGGGCGGCCCACGCCGTCGGATTTTTACTGACTTTATTGGTGGCTTTCTTTCTTTGGGATACGCTGTTTTCTTTTCGCTTGTCGCCCTGGTGGAATGCTTTAGGCGTCGGGATAACCAGTCTGCCTTTGGTTTTACAGGGATTGTGGAGTGTGAATCTGGAGGAGAAAATCAGCCGGGAGGTGGTCAATAACAGTTTGGGTTTAAGCTGGGGGTTGATGAGTTTGGCTTTGATGATCAGTTTTTGGCCGGTGACCATTACGATTGCCTCTTTATTTTTAGTGACCGGTTTGTATGTTGGTTTGGGTTTAATTCAAAATAGAATGTCCGGCAGGTTGTTTAAAAAAACAATTACCGAATATCTTTGGGTGTCCGGTTTGGTAATCGGGTTAACTTTTTTATTGTCCCGCTGGCGATAATTTTTTTAAGCGGTGGCAGTCGAAGTAGAGGAGTGGTAAATAATTATAGGACTTTTAATATTATAGGTCCTATAATGATAGGTGAGTTTTCACGAAATTGTATCTTATTTTTCACGATTTGGATTGATATATCAATCCTTTTCTTTGAACGAGTTTGATATAGTCGGACGGTGGATAACTTTGAGGAGAGAGAATAAGGCCGGCGGCCACGATATTGGAATCATTGATAAAAGTGAGCGTGGAGGTTGGTTAGAGTGGGAGAGGTTGAGATTACCTTAAGATTAGGTTGCTCCCTGTTTAGAAGTGAGGGTGACATGGTGGGTTAGTGGTTTCTTCGGGTAGGTCTTGTGTCGCACAATGTACCTTTTGCGACTATGTTCCCGATGACCAGGGGAAGTGGGTTGAAGTTAGTACTTTTACTGATTTAGGTAGAAATAAAAATTATTTAATACAAACGAAGGGGCAATTTTATCAAAATCTCCTCTTTGTTGGAGGTTTGGCTATTTCCTATTTTCCGAAACATCCACGAAAGTATCAAAGACTCGCCTAATGGTTAAAAGTATGGCATTTACCTGCGGTAAATATGTAAACTTGCCTTAAAAACGATTTGGCGAGGTTTTCTTGAGGTAAAATGCTGACAAATTCAGTCTTTTTTGGTTAAAACCCCACTTTTCAGCTAATAGTTGTGTGTTGCTCGTTGTGCTTCGGTAAAATAATAAGTCCGGTCAACGGACCGTTTAATCATAGCCGTCATGGTGCTTATTGACTTTTTTTAGTTAATGTCGCACAATAATTGTCAGAGCTCTAGATTTATCCACCAGATAATCTTATAGTCTTTGAAAATTGATAGGGTAAAAGGGTTGATATATCAGCCTATCCCCTACTTATCCACATATTGGCAGGTAGCCTAAATGAGTGCTAAAGATAAAATACTAACAAAAAGCGAATATTTACTCACAAGATACATAGAAGACTTTTTAGAGTACTTGGAGATTGAACGCAACTGTTCGCGCTTGACAGTGAGAAATTATCGGCATTATTTATCCCGTTTCCTCGAGTGGGCGGAGAAAAATGAACCTAAATTAAAGTTAGCCGATTTATCTTTGGAGATGATTAATCATTACCGGGTTTTTCTGGCCAGATTTTTAACGCCAAGAGGAGAACCGTTAAGTCGGGCGACTCAGGCTTATCATATAATTTGTCTAAGGTCTTTGTTTAAGTTTTTGATTAAGCGGGATATTCCGTGTTTGACGCCGGAGAAGATTGAGCTGCCGAAAACAGAAAGCCGGTCGCTGAAATTTTTAACCGGAGAGCAGGTGGAGAGGTTGTTAGGAAGCGTCGGGATAACGACGGTGCGCCAATTAAGAGATAAAGCGATTTTGGAGACTTTGTTTTCCACTGGTTTAAGGGTATCAGAACTGACGCGCTTGAACCGGGAGGAGATTGATCTGGAGCGGGGGGAGTTTGGGGTGATTGGCAAGGGTGGGAGGCAAAGAGTGGTGTTTTTGTCTAAGAGGGCGAAGGAATGGCTGAAGCGCTATGGGGATAAACGGGAAGATGATTGGCGGCCGTTGTTCATTCATTTTGGCGGGAGTAAAGATGAAACAGACCAAGGGGAAAAAATGAGGCTGACTCCCCGATCAGTCCAAAGGATCGTCAAAAAATATATTAAGGCGGCGAAGATCCCGGTGAAGATTACTCCTCATGGGTTGCGCCATTCTTTCGCCACGGATTTATTGATGGCCGGGGCGGATATCCGGGCGGTCCAGGAGATGCTGGGACATAAAAATATCGCGACGACGCAAATTTATACTCATGTGACCAACCAGCATTTAAAAGAAATGTATCAAAAGTACCACTTAGGGAATAAGTAGAACCTACAAGGACGGACCTTGTAGGTTATAATTATATCAATGCCTTCGAAAAATATTATTAAAGAATATGTTGATGAGGCCTATTATCATCTTTACAATCGGGGTGTGGCTAAGCAAGTGATTTTTCTCGATGAACAGGATTATAAAGTTTTTCTATCTTACTTAAAAATTTATTTATCCAAAATAGATGAATCAAAAAAAACTGCCCCAACGCGGAAATTAAAGAATTTTTTTGAAGAACTTGCCCTTTTGGCTTATTGTTTAATGCCTAATCATTTTCATATGTTGGTATGGCAGAAAGATCAAATGACTATGGCTAATTTTATGAGGTCGATAGCGACTAAATATGCCCGATATTTTAATAAAAAATATCATCGAGTCGGCCCTGTTTTTCAAAGCAGATATAAGGCGGTGTTGGTGACAAGAGAGAATCAATTTATTTATCTATCAAAATATATTCATCGAAATCCCTTACCTACAAGGACGGACCTTGTAGGTTATAAATACTCAAGTTATTTGAACTATTTAGGGTTAATTAATCAAACATGGTTGGATACGTCTGAAATCTTAAGTTACTTTTCTAAATCTAATACAGGAGAGTCGTATAAGGAATTTGTTGAGGAAATTGAAGAAAGGGATTTATTGATGATTAAAGATTTAATGTTGGATTTTGATTATTGAGCCTACAAGGACGGACCTTGTAGGTCAGTCTTCCTGTTTTTCAAGGAGGGCGACGGCGGCGACGGAATCAGCAGGCTTGGCAAAGCGCATCAGGATGACGCCCTGGGTCGAGCGGCCGATACGTTTAATGTTTTTCAACGGTAGTTTGATAACCTGAGCTTTTTTGGAAGTTAACAGTAAGGTTTCAATCATTTCCGTCACCATGTGGGCGGAAACAACTTTGCCGGTTTTATCGGTCACCTGAGATACTTTAACTCCCTTGCCGCCGCGTTTTTGCAAAGGGTATTCATATATATCAGTCCGTTTGCCTAAACCTTTTTCCATGACGACTAACAGGTCCTGGAAGAATTTGCGCTTGCCTTTGAGTTTTTTCCGCTGGGGATTAAAAACTGCCATGCCGACAACATAGTCTTCGGGATTGAGGCGGATTCCCCGAATTCCCCGGGACGAGCGGCCGATCGGACGGGCATCGGTTTCATTAAAGCGAACGGACATGCCGTTGTGGGAAACTAATAAGATATGATTTTTACCGGTAGTTTGTTTGATCCACACGAGTTGATCGCCCTGGTCCAGCTTAATGGCAATGATGCCGTTGGTGCGGATATTGGCATAAAGACTGGTAGCGGTTTTTTTAATCACGCCTTTTTGAGTGACCATTAATAAATAGCCTTTATCCAGTTCGTCTTTGGCCAGATTGAGGACTGACTGGATTTTTTCGTCAGAACCGATGTTAATCAGATTGATAATGGCTTGGCCCTTAGCTTGGCGGGAACTTTGAGGCAGTTCATAGACTTTAAGCCGGAAAACCCGGCCTTTGTCGGTGAAAATAAAGAGAGTGTCGTGGGTATTGGTGGAAAATATCCGATTGACTTCATCTTCATCTTTGGTAGCCATGCCGGTGACCCCTTTGCCGCCGCGGCGCTGGGCCCGATAGGTATTCATGGGCATGCGTTTTATATAGCCGGTGGTAGTCATCGTGACCAAACAAGCTTCTTCCGGTTCCAAGTCTTCATCGGAGAATTGTTTTAAGGAAGATTTAATAATTTTAGTCCGGCGTTCGTCAGCGTATTTGGTTTTTAGTTCGGCCAGTTCCTGACTGATTGTTTCAATGATCTTGCCCGGAGTGACTAAAAGCGTAGTCAGGCTTTTGATAGTTTTTAAAATTGCCTGATATTCATCTTCAATTTTTTGCCTTTCCAAAGCCGCCAAGCGTCTTAACTGCATGTCCAAAATAGCCTGGGCTTGGATATCGGAAAGTTTAAACTTGGTCATTAAGTTTATTTTGGCAACATCGGCATCTTTGGATTTTTTAATCGTGGCGATGACGGCGTCCAGATTATCCAGGGCGATTTTCAAACCTTCTAAAATGTGGACCCTGAGTTTGGCGGCTTTGAGTTCGAATTGAGTGCGGCGGATCACGACTAACTGGCGGTGGCGGAGGTACTCGAGTAAAATTTGGCGCAAGTTGCAAAGTTGAGGAGTGTTGTCGACCAAGGCGACTAAGTTGGCCGGGAAACTGGCTTGGAGTTCGGTGTGCTTGAAAAGGTTATTTAAAACCGCTTTGGGCTTGGCCTCTTTTTTTAATTCGACGGCAATTTGCAGGCCGGTCCGGTCAGATTCGTCGCGGATATCCCGGATACCGTTAATTTTTTTATTCCGGGCCAGATCAGCGATTTTAGCAATTAAACGGGCTTTATTAACCTGGTAAGGCAGTTCGTTGATGATAATTTTATAATTATTTTTTCCTTCAACAATGTTGGTTTTGCCCCGGACAATGATGCTGCCTTTGCCGGTGGTGTACATTTGTTCAATATTGGAAACATCGTAGATAATGCCGCCGGTGGGAAAGTCCGGTCCGGGCAGAACCGTCATTAAGTCAGCCGAGGTAATGACTGATTCCAGGTGGCCGGCCAGCAGTTGGGGGTTAATAGCTTCAGGATCGCTTAAATTTTTTGGCTGGTTTTCATGAGGGACAATCTTGGTTTTTTTAATGACCAGTTTGAGGGCATCAATAACTTCGCCTAAGTTATGAGGCGGAATTTTGGTGGCCATGCCGACGGCAATGCCGTCAGCGCCCATTAATAAAAGGTTAGGTAGTTTGGCCGGCATGACGGTTGGTTCTTTTAAGGAAGCATCAAAGTTATCAATAAAATCAACGGTATTTTCATTTAATTCATTTAATAATTCATCGGAAATTTTAGCTAAGCGGACTTCGGTGTAACGCATGGCCGCCGGTGAGTCGCCGTCAACTGAGCCAAAGTTACCGTGGCCATCAACCAGCGGGTAGCGCAGAGAAAAATCCTGGGCCATACGGACCATGGCATCGTAGACAGCCATATCGCCATGGGGATGATATTTACCTAAAACTTCTCCGACGACACGGGCTGATTTTTTGTAAGCCGAGGCATGGGTAATCCCCTGCTCTTTCATGGCATAGAGGATGCGGCGGTGGACCGGTTTCAGGCCGTCGCGAACATCCGGCAGAGCCCGGGCGACAATCACGCTCATGGCGTAATCCAGATAACTTTTTTTCATCTCCTGAGTGATTTCCACTGGTTGGAGTCTGCCGATATTCATAAAATTTTATTTACCGATAAATTGAATTACAAAGGGAGCAATGAGCAAAGCGACGATTTGGACGATTTTCATCATCGGATTTAAGGCCGGTCCGGAGGTATCTTTTAAGGGATCGCCAACCGTATCACCGACCACAGCCGCTTTATGGGTATCACTGCCTTTGCCGCCAAAATGATTATCTTCAATGTATTTTTTGGCATTATCCCAACCGCCGCCGGTATTGCACATAAATAAAGCCAGAGTTAGACCGGAAACCACGACGCCGCCGAGAAAGCCGCCTAGGGCTTCAGCGCCTAAGAGGCTGGTAAAAATAGGGGCGGCAATGACAATGATTGCCGGAATAACCAGTTCTTTTTGGGCGGCAGCGGTGACAATGGTCACTGCTTTTGAATAATCCGGTAAGTTAATTCCTTCCATAATGCCTTTGATTTCCCGAAACTGGCGTCGAACCTCTTCGACGACTTCGAAAGCTGCCCGGCCGACAGAGCCGATTAAACGGGAGCTGAATAAGAAAGGCAAGGCTCCGCCGATCAGTAAACCAATAAAAACTTTGGGAGCGGCAATATCAATGCTCGATAAGCCGGTAGCTTCAAAATAGGTGGCAAACAGGGATGAAGCGGCCACAGCGGCTGAACCAACAGCAAAGCCTTTAGTCAGAGCTTTGGTAGTGTTGCCGACGGCATCCAGACTGGCAGTGACCTGAGGAGCTTTGCCGCCTAAATGGGCCATTTCCACCATACCTTGGGCATTGTCACTGATTGGACCAAAAGTGTCCATAGACATAATTATGCCGGTGGTTGCCAACATGCCCATACCGGCCAAAGAGATACCATAGAAACCTAAAAAGAAATAGCCGGTTAAGATAGTGGCGGCGACGATTAAAACCGAGAAGAAAGTTGATTCCATGCCTAAAGCAATACCACTGATCAGATTAGTGCCGGCGCCGGTCTGGCTGGCTTTGGCGATGGTAACAACCGGCGCTTCACCCGGACCAGTATAGTGTTTGGTGACATATAAAAGAGCCATCATGGCAATAATGCCGGTAATGGCGGCATAGCCGGCTTTGGGCTCACCGAGTAAAAAGGCGGCTAAAAGCATAAAGATAATCACCGCCGCGGCGGCAGAAACAGCAAAGCCGCGGATTAAAGGTTTAAGCGGATTTTCCTGATCGTTTTTGGCTTTGACAAAGAAAGTTCCTAAGATTGAGGTTAACACTGCTCCGGAACGGGCCAGTAAAGGGAAAACAACGCCTTTAAGCCCGAACATTGAACCGCCTAAAATCATCGCGGCGACAATAGTCAAAGCGTAAGACTCAAAAACATCGGCGGCCATACCGGCGCAATCGCCGACATTATCCCCGACATTGTCAGCAATGACCGCCGGATTGCGGGGATCATCTTCAGGAATGCCTTTTTCTACTTTCCCGACCAAATCAGCGCCGACATCAGCGGCTTTGGTAAAAATGCCGCCGCCGACCCGCATAAATAAGGCCAATAAAGCGGCGCCGAAACCATAACCGACCAAAACTTGAGTGGCATATTTGGCGACGACTTCCGGGCCCTGATTGATTTTAGTGAAGTATGACCAGACGTAGATTAAAGAAACGCCTAATAAGCCTAAACCGACGACCAGCATGCCGTTGACGGTCCCGGCAGAAAAAGCTGTTTTTAAAGCCGGATTTAATCCTTTCAAAGCATTATTGGCAGTGCGGACGTTAGCTTTAACAGCAATCCACATGCCGAGGTAGCCAATAATGGCGCTAAAAATTGCTCCCAATAAAAAAGTAGCGGCAATTCCTTTGCCTAAGCCAAAATAAATAGCAATAGTTAAAACCAGCATAAGGGGAATGATGACCGTGAACTGTTTTTTTAAATAAGCCATGGCGCCGCTTTGAATCGCAGCAGCGATTTGTTTTAATTTGTCGCTTCCCTCGTCTTCCCGAAGAATTTTTTTGGTTAAAACAAAACCATAGATTAAGGCAGAGATCGCGGTAAGGGGGGCGACGAGCAAGGCAATGATTTGAATGTTCATTTTTCTCCTATTAAATATCTAATGTGGCCATTTTAGCATGAGTTTGAATAAAGCGTTTCCGGGGCGGGACTTCATCGCCCATCAACATGATGAAGACTTCATTGGCCTGAACAGCATCGGCAATGTTGACTTGTTTTAAGATTCTGGTTTCCGGATTCATAGTGGTGCTCCAGAGCTGCTCCGGATTCATTTCGCCCAAACCCTTATAGCGCTGCAGAGTATATTTTTGTCCGGAAATCGTTTTTAAGTACTCGGCGAGCTCAGCGTCGGAATAGACATATTTGTCGATTTTATTATGATTAATTTTATATAAAGGCGGCAGGGCAATGTATAAAAAGCCGTGGTCAATAATCGGTTTTAAATGCCTGAAGAAGAAAGTCAGCAGCAAAGTGGCAATATGTTCGCCGTCGACATCAGCATCGCACATAATGACAATCCGGTGGTAGCGAAGTTTTTGGGGATTTAAAGTTTCGCCAATGCCCATGCCCAGGGCAATGATTAAATCTTTTAGTTCCTGGAACTGAATGATTTTATCCAATCTGGCCCGTTCAGTATTTAAAACTTTGCCGCCTAAAGGTAAAATTGCCTGAAATTTACGGTCTCTTCCCTGCTTGGCGCTGCCGCCGGCAGAATCGCCTTCAACAATAAAGAGTTCGGAAACTTGCGGTCGTTTTTCCTGACAGTCGGCCAGTTTTCCCGGCAAAGTCATGCCTTCCAGGGCGCCTTTCCGGATAACGGCGTCTTTGGCGGCCCGGGCGGCTAATCTGGCCCGGGCGGCCAATAAAATTTTATCCAGGACAGTTTTGGCTTCATTGGGATGTTCTTCAAAATAAGCGGTTAAACCTTCTTTAACGACCGAAAAAACCGCTGACTGGGCTTCGGGATTATTAAGCTTGGTTTTGGTTTGGGACTCAAATTGAATGTTATTGCTGGGCATTTTGACGAAGACGATGGCAGTTAAACCTTCGCGGAGATCGTCGCTGACCAGAAGACCATTTTTAAAGTCTTTTAAGAGATTGTTTTTTTCCGCATAGTCTTTGACCACCCGGCTTAAAGCCATCTTAAAACCGGTTAAGTGGGTGCCGCCGTCGGCGGTATTGATCACATTGGCAAACGACTGAACGGT
>Ga0265296_1005135_pt1 | contig 10965 bp, 3 predicted proteins | sample MunlanPumphouse1_FD_189073 | JGI IMG/M metagenome (GOLD analysis project Ga0265296, IMG submission 189073) | Groundwater microbial communities from a municipal landfill in Southern Ontario, Canada - Pumphouse #1 | ecosystem: Environmental > Aquatic > Deep subsurface > Groundwater | place: Canada...
CAAAGACGTGGACAAGCTCAAGGCGGCTGCGCTGGACGCCCTGCAGAAGGCCAAGGATGCGTTCCTGGCGTTCGAGAAGTGGCTCAACGAGCCCATCGACCGCGCGCAGATGCTGCTGGATCCAGGACGCCACGCGCGCATGCCCTGGCAGGATGTGCACGCCCGGCTGGAAGGTCCGGCCGTGTTCGACATCTGCCGCAATTTCATGCACCGCTGGAACGCGATGGTCTGGCAGAACCAGCGCGGCGACCGGGCGGCGGGCCAGAAGATCCGCGACGCCACCAATGCGGGCATCCGCACCGCCAACCGCATCGGCGCCGCCATTCCCGAACAGGTCTCGTTGGCGCGCGGTCGCGAACTGACGCCGCTGTCGGGGAAATGGCTGGAGGCGATGGGTGGGCGGCAGGCACTGTTCGGCGACGTATCGCGACGCGGCACCGCGGGTGGCATCACCGTGCAGGTGGTCCGCTCGTCCGGTACGGCGCTGCATACGATGGAACGCGACGCCTGCAGGGAGCACGGCCTGGACATGAATGATGCCGGGTTGAGCCCCTACTGGGACCGGAACCAGCCCATGCGCTCCATCCAGGATGCGATGCTCAACTGCATCGAATCTGCGCAGGCCTATGTCTATGTGGAGACCCAATTCCTGATTTCAGACTGCGGCTTCTCCGATGCCGAACCCGGGCGAAAGCTGGACACCATCATCACCGGCGGCCGTCGCGGCGAATTGACGCCGGCGCAGGACAAGAAGGCCAAGATCGCCGACCGCGGACTGGGCGCCACCCAGGGCGTCGCCGATCGGCTTGGCGCCGGCAACGCGATCAAGGACATCCGTGAATTCCGGCAGGGTCAGCCGTCCGCCGCGCACAACAAACTGGTCGCCACCCTGGCGTCGCGCATCATCAAGGCGATCGGCTGCGGCCAGGACTTCCACGTCTACGTGACCTTGCCGGTTCACCCGGAAGGCAGTCTGTTCGATGGCGCGGTGCTCAAGCAGCAGTACTGGGTGCAGCAGAGCCTGCTGCGGGGTCGCGACAGCCTCATCCGGCAGATCGCGCGCGCGCTGGTGGCACGCAAACTGAAGATCCGCCGCGAGAGCGTGAGCGAAGCCGATCTGCGGGCAGCGGTCGCCGAAGGTGGCTGGAAGGACTACCTGACGATCCTCAACCTGCGCAGCTATGGCGTGTTGAAGGACACCAACCACGACAATTACCGCAGCGCGCCGCCAACCGCCGAGGGCAGCAACGCGAATCCGCCGCTCTATCTGGTCACCGAACAGTGCTACGTGCACTCCAAACTGCTGATCGTCGACGATGCGGTGGCGATCATCGGCAGTGCCAACTGCAATGACCGCAGCCTGGAAGGCACTGGCGACACCGAGATCGCGGCCGTCATCGTGGACACGGAGAACAGGGTGCGCAATCTGGGCAATGGCGCGATGGTGGTGACGCGCACGTTCGCCCGCGACCTGCGTCTGCGGCTCTGGAAGAAGTTCCTGGGCAAGTCCATCGAGACCGGCCCTGTGCTGGGGCGCGTCGCCAAGGACCTGGGCTACACCAATGCGGCGGGGAGCGCCTATCACCCGCCGATCCTGCCGAGTAAGGGCGACGTATCCTTCATCGAACAGCCGGCCAGCCGTGCGTGCTGGACCGCCATCCAGAAGCTTGCCGACGCCAATGCGGCGGCGTTCGAGGAGGTGTTCCAGAACGTGCCGCGCAACAGCATGGGCACCTACGATGCGGTGTTCCAGGGTTTCGCCACGGCCGGCATGGACGAGAAGCGGGAGAAGGTCCGGCGCTACATCTACGCCCAGCCGTCAGATCTGCAGGCCGGCTACATGTCGGTGCCAAGTGTGATGGACGGCGAGGTAACCCGGACCGTGGGGCGTCACAATGTCAGCAAGGGCCTTGCGCGACTGCGTGATGGTGTAAACGCGGTACAGGGGTTCTGGGTGACCATGCCGCTGGAGTGGGGGCACAACATGGACGACCCGGCCGCCGCAATGCCCAACCAGATCATCGCCGCCGTGCCGCCGCACCGTGGCATCAACGACGAAGGAACACGCATGGCATCGGTCAACCCGATCAAGACGGGCACGGAGCAGGTATGAGATTCAGGCGCTGCGTGACGGGGGCGGTGTCGATCGCACTGGGAGCGGTGGCGTTCCAGGCGACGGCCGCCTGTACGGACCGGACCGACCCGCTGGCGTCGCCCGTCGCAGGTGTGACCCTGGTGTTCAACGACGGCGCCGCCGCGCGGGTAGCGCTGCAGCACGGCCAGATCCAGGAAGACGGCCGTCTGCGGCAGCCGGCATTGGTGCCGTCCGCTGCCAGGCTCCCGGCGGGCCGGTTCGGTCCGGCCGAGGGCCAGGTGGTCTATCTGGAATCGGACGACAAGGGCGGCCGGCGCGTGTGCCGGCTGGAGCAATGGGAAAGCCGGGTGTACAGCCCCCTGGAGCGCGCGCAACCGGATGGAAAACCCGGTCTGCGTCGCGACCCGGCCGGCAAGGTGCAGGCGGCTTCCTCGCGTCCCATGCCCGGGCAGCAGCGAAATCCGATCCTGGCCAAACTGACTCCCCACTACTTCATGACCCGCGTCGATGCCTTCTTCTACGACGCGGGTGGGCACCTGGTCGAGGCGCGCATGCATGAGACGCCGGAAATCACGGTGGCCAGCAATCACGCCGCGCGCTCGGTGGTGGCTGACCGGTTGACCTTCTGTGCCCGCTACGACGCGCAGGGGCGGATGACGATGGCCAGCGGCCCGAGCGAGGCAGTGAGCGTCCAGCCGGGTTTCCAGTGCAGCCAGGTCGCGCCGGACACGGCGGCGATGACCACGTATGCCTATTATCCCGACGGTACGCTGCTGTCGCAGCTTCGCACCCCGGGTCCCGGGCAGGCGGACGACGACACGGCGTCGCAGCCGCCGAGCGCGCGCGGTCGAGGGCAGGGCAACGCGTGGCTGAAAGACAAGGACGCCAGGCGCCAGGAGGCACTGTTCAATTTCATTCCGAAGCAGGGCATCTACACGTTCGCCACGCATGACATGGGATTTGCCACCTTCGATGCCCAGCCGCCTTACGAGCAGCGCAGCACGGATGGCAGCGCCAAGCTGGCATATGACTTCCCGACCCAGCCTGTCCCGCTCTCGGTCATCGACGATCAGTTCGCCTCGCTCGACAGATACCCGCGCATCCGCACCTACCCGCATCGCAGCGGTTCCACGGTAATGGAGTTCTTCGATGCCAACCGCCGCGCACCGCGCCAGCGTCAATGGCGCGGTGCCGACCTGAACCGCCAGGAGATGTATGGCGCGGACGGCAAACTGACCCGGGTGATCCACTACGGGGGCATGCCGCAGGAAGTTGCCAGGGAAGATCTCAAGCGCTACGCCGAAAGCGGCGTGCTGAAGGTCACGCCCACCACCAGCGGCTACGCCAGCTATCGCGTCTACGACTACGACGCCACGGGCAGGGAGCGCCTCGTCTTCGTCTGCTGGCAGCACGATGTGCCGAGCAACAGGCCGTTGCGTCACTTCCCGTGGTGGACGCCCGATCCCACGCCCAAGCGCAGCAAGGAAGATGCCCTGATCTATGGCATGAAGAACGTCGCCAACCGCTGCGGCACGCCGGACGGAAAGATGCTCATCCAGGGGCTGGCGCAGATCAATGCGTACATGGCCAGCCAGTACGGCTACGACGTGGAGAAGCTGAGCTACGACCAGGTGCGGTGAGGCACCACGGGCAGATCAACCCGTATCGGCACCGACCTGGTCTGGCCTGCTTCACCGTCAGTCTTCCGGTAAAAAAGCAAGGAGCATGAGTGATCGTGAAGCCCGGCGTGCTGGGTCTGATGGTAGTGGCCCTTTGGGCTGCCTCGGCGCGCGCGGGTGCCGCCTGCTCAGAGCGAGCTGATCTCCTTGCTTCGCCCGTGTCGGGTGTGAGCCTGTTGTTCAACGAGGCCGGGCGTCAGCGGATTACATTGCAGTGGCCGCAGGTCCAGATCGACGGCAGTCTGCGTGTTCCGACGCTACTTCCCGCTGTCGCCGACGACCACCACGGCAGGTTCGGTCCGACTGAGGGCCAGGTGGTGTATCTGGAGCGAGATGGCAACGGTGGTCAGCGTGTGTGCCGACTGGAACAATGGGAGAGCCGTGCTTACAGTCCGACGGAACGTCCGCGGCCAGACGGCGCGCCTGGCCTGCGTCGAGACGAGAGCGGCAACATACGGGCAGTCCCTTATCGCGACGTGCCCGCGCAGGAGCGAAATTCGATTTTGGCCAAGCTGACGCCGCACTACTACATGGCGCGTGCCGAAGCGTACTTCTATGACCAGGGAGGCCATCTTGTCGAAGCGAGGTTGCAGGAAACCGAGGACGTAAATGCGCTGAGCCCACGCTTTCCCAAGACTTTGATGATTGATCGCCTTGCCTTCTGCGCGGTGTACAACGCCAAGGGACAGTTGACCTCCACGACAGGGGGCATAAACGAGACGTTGACTACAGTGCCGGGTACTCAATGCGCGGAACTTCAGGGCGGTGATGTGGCCATCTCCAGCTATCGCTATCACGCTGACGGGACCTTGCTGGCGGAACTGCGGGCACCTCGCAAAAAGGAAGAGGACAATGGCCTCGATGCGCGCGAAGCACCGGGGGAGTGGCGCGGGCAGGGCAATGCCTGGCTCGATGCCACCGGGCCGGGTGGTGGGCGGAAGGGCGTGTTCTTTGGCTTCTTCAAGACGAAGGGCATCTATAGCCTGTCCACCGAGTACATGGACTTTGCCGCATATGACGCCCAGCCGCTGTACAAGGAGCTCTCCAGCGACGGGTTCAAGAAGCTACAGTACGATTTTCCGAACCAGCGGGTCCCACTCTCGGTCATCGACGACCAGTTCGCTTCGCTCGACAAGTACCCGCGCGTCCGCACCTATCCGCATCGCAGCGGTTTCACGGTGATGGAGTTCTTCGACGCCAACCGCCGCGCACCCCGCCAGCGTCAATGGCGCGGTGCCGACCTGAACCGGCAGGAGATGTACGGCGCGGACGGCAGACTGACCCGCGTAATCCATTACGGCGGCATATCGCAGGAGGTTGCCCGGGAAGATCTCAAGCGCTACGCGGAGAGCGGCGTACTCAAGGTCACGCCCACCACCAGCGGTTACGCCTGCTATCGCGTCTACGACTACGACGCCAAGGGCAAGGAAAGCCTGGTCTTCGTCTGTTGGCAGCACGATGTGCCCAGCAACAAGCCGCTGCGCCACTTCCCGTGGTGGACGCCCGATCCCACGCCCAAGCGCAGCAAGGAAGATGCCCTGATCTACGGCATGAAGAACGTCGCCAACCGCTGCGGCACGCCGGACGGAAAGATGCTGATCCAGGGGCTCGCGCAGATCAATGCGTACATGGCCAAGCAGTACGGCTACGACGTGGAGAAGCTGAGCTACGACGAGGTGCGGTAAGGCATCGCAGGCACATCGACCCGCACCGGAGACGAGATGGCTTGGTCTGCATCAGCTGCGAGCGTGAAGCCCGGTGTGCTGGGTCTGCTGGTGGTGGCACTTTGGGCTACCTCGGCGCGGGCCGGCGCGGCCTGCTCGGACCGCGCCGATCTCCTCGCTTCGCCCGCGAGATGGCAACAGTGGTCAGCGTGTGTGCCGACTGGAGCAATGGGAGAGCCCTGCCTACAGTCCGATGGAGCGTCCGCGGCCAGATGGCACGCCTGGCCTGCGTCGAGACGAGAGCGGCACCATACGGGCAGTCCCTTACGGATATGACGTGGAAACGCTGAGCTACGATCAGCTGCGGTGAGGCGACTGCGTAGGACCTGAGTACGCGTGACTCCTTGTGCACATGCTCGCACACGCCGGTGCCTTCCCTCTGAGGGCAGGCACCGGCGTGCCCTGCCTGGCCGGCATCACGAGGCCTCGTGACCAGGTTGAACGCTGCTGCTTGATGACCCTCGTAGGCGTCCTTGGCCACGACGCAGTGGATGCCCGCAGCACGCCCGAAAGAGGTGAGACGCCGAAGGCCGCAATGGCCCGTCAGGAGATTCTCCTGCCAGACGCGTCCCCTGCAGCGCGGCTGGGCCGCGTACGGCGACGATCCCGATCCCGGTCTTCTGCCGAGACGGCAGCGTGCCGTCGAATCCGCGCATGTCCGGGTCTGCCCTGGCCGATGACGACACCCCGTCGTGGCAGCAGGATCATGCGACCTACAGCGGCGACGACCGCTGCAATGCCTGCGATTGCGATGAAAAAGGGCAGGCAGTCCGCAGCCGTCATCTGCTGGCAGCACGACATCCCCGGCAACACGCCGCTAGGCTCCTTCGCGCGATAGCCGCTGAACTGCACGCTCGGGCGCTGCAGCCATCACGCGCTCATCCACTGCATGAACCGCGCCGCGACTCGTCGCGGTACGCCGGACGCAACAGGCTGTCCCGGCGGCCGGCACAGGTCGACGAATACAGCGGCAGTCAGTTCGGCCGCAAGGCGGAGATGTCGCGTGCGGAAGTGGAACGCGAGCCGGTCCCTGTCGGTCTGGCCCGCGTCCACCACCGTTTTTGAAGCGGGGGACAGCAGAAGCAGTCGGTACGACGGGGGCAGTTCCTGCCCGGGCTGAACACCAGGCGCGGACGGCGCAAGGAGAGGTTGATCATGGCAGATGGCACCCATACCCATACCCGTACCGTCGCGCACACTGCGCTGACGTGCCGGAACGGTCAGCAGGGCACGTCCAGCGGGGACTACTACGCGCCGGCAGAGCGGCAGTTCGCACCGGTGCGGCACGGCAATGCCGTGCAGTCCTTCACCGATGGCTGTTCTGCCATGCATGCGATGGCAGAGGCCATCCGAGGGGCGAAGAAGTTCATCTTCATTGCCGACTGGCAGTTGAACATCGATACGGAGATGACCGAGCGCGGAGGGGGCGGAGACGGGCGGCTGAGTGAACTGCTGTTCGACGCCATCAATCATCGCGGTGTGGACGTGCGCGTACTGCTCTATGACAGCATCGAGGCGGCCGCGTACACGCACGAGAACGAGGCCCGTATCGCGCTGTACAAAATGCGCGACGACAATACCCCGGGCAACATCGAAGTAGGTCTGCAGAACCCGGCCACCGGTCGCGCCGATGCGTTCAACATCGCCTTCTCGCATCACCAGAAGATTCTCGTGGTGGATGGAGAGATCGGCTTCCTTGGTGGGTTGGATATCGCGCACGGCCGCTGGGACGACGGCAACTTTGATGTGGTCTGCAATCCGGCGCTGCATGTGCTCAACGATCACTACAACAACAGCCTGTCGCGTTCGCGCGGCATGACGACCCTGGAGGTCGATCTCACCCGAGACCGGATCGACGACAGTCTGGAGGCGTGCGGCAGGGTCCGTCCTGGCTTCGCTGCCGCGTACCTGCCCGGACTGGCGATTGCCGTTGATCGCATGAAACAGCAATGGGACGAGGGCGCGGCGCTGTCGGAACTTCTCGACTATGCCGACAAGGCCGCCATCACGCCACTGCTGGAGGAAAAGGGCAAGCAGGTACTCAGCGACGCGATCATCTCAGTGCTTCAGGAAATGGCGGACGTCAAAGGCATCTCCGAGATGATCACCGTCGTGCGGACGGTGGGCTGGGTTCTCAATGCCATCAGGATCGATCTGGACCAGGCCCGGCACCGCTATCGTGAGGTGATTGCCGCCGGCAACCGCACCGTGGACCAGGCCGGGAACGGCGATGTCACAGGTACCCTTGAGGCAGCGTCGGACATTGTGGACGCATTCACGGCCATTCACGCCAAGGATCTGGAGGACTGGATCGCAGGGAAGTCTGCGATGCTCACGCGTTACCACCGGCGTTTCGTGAAGGGGCTGGATCGGATGATGATCTACCCCGGCGATCCATCCCAGATGGACGCGGACATCGAGAAGGCCAAGGCCAAAGCGCTGGAGAAGCTCGCCAGTGCCAGAAAGAAGTGGGACGACCTTCGCACCTGGCTGGCGACCGACGTAGACCGCACCCAGGCACTGCTGGACAGCGGTCGCCAGCCGCGCATGCCGTGGCAGGACGTGCATGCCTGCATTGAGGGGCCGGCAGTCTTTGATATCTGCCGCAACTTCATGCATCGCTGGAACGCCATGCTGTGGCAGAACCAGCGTGGTGCAACGAGGGTGGGCAGGGCAGCGGTGGGGGGCGTCAATGCCGGCATCGATTTGGCGGCAAAGCGCGGGAAGGCGATACCGCGGCAGGAATCGCTGGGGCGCGGCCTGGAGCTGACGCCCCTGGGTGATGCTTGGTTGCAGCGCATGGGGGGTGCGCAGGCGCTCTTCGGAGACCTGTGCCGTCCTGGCACCGCCGGTGGAGTCAGCGTGCAGATCGTGCGCTCGTCTGGCACCGCATTGCACGACATGGAGCGCAGGGCCTGCCGCAGGTACGGCCTGGACCTGGACGACGGCAGCAATCTGACGCCCTATTGGGAGCGCGATCAACCCATGCACTCCATCCAGGACGCGATGCTCAATTGCATCGCATCGGCCAGGGCGTTTGTCTATCTGGAGACGCAGTTCCTGATCTCAGGCTGCGGCTTCTCCGATGTCGAGCCCGGACGCTCGCTGGACAGGCGCATTCGCGATAGTCGACGCGGTCCGTCCACGGAGGAGGAAGAGACCAAGGCACGGCGGATCACGCGGGGGCTGGGGATGGTGGGCGGGCCGGTGGACGCTGCGCTGCCCGGTACGCCGGTCGCGGACATGCTCGCCTTCAAGCCGGGTGTGCCATCGGCGGCGAGCAACCCACTGGTCGAAGTGATCGCCACCCGTATCGCCAAGGCGATCCGCAGCGGGACGGGCTTCCATGTCTACATCACCTTGCCGGTACACCCCGAAGGCAGCGTGACCGACGGCGCGGTGGTCAAACAGCAGTACTGGGTGCAGCAGACCCTGCTGCGAGGGCAGGACAGCCTGATCCGGCGGATCTGCCGGACGCTGGCAGCCAGGCGCCTGGGTATCCGCGATGTCAGTGTGAGCGAGGAGGATCTACGTGCGGAACTCGGCCAAGGTGGGTGGAAGGCCTATCTGACTGTCCTGAACCTGCGCAGCTATGGCGTGCTCAAGGACACCAACCATGACCTGTACACCACGGGCCCCCGAACCGCAGGCGGCAGCGAGGCGAATCCGCCGCTCTATCTGGTGACCGAACAGTGCTACGTACACTCCAAGCTGCTGATCGTGGATGATGCGGTGGCCATCATCGGCAGCGCCAACTGCAATGACCGAAGCCTGCTGGGCAATGGCGACACGGAAATTGCGGCGGTGATCGTTGATGGCGAGGCGACGCTGCGCGATCTGGGCAATGGCATCCGGGTGGGCACGCGTGCGTTTGCACGGGATCTTCGGATGCGCCTATGGAGAAAGTTCCTGGGACTGTCGATCGACACCAGTGAGAAAATGCGGCAGATGGGCAAGCCTGATGGCTACACCAATGCAGCCGGAGACAGTTTCCATCCGCCGATCAGAAGGCGCGAAGGTGGGACGCCATTTCTTGCCAAGCCTGTCGATGCCGTTTGCTGGACGGAAATCCAGAGGCTGGCAGCCAACAACGCTGCGCTCTACGAAGAGGTGTTCAGGAACGTGCCAACGGATGCCATGCCCCGCTACGATTCGGTGCTCGAAGGGTTTCCATCTGCTGGATGGAATGAAGAGAAGAAGGCAGTGGAACGCTATGTTCACGCGCAGCCGCCGGATCTCCAGCCGGCCTACATGGCCGCTCCAAGTGTGATGGACGGCGATGTCACCACGGTAGTGGGGTGTCACAATGTCGCCAAGGGGTTGGCTCGTCTCCGGGGCAGGCAGGGTGACCAGGTGCCAGCGGTAAAAGGCTTCTGGGTAAGCATGCCCTTGGATTGGGGCCACGGCTTGGATGATCCGGCGTCCACGTTGCCCAGCCAACTGATCGCTGCTGCTCCCACCAACACAGGCCTCCACACTAAAGGAACCCACATGGCCTCTGTCTTCCCGACCCACAACGGCAAGGAGCAGGGATGAGCATTCCAGGCCGCCTGGCGACTGCTGCGCTGCTCACGTTGGCGCTGTCTGCGCAGGTCGCTGCCAACTGTTTGGACCGTGCCGATCTGCTCGTGTCGCCCGTCGCCGGTGTGAGCCTTATGTTCACAGGCACTACGGGCCAGTGGGTCTCCCTCTTGGGGCCGCAGACCTATGACAAGGGTACTGTGGATGTTCCGGCCCTGGTGCCAACTGTGGCGGACCTGAAACGGGGCAAGTTCGGAGCCACGGAAGGCCAAGCGGTGTATCTGGAGCCCGATGGCAAAGGTGGGCAGCGCATATGCAGGGTCGAGCATTGGGAAAGCCGGGTCTACCGCCCAAAGAACTACCCGCAACGCGATGCCCCGCCGGTCCTGCGTCGTGACAGCGACAACAAGGTGCGGGCCGTTCCGTATCGCCGCCGGCCAGGCCAGGAGCGGAACCCGATCCTGGCCAAATTGACCCCGCACTACTACATGTCACGTGTGGATGCGTACTTCTACGACCAGGACGGGCATCTGGTCGAGGCCAGGGTCCAGGACACCGAGGATGTGAACGCACTCCGCCAGCGCTACCCCACGGAGCTGATGATCGACCGCCTGACGTTCTGCGCGCGCTACAACGCCCAAGGGCAGTTGATCTGGACCACGGGGGAGATGAGCGAGGTCATGGCTGAGGTGCCGGGCGCCCAATGTGAGGGGCTTCAGACCGGGCGGGTGGAAACCACTTCTTATAGCTACCATGCCGATGGCAGCCTGCTGGCACGACTCTTCGTGCCGAAAAAAAGGGATGCAGCCGAGCCCAGGGGCGAAGGGCTTGCACTGGACGCGGACGAGTGGTGGGGGCAGGGTACCGCATGGCCCAGCGCCTCTGTCCCGCAGCACGAGCGGAAGCTCGTGTATTTCGGCTTTACGAACAAGGCGGGAATCCTCGG
>Ga0265296_1005136_pt1 | contig 10961 bp, 1 predicted proteins | sample MunlanPumphouse1_FD_189073 | JGI IMG/M metagenome (GOLD analysis project Ga0265296, IMG submission 189073) | Groundwater microbial communities from a municipal landfill in Southern Ontario, Canada - Pumphouse #1 | ecosystem: Environmental > Aquatic > Deep subsurface > Groundwater | place: Canada...
CTAACAATCAGAGCAGTTTTGTCGACTTTTCTTCTCTCATCTGGTTTATCCCATTCGCCGGTTGGTTTTCCTTCAGCATCTTTCTTCTGCTGGGCGTCGATTTCCGCCAAAACCATCTCTGGTTTCTCGACCGAAGTAGATATGGCACAGACTGATTGATTGGAAGGTTCTTTAGGTCTTTCTGCCACACGTGCAAAAATCTCCCCCATACCAATACGGGGAGCTTCGGCTAACCTAGCCGCTTCTGGTGGATTTTCAGCCATTTAATAAAATGTAACATATTTTTCAATACAATATCAATAATAAAAAGATTTACCATCTTTTTACGATCGTTGTCAAGATGGTAATTTTTCTTTCAGGTAGATATCAAGAAGATTATTTAGTTTAAAACTCTTCATTCCCATCTTTGTCTCGATGGCTGAGAGGAAGGAGGTGGCGGCGAAACTTTACTTGGTAAATATTCTGTTTGTAAATAATCAATAATTTGTCTAAATAAAGGAGCTGCTATTTCTGACGTTGCCGCTCTCTCAGTGGCGGCAGTTCGATCTTGATTACCCAACCAAGCAACACAAACTAAACCAGGTATACCACCAGCAGCCCAAAAATCGCAAGGTCCCCAGCTCGTGCCGGTTTTGTAGCTATATTCTCTTGTTTCTCCTGCGACTGTAAAGCGACGAGTTAAAGCATTAACTACTAAAGCAGCTACGGCAGGACTGATAACTTGTTGAGGAATAGGCTGATTCTGATAAACAGATCTTCCCGAAACTGTTCTTACCTGCCGGACTTCAGGAATGGCCGGATGAAGCAGCCGGCCACCATTATAGAAAGGAGAATAGGCCCGAGCCATACTTAACATATCAACATGGGATGAACCAAGAATGGTTGTCCAATGGAGATTAGCTAAATCTATCGGTAATCTTAAGGTATGTTTTAAAAAATGAAAAAAGCGTGGCAGACCGGTTGTGGTCATTTCCTCCCGCACATGAGGCCGGTTCCAAGATCGTCGTAAGGCATCTTGCCAACTGACACGCCCACCCGAACCTCCACGGCCAAAGTTGCTAACAGCTTCGACTCCTCCAGTATGTGTTTGCATCGACAGGGGTGCATCACTGACTTTACCTTGCGGGGCTAAACTGCTATCCATTAATTCTTGAGTACAGAGAAATGGTTTTAAAGCCGAGCCGGGTGAGCGAGTATCTCGCATATTATCTCCCCAAAAGGCCAATACTTGTCCGCTATGAGCATCCATAATCAACACTCGGCAGCTATCAACTTCATAGGGTTTTCTGACTGTTTCTAAATAGGTTGTGGTGATCCTTCCTACCGCGGTTTGAAGCTGTGAACCTAAAGTGGTAGTTACCTCCAAACCACTTTGGATGACATCAGCCGGAAGTTGCTGTTGTAATTGGCCCCAGACATTATAAAAAAAATCAGAGGTATGGTAAAATTCTTGAGAGTAGGGTTGCAGGGTAATTCCTGCCTCAAAAAGTCGGTCGGCCTCGACGTTTGACAAAATCGAAGCGGCGACTAATCTTTCCAGAACCACCTTTTGTCTTTGTCGAGCCGCCTCAAAATGAAGGTTGGGATCGTAGCCGACCGGGTCTTGGGCTAAGCCAACTAAAAAAACCATCTGTTCAGTTGACAATTGATGAAGTTCCCGATTAAAATAGCGCCGGGCTGCTGTTTGAAAACCATAGATATTGGGGCCCAAAGGTACATAACTGCAATAAGCCTCCAAAATTGCCGCCTTGGCCGCCTCTTTGCTGCCTAATTGCCGAGTCAGTCTCTCTTCCAAAGTCAGCGCTAAAAGAATTTCTACTGCCTTTCGCTGGCAAGCTTGTTGAGTGGTTTCGGAGACTAGTTCTTGTTGACTAAAGACTAACATTCTTACTAATTGTTGAGTAAGGGTGGAGGCGCCTTCCCGGCCACCGGAGATATTAGCCTCAACTGCCCGCAAAAGACCGATAAAATCAGCACCATTATGTTCAAAAAAACGGGTGTCTTCAACAGTAAAAAGCATTCTTCTTAAATCAGCAGGAATTTGAGATAAGCTGGAATAATCTCTTTCTTGATCATACTGTTGCGCAATTATCTTACCATCAGCGGTTTTTATCGTGGTGACATACGAAGCTGGCATCAATGAACCGGAAATTGAAGGTAGTCTTTGTTCAAACATCTGCCAGGTTTCAGGCGTAATTTGTTCGACCATTTGTAAAACATCTCGATAGGGTTGGCCCGAGAACCACTCAATAAATCTTTGGGAACCCAAAACCATACCCAAACCAGTAGCTGCCACTCCTGTTCCCAAAAGCCCGGCGACAAAGGCTCGCCGACCCATTAATTCTTGTTTTTTAGCCGCTTCTCGTTCGTTTTGGAACATTTTAACTGCCATAAGTCTTTTGACACTTTCTCGCCGTCTTTCTTTAGGAGAGATTACTCCGGCAACGGCCCCAACTGCTCCGGCGATTTTTTCCAATCGCCGATCAACTTTTTCTAATTCGATCTCCTCTAATCGTCCAATTAATTGTTCAAGATTAACGTAATAATCATCCTCTTTAGCGGTGATCAGATTCAAATCGATCTGTCCCTCTTGGTGAAGTCTCATAGCGGTCGAGGTAAATTTGGCTAAATCAACTGGGTCAAAAGCTCTTTGTTGTTCCTCAACCCAAGCTCTTAATTGGGGAATGTTTATGCCATAATAAGACGGCGGCAGTTGAGCTAATTGATCTAAAGAAAAAGTAGCAGCAGATTCTTCGATACTGGTTAAGACAATCTCGGTATCTAAAACTGCGGTTCTTTTTCGGGCAGCTCGCAGTTGTGGTCCCCAGTAGTCATAAGCGCCTTTTCTATTTTGGGAGGATACCGGTAAAAAAGAAAGATTGAGAACGGAGGGAGCTTGTGGTTGATCTTGTCCTTGCACGTAAATTATCATTTCTCTTACTGCCTCAGCCGGACTGGTAATCAATCTTGTTGGAACTCCATCAATTGTATTACCCGGATTGAGATGACCAATTGGCGTAGTAGGACTAATATTTCGGGAACGACAAAGACTAACTAAAGTAGCAACGGCTGTTTGACATCTTTGGGTTAATTCCTCACTAAGCAACGCTTGTTGGCAATCGGGAAAATCGATAATTCCAAAATCATATAAGCCGCGAAAGCCTAAAGTTAGTGTTTCTGGCCTAGCCAGAAGCTCGCCGATTGTTTGAGAAATAGTCTCTGGTTTTTTATCAGAAAGGACAAAGTCGGCGCCAGCCTCCCTTTTTGGTGGCTGAAGAAGGTGAGGGTTTTCAGTTTCAATTCTTTCATAGACAGCGTTAGCTAAACGACTAAGTTCTTGATTGCCGAGTTGGCCCACATCTTCCTCTAACCCTTCCCAATCCACTTCGGCAACCGGCGGCAGAAGGGGTTGAATGCCTCGGGAAAGTTGACCCAAGACATCACCGATAGTAGAGGAGATTTGGTCAGCATTACTAACAATCGCTTCACCGACCTTAAGACCTAGTGCAACTGCCCCAGCGGCGGCAGCAGTACCCGCGGCTAAACGTAAGAAATCTCGTCTAGTACGTTCAAGCCTATCAACTTGTGGTTTTGTTCTTCTTTCTGGTTGAGGTCTTTCAGTAGTGACCAAAAGTAGAGTATTTTTTTCAGGATTTTCAATTTTAAAAAGAGAAAGAACTCGAAGAAGGGCTAATTGTCTATTGGATCCGGCGTGGGAAGGATCTCTCTCCTCATAAAACAAATGATCTAGTTGGCGGATAGTTTCCTTAAAATCTGTACCATAATAATCAACCATCACCTCAGCCAATTTGCCGCGATTTCCCATTTCAGTCCAATTAGATGTTTCACCAAAAATTTTGTCTAAATATCTTCCATAATGATGACTTGCCTCAAACCTTCTTCTTATTTCCATTTTAGTTAGTCCTGTTGACCGTCTTGCTACTCTTTGAAGAGAGAGAGGATGGTCGGCTAAAGTCTCTAAAGCGGCTAAAACAGCACCGGTAGTTACCGAGCCATTAACACTTCGGAATAGACCGTTGACGAACTGTCTTCTTGCGTCTAAATCAAAAACACCGGTTTGCTGCCAAATGGTCTCTAACTGTTGGGTGACTGTCTGTTGTTCAGCGGCAGCGACTCCCATTCTTTCCAAGGTTGGTTGAATTACCTGGGTAGCAAAATTATTGCTTTCTCTGATGGTCTGGGCAATCGTCTGACCAAACTGGTCAGCCGGATAATTTTCCTGATCTAAATAATGTTGAGTAAAAAGTTGAAGTAGCTGTCGGTCGTCATCTGGAATTTGGCCGACAAATATGCGTCGGCTCTGCCGGTGACGAAAAAGAGCCCGTGCCGCCGTCGCCTCAATTCCCTCAATTTGGGGAAGAAGCGTTTGCAAACAGCTGGTGGTCTCGTCAACTGACATTGCCGCCAGTCTCTCTTCCGTCAAACCCAGTTCTTCTCTAAATTCTGCCAATATCCCGTAAGCGACCATATCAATCACCCCTGCTCTAAGACGAACGATGGCAGTTAACACCTTGGAGGTAAATTGATTATTTGCCTTTAGCTCAACCCCTTTCTCATCAACAACTACACGGAAATTTTTTTCAAAAAAAAGATCCAAATAAGATCGATTCAAAATGTCGAGTGGTTGGCGGGTGTCAAATCTTCCTCGACCTTCTTTTACTCTTCGTTGGAGCGTTGAAGCAAGAACACTCTCATCAAAAGAAAGAGGTTTGGCTGGCAAAGCAGATTCGACTTCAGCTTGTGGTATTATAACAGCCTGTTCTGTCATGAGATAATTATAAGTTCAAAAGGTAAAAAAGGCAAGGAACTAAAGGATTTTATCGGCGAGGCTGATTTTCTAAGATAAAAGAGACCAATCGAGCTACTCTTAACGCTTTTTGGATCTGCTCGGCTTCAGGTTGTTGATCTAATTTAGCCGGTGTGGTCGTATCAGGAATGGTGGGAAAAGGAAATTCGATTGTTCTTAAGGCATGATATAGTCTTAAGGTAAATTCGGATCTTTCGCTTAATTTAATTTGTCTTTCGGTTGCATCACGTACGATTGTCGGCATTAATGTTTGTCCAAACCAATTATATAAAACTTGTTGTATCTGTTGTTCTCTTAATCTGGCTGCGTCTCCTCCCTCTCGGGCTGCCCATAATTTAGCGGGTGACGGAGGCGCTGCTTGGGTGATATCAGTCCAGCTCTCGGCGATTGCCACAACATCTACCAGATCTAAACCTTCGCTGTTTAATTGTTCTACTATTCCTCTTGCGCCTTTCTTCTCTATCTCAGCAGCTTTATGAAGAGTTTTAGTAATTAAATCTAGTTGTTTCTCTTTTTGCCTGGCTTCTTCTTTAGTGGCTCTTCTTTGACCAGAGATAGTGGCTTCAAGAGCGCCTTCTTCAGTGAAGGTTAGCCTGACAGCTACCATCTCAACGAGGTTTCCGCGGCGTTGATCAAGCTGTCTTTGCAGTTGTTCTTGAAGCAATTGATTAATGGTTTTTTTAGCTAATCGATTTCTTATTGCTTCTTTGACATTCAATGTCCCAACTTTTGATGTTATGGTTGGGGGTTGGGCTTGAAGATCAGAATAACTGATTTGCCCTTGATCGGTAGTTAAGTTGAAGGATAAATCAAGATCTTGATCAACACTAACCAGGCCATGCTTTAGGTGGGCCCTCAGGCGGACTCTCCCTTGTCTATTCTCGATAGTAACTTGAGGTTGTTCAGTTAGCCTTACTCTTAATCCTGGCACTCTTGCCTGTAATTCCTCCAAAAACGAAGGCAACATTGATCCAAATTCAGCCGTTGTTAAGGTTAATTGGGCTTGTCGAACTTCATTGGGCGGGCCGCTTTCTAATTGATCGGCAATTTTTTGGACAACTTGTTCCAACGATACCGCTTCGGCTGGAGGCGGAACCTCCATAACTGGCGCCGCCGCTTCAGCGGTAGCTTCAGCCGATGGAACTGGGGCTGGGGCGGCTGACGCAGCTGGTGGAACTGCGGTTGGAGGTGGAACTGCGACTGGAGCTTCTTCAGGCGGGGGTTGCAAAATTGCCTCAGCCTGCTCAAAAGCAGCAGAAAAATCAAAGCCGGTTTTATTTGTTAATCTAACTGCAAGAGCACCTTTATCGACTAATTTTCTTCCATCAATAAAGACAAGTTTTGTTTCTTCTTGGCCTTCGGGATTAACTATAGTTATTAATTGGTAGACAGCTAAAGCTTTTTCTCCATAACTACCATTAACGGCTTGCGCAATAACAAACCTACCTTTTTGTCCATCTCTATCCATATCAACAACAACACATCCCTGCTCTGGTCTTGGAGTTGATGAATCAAACGGTTGACTGATTATAGTCGAGGTTTCTGGTAAGACAGAAACGACAAAAAGTCTTTGAGCCATTTCCTCAAGAGTGAATCGAGCTTCAAACTCAAAGCCTCCAATTTCACATTGGGCTAATAAACCCGCTCTTCTTTGTCCAAAAGAATTGTTAACAAAAACCAATTGTTGATCTTTGTTACCAAATTTTAAGTGACACCTACTAATATCATCGCTTTCATAAAATAAAGAGCTTCTCCCATGGATCCCTACCCAGCTATCATAATCTCTTCGTAAGGGTTCAACTGATCCTAAATGAAGCGAACTATCCCCATGAACAAGGTGATATCCATATACAAAACTCGGTTGAGCTTTGCCAACGTAACAAAATGAGCCAGATGCTGTAACCTCTCCTTTATTATTTCCTATCCAGACCGACGCCGGTTGACGAATATTCACTTCACCTTCTTTTTCAACTGTCCCAAAGCAAAACTCACCGTTTGTTATTGCTCTTCTATCAGCGACTACTTCTTGACCTATCTCAACCCGTTTAATAAAATCTGGTCTTTCTGCTTCTGGTCCTAAACTTGCCTCCGTTACTTCTGTTTGTGGAGGCGCGACTGGAGGCGGTGGAGATACTGTTGGTATTGATCCTACTGAAGGCGCAACTGCTGCTTCAAGGACTTCGGCTACCCCTACCATTTCAGGTGGCGGCGGTGCTACTGCTTCAGCTTCAGGCGGGACGACGGTGGGCCAAGGAGGAGGCTCTCTGAATGGTACTTCAATTGGTTCACCTTTACTGACCGATTGAACATGGTCAGCAAAACGTTCCATATCACCTTTAGCTCTTGCGAATTCCCAACTAGATTTTCCACTTCTATCTTTAATTAATAAGCCATTAGCTTTGTTGACAAAAGTAACCCATCCTAGTTCAGGTAGTTGAGCCCTCATGGCAAAAAGTAGCTCTACTAAGGTAGGGTCATCTGGGTCAAGACCAACGTCTGCTGCCAGTCTTTCCCTAATTTTCTCAAGACCTTGTTGTATCACTTTACTTTGTTTGCCCGCATCGGTTAACCGCGGCCATAATCTTGGATTCGCTGAACGAATAATTTTCCTATCACCTACTCTTTCCGTAATAAATGTTGCCTCTTGTTCTTCTGCTGGCTGTGAAACTACCACTTCAGCTTGCTCAACTCTTTCTTCTCGAGGAGGTGGGACAACTGGGGAAGGTGGGGCGGCTGGTGCAATAGGAGCTTCTGCGGCGGTTGGCGATGGTGGAGCTGGTGGTGGGACTGCGGCTGGAGGAGTTGCGGCTGGAGGAGGTTGAGCGGCTGGTGCGACTGGGACTGGAGCTTCTTCAGGTGGTGGAGGTGAAGTAGGTGCTTTTCGAGGATAAGGAGTGACTGTTCCTGTTTTTTTGTATTCTAAGAAAAGCTGTAAAGCTGTTACTTTAGCCAGATAATCTAAATCTGCTCGTGTTAATTGTCTTTCTATTCCCGGTGTTAACCTTAGAGTACTTGTAAGATTATCCGAATATCTTTGAGCAAATCCAGCTTGCAATACAGGTATTGCTTCTGCCGGCAGAAGTTCTGTTGGAATACCTCCGCCTTTTTCTGGTCCTTGTAATAATGTTGCTACTTTAACTTTGGCAGGATCATAATCTAAATCACTCAATAAATGTATATATCTTCCTGCTTCAGCTGGTCCAAGGTCAGCAGATCTAGCTGTTCGAACTCCTCTAAGCATTGTTTCAGCTATTGATTTTTTTTCTTCTAGGTTTGGAATAATAGTTCTTATTCTGCCTCTTTCACTTGCTTGTGTAGTTAATCGTTCAGCCGCATCTTTTGCACAGGTCGACAATACAACAGTTAATGTTTTTGGATCAATTTTTTGCAAATCTTCGCTCGTTAAAAGAGTTTGAACAGCTGTTAAAGTCAGAGTTTCAACCGGAGCCTGAGCTTCAATTGGAACATCATTAGGTCGGTATTTTTCAATAGTTAATGCAATTTGTTCCATTGTCTGTAATTCTAGAGTAGGTGTTGGACCTGGGGAAGGAGGATGTGTAGGTGGAGCTGCGGGTTCGGGTTCCTCTTTTATTAATCTTGGTAGTTGTGTCAATGTAGGCTTTACTTCAATTTCCGCTACTTGTCTTAGTGTAATATCTGTAAACAATTGATTAAGAGCAAAAATATCAATTTTCGCTCTATTTGGGCCAGCTAAACTCACGAGCTTTCCCCAATAATCTTTCCATTGCTCTTTATCTAAAACACCTCGGGGTTCAATGAGATATGTTCTTACAAACTGTTCATCTAAAACGAGTGGAGTATCTGATTTAAGTCTTTCAGTGAAAGAGGTAAGCGTTTGTTCAACTCTTTGTTTTTGCTCTTCTGGAGGTAGCGGTTTTATTTGTTCACCTTGAGGAACTTTAAGGGTTTGGAATTGTTCTTCTTCTCTTTTACCTTTACCAGATCTGCGATCCCTCATCTCAACGGCAATTTCTTGATATCTTCGTAAGTTTGCAACTACTTGATCCATATTCGTAATAACAACTCTTCCGTCTGCATCAAGATCATATCTTATTCCCAATAATCCGAGAGCCTTTCGATAGTAACTGGCCTTTTTGCCGATTCTTTCTCCACTATCATATCTGTCTAACGTTCTATCAATGACAAGTTCCATACTTTTTTTAACACCTTCTATTTGAGTTGGATCACTATAATCTATTCTTTGGCTTGAATCTGTTTGAAATCTCCTTACTTGATCATCAAAAACGCTAAATCCAACCCTATCACCCTTTTTATCCCACTGTTCGACGGGTGATAAACCTTCTTCTAGAAATCTGACAATTGCTCGTCTAGTCGATGTATATAACCGTGTAGCTGAATTTCCAACTTGAATTCTTCTGGTATCATTTCCTCTCGCAGCAACAATTGCTGCTCCTAGGGCCACATTACTTCCTTTAGGCAAATTCTCTAACGTTCCACCAACTGCAGCATAGATACTTCCTCTACAAGCAAAACTTGCCCCACTCGATGGCACTCTCCCAAAATTAGTATTAATACTAGTTTCATCTTGTAATCGTTTTCTAGCTTTTCTCGATTGTCTTGTTCTTCCTATTTCGTTTAATACTTGGAATAATCTCGTGCCTATATGAACAGCTGGATATTGTACATAGTCTTCTGGATCCCAATCGAGTTGTCCTCTTATTCCTTCTGCATAAGGATCTTTATCAAAATCATTTACTAAAGTTTTAACATATCTGGGATCAATTCCTTTATTATCAATGTCATTGAAGATTAAGGCAATATCGTCAGTATTTTCTCCTCTTTGCGCCTGTCTATAAAGAGCTATGTCATGACTATACTTAAGAATCGTTCCCATATAAGCTTCAGAAGATCCCAATATTTTAGTAACAACTCTTATTGGCATATCCGGATAATCTCTTCTAAAACGAGCTATCTCTTCCAAGGTTTTATCTGGTTGTATTGGATTTCCATCTTTATCTTGCTGTGGCCAATTTACAAAAAGAATAATTTCATATTGATCTTTTGGAAAATCTTGGTAAGTATAATTTTTTAGAGCTTCATACACCACCTCACCTTCTTGATGACCAGCGACTGCAATACAAACCATTGCTCGTAAATTTGGGGAAGGTGGAGTTTCTATTTGCGAGGCAAGTTCTGCCACTTCTTTTCTATATTCTGGAGTCTGTCTATCAAAATAGTCTTTTATTTCTTGATATTGGTCTAATTGTGCTTTTGGGTTTTCCTTAAGTCTTGGAGATTTTCTTTGTTCAAAGATTTTCCCTAATGTTGTTGTTTTTTCAACGGGTATTGAATTAGCGGAAGTGAGTTCAACAGAGGTTAAATCAATAGAAGAAAGAGAGGAAAGAGAAGAAAGAGAATCAATTGAAATAGGAGATTCTACTGGTGGCGGTTTTGCCTGTGGTGGAAGAACAACAGGTTCTACTACTTCTGGCGGGGCCTCACCTATTGCCTCTGTTTGAACTAGTTTGTACGTCGTAACTTCTTTAGGAAGATTCCCTTCAAACTCTGATTCTGGTTCTTTTGGTCTAGTAATTGTTACTTCTTCTTTTTCTGTCTCATATTCACCATGACGATGTAGATAATCTACTCCTTTAAGCCCCATATCAAAGACTGTTCCTCTAAGGCGAAGATCTTCAACCTGACTAAATTGATCAGTAGCAGTTCGTCCCAAACCCACTATTGCAAAAGCTGTCCGCCGGCCATCAACAATGATTGCTTTTGCTAATGAATAATTTGGATTATCTTCAGCAATATCTAACTCTGTAAGAATTTGTTCTGGTGTTAATCTTTGTTTAACGTCCCGATTAAAACCTTCTTCACTTAGCCATCGACCAAGAATTTCTTCTTTATCTACTTCTACGGCTATATCGTTTCCAGATAACATTTCTTCTACCATTGCGCGATTAAGTGCCAAAACTCCAGTTTCTCCTGATTGTAAAACTCTTTCATATCTTGCTTTTATCTCACCTGACAATTGTCCTGTTTCTGTAGTTAATTTTGCTTTATCAACGGCAGGTGTACCATCTTCATAACGGACAGAAAAAGCATCAAGAATTGCTTCCCTCTCGCTTTGTCTCAAACTCCCTAATCT
>Ga0265296_1005137_pt1 | contig 10960 bp, 9 predicted proteins | sample MunlanPumphouse1_FD_189073 | JGI IMG/M metagenome (GOLD analysis project Ga0265296, IMG submission 189073) | Groundwater microbial communities from a municipal landfill in Southern Ontario, Canada - Pumphouse #1 | ecosystem: Environmental > Aquatic > Deep subsurface > Groundwater | place: Canada...
CTGCTTGACGCGACCGAAGCCGAAGTCGCTGGTATAGTCGTTGCGGTCGCTCTTCGAGGTCGAGCCGGTCAGTTCTGCCTCGGCGCCGAGCACGACGTTGTTCGACATGGCGATGTCGTAGCCGATGCCGCCGCCGTACAGCAGGCCGTCGATCTTCTGGTCGTCGCGCCCGTTGTTGTTGGACACGCTGCTGCCGGCGCCAGTGTGGTCGTAGCCGAGCGTGGCCTCGACGCGGGGGCCGGTGAAGGTCGGGTTGGTCTGCGCGAGAGCGGGTGCTGCGATTGCGGTCGCGGCGAGCAGCGAGACGGCGATAAGCGTACGCATTGGGGTTACTCCTTACTATCTGGGCACCCCAAAACGCGGGGTTGACCGCTCCAATGGACCAACCGCCCGAGCGTTGCATGAACCCCAGATAAACACGGAAATCCGTTGCTTTTGCGCCACAGGGGGTTGAAACGCGGGCTATGATTCCAAGCCAACGGCAGGGTGAAGCCGACGCCCGTTCAAGCGACACTCCATGCCCACGCAAGGGTCGCGATTTCGTCGCGCGGCACGGCGAAACCGTGTTCAACGCGGCGCACCGGTTGCAGGGGGATGCCGCGCATACGCCTTTGACGCGTGCTGGGTTCGCGCAGGCGGACGAGCTTGGGCGAGCGTTGCGCAGGTTGCTGGGGGCGAAGCCGGCGCTGGCGCTGTGGGCGTCGCCGACAGGCCGGGCGTTGCAGACGCTGGCGGTGATCTGCGAGCATCTGGAACTCGACTGGCATGACGCGCGAACCGATCCGCGGCTGGTCGAGATCGACATGGGATCCTGGGGCGGGCGCTATTATGCGGACGTGATCGACGAGGTCGGGCCAGTGATGCTGCCGGGCGGGACGCTCAAGCCTGCGCCCGATGGCGAGACCTATGCTCAAATCGCCTCTCGTGTGAGCGGATGGCTTGCCGAGACGGCGGAGGATACGGGCGACCGGCTGGTCATCATGCACGGGATTTCGAGTCGCGTGATGCTCGGCGTGATGACCGGGGCGGCGGTCGATCCGATACTGGGTGCGCCGGTCGCGAACGGGTTGCCGCAGGGGTCGGTGACGCTGGTCGAGAGCGGCCGGGCCACCGTGCCGCATCTGGGTACGGGATTCGCGCCGGCGTGAGACTTGGTTGGCTCCAAGGCCTCAAACCGCGGCTGCGAACCTCTAACGCCCTCCCTGAATGGGAGGGGTTGGGGCTGGGGCGGCTTCCGCACTTTCGGACCGCTGGGGCTCAGATGGGCCGATCCACCCCCTGCCGCCCCCCTCCAGGGAAAGGGGTTTGGGTACTCGCGGCGTTATCACTCGTGGCCGCGGCGCCAGTTTCTGCACGCGACACGATCGGCATTTACAAGGGCTGGGGCAGTTTTCGCGACGCCAGTCCCGACCGTTGTTACGCGATCGCGCGGCCGGTGATGGCCGGGGGCCGATCGAGCGGTTTCGCCAGCATCGCGACCTGGCCCAAACGCAACCTGCGCGCATCGCTCCATATCAGCCTCAGCCGCGAGCGTGATCGATCGGCAGGCGTGACGCTGACGATCGGCGAGCGACGGTTCCAATTGGTCGCGAACGGTATCGACGCCTGGGCAACCGACGCACCGAGCGATCGCGCGATCGTCGCGGCGCTGCGCTCGAGCCGAAGCATGAGCGTCGAAGCAGTCGGAGTCGGCGGACGGCCATTCGCAGACGTCTACGCGCTATCGGGCGCGGCGACCGCGATCGACGCTGCGGTGCTGGCATGCTTGGCGCGGTAAGGCGCGACGTCGCTGAACGGCTGGCCGACGACATCGACCAGCGCGGACCGCCCACTTACGGCTTGCGGAACTTGTAGACGAACTGGTCGGTCTGGCCGCGGATCGCCGGATCGAACACGCCCTTGCTGTGATCGTCGGCCGGGTTGCGCAGCACGGTCGATTCGCCGACGAACTTGAACCCCGCCGCCTGGACCTGCGCCTTCACCGCCGCCGGATCGATCCGGTGCCGCGTTTCGGTGCCGCTCATCCCGCTGCCGGGCGCGTCGGCGTGATCGATGACGATGTACGTGCCGCCACGCTTGAGCATCCGGAACACCGCGCCGTCGAACGCCCGCAACGCCGGTTCGCCTGCGCCCTTGTTGGGAATGTCGTGATAATTCTGCGCGGTCCAGAAGACGTCGACCGGCCGGGGCGAGGTCGGCAGGTTGGTCGGCTGCACCTCGGCCGTCACGTTGCCGAGGCCGCGCGCCTGCAACGCCGGCAGCGACGTCTCGGCGTATTTCGCACCAGCGGCCGGCCATACCGCATAGACATGCCCCTTGGGACCAACGACGCCGGTGAAGATCCGCGTCCAATATCCCGCACCCGGCAGGTAATCGACGACGACGTTGCCCGGCTTCACGCCCGAGAACGCCAGCACTTCGGCGGCCTTGCGGCGTGCATCGTCGCCCTGCTGATCGGCCCGCGCGGGATCGGCCAGTGCCTTCGTGATCGCCGGGCTCGCTTTCTGGGCATCGGCAACACCCGCGCCGGCGGCAATCGTCATCGCCAATGCGGCGCCCGTCCAGATCGACTTCATCATCCATCTCCCACCAGTCCCGACGACGCTGCCGGATCGATAAACAGGATCGGCCGGAAGCCGCCGCTAGTCCAGATCGTTCTCGCTGATCACGACGATCTCCTGGTCGGGATCGCGGGCGAGCGCGGTCGCACCCATCCCGGCGATCTCGTCGGCATGCTGCCTGAAGATCGCGACCGCTTCGCCCTCCGGCGACACCGTGCTCAGCGCCTCCAGCACATCGTACTGGACCGCGAACTGATGACGCTCGTCGCTGATCTCCGCCTCGAACTCGACCTGGCGGAGGTCGCTATTGTCCTCGAGCGTCTTCATATCGATGTCCAACCGGTCCTCGGCCATGTGCCTTCGCTCCTCATTCGCTGGTCATTCCCTGGGCCGACAACAGTCCGGGGGCGGAATCGAGCCATTACCCGCCCCCGAAAACAGCCGCCGCCTACAGCCCGATCTGCAGGCTCGCACGCAGCGACAGTGCGACCCGGCCCTGTTGCTGCTCGGCGTTGAACTCGCCGCCCATCCGGAAGATGCCGTTGCCGCCGACGCCGCGCAGCTTGCCGACCCAACCGCTGGTGCGCTTTTCGGGCGTCAGCGTGAACGACTGGCCGCCTTCGAACGCCGCGGTGGTCGCGCCGAGGCCGCCGCCGACGATCTGTCGACGGCCACCCTCCGCTTCGACGCGGAACCAGCCGTCCTGATAGTCGGGACCGCCGAAGTTCAGCCCCAGCGCGCCACTGCCGGTGACCGCGAGTTCGTCGCTGGTGCGCGACTGGACCACGAGGTCGATCGCCTTGCCGCCGCCGGTCTCGCTATAGCCGTCCTCCTTGAGCTTGTAGTAATCGATCGCGAGGACGGGGCGGAAAATCAGCTTGCCCTTGCCGGCCTCGTACGACAGCCCGCCGGATGCTGCGTAGAGCGTGCCGTTCCAATCGCCGTTCGTAGTCCGATCGACCGCTTCGCTACCGATCGCCCCGCTGAAATTGCGCGAACCGTCGAATGTGATCGTGGCGCCCGAGACGCGCGCATTCGCCTGCAGACCGCCCCAATGCCCGCGCCAATATCCGGCCAGCTCATACTGGTTCGATCGCACTTCGTTGTTGGTGCCGTCATCGGCATCCTGCCCGTTCAGATACGCGAGCGAGGTGCCGAAATTGCCGACGCCGGTCTTGTACTCCGCGCCCGCCGAAACGCCCCAGCCGCTGATGTCGTAGCCCGCGGTATCGGCGACGCTCTTCGACGTGCCCCACGCGACTTGCGTCACCCAATAGCCCCATTTGCCTTCGTCCTTGAACGGGCCATGCGGGTCGGCGAGCACCCGGGCGGTCGCGCGCGAGCCCATGGTGACCGCCTCGAACGTGCCGCCGGCATGATCGGGCAGCATCTGGCGGACCGAGCCGCGGAATGCGTCGCCATCGGTGATGTTGAGGAACGCGCCGCCGATCTTCTCGTCGTTGCCGAGCGCCTTGTAGATCGCATCATAGGCCGACGCCTGCGAGCGGTTGAGCCCGAGTTCGGTCGACGATTTGCGCGCCACGTCGACCGCAAGCTCGTTGCCCGTGCCGGTCGCGATGCTGCCCTTGTAGAGGAACGGGAGCAGGGTCGTGGTCGCGGTCAAGTTTGCTGCACCCGTCAGCGTGCCGGCGCGCAGGACCGTGTAGCGACCTTCGGCGTCGACGACGCTGGTGAGCCTCAGCGCGAGCTTGGAATCCTTGTCGAAGGCTGCGGTGCCCGCGACCTGGATCGCCGTGCTGGTGCCGCCGGCCTTGTCGAGCGTCACGGCGAGCACGCCGCCGCCGGTGACCGAGAGCGAGGCGATCGACGCGGCCTTGGTGATGTCGAGCGTGCCGCCGGCGACCGCGACCGCGAGCCCTTGCGCGTTGGCGAGCGTGCCCGAGAAGCGCGAGGTGCCGCCGAGCGTCAGCGTGTCGGTACCGCCACCGAAATCCGCCGCACCGTTGAACACCGACGTACCGGCCAGCGTGAGCGCGTCGTTGCCGGCGCCGAACACCGCGCCGCCGGTGAAGTTCGCGTCGCCCGACAAGGCCAGGCGGTTGTTGCCGCTCCCGAACCGCGCGGTGCCGGTGACAGTGCCGTCGGCGACGTCGAACAGGTCGTTGCCGGTGCCGAAGCGCACGTCGCCGACCATAGCGGGCGCGGCGATGCCGGTCGCGACCGCGGTCTGGCGGACGATCGTGCCGGTCGTGTTTGCCGAGAGGTCGATCGCGACGTTGCGCTCGGAGGTGGCCAGCGCCCCCGAAGCACCGATGCTGCCGCTGTTCTCGACCAGTGTGACGGTGCCCGACCGGTCGAGGATGCCGATCGCGGTGCCGTCGGCCGCCTGTGCGGTCACCTTGATCGTGCCGCTGTTGCGGACCGTCGCGACCGAGGCACCGGTGTCGATCAGAACGGCCGTCGAGCGCGATGCCGCGGTACCGCCGCCCGCTGCCGAGATCGTACCGGCATTGCGGATTTCAGGAGTCGACGCACCGCTGCCGAGCTTCAACCCGGTCGCGCTCGCGCCGTTCGCCGCCGCCGCGACTGTGCCGTTGATGCCGATCCCGCCGGCGATCGTCACCGCGCCGCCGAGCCCGCCTATCGCCAGGCCGTTGCCCTCGACCCCGCCATAAACGCCGCTACCCGCGATGCCGCCGTCCACGATCAGCCCGAAGCCGGTTCCCGTCCCCGCGACCGCGCCGATCGCGACCGCACGCGTGGCCGAGCCGATCTGCACCGCGGGCGCCGCGCCGTAGGAGGTGATGGCCGCCGAGCCTTCGGTGGCGTCGGGCAGGCCGTCCTTGTCCTCGTCGGCATCCGTCGTGCTCGCGTCCTTCGGCGGCACCGCGAAGACGATCCCACCCGAGACGTCGCCAGCGACGACCAGCGCTGAACCGCCCTGCAACAAATCGTCGGCCTCGAGCTTCGAGGGGTCGGCGGGGGCCGTCACGTAGCGATAGCCGGTCGAGCCCAGCGCGCCCTGAACGACGAGCGCACCCGTGATGTTACCATCGACGCGTGCAGCCACCGCGCCCTGCCCGATGGCCGCGATCGTGCCCGCGAGCCGGACGTTGCCGGTCACGTCCGCGATCCGCACGCCGGTCGAGCGATCGCCGGTGACCGAGGTCTGCCCGTCATGCGTGAACCCGCCGGTCAGCGGGCCGCCCAGCCAGATGCCCGCGGAATCGTTGCCCTTCACCGTGATCGCGCCGCTGTTGACGATCGCGCCCGTGTAGGCGCCCGCCGTGCGGATGCCGGTGCGTCCGGTGCCGGCCGCGAACGGCCCGTCGAGGTCGCCGTCCTTGTCGATATCGGTCGCGACATAGCTTTCGTCGACGATGATCTTGCCGGCGGTCGCGTTGGTGATGCCGCCGCCGGTGCCTGCATTGGCGAGGATGCCGGTCGATCCGTCGGCGTTGGTGACCTGGATCGTGCCTTCGTTGACGACCGAATTGACGCTGTCGACGCTCACCGCGGTGCCGCTGGTCGGCGTCACCGAGCCCGCGGCGGCAATGCGGATGTTGTCGGGTGCGCCCGCCTTGATCGTCGAGGTCCGCACCGCATCGGTCCGCTTGGTGTCGATCACGGTCTGCGCATGCAGCGGCGACGTGATCGCGAACAGGCAGGTGGTGGTCAGCAGGAGACGACGCATACGGAACCCTTTTCGATGTGTTTTCGAAAAGAGGACGGAGGCGGGGCTCGCGAACCTTGAACCGCGCGCTATTATCCCGTGGCACCAGGACCCCGGCGGCGCGTTGTCGGCTCGATAATTTCAGGGAAACGCCAGCATGATCACCACCATCGCCGAACTCGACCGCATCCGCGACGACAGCAAGCGCCTCGTCACGACGCGCTCGATGATGTCGGCGGGGGCCGCGGTCGTGCCGATCCCCGGCGCGGATATCGTCGCGGACATCGGCCTGCTCACCAAGCTGCTGCCCGAGATCAGCAAGCGCTTCGGCCTCGATCACGACCAGGTCCAGAAGCTAGAACCGCAGATCGCGCAACAGGCGCTGGTGATGGCGTCGAGCCTCGGCAACACGATGATCGGCCGGATGGTGACCAAGCGCATCGTCGTCGCCCTGCTCCGCCGCGTCGGCGCACGCGTCGCGGTGGGATCGATGGCGAAGTTCATCCCCTTCGCGGGCTCGGCGGTGGCGGCGACGATCAGCTTCGGCGCGATGAAGCTGGTCGGCAACTCGCATGTCGAAGATTGCTACAAGACCGCCCTGGCGCTGCTCCCCGCGGACCAGCGCGCGCTGGCAAACGCGAAGGGCTGAACCCCTGATCCTCCCCCGCAAGGGGGAGGTGGATCGCGTAGCGAGACGGAGGGGGAGGACACGCAACGGATGTGATCGTTACCTCCCCCTCCGTCTGGCAAGGGCCAGCCACCTCCCCCTAGCGGGGGAGGATCGAACGGTTGGCTAGAACGCGGCGTCTAGTCCGATGCGGATCGTCCGCGGACGCTGCGGCGTAATCTGCCCGCTCCCTACCTGAAACGGCGTCCCCAACGCAAACCGGTTGCCGACGCTGTCGGTCAAATTCGTCACCCCGAGCGTCACCCCCAACGAAGCCCGCCCGATCCGCGCGGTCAGCGCGGTATCCAGATAATCCCCCTGCTCCTCGCCCAGCACCGGGCCGACCCCGAGCCGCGACCGCCCGACATAGCGCGCCCAGCCATACACCCGCAGTTCCAGATCCCGCCCGACATCCTGCCGGTAATCCGCGCCCAGCCGCCCGGCATAGCGCGCGATGTTCGGCACCTGGCTCATCCGCGCGAGCGCCACGAACAGCGCCGGGCTGGGCTCCGTCACGCGGCTGTCGTTATAGGTGAAGCCCGCGTCGAGAGTCAGGCCGGCGACCGGTTTCCACCCGCCCGCCGCGCTGAACGTCCAGATCCGCCCGTCGCCGATATTGGCGGTACTCGGCAGGCCGGTCGCGTCGATGAAGTCCGCCTGGATATCCTGCCAGATCGTGTGCGACACGCTCGCCGACAGATACGCGCTGTCGATTCCGGCAAGCCCATAGCGCACGCCGCTCTCCAGCGTCCGCACGCGATCATTCTCGAACCGCCGCACGAAATCGCTCTCGATCGCCAGCCCGCCCGGGCGAAATCCCTGCTGATACCGTCCGTACAGCGACACCTTGGGCAGCACCGCGGCGATCAGCGAGGCGGACGGCAGCACGCTCGTCTCGATCCGGTCCGCGGTCACGCGCGCACGGGCAAGCGCGACGGTCTCGAGCCGCGCCGGCGCGACGTCCTCTCCGGTCCCCGCCAGCGAGGCCCGCGTGACTCGAGCGCCAGCGGTCGCGATCAGGCCGTGCACCAATTGCACGCTCCCCTCGCCGTACAGCGTCGCCTCGTCGATGCTGTTGGTCACGCCCGTCACCGGCGCCGGCGCATCGACCGGCCCGAGCGATCGCGACAGCCGCGTCCGGTTGTGCGTGAAACTGCCGCCGACCACCCAGCCGAACCCGTTCCGCATCGGCCGCCATACCCGCGTCTCGTTCGCGATCATGTCGGTCGCATTGCGCTGCGCGAAAACCCGCGCATCGCCGCCGGGCAACGTCGCATCATACCGCTCGGTCAGCGTCTGGCCGACGATCCCGGTCGAGGATTTGACCTTCAGCCCGCCGATCTCGCCCGACACGACCACCTGCCCCATCGTGTAATCCGCCGAAAACCCCTGCACGATCGCGCTCGACCGCGTCAGAGGGGGCGCGTCGCGATCGGCATATTGGCTGTCGTCGCCCTTGGTCCATTGCCCGATCCCGCCGACATCGACGGTCCAGCCATTCCCCGCATCGAGCCTCAGCATCGCGCGACCGCCGCCGATCCGCGTCCGGTTCACGTCGCGCCGGTCGAGCACCGGGTTGTCGATATACCCGCCCTCGCTCACCCCGTAGCCGACGACGCGCAGCGCCACCCGCTCGTCGAGCGGCACGTTCAGCGTCGCGCCCAAATCCGCACCCGGATCGCCGTGCCACGTCGCCGACAGACCGCCCGCGATCGACGCCGACACCGCGCCCAGCTCGGGCGTGTTCGGCACGGTGCGGATGATCCCGCCGAGCGACCCTGCGCCGTACAGCGTCCCCTGCGGCCCTTCGAGCACCTCGACCGACGCGATATCGTACAGCCGCAGATCGGGATCGGGCGCGTTGTAGCTCAGCCGCAAGTCACCGAAATACTGCCCCACCGTGGTCTGCGTCGGCCCGGTGAAGCTGGAATCGGCGATGCCGCGGATGAACAGCTTGTTGCGCCCCGCGCCGAGATGCGTCGACGATACGCTGGCCAGCCGCGCGAGGATCGCCTCGGTCCCGCCCGCGCCGCCGAGCGCGAGATCGACCCCGTCGAGCAACGCCACCTGGCCTGCGAAATCACGCAACCGGACGTCGCGTTTGCTGCCGGTGACGACGATATCCGCGCCCTCTGCCACCGGCGCGGCAACGGGAGCGACCTTCGGCCGCTTCAACCGAACCGCCACGACACGCGGCGCGCGCGCCACGAGCCGCCACCCGACCGGCCCCGCTGCAACGACATCCGCATCCACCGCCGACGCCAGCCGGTCGAGCGCCGCACGCGCGCTCATCCGCCCGCGCACCGCGGGTACGCGCCGCGCCCACAGCCCCGGATCGCCGATGACGATGCTCGTCCCCGACTGCCGCCCGAGCGCCAGCACCGCGTCCCCAAGCCGCCCCGCCGGCAAGTCGACCGCCCCCTGCCCCGCCTGCGCAGGAGCGGCAACGGCGAGCGCCGCGACGACCAGACATCCGCGCATCCTCACGAGCGCGAGGACATCACCCAGTGGCCGCCGCGCTTGCGGATCGCCACCCCGAGCAACGGGCCAGCCAGCCTGGGGTCGCTCGCCAGCTTGGCCGTCGCGATGCTGCCGCTGAACGGCCGCTTCGCTACGGTCGGGTCGGCGCGCAGGTCGATGCCAAGCGCGCGCGACAGATCGTCCGCGACCTCCGCCAGCGTCGCGCCCTCATAGGCCAGCACGCTGTCGCGCCACGATCCGACGCTGGCGACGTCGACCGCCGTCACGGTCGGCTTGCCGTCGCGCACGAGCAGCCCCTGCCCCTTCACGAGCCGGATGCCATCGCGTCCCGGATTATAGTCGACCGCGCCTTCGGACACAGCGACGCGGGTTTCGCCGCGCACGTGCTTGACGTCGAATGCGGTCCCGACATCGACCAGCCGCGCGCCGCCGACGCTCACCTCGAACGGATCGCGGTCGTCGTGCCGGACCACGAACATCGCCTCGCCGCGCTCCAGTGTCGCGATCCGCGGGTCGTCGCGATCGAGCATCAGCCGTGTCGCACCACCCATCGCGATGCTGCTCCCATCGGCGAGCTGCACCGTCCGCATCGCCCCCGCTGCCGTCTCGACCGCATAGGGGTGCGCGCGCGTTTCCATCGCCTCATAGCCGACGAAAAACGCCAGCGACGCCGCGATCGCACCGCCGGTCCAGACCGGCCAGCGCCGCTTCGGCATCGGCACGACGACCGGTGCCACCGACTCGGCCGGCACGGACGCCGCCATCTCCTCGATATCCGCCGACATCGCATGATACGCCGCCGCATGACGCGGGTCCGCCTCCAGCCAGGCGTGGAACGCCGGCCAGTCGTCGAACGCGTCGCTGCCGGTCCGGACTACCCAGTCCAGCGTTTGCGCGTCGATATCGTCATGCTCCGCCATCATGGCCTCCTATAGCCGAAGACGGAGACGATCGTATCAGGCCTCATCATAGCGTCGCTTTGCATCGATTATCGCGCGATAGGCCTTTCGCAGGTCGCCCTCGACGGTGCTGAGGCTCACGCCGAACTCCGCCGCGACCGTCCGCTGCTCGATCCCGTCGATCCGGTGCCGTCGAAATATCCGCGCCGCCCGGTCGCCGACCGACTGCAACGCGGTCTCCGCCAACGCGGCCTGCTCGCGCGCGATCACGACGCGTTCGGCGGACGGCTCCTCGGACCGATCGAGCGAAGGGCCGCCGGTCGCCTCGGTCCATTCCCGATCGCGCTTTTCCGCCTGCCGCACCGCGCGGTGGCGATCGAGCATCAGGTTGTTCGCCATCCGGTACAGATACGACAGCGGCGACGCGATCGGCCCGGTCGGCGCGGTCTGGATCCGCATCCACAGCTCGTGCAGCAGATCCTCGGCCGCATCGCCCGCACCGAGCGACCGGAGAAACCGCAGCAGCGTGTCGCGGTTCGCGAGGAAAACGGCCTCAAGGCCCGAGGAGTCCATGTTCCGCCCGTGTCGATAGGCCGCCGATCGGCGCTCGACGGCGCCGTGTTCCCGGCGGGACTACAGCGCTTGGCGGGGAGACACAATCGGCCCGCCCGGCACCCTGTTACCGATGAAGCAGCGTCCAGCCCTGCGGCAGATAGTC
>Ga0265296_1005139_pt1 | contig 10956 bp, 8 predicted proteins | sample MunlanPumphouse1_FD_189073 | JGI IMG/M metagenome (GOLD analysis project Ga0265296, IMG submission 189073) | Groundwater microbial communities from a municipal landfill in Southern Ontario, Canada - Pumphouse #1 | ecosystem: Environmental > Aquatic > Deep subsurface > Groundwater | place: Canada...
CCATCAATAACAACAGCGATTTTATTTACTGCGGTTTTTGCCGGAGTTTTTCATTGAGATATTGTGGTAATTATGATATAAATAAAGCAATATTATGAGCATAAAAGAAATTAAAAAGAAAATAAATCCGATATTGAAAAAAAATGGCGTGAAGCGCGCCGCAATTTTTGGTTCTTATGCCAGAGGCGAAGAGAAAAAGCGGAGTGATGTGGACATTTTGATTGAGTATAAAAATGACGACAAGAGCTTGTTGGATTTGGTTGGATTAGAGATGAAATTAAAAGAAAAATTGGGGAAAAAAGTTGATTTGTTAACTTACGATTCTATCCACCCGCTTTTGAGAAAAAGTATTTTAGAAGACCAAAAGATAATTTTATGAAAAGGGATATAAAAACTTTTCTTTTACATATTTTAAATAGCATAGAAAAGATTGAAGATTTTACAAAAGATTGTTCTCTGGAAAAATTTATTGAGTCTGATATAATCCAAAACGCCACAATAAGAATGATTGAAATAATAGGCGAGGCGGTAAAAAATATACCAGAAAATTTTAAAACAAAACACACTGATGTGCCGTGGAAAGAAATAGCTGGAACAAGAGACAAGCTTATTCATGAATATTTTGGAGTAGATTTAAAATTGACGTATAAAATTGTTAAAGAAAATATTCCTGAACTCAAAGAAAATATCGTAAAGATATTAAAAGAATTAAATTAAAACAAAACTTGATTAAAGATTTTCATTTCAAAAAATCATCGGTAACAATTTTATTCCTCGCGGTTTTTGCCTGGGTGTTTTGGTTTGGTTCAGCCAGCGCGGCAACAAAAACTTGGACAGGAACAACAAGCAATCTCTGGAACTTAGACGCTAACTGGGGCGGAACTAAACCTGCGGCAGGCGATGATTTAGTGTTTCCCGCATCAGCTTTGAACAAATCAACCAGCAATGATATTGCGGCTGACACTTCTTTTAATTCAATTACTTTTGATGGTTCAGGATACACTTTAGCCACCAATAGGATTACTTTAGTCGCAGGAATTACCCAAAGTGTTACCTCTACAAACACAATAAGTTTAGCGATTATTTTTGGAGCTTCGCAGGGAGTTACGATGACTGATTCTGGCGGAAATTTAACTATTTCAGGAATAATCAGCGGAGCTTACGCGCTCACCAAAACAGGAGCTGGCACAGTAACGCTTACTGGCGCAAATACCTACACAGGAACAACCACCATATCAGAAGGCACAGTGAGCGCCAACAAGATTGTGGTTGCCAGCAGCAACAGTTCGCTTGGCAACGCAACTTCTGCCGTCATTCTTGGAGCCGCCGCCACATCGGGAACCCTTTATTCCACTCAAGGAACAATTTCATACACAAGAGGTTTTACCGTAAACGCCGGCGGAGGCGAAGTAGACAATTCGACAGGAACACTCACCATTGCCACCGGCGGAATTACCGCCAACGGCCCGCTCACTTTAGGCAGAACCGGCACCATTACAATTTCAGCAATTATTGCAGACGGCGCCACCCCCGGCAGTATAATCAAGGTAGGCACAACAACTTTAACCCTTTCCGGCGCAAACACCTTCACCGGAGGATTAACGGTTAAAGCTGGGGCGGTCTCGCTAACAACCAGCACAACTGCGGGGGGAGCTGGCACAATAACGCTCGGCGACTCAACCGGCAGCGCAAACAGCACTTTGTATGGTAATGGTAATAATAATTTCGCTAATTTAATTACGGTGGCAGCCGGAAATATTGGCACAGCGACTATTTCTATGGGCGGCGGAGGAGGATATTCGCCCCGTTTTTCAGGCGCAATTACAATGAATAACAATTTAACCATAACAACATCTTCAACGACGTCTACATTTGGCAGTTTTGGAAGTATAACAAGCGATAGTTGTTCCGGAAGTTGTAATCTTATAATTAACTGCACCAGCAATTCCGGCGGTATCACAATAAGCGGGATAAACAACGTCGGTACAATTACCAACTCTGGCACTGGTTCTCAAGGTACGACTATTAGCGGAGTAGTTGGTACTAATGTCACCGGTGTTATTCAAAACAGTGCGACATCTAGTTTAGCCCTTAATAGTAACAATACTTTTACCAGCGGACTAACCGTTAACGCCGGTTCAGTGAGAGGCGGCAATGGATTAACCTCAGCTTTTGGAAATAGCAGTGGCACTATTACACTTGGGACCGCAGCTGGAACAAGTAATATTTCTATAATTCTTGGGACAGGAAGCATCTCAAACCCAATCACAGTTAACACTGTTACCAGCGGCACAATATCACTGATCCAAGGAACCTTTAACGGAGCTGTTACTCTAAATAATGGCAACTTAGCAATACAGGCAAACATCGGTGGCGGTTACGGTTTTTCCTTGACTGGCGGTATAACCGGAACCGGTAATTTAACTATTAGTACTACTACCTCATCCAGTTCAACTGCCACTATTTCGAGTGGTGCGGTAAATATGGCAGGAACAATTACAAGAACCGGCTCATCCAGCGATAATTTCACAATTAGCGCGTCTATTGGCACCAACGTCACGGGCATTATTTTAAATGCTTCTGGGGCAGGAGCTACCACATTATCTGGTTCGACAAATCCAATGGGGACAATTACAAACCAAGGTACAACAACTGGCACAACAACAATTTCTGGAGTTATCGGCACCAATGTCACCGGCGTTATCCAAAACAGCGCCACTTCGCAGTTGACTTTGTCTGGGGTGAATACATTTACCTACAACGGAACAACTAATCTTGGATTGCAAATTAAAGCTGGGACAGTTTCATTAACAACCAGCACGTCTGCTGGCGGAGGAACAGGCACTGGAACGATTACAATTGGAGATACGAGCGGAAGCACCGCCGCAACGCTCAAAGGCGATAGCAGGACATTTGCCAATCCCATTACAGTTGCTTCTGGCAGCAGTGGCACAATGATGATTACCGGATCTTGGGATACGAGTTTTAGTGGTAACATAGCCCTTTCTAATAACTTGACTATAAGAAGCATGACAGATAAGGCTACAACTATGAGCGGGAACGTTAGCGGTTCTGGAAATTTGATACTTCAGAGCGTGGGCGGAGATTGGGGTAGAGTCAATCTTAATGGCACTTCTGTTAACAATACCGGCACGATCACCAACTCGGGGTCGGGCACAAGTTATACTACAATCAGTTCTGTCATCGGCACGAATGTCACCGGCGTTGTCCAAAACTCCGCCACTTCGCAGTTGACCCTGTCTGGGGCAAACACATTTACGAGCGGGTTAACAATTAAAGCTGGAACGGTTTCGCTTACAACCAGCACATCTGCTGGCGGAGGCTCGGGCACTGGAACAATTACAATTGGTGATACGAGCGGAAGCACCGCCGCAACGCTCAAAGGTGATGGCAGGACTTTTGCTAATCCTATCGTCTTGGCTACTGGGACTACGGGAACACTTACCATTCAACCTTCCGCAACCTCTGCCATATTCAGCGGAGGCGTTACAGGAACGAATAATCTGACACTTAACGGAAGCAGTACATTCACGCTTACGCTTTCCACCGCATCAGTAAACAATGTCGGCACTATCACAAATGTTAATGCTGGAACGGGTACTGTCACCATCAGCGGAGGCGTAGGCTCCAATGTTACAGGCATCACCCTAAACAGCACAACGTCAGCTTTAACTATTAGCACAACGGCTATTACGGTAAACAGCTCCAGCACCACACTTACCAATACAGCTGGAACTAAAATACTTACGGTTTCAGGCGGAACAACAGGAACAGGTAATTTAATACTCAATAATAATAGTGCAACCGCTGATGCTATTCTTCTTTCAACTACTTCAGTAAATAATACTGGAACCATTACTAATTCTGGTTCAGGCGCAGGAGCTGTAACCATCAGCTCGGTGATCGGCACGAATGTTACGGGCATTACGCAGAACTCGGCAACGTCGGCGCTTACTTTGTCTGGCAACAATTCAACTGTCGGAGCAGTCACAATCTCCGCGGGAACCTTGTCGCTCTCTGGAACTACTAATCTATATGTTACCGGCAACTGGTCTAATGCGGGAACTTTTACCGCCAACACAAGCACAGTAACTTTTATTGATGCCACAAGAACTTCGCGCATCACAGGCGCCACTTCTTTTTATAAGTTAACCTCTACCACTGCCTCAAAAGCCCTTTCTTTTGAAGGTTATTTAACTCAAACAATAACGAACACCTTAAATTTAAACGGCGGGGCATCGGGCACTAAACTTGTTTTGAGGTCAGTCCAGCCCGGAATCAAATGGAAAATAGATACCACGGGGTCAACCGGCAACACCGTGTCTTATTTAGATGTTAAAGATTCGTACTCTGTACTGTTTTTGAACGCGGCAAATTCTACTAATTCGGGAAACACAATTAACTGGTTTTCCGCAGGTTCATGGACAGGCGATGCGCTGTTGCGAATAAAATCAGGACTATTAAGAATAAAAAGCAACAAACTTAGATTTAAAATACAGTAATAATTTAAACCCCAAACCCCAATGTCCAAAATCCAACCAAACCCCAATATTCAAAATCCTAAACGAAAGTATGATTTGTGCGAAAGGACGACCATTTTTAGTCAGGAAATTATAAACTTTTGTAAAAACATTCCGCAAAATTCTATCAATAATCCGCTTGTAAGCCAACTGATAAGATCCGGTACAAGTATTGGCGCAAACTATAGTGAAGCAGATGAAGCAAATTCAAAAAAAGATTATATAAACAAAGTTGCAATTGCCAAAAAGGAAACAAAAGAAACAAGATATTGGTTGCAATTAGTCGGGCAAACTGTTGAAAGTTCAAAAATTAATGCAAGAGAATTATGGAAAGAAGCCCAAGAATTAAATTTGATATTTGCTTCTATTATCCGTTCTTGCAATAAAAAAAGTAAAGAAATTTAAGATTTAGAGTTTAGAATTTGGTTGTGCATTGGACTTTGGGCATTGTGGTTTAAAAGTTGTTATAGTTGAAATGCTAAAATATTTTTTAATTTTGCTAATCATATTTATGTTTGGTTTTACCCAGATGGTTTTTGCTTCCACCACCGACGGAACAGTAAGCGGGTATGCCTGGTCTGACCAGATTGGCTGGGTGAATTTTGGCACGACAAACGGAAATGTTCATATTACAGATTCTGCGGTAACAGGTTATGCCTGGAATGAAAATACAGGCCGAATACTTTTGAATCCCACAAACAGCGGAGTTGCAAATAACAGCGAAGGAACGCTTTCTGGCAGGGCATTTGCTGAAGGCACGGGCTGGATAAATTTTTCTGGAGCAACAGTAAATTCTTCAGGAGTTTTTGCAGGGACAGCAACTGGCGACAACAGCGTGAGTATTTATTTTTCTTGCGCTAACTGCAGTGTTACAACCGACTGGCGTCCGGCAAGTTCTCGTACAACCACGACAACAACCACAACCAGCGGTGGAGGCGGAAGCGGAACTTATTATCCTTCTCCGCGTCCGCCATTTAAAATTTTGATAAATAACAACGCGCAATATACAAATAATAAAACTGTAAATCTTTTATTGGACGGCGGGCCGGACGCGGACAAAATGGCAATTTCTAATTTTTCTGATTTTTCAAATTCCATAATAGAAGATTTCCGAACGACAAAAACATGGACGATTACTGATGGAGGGGGAGCTAAGATAGTTTATGCTAAATTTTATACCAGCCGCAATATGCCGTCAGGGGCGGTATCAGATGCGATTATTTTAGACACTACTGCCCCCGAAGTAAAAATAACTTCTATTAAAGATAAATATACAACCAACGAAGAAGTTATTATAAGCGGAACAACAGAACCAAATGCAGAAGTTATAGTTTTAATTGATACCAACTACGGAATGTTTCAGGCTGATGAAAAAGGGGAGTGGTTTATAACCTTGGGAAAGTTGTTAGAAGGTTCGCACCATTTAGAATTTACTCCGCGAGATTTAGCTGGGAATATAGGAAAAACAATAACAGCTGATTTTTTAGTTGAAAAATTATCATCTGAACAGCCGGAAGAAAGCAAGATAACTTTGGTTCCGCCCTTTGGGCCCATTTTGAGAAAATTAGAAGAAGGCTTAAAGCCTTTGATTCCTAAATTTTTCCAGCCAGCTCAAAAGCCATTGCCAAAACCGATTGTGACTATACCGAAAATGGCGCAAACGGCATTTCGCACAAAGTGGCGACTTTTGCCGGAAAAGCCGATCGCAAGATTTGTTTTGGCTCCTTTGCCGCAGGATGTGAGGCTTTTGGCCCAAAAATTCCCAGAGGTCAAAAAAACTTTTCAAGAAGTCGGCATTACTAAAATTACAGATGTCCAGAAAATAAGAAATGCCAACCTAAGTTTGCCCGGGCTCACAGAAACTGTTGGATTAGCTCCTACAAATGCGCCAGCTGGAAAATTTGCTTTGATAAAAGGCATCCCGGTTGCCAATCTGTCCGCCGTTGCAAAAAGCAGAATTCCATCTAATATTGTTTTCTCTAAAGCAGGCGGAGGCCTTGTTGATTTTAATGTCGCCCTTTCTGTAAACAACAAAGGGCAGACCGAACAAAGGATAAAAACTCTCGCGAATAGCCCCTTGCAATTAGTGGTAAGACCCGACGCTCCGGTAAAAAGAGTTAGAGGATATATAGTTTTTAAGTCAAAAAAACCGAGCGGCAAGCCGTCTTTTAATGTTCCAATGAACAATTTGGCGTCATCTTTTATTTTTTCAAGTCCAAACCTTATTCAGCCCGCCGCCTTATCGGTTTCTATTCCAGTAGAAGGCGTGAAGTCCAAAGAGACCCGACCTTCTAAAAACTCAGCGCAGTCCGAGATGTCCGACATCTCACCCGCGGGTGCGATGTCGGACATCAACGCAGCTTCTGCGGCAGAACAAAGATTGGTTTTAGCAGAATTTGAATATGTTGATTCCGGAAACGGAGTTTATACTGCCACCGTGCAAGCTCCGGTGGTTGACGGAGAATATGAAATTATCACAGTCGTAGATTATGCAGATGCGACTTTGCAATCAAGGGAAATAAAATTAATTACCGTTGTTGACCCCGAAGGATATATTTATGAAAAAAGCGGAGACAAAGAAACTCGTATTTTGGGAGCCATTGCTTCGCTTTATTGGTTAAATCCCGACACAAAGCAGTATGAGCTTTGGCCGGCTAAAAATTATCAGCAGGAGAATCCTCAAACAACAGACGTAAGGGGAACATATTCATTTTTAGTGCCCGACGGATATTATTATTTAAAGGTCGAAGCGCCGGGCTATTTAAGTTACGACGGAAAGCCTTTTCAAGTTACAGAAGGCAGCGGAATACACATCAATATTGAGCTAAAAACCAGGTTTTGGTTTTTGAATATTGTTGACTGGAAAAATTTTTTATTGATTGTTGTTATTCTTCTGCTGTTGTATAATTTTTACAAAGATAGGACAAGGGAAAGGCAAACCGCCGTAGTAAAAGTTTAAAACCTCAATGCCCAAAGCCCAATGCCCAACCAAACTCTAAACCTTAAAAACCTAAAATGTTTTGGGATTTTGTTGGAATTTGGATTTTGGGATTTGGGATTTTAGAAAAATATGAATTTAGGCAATATAATACCATTGAATAACGAAAAAACTCTCTTGGCAACAATTATTGACAGGAAAAAAATAATCATAATAGCAGTTATCTTGCTTCTTGCAATCGGCAATATTGTTTTTGGCATAGGATATTTTTCAGAAATGTTAGAAATACAAAAATTGCGAAAAGAATTGGGAAATCAGCAGCTTAACGTAAAAGTGATAAATTTTTCCAATCTTTTTATTGAAAAGGTTTTAAAAGCCAAGATAGAAGTTTCTTTTGAAGACAGGCTGAAGCTGGAAAATGCTGTAAGAGATTTAGAAGACCCTGCTATTTTAAATTTGTGGGAAAAATTTACCGATAGCAAAACTCAAGACGAGGCGCAGGAAGCAGTCAAAAACCTGTTAGAAGTATTAGTTAAAAAGATTTCTTATTAAAAAGCGCTGGATTTTTAAGGCGCTTTTTGATTTACAACGAAATTCAATATAGAATAGACTAATATGTTAAAATTTATAGTCGGAATAATTTTGCTGGCAGTCCCGTTTTTGCTGGTTAATTTGTTTAAAGACCCATTCGACGGGCTCAGGGCAGGTAAAAAGAGGGGATTTGTTTATATTCTGTTTTTTTCTATTATATTCCAAACTTTTTTAGCAATTTCCACCCAATTTTTCGGAGTATTTTATTATCGGGTGATTTTAGGAGCAAATTTGTTGGCTGTTTTGATTTTGCTAGTTTGCTTTTCGCTCGGCAACAAACTTTTTTCCGGCTATCAGGCACCTTGTGTCCTGAGGCCTGCAAAAAGTTCATTGCCTCGCGTAAAAGATATAGACTGGATTTTTTTTATTGTTGCAATTATTTCTGTTTTAACTCTTTATCAGGTTCACTATAACTACACAGGAAAATTTAATATGGCAAATGATGTTCTGTTCCAGTACCGCGAGGCAAAAAATATGAAATATGTTTACCCTTATTTTTCAGACGAGTGGTATGCGGTTGCCCTTGTTAAAGAATCAATAAATAATCACTCTCTGCCCCTAACAAACCCTTTTGACAACAGTTTTTTTGTTAACCCAGAGATAGTTTTCCATTCTTTTATAGCAGAAATAATTCTATTTTTGGGGCTTGATCCCTTAACGCAATATACAGCGCTTTCTATATTTATAAATACTTTAATAGTGCTTTTAGCATATTTGTTTTTGCGGATTAATAACGTATCAAAGCTCGTTTCTGCAATTTCTTCTTTATCCATCCTTTATATTACTTCTGCCTCCAATCTTCCGGGAATTTGGAATCTAATACCCGTTACGTTGGGAGTTGTTTTGTCATTGATAGGATTTTGTTTTTTAGCGTTGAGTGAGGCTAAACCTCACTTGGGAGGCTTAGCCTCACTCGCTGGGGTTTTTGTTTTTCTTTTTTATCCGCCGCTTTTTGTTTTTTATGGAGCCGCCCTGCTGGCCCATTCAAAAAAATCTCGAATTTTTATTATTTTATTTTTTATTGTTGCTACATTATCGGTTGCTTCGCTGTTTTTTGCCTCTGGCGATGCGCTAAATTATATTTTTTCAAACCTATTTTATCGTTCCTTCACCGGCGACTTTATGCCTCAATTTAATTTTTATGATATAATGCCGTGGCCGATAATTTTATTAGCGGTTTTCGGCTTGTATTATGTTTTTAAGAATATCGCTACGCTAAGAAATAAAAAATGGCTTTTTTTTCAGCTTATTCTTGGCGTTATTTTTTGGATTTTTTACGTGTTTTCCAATTATAGAATCATAATAGGATATGAGAGAGCCGTATTCTTTACATCAATAATAGTTGCGTTAATTTCGGGGTTTGGCATAGAGGAAATAAAAAAATATTTAAGTTTAAGATTTGAAAAAATTAGGCCGGGTTTTAAATATGTTGAGGCAGGAGTTGTTATTTTATTTTTATTTTTAATACTTTTTTATACGGAGAGAGAAAATTGGAGAAAACTGATTTTGAGCAATTCTTCAATACAAGCATATTCTATTCCGATGGCGCCGGCAAACAATTATTTGACAGATGAAGATTTGAGAATATTCAAAAATATCAAGCAAAAAAAGTTCTTCAGCATTCCGTGGAAGGGGACTGTCATAGGAGTGGCCACTAACAATTATCCGGTTGCAACAAAAGGGGGGACAATTACAATGGACCCCAAAAATCCTATAATATATCAGCAATTTTTGGATTATAACTGCGAGAAGAAAAATCAGTTTGCAAAAGACAAAAATTTGGATTATGTTTATTCAATGCCTTTTTTGTGCAGTAATTTTGAAAAAGTAGACGAAAGCTCCGAAGGATTCGTATTATATAGGTTTATATGGCAGGAATAAAGATATTTTTTCGCGCGCCTGCCCACGGCCAACCCGAACGAAAAAATATCTTTATTCCTGCCTAATTATGAAACACATTATAGAGAATATCAAAAAAACATTTAGATTGAGTTTTTCTTTAGCTGTGGCGCAGTTTAAATTGAGAAACGAGGGCAGTTATCTTGGCATATTCTGGTATTTATTAGATCCCTTGGCAATGTTTTCAATCATTTTAATTTTAAGCGGAGTGCTCACGAACACTAACATTAAAAATTATCCGGTTTATTTGTTATTGGGGTTGATAATGTTTAATTTTTTCAGGCAAACAACAATAAATTCCACAAATTCAATAGTTGCGAATGCGGCCTTTATAAAATCAATGAAAATTTCTTCAGAAGTTTTTGTGATTTCCGTTGCCATACAATCTTTTTTTTCACATCTTTTTGAGCTGGTTATTTTACTGTTTTTTATAATATTTTTTAAAATTCCTCTAATTGGATTTTTTCTATACCCTGCGGTTTTTTTATTTTTATTTTTATTTTCTCTTGGCGCATCTTTTATTTTAGCCAGCATTGGAGTCTATGTTAACGATATAAATAATGTTTGGAGCGTTTTTATAAATATTCTTTGGTTTTCTACACCTATATTTTATGTAATATCAGATGGGGGACCCGCGATTATAAATAAATTAAATCCTATGTTTTATTTTGTTAGCATAGCCAGAGAAATAGTGATTGGCGGCTCTATTTTTCCAACCGGCCAGTTAATTGAAATAGCTGTTTTAAGCGTAATATTTTTTCTGTCAGGGTTAGTTATTTTTGAAAAATTTAAAACAAAATTTGCCGAATTAATATAAGATATATGGAAAACAGAGTAATAATTTTGGAAAACGTTTCAAAAAAATTTAAAATTGGGCGCAAGGAAGAAAAAAAAACAACGTTAGCTAATTTCATTTCTGTTTTTTCGGGGAGAGAAGCAAAAAAAGATTTTTGGGCCCTGCGGGAGGTTTCCTTTTCTGTGAATTCT
>Ga0265296_1005141_pt1 | contig 10954 bp, 10 predicted proteins | sample MunlanPumphouse1_FD_189073 | JGI IMG/M metagenome (GOLD analysis project Ga0265296, IMG submission 189073) | Groundwater microbial communities from a municipal landfill in Southern Ontario, Canada - Pumphouse #1 | ecosystem: Environmental > Aquatic > Deep subsurface > Groundwater | place...
CAGCGGATGGCAAGGTTTCTGAAAAACCCGCTCTTCATTTGCGCCGGGGTCATTTTCAAGTATATCTCCTGGCAGCAAATCCCGCATTGCTTGCATTTTCCGCCAAGCTTCCAGGCGGTAGGGAAGAGCCTTTTTGTAGTATTGATCAGAAGGTTGTCCAGGAGGACGAAAAACATAATGAATCTCTTCATATTATTAGTTTAATGTATGAATTAAGAAAAGGGAAGAGGTTAGCACTCGTCCAAACCGACTGCCAAAACCTATTGACATAGCTGCCTAGAGCTTGCTATAATTAGCACTCAAACAGTATGAGTGCTAAACCAAATAAGGGGGAGGTGAGAGTATGGCAAAATCAAAATTAACTCCGCTTGGGGACAGGGTAGTAGTAAAACCGGATCCGGGCGAAGAGAAGACGAGGTCCGGGATCGTTCTTCCTGATACCGCAAAAGAAAAGCCGCAGGAGGGAACGGTCGTAGCGGTCGGTTCCGGCAGGTTTTTGGATGGCGGGCAAAAAGTTCCGGTAGAAGTAAAAGTGGGTGACAAGATCATCTACAGCAAATACGGTGGAACAGAGGTAAAGATCGAAGAAGAAGAATATATCATTCTTCAGGAAAGGGACATTCTGGCTGTAAAAGGCTAATTTAGGAGGTGAGTACGAATGGCAGCAAAAGAATTAAGATTTGGAGATGAGGCCTGGAGAGCGATCGAGAAGGGCGTCGCGAAAGTAGCGAATGCCGTCAAGATCACGCTGGGCCCAAGAGGGAAGAATGTAGTTCTCGAAAAGAAATGGGGATCGCCGACCATCACAAACGATGGGGTAACGATCGCGAAAGAGATCGACCTGGAAGACCCGTTTGAGAACATGGGCGCGCAGCTTTTAAAAGAAGTGGCGTCCAAGACCAATGATATCGCGGGAGACGGGACCACCACCGCCACCGTGCTTGGTCAGATCATATTTAAGGAAGGATTGAAGAGCGTTGTTTCGGGCATCAATCCAATGGCATTGAAGCGCGGAATACAAAAAGCGGTTGACTACGCGGTTTCAGAAATGAAAAAGCTTAGCAAACCGGTAGAGACAAAAGAAGCGATCGCCCAGGTCGCTTCGATCTCCGCGAACAATGATCCGGAGATTGGAAACCTGATAGCGGACGCGATGGAAAAAGTTGGCAAGGACGGGGTCATAACCGTTGAAGAGTCAAAAGGCATCGACACAACTTTAGAAGTTGTTGAAGGCATGCAGTTTGATAAAGGTTACGCCTCGCCGTACATGGTCACCGATCGCGAAAGAATGGAATCAGTGCTTGAGGATTGCATGATCCTGATCACCGATAAAAAGATCTCCGCGGTAAAGGACCTGCTTCCGGCGCTCGAAAAGTCAGTGCAGATGAGCAAACCGTTGTTCATTATCGCTGACGAGATCGAGGGCGAAGCGCTGGCCACGATCGTGGTCAACAAGCTTCGCGGGACCATCAACTGCGTGGCCGTAAAGGCTCCGGGTTTTGGCGACAGAAGAAAGGCCATGCTCGATGACATCGCAGTCATAACCGGCGGCGAAGTTGTTTCGGAAGACAAGGGGCTTACTCTTGAAAATATTCAGGACAACTGGTTCGGCAAGGCCAAGAAAGTGGTCGTCCGCAAGGAAGATACCACTATCATTGAAGGCGCGGGCAGTGCTAAGGGAGTAAAGGACAGGATCGCTCAAATAAAGAAAGAGATCGAACTGTCCGATTCGTCCTACGACAAGGAAAAACTCCAGGAAAGGCTGGCAAAGCTTTCCGGCGGAGTGGCCGTTGTTAAGGCCGGCGCCGCGACTGAAACCGAATTGAAAGAAAAGAAACACCGCATCGAAGACGCTCTTTCCGCTACCCGCGCGGCAGTGGAAGAGGGGATCATCGCCGGCGGCGGATCGACTTTAGTTCATGTTATCCCGGCGCTGGAAGAGTATGAAAAGAAACTTTCCGGCGACGAAAAGGTAGGTGTGTCGATCGTAAGGCGCGCGCTTGAAGAGCCTTTAAAGCAGATCGCGACAAACGCGGGCTGGGAAGGTTCAGTTGTGGTCGATTCCGTTAAAAAAGAAAAGGACGGGATCGGATTTGACGCCCAGAAGTTTGAATATGTGGACATGTTCAAGGCCGGGATCGTCGATCCATTGAAGGTTACCCGTTCCGCGCTGCAGAACGCGGCTTCGATCGCTTCTCTGCTCTTGACCACCGAAGTTTTGGTGGCCGAGAAGCCTGAAAAAGAGAAAGCGGCCATGCCGCAGATGCCGGGCGGTGGAATGGGCGGATACGAAGGGATGATGTAGGCCGTTCCGTTTTTGTTGATTAAGAAAGGGTCCCCGGTCTGACCGGGGACCCTTTTTCTTTAGAGGAAAAAATATTTTTCACACCCCAAATTATTCTATGATCCAGTGAAATTCTCACCAGAACCGTATGATATATATCCAGGACAGCTGATGAGTCGAATTAATCAACGATTTCAAAGTGAAGGCATAAGTGAATCTTAAAAATTAGGAGGTCCCGACGCTTCGGTCGGGATCCCGTCCCGATTTTCGGGATCCCGAAACACATTATAATAATATAATAAAGAATCGGGACAACACATCAGATTCATATAATAAGGAGGCGGGAAAAAGAAAATGAAAATAGCAAGACCAGGGAGAGGAGAATTTAGGCCGGCGCAGCAAATTGGATTGAGAAGCAATTATGTTCTAACCAGCCCTTTAACTCCCGGGGAAAAATTAGTGGGAACTATTAAAGATCTACTAGATGCGGGAGTTAAGAGGGTTTTGACTGTTGATTTTGCGTTGGGAAAATTTTATAAATCCAAACTTCTTGATGCGGGCATTCATCCGGTTGCAGTTGATAGACTGTTAGCAGATAATCTGGGGGATCCTTTTGCTTTATCTGATGGTAATAATCCTGCCAAAACAGCCACAGAAATTACCTTAGCCAAAATGGCTGGCGAATCACGCTTATTAAGCGCCCTTATGAAAAAGCAAGGGGTTGTTGTTTTGACTAACAAATACATCGTAGTGGATAATGTTTGCGCGACGTTTGCTCTGTTAAACCCAAAAATGGCTAGAGCACACCAGGATATTCTTGAACAGGCTGCCCGCTTTGGGAGATACTGTGACAAAGTAAGCGATCGAGCAATGATGGTTTCGTATACGATAGAAGAAATGATGTCTGGTTCAAATAAATTCGGCAAGCCGCATTATACGTTATCTGATGGGAAAAAACGGGCATTATTCAATGAAATTCTCAAAGCTATGCCTGCAATGTTAACCAATATCGAACGGTTCGGACACTTGTATGAAAAAAGGTTAAATGAACACAAGACAATAGCCGGGAAGAGAACGGAAGGATTGAAGGATATGTTTTTGAGCAGTGAAGAGTTTAGACCATATTGAATGTTCGGATTTCGGATTTAAAAAAGTAGTTCCTTAGGAAAAACATTTCCCTGATTCAAAATGCAGGCCGGATCGAAATGTTTTTTAACTCGGACCATTTCTGCAATGCCTTTGTCCCCGTACATTTCTTTTAAATAGTCATGCTTGATCTTGCCGATCCCATGTTCGGCGGAACAGGTGCCGCCAAGCAATATCCCTTTTTTAACGAATCTCATGATCAGCTCTTTTGCTAGAGGAAGATCGGCCGATGTTTTTGGCACCAGATTTACATGCAGATGGCTTTGGCCGATATGGCCGAATTTAACCCAGAATATACGGTTGCTTATCGTTTTTAATTCCGAATTGTAATAATTAAGCATTTCCCTGAATTTATCATCCGGAACCGCTATATCCGACGCGAACTTTACCGTATTGTGTTTTTTAAATTCATCATTTATATGTTCCGGCATGGCATGACGGAACTTTTTAAGGTCCTCTTTCTGCTTTTTGTTCATTCCCAGCCAGGCGTCCTCAAGCTTCACTTTGTGTTTTTCCAAGATGTTGGCCCAAAAATCAAGATCGTTTGATTCGGACTCCAAATAGACTGCGGCTCCGGCGCCGCGCGGGATCTGTTCATATGAAGGCCTTAACAGCTCGAGCGAGTTATGGTCAAAATATTCAAGCGTCAGTGCCTCATGCTTTTTTACTTCAAATACAAAATCAACCGCTTCGTTTTCGGTCGGGAAAAAGGCGATGATGTCGAATGTATCGTGGAACCGCGGGATCAGGCCGACTTCTATTTCGGTTACAATTCCTAAAGTTCCTTCCGATCCGATAAAAAGGTCGATCAGGTCCATGCCGGATTTGCTGTAGTAGCCGGCGGAATTTTTTACTTGGGGCATTTTGTAATTCGTAATACGTAAAGCGTAATGCGTAATGCGTTTAATTCCTCTTTTAACGTCGATAATTTCTCCAGATGACAATACAATTCGTAATCGGCGTATCCAGTCGCGCGTCGAGCCAAATTTAAAACTTCTCGATCCCGAAGCGTTGGTTGCCACATTCCCGCCGATCTGGGCGGTAGTTTCGGTGGGGTCGGGAGGATAAAGGAGGCCGATCTTTTTTAATTCCGAATCGAGCAGGTCCAGGGTTACGGCAGGTTGAATGACGGCAAATCTGTTCTTTTCGTCTATATCAATGATCCGGTTGAGTTTTTCCGTGCCTGCCAGCCACCCGCCAAACGGAATACATCCGCCGGTTGTTCCGGTCATTCCGGCAGAAATGGTTAGCGGGGTATTTTTTGCGGCGCATTCCCGAAAAATGTCTTTTATTTCTTTTTCGTTCTCCGGCAGATAGAGGCCGTCCGCATGGCCTCCCTTTAGGTTGGACGAGTCTTCCAAGTACGATTGGACGATCGAGGGATCGGTTTTCTTGATCATGAATTATTATAACATTTTTTATAAATTAACCTTGCATAAAATCCTGTGCAATGATATACTATAAAAGTAACATCAATACCCTTTGCATTACTGACTGGGGCGCATAACAATGCGCTTTTTGCTTTTTAGGAGGAATCATGAAAAAGACGCCTAATTTTAAGGCCATGTTCGAAGAGATCGAAAGAGAACGCGGCATTAAAGAAGAAGACCTTATTGCGGCGCTGAAGGACGCTTTGCTTTCTGCCGCGAAGAAGCGGATCGAAAATACCGAGAACCTCGAAGTAAGGATGGACCCTGACCTTACGGCACGAATATTCGATAAAGAAACCGGCGCGGAGGTAACTCCTTCGGACTTTGGCCGCATTGCCGCGCAAACCGCCAAACAGGTTATTGTGCAGCGCCTCCGTGAAGCTGAAAAAGAGGGCACTTTTACCGAATTTACGGCGAAGGTCGGGGAACTTATCAACGGAACGGTCCAGCGACAGGAATATTCCGGCTACCTGATAAACATTGGCCGCCTTGAAACTTTTTTAGCCAATTCTGATGTTATCCCCGGCGAGACCTTGCGGCCAAAGGAAAGAGTTAAACTTTTAATACAGGATGTAAAAAAAGCGGCCAAAGGGCCTTTAGTTGTTGTTTCGCGCACGCATCCTGATTTTATCAGAAGGCTTTTTGAGGCCGAGATCCCGGAAATACTAGAAGGAATTATTGAGATAAAAATGATCGCGCGGGAGCCGGGACGCCGGACCAAGGTGGCGGTGACATCAAAAGACCCAGACATAGGAGCGGTCGGCACATGTATCGGCCCGATGGGTTCCCGCATACAGACCATTACCAAAGAAGTAAAGAACGAAAGGATAGACGTCATCGAATGGTCGCAAAAGCCTGAAACTTATATCGCCAACGCGCTTGCTCCGGCCAGGACAATAAAAGTAAAATTGAAGGACGGCGCCGCGCAGGTGATCTTGCCTGAAAAAGAACTATCGCTGGCGATCGGGAAAGACGGACAGAACGTCCGGCTGGCGGCAAAGCTTACCGGATTCCGGATAGACATTACTTCCGATGAAAAATTGAAGGAAGCAGAAGATAATGCGAAAAAAGCCGAAGAGACTAAAAAAGAAGAGGATAAATAATTGGCAACGGTAAAAAAAATAAAAGTTAGCGATCTGGCCAAAGAACTGGGCAAGACATCAAAAGAATTGATCAAAATGCTCGGAGAGCTCGGCACTACCGTAAAGACCGCGGCATCATCGATCGATCAGGAAACGGCCAAGGCGGTAAAAGATCTACTTGTCCCGTCGCCCAAAAAGCCGGAGGCAGAAAAACCAAAAGCAAAGGCAAAAGAAGTTGAAGCGGCCGTTGTGCCTGTGCCGGTTTTGCCGCCTCCTCCAGCGCCGGTAATAAAAGAAGTTGCGCCTTCTCCGGCTCCGGTGGTTGAAAAACCGAAAATATTGATTTCTGAAGATGGGATCGTGCTAAAAGACCTTTCAGAAAAATTAAACACCAAAGTGTCCGACGTAATAAAAGAATTGATGAGAAAAGGCGTCATGGCGACGATCAATCAGAAAATTACTTTTGAGGTCGCAAAGGACCTTGCCTCCATATTTGGGCAGGAACTGGAAGCGGCGACTAAACGGCCCGCCGCGCAAAAAGACGAAGTAGTTGAGGGTGAAGCGATAGATGAATCAAAACTTAAATACCGTCCGGTGGTAGTAACGGTAATGGGCCATGTGGACCACGGAAAAACAAAACTTCTTGATGCCATCCGGTCGACCAAAGTGGCGGAATCGGAAGCGGGAGGCATAACCCAGCATATCGGAGCCTATCAGGTAAATTTTAAAAACAAAAAGATCACTTTTCTTGACACCCCGGGCCATGAAGCATTTACGGCATTGAGGGCGCGCGGGGCAAAAGTGACCGACATCGCGGTGCTGGTGGTAGCTGCCGATGACGGAGTGATGCCCCAGACAATTGAAGCGGCCGACCATGCCAAAGCGGCCGGCGTGCCGATTATCGTTGCGATAAATAAAGTGGACAAACCCGATGCCAATATAGACAAGGTAAAGCAGCAGCTTTCTTCCGAACTGGGACTGCAGCCGGAAGACTGGGGAGGGCAGACGGTAACGGTGCCCATTTCCGCAAAACAAAAAACCGGCATTGACGAACTGCTTGACATGATACTTCTGGTCGCCGAAGTCCAGGACCTGAAAGCCGATCCCGGGGCAAAAGCGGTCGGCGTGGTAATTGAATCGCGGCTTGATAAAGGCCAGGGGCCGGTAGCGACCGTGCTGATCAAGAACGGTACTTTGAAAGTCGGCGATTGCTTTGTGAGCGGCGCAACTTACGGCAAGGTCCGCGCGCTGATATCGGACAAAGGCGAAAGGATGCAAAAGGCGCCGCCTTCCGCGCCGGTACTGGTTCTTGGGGCTTCCGCGGTCCCTAAACCGGGAGATCTTTTGCTGGTAGTTGACAGCGATCAGGAAGCAAGGCAGATGGCGGAACAATTGTCGGACATGCAAAAACATATGGGGCACCATGCCGCCCAGACGCTTGAAGACCTTTCATCTGAAGTAGAAAAGGGAGAAAAAGTTGAACTTAAATTGATCGTCAAAGCCGATGTCCAGGGATCGCTTGAAGCGCTGATCTCATCACTGTCCGATCTTGAAGTGTCAGGGACGCATGTGAATATTCTTCACCGGGGGGTCGGCAATATTTATGAATCGGACGTCCTGCTGGCCGAAGCGAGCAATGCCATCATCGCCGGCTTCAATGTTGGAGTGGAGGCGAGGGCAAAAGAATTTGCCGAGAACGAAGGGATAGAGATAAGGCTTTATAATATTATTTATAAACTGCTTGATGACGTGAAATTGGCGATGGCCGGCATGCTCAAGATCGAATACGAGGAAATAGTGATCGGAAAAGCGGAAGTAAGGCAGACCTTTAAATTTTCCAAGGTCGGCGTGATCGCTGGCTGTTTTGTGAATTCCGGTAAATTTGTAAGAGGCGATGGTCTAAGGATTTTTAGGGACGGCGAAAAGATATATGAAGGGAAACTTGAATCGCTTAAGAGGATCAAGGAAGACGTTAAAGAAGTGTCCGAAGGTTATGAATGCGGAGTCGCAATAGTGGGTTATGAGGATTTTAAAGTCGGCGACACGCTGGAGTGCTTCGAGAAAAGAGAGAAGGCGAGGTAATTATGGCCCGTCCCGAAAGAGTGGCAGAGCTTATTAAAGAAGAAGTAAGCAGGATCATCCATGAAAGAGTGTCTGATCCCCGCATCGGATTTATTTCTATCACTAACGTTGAGTTGACCCCCGATCTAAAGAGCGCAAAAATATTTGCCAGCGTCCTGGGAGACAAAAATGAAAGGCAAAAGACCTTTGAAGGATTGAGAAGCGCGACCCCATTTATCCGCGGTCGGCTTGGCGATGTCTTAAACCTCCGGTTCATGCCCGAAATATCTTTCGTTTACGATAAATCAATAGAAAGAGGCAGCCGGGTATTGGCGATAATGTACAAGCTTAACCGTGAAGCCGAAGAAGGCCGCAAGCTTTCTAAAAACAAGAAAAAGTGAAAAAAGTAATAGAAGAGATAAAAAATGCCGTTTTATCGTCAAAGAGCATAATCCTTGCCGCGCACGTCGACCCCGACGGCGATACGCTTGGAAGCATGATCGCGCTGGCGCTTATATTGAAAAAGCTGGGCATCGAATGCGTAATGTACTCCACTGACGGGGTCCCAAACTCATACAAGTTCCTGCCGCATGCCGGGGAGATCGTCGATAAGGTCCCAAACGCAAAATTCGACCTTTTGATAACCGTTGATTCGTCGGATATCTCGAGGATCGGAAAAGAAAAGATCCATGCTAAAAAAACGATCAACATCGACCATCATCCGGACAATACTAATTTTGGCGACATTAATTATGTGGAACTTATATCTTCCGTGGCGGAGCAGGTGTTCCATCTGGCCAAGGCTTTTGAAGTGGAGATCGATCAGGAGATTGCCTTTGCGCTTTATATTTCGATCATAACCGACACCGGCAACTTCAGGTATTCCAACACTTTGCCCTCGACATTTGAAATCGCCAAAGAACTTATGGAAAAAGGGGCCGACCCCCAAACCGCAGCCATAGCCGTTTATGAAAATCGCAGGATCGAGGGGTTGAATATCCTCGCCAAAACGCTTTTAAATGTTGAGACATTGAAAAACGGCCGGATAATCTATTCGGTCATCACCAGCGAAATGATCGCCGAAACCAAAGCCCGCGGCGAAGACCTGGTGGGCATAATCGACCATCTGCGATCCGTTAAGACCGTGGAAGTCGCTATTTTGTTCAGGGAAGAGTCAAAAGGCGTGTTTAAACTTAATTTCAGAAGCAAGGGGAAAGTGAATGTTTCCAGCATTGCCAAGGGATGTGGCGGTGGCGGCCATGTCCAAGCTTCAGGCTGTACCGTCAAAGGCGAGTTTGAAGAAGTAAAGAAAAAAGTTTTGGACCTGGTTTTAGCTGAATTTAAATGAACGGCATCATAATCGTCGATAAGCCTCAAGGTTGGACCTCATTTGACGTTTGCAACAAAATACGGCATCTGACAAAAATAAAAAAGGTGGGGCATTCGGGAACGCTTGATCCCATGGCAACCGGAGTGCTGGCCGTATTTTTGGGGACGGCCACAAAGAGCGTTGATAAATTCCTTACCGGAGACAAAGGCTATGTTGCGGAGATGACCTTGGGCGTGAGGACGGATAGTTTAGATGCGACCGGGAAGGTCGTAAGTCGTAATGCGGAATGCGGAATGCGTAATGCGACAGAAATAGAGAAAGTCTTTGAGAAATATTTGGGAAAAATAAAACAAAAGCCACCGATGTTTTCGGCTAAGAAGGTGAACGGGCAGAGGCTTTATAAGCTCGCGAGAAAAGGTGAGGAAGTGGAAAGGAAGGATGTTGAAATAACGATCTATAAGCTTGACCTGTTGAGCATAGCTGACAACCGGATAAGGTTTGAAGTTTTATGCTCCAAGGGAACTTATGTTCGGGTCCTGGCGGCGGACATAGGTGACGATTTGGGATGCGGAGCGCATTTATCGGCGCTTCAGAGAATATACAGCCATCCGTTCCATATATCGCAGGCTTTGGATATGACGACCATTGAGAATCTGGCAAAGATCGGCAAGCTTGATACTGTTGTTTTGCCTGTCGATGATTTTATAAACGCATGAAGACCGTAACCGCGGAGGAGATGGCGGAACTGGACCGACGCGCCATACAAGACCTCCATATCCCTTCACTAACCCTTATGGAAAATGCCGGTCGTTTAACGGCGCAAGAAGCCGCAAAATTATCGCCTGGCCGTAAAATAGCCGTCATCTGCGGGAAAGGGAACAATGGCGGCGATGGGTTTGTTGCCGCAAGATATCTTCTGGAAATGGGATTTGATGTGCTTGTTGTGCTTATCGGCAAAGCGGAAGAGGCTAAACACGACCCTAAGGTTAACATAGAACGGCTAAAGGTGCCGATTAATGAAGCGGCGGATGCGGCAAGCTTTGAAGTGATGAAACCAAAGATCGCGGATTCTGATCTTATTATTGATGCCATCTTTGGCATAGGGTTGAACGCGGATCTTAAACCACCATATAATGCAATCGTCACCTGGTTGAACTCATTAGACAAACCGATCCTTGCCGTTGATGTTCCATCCGGTCTTAACGCCACTACCGGAAAGATCATGGGGACAGCTATCAAAGCTGTAAAAACAATAACCTTTGCCGCCCCAAAAACCGGATTTTATAAAGCTGATGGACTGGGGTGTGTGGGGGAAGTGAGGGTGGCGGATATCGGGATACCGGTTTAACCCTCACTCACGTCTATTAGTCTTCTTCGATTTTCTAAATAAGTGAAACTATTTCAAAATTTGGACGATATAAGAATAGAACTACTTAAGAATTATTGAAAAGGGTTGAAAAACTATGGGTATAACCGATTTTGTTAAAACTGCCTCTTTTTCAGGCCGATTAGGCCGGTATAATCAGGTATTTGATTCTAATCGGCGTAATTATTCGCCTGAAACACAAAAAAGATTTCTTGATGATAATGTATTGGATGTTGGGAATAGAATAAAAAGTAG
>Ga0265296_1005143_pt1 | contig 10951 bp, 7 predicted proteins | sample MunlanPumphouse1_FD_189073 | JGI IMG/M metagenome (GOLD analysis project Ga0265296, IMG submission 189073) | Groundwater microbial communities from a municipal landfill in Southern Ontario, Canada - Pumphouse #1 | ecosystem: Environmental > Aquatic > Deep subsurface > Groundwater | place: Canada...
CGTTTCTTTGCGGACTGCCACCATGGTTGATTCTTACGACGACTCCCTCGATGGGGAGAAAAGCAAAACCCAGGTCAAACGCGAGCTGCATGCTCTGGTTGATCTCGGCGAGCGCCTTACAACACTCAAGCCGGACTTGATTGCCAAACTGCCATTGACCGACGAAATGCGCCGGGCCCTGGCAGATGCACCCAAGCACACCGCGAACATCGCGCGTAAACGGCACATCATGTTTATCGGCAAGCTGATGCGCGACCAGGACACTGACGCCATTCTGACTTTGCTCGACCAACTCGATGCTTCCACCCGCCAGTACAACGAACGCTTCCATAACCTGGAACGTTGGCGCGACCGCCTGATCGGCGGTGACGACGCTGTATTGGAGAAGTTCGTCCTGGACTATCCGGATGCCGACCGCCAGCAACTGCGCTCCCTGATCCGTCAGGCCCAGCACGAACTGGCACAGAACAAGGCGCCGGCCACCAGCCGTAAAATCTTCAAGTACATCCGTGAGCTGGACGAGACTCAACGCGGCCTGCGCTGATCCTCTTCCCCGGGTGGCGGTCTTCGCCACCCGAAGCTCCACGCCTTACGATCCCGTGCCACCCACGGTGATCGCATCAATTTTCAGGGTTGGCTGGCCGACACCGACCGGCACCGACTGCCCATCCTTGCCACACATCCCTACACCACTGTCCAGCGCCAGGTCGTTACCGACCATCGACACCTTGCTCATGGCCTCCGGGCCGTTGCCAATCAAGGTTGCGCCCTTGACCGGTGCGGTAATCTTGCCGTCCTCGATCAAATAGGCTTCGCTGGTAGAGAACACGAACTTGCCGCTGGTGATATCCACCTGGCCGCCACCCAGGTTGGCGCAATAGATCCCGCGTTTGACCGAGGCAATGATCTCTGCCGGGTCGCTTTCGCCCGCCAGCATGTAGGTATTGGTCATGCGCGGCATCGGCAAATGCGCGTAGGACTCACGCCGACCGTTGCCGGTGCGCGCCACGCCCATCAGGCGCGCGTTGAGCTTGTCTTGCATATAACCCTTGAGCACGCCGTTTTCGATCAGCGTGGTGCACTCGGTGGGCGTGCCTTCATCGTCGACGCTCAGGGAGCCACGACGACCGGCCAATGTGCCGTCATCAACGATGGTGCAGAGCTTCGAGGCGACCATTTCGCCCATGCGCCCGCTATAGGCGGAACTGCCCTTGCGGTTGAAATCGCCTTCCAGGCCGTGCCCCACCGCTTCATGCAGCAATACACCGGACCAGCCCGAACCCAGCACCACCGGCAGCGTACCGGCCGGCGCCGGGATGGCTTCCAGGTTGACCAGCGCCTGGCGCAACGCCTCGCGGGCATAGCCCATGGCTCGGTCTTCGGTGAGGAAGTAGCGATAATCCGTACGCCCGCCGCCGCCATGGCCGCCACGCTCGCGACGGCCGTTCTGCTCGACGATCACACTGACATTGAAGCGCACCAACGGCCGCACATCCGCCGCCAGGCTGCCATCGGTGGACGCCACCAGGATGCGCTCCCAGACACCGGCCATGCTCACACTCACCTGCTGGATACGCGGGTCGAGGGCACGGGTTGCGGCATCTACACGCTTGAGCAGCTCGACCTTTTCGGCCCGGCTGATCACTTCCAGCGGGTTGTCCGGGCCGTACAACTGGGTCACGTCCTGGGTGCTGAACGCCTGCACGGTACCGTTCTGGCCGGCACGGGAAATCGAGCGCGCCGCACGGGCTGCCAGGCCCAGGGCTTCCAGGGTGATGGCATTGCTATAGGCAAAGCCGGTCTTCTCACCGGACTGCGCACGCACCCCAACCCCTTGGTCCAGGTTGAAACTGCCGTCCTTGACGATCCCATCTTCCAGGGACCATGACTCGGAGATCTGCCCCTGGAAATACAGGTCGGCGGCATCGATGCCAGGCCCGGCCAAGTCGCCCAGTACGGTTTGCAGACTTTCGATGGTCACGCCACCGGGCGCCAGGAGGTGTTCACTGACTGAGGACAACAACTCGCTCATAGGTTCGGCCTTAAATTCATCGTTCTGAAGCAGGTCGCTGTGCGCCCTGCGAGAAAAAGCGCCGGTGGCCTGCCACCGGCATGCGCGCCCGTATCGACGCTTGTTCGCTACTATCACGTTCGGCCAACAACACCGCTTCGCCTTGATCCTGTTGTGCCAACACTCGCCCCCACGGATCAACAATCGCCCCGTGGCCATAGGTTTCCCGCGGCCCCGGATGCACGCCACCCTGTGCGGCCGCCAGCAGGTAACACTGGGTTTCGATGGCCCGCGCACGGATCAACACATCCCAGTGCGCCGCGCCCGTTACCGCCGTAAAAGCCGAGGGTGCGGTAATCAATTCGGCACCCGCAGCACGTAATTCGCTGTATAGCTCCGGGAAGCGCAGGTCATAACAGACCGTCAACCCCAGGCGCCCGACCGGCGTATCGGCCACCACCACTTGGTTGCCGTAAGCATAGTCGTCAGATTCACGATAACGACCGCGCGCGTCAGCCACATCCACGTCAAACAGGTGCAGCTTGTCGTAGCGGGCGACGATCTGACCCTGCGCGTCGATCAACAACGAGCAGGCATTGGACTTGGCATCGGGGTGATCCAATGGAGGCAACGGCAATGTGCCGGCCACTATCCATAAGTTGAGGTCACGGGCGGCCAGTTTCAACCAGGGCAGGATCGGCCCATCGCCCAAGGCTTCGGCGCGGCCGATGGCGGCCACATCGCGCCGGCCCATGGCGGCGAAGTTTTCCGGCAGGACCGCCAGTTGCGCGCCCCCTGCCGCCGCCTGCTCCAACAAGCGCCTGGCCTGGGCCAGGTTGGCCAGGACATCGCTCTGGCTGACCATCTGGATTACCGCAAAGGACATGGGCCGACACTCCATAAAAAGCATGGGGCCATGCTACTCCACAGGCGCTTATTGTGGTTTTTCAAATGGCTTGTCGAAGGTGATTTTTGGATCTTTCCATGGCCCTTCCACCTTGTACTGGACGCTGGCAAAACGCGAAACCCGATCACCGATCAACTTGTCGATCAAAAACAACGCGCCACCAATGGCCGGCGCGCCGACGATCAATGCGGCTATCGGCAGGTTGTTGGTCACCGGCAAGGTCACCAGTAACTTGGCATCGACGCGATCAGCCACCAGATCCAGGGTACCGTTGAGTTCCAGGTTGCTCGACGGCCCCGTGAGGATTATCGGCTCGCGGGTCACAAACACACCATTGCTGGCAGCCAGCAGGCCCTTGACCCGGTCATAGCTCAGGCCCTTGCCAAGCAAGTCCGAGAAGTCCAGGCGCAAACGCCGGCCAATGGAGTTGAAGTTCAGCAGGCCAAACACCCGCAACGCCTGGGCACCGCCCTCGACCTCGACAAACTGGCCCTTGCGGAACGACGCATCCAGGCTGCCGGAAAAACGCTTGGGCCCGACCCACGCAGGCGAACCCGGCCAGCGCCCGTCTACATCCAGATGAAAATCCTGGCTGGTCACGGTGGGCGCAAAGCCCCAGCCCTTGAGCACATCGGCGATATTCTTGCCATCCAGGCGCCCCTTGTACCAGCTGTTGCTGGCGCCAGGAGCCCCTTCCCAACCACCAGCGCCCTTGAGCTGCATGCCCTTGAGACCCAGGTCGAGGTTGTTGAAGGCCATGCCCTTGGCTGTCGGACGCACCTTCAAGGACCAGGCGCCGATCAGGTCGGGGCCCTGGAACAACTGGGCAATGGCGATATCCAGCGCGGGAATATCCTTGGGATCGATGCCGGCCAGGGGGTCAGGCGCGTTTTCATCGGCCTGTACCGTAGGGTCGACCGCCGGCAGCTTCACATACTGCAGGTTGATGGCAATGGGCGCGCCCTTGGCATCTGGCAGGCCTACAGTGCCCTTGGCCTGCTGGCTGTCGAGCTGCAGGCCCCAGGCGGCGGGTTTGCGGTCCAGTTTCAGGGTGACCTGATCGAGTTGGGTCCCAAACCCGGTCAGCTTGCCAATCTTGAAATCGGCACTGCTCAGCAGTTGCTTGGCATTGCCGCCCGGATCATTGCCGGCGTAGCGCTCCACCAACTTCTTCCAGGGATCGATATCCAGTTCCGACAGCACCCCGCGAATCCGCAGGCCCTTGCCACCGGGCAACAAGGCATCGCCATCACCGAGGAACAGCTCGCCCCGGCCCTGGGTAAAGTTGTCCGCCGGGGCTGCAAAGGTAAAATTCGCCAACTCGCCGTAATCAAACCAGTAACGCCGCTCCGCGCCTTGCAAAGTCATGCGGAACACACTGTCACGCCCCTGGCTGGCGGGCATGCCAAATGGCGCAGGCAAGTCCACCGCCACGCCCTTGAGGTTGGAGCTGACCCGCAACTGGCTGTCGGCGCCATCCAGGTCAAGCTGCAGTTGATACGGGATATCCCCGGATACCGGCAGCGGCTGGCTGACTTTCAGCCAGTCGGTAAGGCGCTTGACCGTTACCTGGCCCTTGGCGGTGACCCGAGTGCTGAGATTGCCCGGCTTGCCCCCAGGCGCAATCTGCGCCGTGATCGGCCGGTCGAAGGCTTGGGCGCTGATGTTCTGGCCACTCAGACCCTTGGCGCTGTCGAAGCGGAACTCGCCCTTGAGCTGGTTCAGGTCCAGGGTCGGCTCGGCCAGTTGCAGGCGCGCCTTGTCGGTCTTGAAGTCCACTACAATTTTCGGCTCGGTACCCTTCGCCAGGGGAATATCCAGGTCCAGGGAACCCTGTAGGTCGCCCTCGCCTTTCCAGCCGGCAAACGTCGACGCCGTGCCGATGGGTGCGTCCTGAAGGATCTTCAGGCCGTCCCCCAGACCGCCGGCAAAACCGCCCGTCAGCAGCAAATGGCTGTCATGGCCAGGCAGCGCATGGGGAATGTTGACGTAGATATCCTTGACCTTGGTATCGAGCAGTTGCCCCTTGCTGGCCAGGATGCGCACGCCGGTCTCTTCGACGAACACTTCACCGGCCACCTTGCTGACATGGGGCCAGCCCGGCTGGAACGCCAGCTCGGCGTCATGGACCTTGAAGAACAGGCTGATATTGCGCGCCGCCGTCACCGCATCGTGGTTCAGCGAGCCTTGGTACTGGAAGAAACCTTCATCGACCGCGCCCTTGAGAATCGCAGTACGCAGCCACTCATCCAGGGCCGGGCTCAACACAGCCGGCAAGTATTTGGAAGTAAAACGCCCATCGCCATCGACCATGCCGACCCGCAGGTCCATGTAGTCTTCCTGGCTATGATCGAAATGCAGGCGAATCAGGAAATCCGCCGCGACCTTGCCCTCTTCCCCAAGCACCTTGATATACGGCGCGATCAGGGTGAAGCCTTGCTTATCCAGCTTCCACGTCAGGCGTGCATTGGCCTGGATGTACTGCCAGGGCTTGGCGAAAATCGGGTCCAGGTGCAGGACGAAATCCTTGCTGTCCATGCGCAACTCGCCCTGGCCCAGGTCGCCACTGATACTGCCGGATACATTGCGGGCCGCCGGCGCGCCGAAATAGGCGTCAAAGCCTACGCGCTCGAGGTTGGCAGCGAAGCTGACGCGCTGGTCGCCGGCCTCCTGCGGGCGATAATCGACCCGCACATTGCGCAGTACGCCCGTGGCCTTCAACGCTTCTACGGTCTTGGCAAAACCTTCCGGCAATGGCGCCAGGGCGTTGAGCAAAGGGGTAATCGGCGTCAGGTCCAAGCGGTCGGCCTGCAGGTTCCAGGTCTCTTGTGCCTTGTCGGTAGCCAGGGTTTGCTGCAATTGCAGGTGCGACTCCCAACGGGTATCGCCCAGGTTCATGGCCAACGAGTCGAAGACCACCTTCAGGCCACTGTCACCGCGCTGCAGGTAGGCCGTCAGCCCCAGATTCTGGATGCTCGTGGATTTGCGCTGGGCGTAACGAACCTTCACCTGCGGCGCATTGAGCCGCGCGGCCGCGCTTTGCAGCGTGCCATTGGCCCAGGTCAGCCAGAACTCACCACCGGCTTTCAACTCGCTGAGCTTCCAGTCCCGGGTCAACTTCGCCGGAACCCATTGCGCCCAATTGCTCTGGGGCAGGCTCAGGTAAGCCTGGACCTCGCCGTCGCGCCACTGGCTGGCACGGATCCGCGTGCGCAGGCTCAGGGCCAGCGGTTGCCCGTCGGGCAAGGTCAGGCGGGCATCCAGGCGCTGGCGAGAGGCACCGGTTTGCAGGCTCAAGCCCACGTAGGTCAAGGTCAGCGGCGCTTGGTCGAACGGCTGCAAGGTAACCTGGCTGTCCAGCAGCGAGACCTTCGCCACCGCTTGCATGCGCTTGAGCAGTTGCTCCGGGTCCAGGGGTTGGTCATCCTGTACCGGCAGGCCTTGCAATGCCCAATGGCCGTCCTGGTCCTCCTTGACGCTGAGCTGCAAGCCGCTGACTTCCAGATGGGCGATGCGCACATCCCACGCCAGCAGGCTGGCCCAGAGATCGGGCACCACTTGCACCTGGTCCAGGCGCAGGGCGCTAGGGCCTTCGCCGACCATCACATCATGGGCGAGCAATACCGGGGCAAAGCCGCTCCAGCGCCCTTCCAGGCTGCCGATGCTCAGCGGCATGTCGACCGCCGCCTGTGCCTTGGCCTCGACTTCGCCGCGGTACTCCGCGACCAATGGCGTCAATTCACGGCCCAGGCTGACGTACACCGCCGCCAGTACCAACAGCAATGCACACAGGCCAAGGCCCCAACGGGTCAGTGCGGCAAAAAAGCGTTGCAGACGCTCCATGTCAGGCGACCCTCAAGGTAATAGTCGGACGGCAGATCAAGGTTTGCCTGTCTCGTTGAAAAGGACTGATGCGGATCAGAGCAGCACCACGTCGTATTGTTCCTGGGAATACATGGTTTCGACCTGGAAACGGATGGTGCGGCCAATAAACCCCTCCAACTCCGCAACGTTGCCCGACTCTTCGTCCAGCAATCGGTCCACCACCTTCTGGTTGGCCAAAACTCTGTAACCCTCGGCCTGGTAAGCGCGCGCCTCCCGTAGGATTTCCCGGAAAATCTCGTAGCAAACCGTTTCCGGGGTCTTCAACTTGCCGCGCCCCTGACAACTGCTGCACGGCTCGCACAGCACTTGCTCAAGGCTTTCGCGAGTACGCTTGCGGGTCATCTGCACCAGGCCCAACTCGGTGATACCAATGATGTTGGTCTTGGCGTGATCGCGCTCCAGCTGCTTCTCAAGGGTGCGCAACACCTGGCGCTGGTGCTCTTCATCTTCCATGTCGATGAAGTCGATGATGATGATCCCGCCCAGGTTACGCAGGCGCAATTGGCGGGCAATGGCAGTGGCGGCTTCGAGGTTGGTCTTGAAGATGGTTTCTTCAAGGTTGCGATGGCCAACGAAGGCGCCGGTGTTCACGTCAATGGTACTCATGGCTTCCGCCGGGTCCACCACCAGGTAGCCGCCGGACTTGAGCGGCACCTTGCGTTCCAGGGCCTTCTGGATTTCGTCCTCGACGCCATACAGGTCAAAAATCGGCCGTTCGCCGGGATAGTGTTCAAGGCGGTCGGCGATTTCCGGCATCAGTTCGGCGACGAATTGCGTGGTTCGCTGGAAAGTTTCCCGCGAATCGATGCGAATTTTCTCGATCTTCGGGCTGACCAGATCACGCAGGGTACGCAGGGCCAGGCCCAGGTCTTCATAGATGACGCTCGGCGCGCCGATGGTCTTGATCTGGGCAGCGATCTGATCCCACAGGCGCCGCAGGTAGCGGATGTCCATGAGGATCTCGTCGGCACCGGCGCCCTCGGCGGCGGTGCGCAGGATAAAGCCGCCCGCTTCCTTGATGCCTTCGGCCGCCACGCAATCGCTGACGACCTTTTTCAGACGCTCACGCTCACCTTCGTCTTCGATTTTCAGGGAAATGCCGACATGGGCGGTGCGTGGCATGTACACCAGGTAGCGCGATGGAATCGATAGCTGCGTGGTCAGGCGCGCGCCCTTGGAGCCGATCGGGTCTTTGGTGACTTGCACCACCAGGCTCTGCCCTTCATGCACGAGGGCGCTGATGCTCTCGACCGCCGGACCTTCGCGCAACGAAATTTCCGAGGCATGGATAAACGCAGCACGGTCCAGGCCGATATCCACAAAAGCCGCCTGCATGCCCGGCAATACCCGCACGACCTTGCCTTTATAGATATTGCCAACGATCCCGCGCTTTTGGGTGCGCTCGACGTGCACTTCCTGCAAAACACCGTTTTCTACCACCGCCACGCGCGATTCCATCGGCGTGATATTGATCAGAATCTCTTCACTCATGGCTGGGTCTCGTTCAGGCGTTTTCACAATAGTGGCCGATCGCTTAAATGTGGCGCTGGAGTAACGCGTTCAGCGCACGGAAAGGTGTTGCCAACAGGGTATGCCGAAATGGCCCAGCAGTTCTGCTGTTTCGCAGACCGGCAGGCCAACGACTGCGGAGTAACTGCCATTGAGGCCGGCGACGAATACTGCCGCCAACCCTTGGATAGCATAGCCGCCCGCCTTGTCCTGGGGTTCCCCGCTGTGCCAGTAAGTCGTTGCCTCGTGTGTGGAAACCTTGCGAAAGCGCACGCGACTACTGACCAGGCGCGTTTCGCAGCGCTGGCCATCGAGCACGGCAATGGCGGTGAGGACTTCGTGTTCACGATCAGAAAGGGCCAGCAACATGGCAAGGGCATCGGCCTGGTCAAGGGGCTTGCCCAGGATCCGGCCATCGAGGATGACGGCGGTATCGGCGCCCAGCACGCAGGCATTCGCGGTATCGGTCAATGTCGCCAGGCCTGCGGCGGCTTTGCCACGGGCCAGGCGTTCGACGTAGGACGCAGGCGATTCGTCGCCCAAGGGGGTTTCATCGATGGCGGCGTTGACCACGGTGAACGGCACGCCGATCTGGGTCAGCAGCTCGCGCCGCCGAGGAGAGCCGGAGGCCAGATAAAGCGCATGCATTGCAGACTCTCCCTGTGGGTTCGATAACCAGGCAGAGCCTCGCGACCCACTCAATTGATTTTATAGCGGCGACGCAGCCCACGCAGGCCGAAACTGATCCATGGCCACAACAGCGCACTGACCAGGGCCGGCAAGACCAGCGCCAAGGTGGGTTGGCGGTTTCCGGTCAAGGCACTGAGCCACAGCTGCACCAGTTGGGCCAGGCCGAAGATCACCAGGATGACCAGGCACTGTTGCCACATCGGGAACATGCGCAAGCGTTGCTGCAACGACAGCACCAGGAAGGTAATCAGCGTAAGAATCAACGCATTCTGCCCAAGCAACGTGCCATACATCACGTCTTCAGCCAGCCCCAGGCACATCGCGGTGACCATGCCGACCTTATGCGGCAGGGCCAGGGCCCAGAATGCCAGGAGCAATGCCAGCCATAGCGGGCGCAGGATTTCCATGAATTGCGGCATCGGCGAAACGCTGAGCAGCATACCGATGGCGAAGGTCAACCAGACCATCCAGCCATTGCGTGAATGAGTACCGGCCATTATTGCGCCCCCTGTCGAGTGGTTGCCGGCGTGGGCGCCGCAGCAGGCGCAGTCGCCGCTGGTTTGACTGGCCGAGCAGGTTGGGCCACCGGCTTGGCCGGTGTCGCGGCAGCAGGCGTAGCGGGTACAACCGGTGTCGCCACAGGTGCCGCTGGCTTGGGTACGGTTGCCGGGATGATCGGCGTCGCAGTGCCGTCTTGCTTGTCCTGTGCTTCCTGGGCCTGGGCGGCGTCGTTGGCGCGCTCTTCCGGCGTGCGCGTGTCACTGAACACCAGCAACAGGTAGCGGCTGCGGTTCAGCGCAGCCGTTGGCACCGCACGCACAATCGCAAAGGGCTGCCCGGAATCGTGGATCACTTCCTTGACCGTCGCCACCGGGTAGCCTGCCGGGAACCGCTGGCCAAGGCCGGAGCTGACCAGCAGGTCACCTTCCTTGATGTCGGCCGTGTCTGCCACATGTCGCAGTTCCAGGCGCTCCGGATTGCCCGTGCCACTGGCAATCGCCCGCAGGCCGTTGCGGTTGACCTGCACCGGAATGCTATGGGTGGTGTCGGTCAGCAGCAGCACGCGGGAGGTATAGGGCATCAACTCCACCACCTGGCCCATCAGGCCACGGGCATCGAGCACCGGCTGGCCAAGGACCACACCATCGCGCTCACCTTTATTGATGATGATGCGATGGGTGAAGGGGTTGGGGTCCATGCCGATCAACTCGGCCACTTCGACCTTTTCGTTGACCAGCGCGGAAGAATTGAGCAACTCGCGCAGCCGCACGTTCTGCTCGGTCAGGGCCGCCAGCTTTTGCATGCGCCCCTGCAACAGCAGGTTTTCGGTCTTGAGTTTTTCGTTCTCGGCAACCAGTTCGGTACGGCTGCCAAACTGGCTGGCCACACCTTGCCATAGCCGTTGCGGCAGGTCAGTGATCCAGTAGGACTGCATCAATACCAGCGACATTTGGCTACGCACCGGCTTGAGCAGTGTGAAGCGGGCGTCAACCACCATCAGCGCGACCGATAGCACGACCAGCACCAACAAGCGCACGCCCAATGAGGGGCCTTTAGTGAAGAGCGGTTTAATAGGCCGCTCCTCCCGGGCAGATATTCTCTTTATTCATACGGCATCAAACCGGCCTGGATGCAGATTGAAGAAGATAAACGCCAACAGGCAGCACTGCAAAGTGCTGCCTGTTGGCGAAACATGGCGTAACCAACGATCTTATTCGCTGGAGAGCAGGTCCATGGTGTGTTTATCCATCATTTCCAGTGCACGACCACCGCCACGGGCCACGCAGGTCAGCGGGTCTTCGGCGACGATCACCGGCAGGCCGGTTTCCTGGGCCAGCAGCTTGTCGAGGTCACGCAGCAGCGCGCCACCACCGGTCAGCACCAGGCCACGCTCGGCGATGTCCGAAGCCAGCTCGGGCGGCGATTGCTCCAGGGCGCTCTTCACGGCC
>Ga0265296_1005144_pt1 | contig 10951 bp, 10 predicted proteins | sample MunlanPumphouse1_FD_189073 | JGI IMG/M metagenome (GOLD analysis project Ga0265296, IMG submission 189073) | Groundwater microbial communities from a municipal landfill in Southern Ontario, Canada - Pumphouse #1 | ecosystem: Environmental > Aquatic > Deep subsurface > Groundwater | place...
AAATGAGCGATAAGGAATTAAAGGAAATGGCAGAAAAATCAAAACAAGAAAAATCGGAAATTGAAACCAAAAAAGACGAAATGACTAAAAGTAAATACTGGGTAACGTAGCGCTCGGCAAACAAATTTTTCTCGGCGAGTAATCCTCTCTTTCAGGGGAGCCAACCCCTCGCCCTCGAAAACTTTATTTGCCTCGCTTTAAAATATCGGGGTGTAGTATAGTGGTAGTATGCAGACTTCGGGAGTCTGAGGCTTGAGTTCAATTCTCAACACCCCGACAAAATGGGCTTATAGTATAGTGGCAGTACGCCGCATTCGCATTGCGGAGACGCGAGTTCGACTCTCGCTAAGTCCACCACAGTTTGGCAAGCACTTTAACATAAGGAACAGTCTAAATGATCGATTACTTTTTCATTGAACGAGAAAATATGCCGTGCATATATGAGCTTTCGTTTGATGCAAAAACGCCGGCGATAATTGTCAGAATCCATAATGAATTTATGGATCGCTGGCCGAAGTTGTTGGGGGAAGCGCCGGTTGTTGTTGCCTTGATGCAACAGTTCGGGTTTTCTGCATTCAAGTCTGGGACAGACGGCGGTGATTTCGGATTTGATTCCGCGTTTAAGAGAACTGTAAATGAGGGCGACTTCGCTGCTTTTTCCGTGCCGATTCCCATTGTGCAAAAAGTGGCGGAAAAGGTTTGCCCGATTTGCGGAGGAGACAAAAAGGGCCTGTTTGGCACATGCACCAGATGCAACGGCCAAGGCAAGCTTGATGAGCTGTGCCAGGAATGCGGGGGAACAAAAAAACTTGACGACGAGTTTGCTTGCGTTTATTGCGGAGGAAAAGGCAAAAAAACCTATTTTGATTGGAAGCCTGCCTTTGCCATTTCTGCCAGCTTCACCCTATTTTTTGAGTTGGCGAGCTTCAAAATGGATAAAAGAGAAGCAACCCCCTGCCGTTTTCCGCAGCTTATTTTGGTCAACACGATAACGGTGCGGAGCTCGCACGGCGGGTCGCTTGATGGAATTTATAGCATTCCTTTGGCAAAATGGATCGCCTCTTTTCCGGAGAACACTGAAATAAGAGAAATGACGCGGGCAATGGTTCAGGCTTACCAAAAGATGTTTGGCAAAGTCGATAAATACCAAATGCATAGTTTTTGGGCGAAGGTCGCCCATGAAGACGGCTGGCTCAATGTCAGCTGTCCAGGCAATGCCTGTGGTTTGCACCCGGCCGATAGCTGGGGTCCGGAACAGGGTGCGGGTTACAAATTTGCGTGCCACAATGTTGATTCTCCAGCGCAACAGCTCACGCTTTTGGCTGGATTGGCCGCCTTGTGTGACAAAGCAAAAAAGGAAATCAACGCTTGTTGAATTCTTGCGGAGACCAGTTCTCCGCTTTTTTATTAAAAAATCATTTTAAAAAAGATGTTTTTGTGTTAATGTAAATAAAAATCAATTTATGGAAAAGAAAGCAAAAGAATGTATAGAGATATTGATTAAGTTGGAAGTGGCTTTTAGGGAAGCCGGCGAGGTGGCGTTGAAAATGCGCAAGACAGCTGGTTCAAGAAATAAATACAACACCGGAATTGCGGGAATTGATATTGTTACAGAAGCCGATACAGCAGTGCAAGAATTTATTTTGTCAGAAATGTGCAAAACAAAACTTGTTGAGTGCCAGCTTTTTGCGGAAGAAGATACAGAATTAACAAAAAAATTTAAGGGCACAAACGGATTGGTTTTAACCTTAGACCCGATTGACGGTACAATATTTTATGCCTCAACCGGAAGATTCTTTTCAACAATAGTTTGTTTGCACGATGGCAAAAAAATGTTGTACACTTTTTGCAATTATCCTGTTGTAAATTTTAGCAGAAGAATTGCAAATGGCGAGGTAAAAGATTTTGGAATTTTACCAGAAATAAACTTTAAAGAAAATAAGGATTTAAATTTAAACAAAATAATTGTCTACACCGCCAGAGGGCCTCAAAAAATTGCCCTAGAAGTTTACAAAAAATTAATTAACGAAGGCTACGAATTCAAAAAAGTTTTTGACCTAACAGACGAATCGGGATCATGCACGTTATTTTTTTCAGGAAAAGTTGGAGGATATTATATGGAAACGCCAAACCCCTACGACGGCCTTTGCGCCTTGCATTACGGTCAAGCCAAAAAATTAAAAATTTATGGTAATGTTAACCTCTCAAAATTTTATATTGGCGACCACGGCCCGCACCACCAAGGCTGGTATTTAGTTTTAAATAAATAAAATCATGGCAGAAGAAAAAAAGTTACAAAAAAATATTATTTATCCAAAGATGGGGCTTAAAGATGTTTTGGCTGCTTTTTGGAATGGAATAAAACCGCAAAAACGGGGGCTGTTTTTTATTATTGTTTTTATGGTTTTAGCTAATATTGCGGCTGTTATAATCCCGATTTTTTATAAACAATTTTTTGATATTATTTCCGCTGATGGAGACAAAAACGCAATCGCCAGCCGGCTTTTAACAATAATAATTGAGATAGCCGTTTTAAATGGATTTGTTTGGCTGTTTTTTAGATTAGCCACCTTATATAACAGCGCATACCAAACAGCAACCATTGCGCGCTTAAAGCAACAATCGTACGACTATTTAATAGAGCATTCTTATAGTTTTTTTAGCAATAATTTTACTGGTTCTCTGGTGCAAAGAGTTAATCGTTTTGCCCGCGCTTTTGAAACATTGAGCGACAGATTAATTTGGGATGTGTTGCCATTGTTTGTAAGAATTATTTTAACGATTATAGTCGTCTCGTTGATAAACAAATGGATTGCTCTAGTTATTCTTGTCTGGATAACTGTATTTTTATTATTTAATATTATTTTTTCAAGATGGAAATTAAAATACGACATTTTAGTTGCCGCAATAGATTCTAAAACAACAGGCTATCTGTCTGATACAATAACAAACCAAAATACAATTCAGCTATTTGGCGGGAAAAATTTTGAGTCGAAGGGTTACAAAAATGTTACAGACGAACAGGCAAAAATGACAAAGCTTAGTTGGAATTTAGACGCGATAATGGAGGCAGGACAAGCATTTTTAGGTTTTACAATTCAATTTTTATTGTTCTATTTTGCTATTATTTATTGGAAACAGGGCATTATAACAATCGGTGTTTTCGTTTTGTTGCAAGTATATATAATAGGTTTAATCCACGAGCTTTGGAGTTTTACCCGCGTTGTAAGAAATGCCTATCAATCATATGCAGACGCAAAAGAAATGGTTGAAATTTTAAATTTGCCCCATGAAATAAAAGATGCGCCATTGGCCAAAAAATTAAATGTGAATCCGCCAGCTGGCGGAGGCGAGATAAAATTTGAAAATTTGAGTTTTAATTTTAATGAGACTCGGAAAGTTTTAGAAAATATAAATTTAACAATTAAACCCGGAGAAAAAGTGGCGCTGGTTGGGCCATCGGGAGCTGGAAAAACAACTTTTGTAAGATTGCTTTTAAGGTTGTACTCGCCCACTGCTGGAAAAATTTTAATTGACGGGAATGATATTGGCGAGGCAACGCAAGAAAGTTTGAGAAAAAACATTTCTATGGTTCCACAAGACCCAATTTTATTTCACCGAACTTTAGCGGAAAATATTGCATATGGAAAACGCGAGGCATCAAAAGAAGAAATTGAAAAAGCAGCCGAGTTGGCCCATTGCGACGATTTTATCGCTAATTTGCCCTATAAATTTGAAACTTTTGTGGGAGAGCGCGGAATTAAGCTTTCTGGCGGAGAACGCCAAAGAGTTGCAATTGCCAGGGCAATTTTAAAAAACGCGCCAATTTTAATTTTAGACGAAGCAACATCAAGTTTAGATTCGCACTCTGAAATGTTAATTCAAGACGCTTTAAATAATTTAATGGCAGAAAAAACCACAATTGTTATTGCCCACCGCTTGTCTACAATTCAAAAAATGGATAGAATTATTGTTATAGACCAAGGGAAAATTATTGAGCAAGGAAGCCATAATGATTTATTGGAAAACAAGAATAGTTTGTATAAAAAACTTTGGGAACTGCAAGCCGGCGGATTTTTGAAAGAAGAGGAAGAGAATGAACCCGCCCAAAATCTTTCGGATATTGAGGCGGGCGGGGACGAAGATGGCGAAGAAATAATCAATCCAGCCAAAATGGCAAATTTTTAAAAAAGGTGTAAAATTAAAGAATATAATTAAATAATCAAAATTATGAAAAACAAATCAAAAATATTTAGTTATATAGTACTAATTTTGATATTAGTTCTTCTCCAGCAGCTCATTTTTATAGAGTTGGACCAAGCGTATTATGGGATTGTTGATTTTGTTGGTGCAATTTTTCTTAATTATTTATATATGAATATATATCTTATAATTCTGATTACTGCTTCCCTGATTATTATATTTAAATCTGAAAAACTAACAGATTGGATAGATTTTGCAATTAATGGACTACTAATTGGCGGTGGAATCTCTTTGATAGGATGGTTTTTACTAGGTCTTGGAAAGGGGGGGGCTTGGTCAGCATATTTCTACACAATATATATAGGATACCCTTCACTTTTCATCGGAACTCTTGTTGGTTTAGTTATTGGCTTAATTCACGGAAAAATTAAAAACAAAAATAAAATATAATTAAATTTTAGCATACACAAATTCCTACGATCGTAGAAAATCGTGTACGCTCAAAAAATATGGAAAACAATTTTAACGTCAGTACTTTGCCCAAAAGGAATATACCAAGGGATTTGTTTTTGCATCTTTTGGCAATCGTCACGCTTTATTGGAGCGCAGTGAGTTTTGTAACTTTATTGTGGCAATTTATTAATTATTTTTTCCCCGACATTTTAAACGATTATTATAATTATATGGGTTCTAACGGGCCAATTAGGTTTGCTGTTTCATCTTTGATAATAGTATTCCCTGTTTTTATATTGGTTTCGTGGTATTTAAATAAAATTTATGCCAGGGAAGCTGTGGTTAGAGAGTCAAAAATAAGAAAATGGCTGCTCTATTTGACTCTTTTTATTGCTTCGCTGGTAATTATTGGAGACTTGGTCAGCACAATAAATATGCTTTTGGGAGGCGAAATAACAATAAGATTTATTTTAAAAGCGCTTTCTGTGCTTTTGGTGGCTGGATTAGTCTTTGGATATTATTTAGACGATGTAAGGCGCGAAACTCCCACAAAATTAGCTAAGCCTTTTGCGCAGATTTCCGGAGCATTGGTTTTAATAGCAATAATCGGCTCGTTTTTTATAATTGGTTCGCCAAATTCAGCAAGATTAGTTCAATTTGATCAGCAAAAAATTTCTGAATTACAGGGCATACAGTCTCAAATTGTAAATTACTGGCAGAGAAAAGAAGTTTTGCCAAATTCTTTGGCAGATTTAAATGATCCTATTTCCGGTTTTAAAGTTCAAGTTGATTCACAAACCAGCCAGCCATACGAATATACTGTAAAAGACGCGGCAAATTTATCTTTTGAATTATGCGCCACTTTCAATAAAGAAGGAAATGATCAATATGGCCGATACAACGAAGTCCAGCCAATTGCTTATCCAACAAAGGGGCAGAGCGATAGTTGGCAGCATTCAGCCGGCCGGGTTTGTTTTGAAAGAACAATTGACAAGCAATTACACCCTCCGCTAAACAAGACAAAATAGCTGTTGTGGATATCTTGTTAAAAACGCGGAGCAGAATGCAGGTTTTCGCGCTTGACAGAGCTTTTTTATTCTGATAAACTTACAATATAATCAAGAGAAAGAATTATTTGTCCGTCTGACCAGCGGATTCTTTTTTTGAAAAATTAAAAATTATAAAAATTTAAAAATTAACAACAATGGATATAAAATCATTTCAAAGAGCGTTAGCTCAAATTGCTGAGGAGAGAGGCATTCAGCCGGAAAGAGTAATAGAAACAATTGAGGCTGCAATTGCCACGGCCTACAAAAAAGACTACGGCAAAAAAGGTCAGAAAATAAAAGCAAAATTCAACCCGGTATCGGGTGATGTTTTGTTTTGGCAGATAAAACTTGTTGTTGATAGTTCAATGCTTTATACAGACGAAGAAATTGAAAAATTAAAAGAAGCAAAAGAATTCCCTCAAGATGAGCCGGCAGCAGAAGGCGAAGAACCAAAAAAGTTTGTGTTTAATGAAGAAAAGCACATAATGGTTGACGAGGCAAAAAAAGATAAATCCCTGTCTGCCGACAGGCAGGCAAAAATTAAAGCCGGCGAAGAAATTGAAATTCCCCTAACTTCAAAGCAGGACTACGGAAGAATTGCCGCCCAGACAGCAAAACAGGTTATTTTGCAAAAAATTAGGGAGGCGGAAAAAGAAGTTATTTCTTCAGAATACAAATCGAAAGAAGGTGAAATTATTTCCGGAATAGTGCAAAGAATTGAAGGCCACACTATTTTTATTGATATTGGCAAGACATTGGGAGTTTTAAACAGAGAAGAACAGATTCCCGGCGAATTTTACAGGCCGGGGCAGCGCTTGAAATTTTATATGTTAAAAGTTGAAGACACTCCAAAAGGATCTGTCGTTATTTTGTCGCGCGCATATCCAAAATTAATTTCAAAACTCTTTGAGTTAGAGGTTCCTGAAATTGCATCGGGGGCTGTTGTTATAAAATCAATTGCCAGAGAGCCCGGATTCCGCACAAAAGTTGCAGTTGTTTCAGAGGAAGAGGGCGTGGACCCGGTTGGGAGCTGCGTTGGGCAAAGAGGAACAAGAATTATGGCAGTGATAAACGAATTGGGCGGAGAAAAAATTGATGTTGTTGAGTGGCAGGAAAATCCGCAAAAATACATTGCAAATTCTTTGGCTCCGGCAAAAATTGTTGAAGTAAAAATTGGAGAAAAAAATACAGCCGTGGTTTTTGTTCCAGAAGACCAGCTGTCTTTGGCTATTGGCAAAGACGGCAGAAATGTGCGTTTGGCAGCTCAACTAACCGGCTGGAAAATAGATATTAAAACCGCAGAAAAAACTGAAGAGCCCGCCTCCGCTGAAAGCTCTGGCGAGGCAAAGGAGGAAAAACCAAAAAAGGAAAAGAAAAATAAAAAACCTAAAAAAACTTCTGTTGAAACAGAGGAAAAAAATAAAGATGAAGCTCCTGTTGAAGAAAAATCCGAGTAAGGTGTGTATTATGGTAGAAAGTTACCATAATTATGGTAGAAAATTACTATAAATGATTCCAAAAGAAAACAACTTTGCATATATTGACGCCGCTAATTTATATGAAGGGGTAGAATCTCTTGGATGGAAATTAGATTACAAAAAATTCAGGATATGGCTTAGAGACAAATACAATGTAGTGAATGCCTACCTTTTTATAGGATTTATTTCAAAATATAAAAATTTATACACATATTTTCAGGAGTCTGGTTTTATCCTAATCTATAAAGAAATAACTTATGACGGGATAGGAAAAGTTAAAGGAAATTGCGACTCTTCGCTAGTTTTAAAAGCAACCCGTGATTTTTACGAGAAGCAATATAGTAAAGCAGTGATTGTTTCAAGTGATGGCGACTATGCGGAGCTTGTAGATTTTTTGAAAGAAAAGAATGCTTTGAAAATAGTCATTTCACCTAACAATAAATGTTCATATTTATTGCGCAAGCAAAACATTCCCTTGACATATTTAGACGATTCAAAAGATAAATTAGTGATATAAAAGAAAAAGCCCCCCATAAGGACGAAACCTTATAGAGGTCTTTAACATGGTGATTAATTTAAGTATAGCAAATCATAAGCCATTGTCAAGACCCGAAGAAAATTAGTAAGATTAATTAAAATTAAAATTAACTCCTATTTTCCCAGAATAGGAAAATAAATATGTTTTATAAAAATTGGTCATATTGGTTAAAAGGATTAATTATTGGGATAATTTTAGCAGTAATTCCGGCAATTTTTTTCAGTTATATTTTATTTACTTGGCATGGTTTGCCGTTTAGCGGATATAAACCAAAAACCGTTCTTGGCGATCCAATTTCTTATACCATACTTCTAATTATATTTTGGGCATTTTTTGGCGCATTTATTGGTTTGGCAGGGGCTCTCGTTGGATATATTTATGAAAAAATTAAAAATAATTAAAATTAATAAATAAAAAAATATGCAGTTAATATATTTTCCGATAATTGTGTCGCTTTTTGCAATTACGTATGTCTATTTTTTGACAATGCAGATCAAAAAAGCTCCGCCAGCTGGAGGCAAAGCTGTTGAAATAACAGCGGCAGTGCAAGAGGGAGCAATGTCTTTTTTAAAAAGACAATATAAAACAGTAGCCGTTGCTGCTGTTATTTTGTTCTTTGCGCTTTTAATTGCGTTGGGCTGGAAAGTGGCAGTTGGATTTTTATTTGGCGCTTTCTTGTCTGGAGTCTCGGGATTTGTGGGAATGATTGTTTCAACGCAAGCTAACACAAGGGTTGCCGAAGCCGCTAAAAGGGGTTTGGGAAAAGCATTAGATATTTCGTTTAAAGGAGGCTTGATTACTGGTTTAATGGTTGTAAGTTTGGGTTTATTATCAGTGTCTGGATATTATTTTTTAACAAAAGACATTCAGGGCTTGGTTGGTTTGGGATTTGGCGCCAGTTTGATTTCTGTTTTTGCTAGAATTGGAGGAGGAATTTATACAAAAGCCGCTGATGTGGGAGCTGATTTGGTTGGAAAAGTTGAAAAAGGAATTCCAGAGGACGATCCAAGAAACCCGGCAGTTATCGCCGACCAGGTTGGCGATAATGTTGGAGATTGCGCCGGCATGGCAGCTGACATTTTTGAAACTTACGTCGTAACAACTGTTGCCGCAATGATTTTGGGAGCTCTTCTATTTCCAAGAGCCACCCAGTTTGTTATGCTTCCTTTAATTTTGGGAACCGTTTCAATTTTAACTTCAATTGTTGGAAGTTTTTTTGCGCGGCTTGGCAAAAACCAAAACATTATGGGAGCTATGTATAAAGGACTAATCGCTTCTGTAATTTTGTCAGCTTTGGCATTTTATCCCGTTATTTCAAAAATGATGGCAGGGCAGGCAATACCAGTAAATAATTTATACCTTTCAACATTAGTTGGTTTGGTGATTGCAATTGGAATGTTTGTCATTACAGAATATTATACTTCAAAAAAATATGGGCCGGTAAAATCAATTGCAAAAGCCTCTGAAACAGGGCACGCCACAAATATAATTCGCGGCATTGGACTTGGAATGCAATCAACGGCTTTTCCAGTTTTGTTAATTGCGTTTGGAACAATAATCAGTTTTCAGTTAGCTGGAATTTACGGCGTGGCGTTGGCTGTTATGGCAATGTTGTCAATTTCTGGAATTGTTGTTGCTGTTGACGCTTACGGCCCAATAACCGACAATGCTGGCGGAATTGCGGAAATGGCTGGAATGCCCGAAGACGTCAGAAAAATTACAGACGCTTTAGACGCAGTGGGCAATACAACTAAAGCTGTAACAAAGGGTTACGCAATTGCTTCAGCCGGGCTGGCCGCATTAGTTTTGTTTTCTGCTTATTCAGAACAAGTATCTATATTAAAACAAACAGAGGTTGCAATGTTCACGTTAAACGATCCAAAAGTTATTGCAGGGCTTTTAATTGGCGGACTTTTGCCATATTTGTTTGCTTCATTTTTAATGGGAGCTGTTGGAAAAACAGCAGGAAAAGTTGTTGAAGAAGTGAGGCGCCAGTTTAAGCAAATTAAAGGATTAATGGAGGGAACCGCAAAGCCAGAATATGGAAAATGCGTTGATATTGTTACAAAAGCCGCAATTAAAGAAATGATGGTTCCGGCGTTAATTCCGGTTGTTGCTCCAATTTTAGTTGGATATATTTTAGGAGTTCAAGCTCTGGGCGGATTATTAATTGGTTCTATTATTACAGGATTATTTGTTGGGATTTCAATGACAACCGGAGGAGCCGCGTGGGATAACGCCAAAAAATACATTGAGGGCGGAGCTCACGGAGGCAAGGGAAGCTTTGCCCACCAAGCCGCAGTCACCGGCGACACCGTCGGCGACCCCTACAAAGACACCGCCGGCCCGGCAATCAACCCAATGATTAAGGTCCTCAACATCGTCGCCCTCCTAATCGTCGCCTTTCTCGTTTAATTAAATCGCCCCGCGCCCAAAGGCGGGGGGCGAAAAGTTTATAATTAAATTTGTAAAAACATGAACGACTTCCTTAAAAATAATGGGCGGAATGGGGTCAGGGCATAGATGTTTTCTACGGAGCAGGTCAGCCACCATTTTTAAAGCCAATTGCTAATTTAAAAACCGACTACTAAAATGTGCGATCGCTGGAGTTGGCAGTTGCTTTATTAAAAATAAAAAGGGAAAGATAAAAAAGGTGATTATACTATAAATCTTACGATCGTGAGAAATGTAGTACAGTTGAAATTGCTGAAAAATTGCTGAAAATACAAAAATTTGACAGGGGTTTTGGCAGGTATATAATAGAATTACGAAATTAAAATAAATTAATATGATTGATGATAATGATATCAAAAAATTGAGCGATGCGTTTGCGACAAAAGAGCAAATAAAGGAAATGCTCAAACCTTTGGTTACAGCGGAAATGCTTGAGGCGAATAACGAGAAATTTGCCGAAGACTTAAATAAAAAATTAGTCAAAAATTTAGCCGAAGTTTTTGTTACGAAAACAGATTTTGATGTTTTTAAGGAAGAATATAAACAGGAATTTAGCAAAGTTTTAAATCCGATAGATAAAAAAGTTGGGCAAGAAGTTGATGAGGCTCAAGAACAAACAATGCTTAAAAATAAAGTTGACCGGCATGATAGGTGGATTAATAAAATTGCCGATAAAGTAGACGTAAAATTAGAAACTTGATTTATTCTGGAATTTCTGTTAAAGTTTATAAATGAAAAACGCAATTGGGCGTTTTTTTAGTAATAACTAATAAAAT
>Ga0265296_1005146_pt1 | contig 10945 bp, 13 predicted proteins | sample MunlanPumphouse1_FD_189073 | JGI IMG/M metagenome (GOLD analysis project Ga0265296, IMG submission 189073) | Groundwater microbial communities from a municipal landfill in Southern Ontario, Canada - Pumphouse #1 | ecosystem: Environmental > Aquatic > Deep subsurface > Groundwater | place...
TGAGGCGAAAAGCCGTTGGCCGCGAATTCAAGTGGACAGGCGAGCATCGAGTACATGCTGGTTTCCTCGGCATTCCTGGCGATAGTCCTGCTCGTGCTTCCCGCCGCATCCGGCCTCTCGGAATCGATTTCCTTTGCGCTTGACTCTCTTGCCGCGAAATCGTTTTCGGTTTCGCTCGAATCCGCGGTTTCCGAGGCAATGGTTCTCGACAATGGAACGGTTATTTCCCTGCGCGCAAGGCCCGCGGGGGAATGGCTCGTCTCGGCTTCCGGCGGAAACTTTTCCATTATGCCATCCTACGGAAAAAGAAAGCTTTCCAGCCCCATTATTGCGCCAATTCCGCAAAGCGCTTACCTTGAAAGCCGCTCCTTTGAAAACGAATTCGGGATAACCGTTTCAAAAACAGCCTACGGGGTTTCATTGGAATACGCTTAGAACCACTTTTTCGTTTCCCCTTTGCGTCGCAATTATTGCCATCATTGCAATAACGCCTTTTCCGCTTTTTGCATTGCGGATTCCGCAGCACGAAACCTTTTCATGGCCTGATTCGATTTCAACGAAGCTTTCCGGAAACGCGCCCTTTGCCTCAAGAAGCATTTTTTGGGTTTCAATGTAATGCCTTTTCGTCCAGATTCCGAGCAAATCCGATTCCTTTATTTCAATCACGAGCCTTTCGCTTTGCGCTTCCGGTTGAACCCTGACTGAAGCGAGGGCGATTCCGAGAAGGCAGAGCATTATTCCTGCCTCGAGGCTCAGCCAGAAACCCCTGCTCAATCGCAGCCCCTCACAACCAGTTCAATCGGGTTTCCCGAAACGGATTCTGTAACAAGCCTCTTCACTGCAACGCAATTCCCGGATTTTTCTTTGCCGTAAGACGCAACAGTTTTGCCGTCCGCGGTTATTTCCAGTTTTTCAAGGCCGAGCAGCGGCTCTCCGCTTTCAGGCATTGAGTAAAGCAGTTCCCTGTCAATGGTTTTCGCGGCAATCCTCCTTTTTTCCGCGTCCCTCCAGGCGCTTCCCAGAACGGAAAAGTTTTCGTCCCTTTCAAGGACAAGCGCGCTTGAAATCGCAAGCGTTTTTTCAAGCAATGCGTCATGCCTGAATTCCATTGCGGCGCTTTCGGCCAAAACCGCGGTTCTCTGCAATGCGAGGGCGGAGGCGCACAAAATTATTATTGCGGCAACAATCAGGTCCGCCCCGATTCCGAATCCCTTTTCATTCATAATGGATTGTTCCCTCCATTTCGATTTGGGAGCCGTTTTTGGACTCGGTCATTTTTGCGCTTCCAACCAGCCGCATTCCATTTCCCTTTCCGTTGCTCGCCTTCACGAACCCGTTTTCAACCACGCATTCCGCGCTTTCCTTTTCAAGCAACGCTCCAGTTGAATGCATTTCATTGAGGATTGCCGCGCACTTCAATGCCGTCGCGCTTCCTTCAATGCTTTCGCGCGCTTCAAGGGCTTTTTCCGAGAAAGCCGAAATTCCCTGCGATATCAATGCAATAAACATCGCGATTCCCGCAAACGCAATCATCGCCTCAAGAGAGGCCTGCCCGCTTTGCTTCAAGGAACCACCGCAACAGCCCTTGAAGCATAATTCCTCGGAATGACGAAAACCATTCTCGTTTTTCCCTCGCTTATTACCGCGAACGCCTGCATTTCCCTCAGGCTTCCGCCCGTGAAAAAGAATTCCGCTTCAATGGTTCCGTTGGGAAGCCGGTTCATTGTCACAATGCTTTCGCTTTCAATGTCCTCGCGCGAAAGTTCCTCTGGATTCTGCTCCGAAAGCAAAAGCGAGTAATTGCTTCCCGCAAAGCGCGAATTGAATAAACCGATTTCGTTTCCGCGCTCGCCGCTTTCAGTTTCATAGTACCGCATCAGCCTTGCGCTTATTTCACGCCGCGCTTCTTCGGGTTCCGCCTGCTTCAGGGCTTCCTCAAGCAATGCGCTCTGAATTATGAAGTCCGTGTTTTCCTCGAGTTCGGAGCGCAATGCAACGGCTTTTTCCATTTCTGTTTCGCGCACAATCGCCTGCCCGGACTGCCGCCGAAGTGAATCCGAAAGCCCCGCCGCATGAAGGAAGGGAATGGCAAGCATTGCCAGAACGAGCAATGAAACGAATCCGCGCGAGTTCATTTGAATTAATGCGGTTTCCGTGAAAAGAAAAAGGCTTTCGTTTTTCGGCTTTCGCCTTACCACTGTTTGCCGCGGCCCGTTCTTTCCCTTGCCACGAAGTAACCGAGAATGAACGCGAGGAGTATCGCGAGGAATATCAGCCCTATATCGGTGTTCTGCGCTTTTTCAGTGACTTGCGCAGCCGTGTTGTCCGCTAGCGGAGGGGCCCCCGTCACGACTTCGGTTGCCTGCGAGGACGTTTTCATGCTTGTCCCGCCAGTGCTTTGAAACCCGATTCCAGCGAACTGCATTGACTGCGAGAGCATGAAAATGGTTCCCACCAGAAGCACTGCGGCCACCCCTATCACAAGCATTATCATTGGCCTCGCTTCCGGCTCGAGAATCTTCCTCCCCTTTCTCGTCAAAGAATAATACTTCCATTTCCTTCCCTCGTCGCGCTGTTCCACGATGCTGGCGCCGGCGAGCTTGTCCAGATGAGTTTTCACTGTCGGGGAGGCCATTCCCAGCTTTTTTGACAATTCGCTGAGCGTGTAATTCCTTTCCTTCAGCAGTTTGGCAATCTTCACCCTCGTGTCCGAGGAAAACGCCTTGAAGTCCTCCTTTGAGAGAACGAGTTCGTCCATGCAAATCATTTTCATTGAACCGATTTAAATTGGTTGCGCTTTAATGAGCAGCCGAATTTTCGCATCAGGCAATCGCCTTCCAGTATTCCTGCATCAGCAGCGCGTCCTTCTCTATGCTGGGGCTCTCGCATATAACTACCCCGTTCGCCCCGAATTCCTTCAGCGCCTCAAGCATCAGTTTGTAATCGAAGTCATTTTCCCTGCTTTCCAGCACAAGGTGGTTCCTCTCTCCCTTAGCGGAATAATTTATTCCCGAGGCGTGGCAGTGAAGTTCCTGCAGATACTTTTTCGAGTGCGATTCCATTTCCTCAAGCACTTTCTCAAAATCCCTTTTGGTTTTCAAACAACCGTTTCCCCGCGCGTGGATGTGCGCGAAATCAGGGTAGGGCCAGATTCCCTTCACTTCGCCGCTCAACCGCAGTATTTCGGAAATGCTTCCGAATTGCGTGGGCTTTCCCGTTGTCTCGAGCCCCACTTTTATTCCATTGCCCCCCTTTTTGAGCACGGCGCATATTTCCTCAAGCTCGGCTTTCACGGTTTCGTACGCCTGCGCCGGAGAGGTTTTCTGGTAAAATCCCGGATGAACCGCAACCGCCTTCGCTCCCGCCTCGTTTGCGATTCGCGCGGAATCAAGGATTCTTTTGGCGCTCGCCGCGCGCTTTTCCTTTTCTTCCGAATTAAGGTTAATGTAATATGGCGCGTGAACGCTCAAAGAAATTCCTTTTTCCTCCGCCGCCTTTCCGACCAATCGCGCGGTTTCAACGCCCATTTTGACGCCGTGCACGAATTCCATTTCCATTGCTTCGAGGCCCAATTCGTGCAGCCTTGCAATTCCCGAAATCGAGTCATTTGCGTGCGAGCTCAGCGGAATTCCCGCCGTCCCGAAAATAAGCCCTTTCAAAAGTTTTTCCCCCGGATTCCTTGAGGTTTGTGTTTTTGTCAATCGCGGAATACGCTTCCTTCAGTGCCTTGCCTGCGTCCTTGGATTTCTCGGCGTTTGCCATTGCAAACATTATCACCGCGCCAACTGCCGCAACTATCAAAATCGCAATAATGAATCCCAGCAAAGGCTTTTCCATTCCCGCCAATCAACCACTGCAGTACTGGAATGCAAAAAGAAGAAAAAAGGAGGGCTGGGGGTGAATCCAGCTTTTTCCGCCTCAAAAGAAATCCTTTTTTTGGAAACCAATTGCGAAACCCGGAACTTATCAGTTTTGGAAGAGCAAAAATCCACTCATTATGTATCATTCGCCTTGCATTCTCTTCCGACGAATCCTGGTTCGTTTCCCGCTCCGGATTGCAAGTTTTTTTATTCGGGTAATGCGCATTACATTGCATGCCCAAATCAAACATATTCTCTTCCGGCGAAGAAAGCAGGCCCCTGTTCAATGACGAGCGCAGCCTTTACCCCGAATACCTGCCCGAAAGGCTCCCCCACCGCGAGCCCCAGATAAGCGAGCTGGTTTACGCCTTCAAGCCCGTCCTTTCCGGCCTGCGCCCAAGAAATGTCTTCGTTTACGGCTCGACAGGCACGGGAAAAACCGCGACAGTGCGCTATGTGCTGCGCGAGCTTGAGGAGCACTCCCAGCGCGCGAAATCAATTTACCTGAATTGCTTCGAGTTCGGCTCAAGGCAGTCCGTGCTCGCCGCAATAACCAACTTTTTGGGAATCGCGGTTCCGAGGCGCGGAATAGGCGCGGACGAAACCTACACGAAGCTCCTTGAGGGGATGAAGAAATGCAAATTCGTCCCCTTCATTGTATTGGACGAAGTTGACCAGTTGCTTTCCGGAAACGACGGCTCGAAACTGCTTTACGATTTGCTGCGCATCACGGAATACGGAAAGGCATACTTCGGGCTGATTGCGATTTCAAACGATTTCTCGCTTTCCGCCAACCTTGACCCGCGCGTCAAAAGCTCCCTCGCGGAGCAGAGCATCGTGTTCGAGCGTTATTCGCCGAAGCAATTGAAGGACATACTTTCCCAACGGAGCTCGCTTGCATTCGCGGAGGGCTCGCTTGAAAAGGACGTGATTCCATTGGCGGCCGCGCACGCCGCAAAGCTGGGGGGAGACGCAAGAATCGGAATCGAGTGCCTCTGGAAGGCCGGAAAGGCCGCGGAAAAGGAAGGCGCGGAAAAAGTCTCGGTGGAGCACCTGCGCTCCGCTTTCTCCGAAATAGAAACGAGCCCCGGCCGCAAGCTCCTAAAGCACCTTGACGAGAACCAGAAAATCCTCGTGGGAATCCTAGTTGAAAAAGACCGGCTGAATTCAGGGGAATTGTTCAGGGAATTCAATTCACGCTCCAAAAAGAAAATAACCGACAGGCGCTTCCGCGAAATCGCCTCGGAGCTCGCGGAATCCGGATTGCTGAAAGCGATTCCCCAAGTGAAGGGCAAGCGCGGCAAGACGCGCGTTTTCTCGCTCGCGGTTTCAAAGGAGTTTGCGAAGGGCGAACTGGAAAATAAGCCGTAAACCGGTTCGAATTTTTTGCCGGCTTCAGGGATAATACCTGTTCATCGTCCTCGGAAACGGAATCGTCTGCTTTATGTGCTCGAGCTTGCACACCCATGTGAGGAACCTTTCCACCCCCAGGCCGAATCCCGAGTGCGGAACCGAACCGTACTTGCGCAAATCAATGTACCACGCGTAATTCTTGGGGTCGAGCTTCGCCTCGCGGATTCTCTCCACCAATTCCTTTTCGTCGAAAATCCGCTCTCCAGAGCCTATTATTTCCCCGTATCCTTCCGGCGCGAGAATGTCGTTGCACAATACCACTTCGGGATTCGAGGGGTCCTGCCTGTGGTAAAACGGCTTCAGGCTTTTCGGGTAATGCGTCACCACAATCGGCTTGTCGAAGTCCTTCGTTATCTCGCGCTCCTCTTTTTCCCCGAAATCCGAGCCCCAGTGAAGGTGCCTGAACTTGCTTTTCGCCTTTTCAAGGACTTCCTCATAAGTGAAGCGCTTGAATGGCGCGGTGATTTTTTCGAGGTCCTCAGGATTCCTTCCCAATGCGATTATTTCCTTCCTGTTTTTTTCCACGAGTTTCTGCACCGCATACTCAATCATTCTTTCCTCGAATTTTATTATGTCGTCCAATCCGAACCATGCGGCTTCCGCCTCCAGATGCAAAAATTCCGTGACGTGCCTCCGTGTCTTGGATTTTTCCGCGCGGAAGCTCGGCTGCAAAATGTAAACCCTTTCGAGCGAGGTAATGAGCGCCTCGTTGTAGAACTGCCCGCTCTGAGTAAGGTAAACCTTCTTGCCGAAGTAGGGGACCTCGAAAAGGGTCGCGCCGCCCTCCACGCTTCCCGAAACGAAGCTCGGCGCCTGAAATTCAACGAAGTTCTCCTTCTCTAAGAAATCGCGCAGGATTTTGAGCAGCGAGGCCTTCACGCGCAGCACGCTGTTCATTTCCCTGCTGCGCAGCCACAAATGCCTTATGTCCATTATGAATTCTTCGCTCAAATCCTTTGCAATCGGAAAATTTTCCGCCAAATGCACGATTTCCAGCTTGTCCGCGTCCAATTCGAATCCGTTCGGCGCGCGCTTGTCCTCCCGCATTTTTCCGGAAACCGTGAAGCTGCTTTCCATTGAAATCCTTTCGGCTTCCCGCCACGCTTCTGTGGAAACCTTTTCCTTTTCCACTACACACTGCAGTATTTCCGTGGCGTCGCGCAGCACAATGAATATTTTTCCGCTTATCTGCCTCTTCCTGTAAACCCATCCGCGGAGCGAGAATTCGCCGCTTCCTTTCTCAATGGCGCTTTGCGCTGAACTGAACTTCATTTTTTTCACTCTAAAAAACATTGTTCCTTTCGGTTTATACTTTCTTGCCCCCGGTTCCTTTGATTGCCTCGGCATGGCTTCTTCCTATGCACCTCAAATACAGATAATCCCACCTTTTTTCCTTTGGAAGGCTCAGGTATGCCCATTGCCCTATCCTGTCCCCTACCTGGTAAACCCAGTCGGGCTCGCTCTCATAATTCGGGAATTTTTCCCCGAATCTTTTTTCTGTCTTCGGCTTCCTGTCGAATTCCTCTCTCGTGGGCGCGCGCATTAATTTTTCGGGTTTCAGGATTCCATTTTCCAATCCATAAAGCCTGTCCGCGGCCTGCGCGAAGGGAACGGCAGTCCTGATTATCCCGTTTTTTTGCAGGATGTGAATGACTTCGTGGATGGGCGCGGTGCGTTCCTCTTTGTTTCCCTTGGAATTCCATCCCTTGGCAAAGTAGACTTTTCCGGTTGTTTCCTTAGTGAGCGCCGGATAAATTTCCCCGGCATTGGGTTTTGCCTTCACATAATTGAAAAATTCCTTTCCCGATTTCCGCATTTCAGTCAAATTAGTTCTGAATGTGTTTTCCCTGATGACAGTGCCTATTGAGAGAATTCTTTTCGTGAGCATTTTTTTCACGTTCAACATTGCCCTTTCTTTTTCCGCTCTTGAAAGGTGCCTTCCGAAAACCCCCAGAGCAAAGCCCGCCTGCTTTTCAATTTCCGCCCGCCCGACCTTCGAGTGCGTTCCGCCGTGAATCCTCTGCCTAAAAGTGGGCAGGGGAAGCCTCGGATTTCCATTGCTTGCGGTGTCGAACCATTTCCTGCTCAGGAACCTCGTTCCAAGGATTTTTGCCTTTTTGGAGTCCATTCCTGGCGGAATTTTTCCCGTCCTTATGAAATACGACTCCGGCGAAACGTATTTTCCATTATGGAGAACAAACCTCACCACAGTTCTGTTTTCCGTTCTCTTTCTAGGTTTTGGCATAGCATCACTTGTTGAAAATTATCTCTATCACGTCGCCGTCCTTCAGCTCGTGGTCCTTTCCCACCATCTGCCTTGTCTTCACGTCTATTGCCCTGATGAAATTGTTTCCTATGTCCGAGTGCAGTTTGAAGGCGAAGTCCAGCGCCGTCGTTCCCTTGGGCATCAGGAAGCAGTCCGGAAGCACCCTTCCCTCGGAATCCGTGAGCTTCTTGGTTCCGCCGGGAAAAATCGCAATGAATCCGAGCTGGCCGAAAACGGCTTCCTCGAGGCATTCCTGTATTCCAGTGGAATGGAATTTTGCGAGAACGTTCGTCTTAATGTATTCCAGCCCCGCTTTCTGCTTTTCCCCCAATTCGGTTTTTTCCTCAAAAGCTTCGCTTCCCTGCCAGTATTCCACTGCGCCCGTCTTTGATGCCTTCTTCAATGCCAGTTCCGAAATCGCTGAGCACGCCGCAATCCCCTTTTCGGGAAACTCCCCGCGCATTCTCTGGATGTTTTTTTCCGCCCCCGGCAAATCGCACTTGTTTGCCGCAATTACAATCGGCTTGCTTATTTCCCTCAACTTCGTGGCGAAATGCATTATGTCTTCCTCGCTCCACTCGCGGAACTGCTTTTCCGCCAAATTCAGTTTCATCATCGCGCTCTCGATTGTTTTCTCGCTCACCCCGAGCCCCGAAATGGCCTGGCCCATTTCCGCAACGCGCTTTTCGCGCGAGTCCACCCTCGCTTTCCCGAATTTCTGCCAGTTCTTCTTCAGTATTCCCTGAAACCACCAGTCGATTTCATCCTCTAGGAATTTCACGTCTTTGCAGGGGTCGTGGCTTCCCAATGGAACGGGTTCGCCCAATTCGTTTGTGGAGCCGCTTGCGTCCACGACGTGAATCAGCGCGTCCGCCTTGCGCAAATCGTCCAGGAACTGGTTTCCCCTTCCTTTTCCCTCGTGCGCTCCCGGCACAAGGCCCGCGACGTCCACCAATTCAACGGGAACGTAGCGCGTGTGATTGTGGCACATTCCGTAGCGCGGATTGCACTGCACGTTGAAGAATTCGTCCGCGCACTTCGTTCTAACGAACCCCATTCCGCGATTGGGCTCGATTGTGGTGAAAGGATAACTCGCGATCGCCACGTCCAGCAAAGTCGCGGCGCTGAAGAAGCTGCTTTTGCCCGAACTCGGCTTTCCCACAAGGCCTATCTGCATTCCGATTTCACTTAACCAAGAATGCGGGGAAAACGTTAAAAGCGCTTTCAAGCACCTTTCGCTTATGGCGCCGCAATCGCAATTGCTTTGGACTGAAAAATACTTTCCCGCTTCTTCCGAGGAATTCGTGGGCAATTCCGAAATACTGAAGGCCGCGCTGGAGTGGGCGGGCAATTGGGAGAAGGGAAAGCCCCAGAAGCCCCTGCTTTTGTTCGGCCAGACGGGCGCGGGCAAAACCTGCCTCGCTTACATAATCGCGAAAATGAACGGCTGGCAATTGTTTGAAATGAACGCCTCCGACCTGAGGTCGAAGGACGCCATTGAAAGGCTCGCGGGAAACGCGGCAATGAATTCCTCCTTCGCGGGAAACCTCCGCCTTGTCCTGATTGATGAAGTGGACGGCCTGCAGTCAAGCGACCGCGGCGGCGCCGGCGCGGTTTCCGCGGTAATAAAGGAAGCCCGCAACCCCATCATTCTTACCGCAAACGATTTTTATTCCGAAAAAAAGCTCCTTGCGTTGCGTTCATCCTGCACCTGCCTTGAGTTCAAGAAAATAAATTACCTGAGCATCGGCAAGCGCCTGCGCGAAATACTTTCCGCAGAAGGAATTGAATTCGAGCCTGAAGCCGTGCAGGAACTCGCAAGGAATTCCGGCGGAGATTTGCGTTCCTCATTGCTCGACCTGCAAACCCTTTCCCTTGAAGGAAAAATCACTGCGGAAAGCGTTAAGGAACTCGGTTTCCGCGAAAGGCAGGAGAACGTTTTCAAAGTAGTGAGGCAGATTCTTCTGGCTTCAACTGTTGAAGAGGCGCGAAACGCGCGCCTTTCCTCGGAAGCGGACAATGATTTGCTTGAGCGCTGGATTGAGGAAAACATTCCGAGGCAGTATTCAAGCGCGGAGGACGTTGCAAACGCGTTCGACGCACTGAGCAGGTCGAACATCTTCAAGGGCAGGATAATGCGAAGGCAGGCATGGGAACTGCTTCGCTATTCTTCCGAATTAATGACTTCCGGCGTCGCCCTGAGCAGAAAAGATACGAGCCGGGATTTCGTGATGTACAAGTTTCCCGGAATACTTTCAAAGCTGAGCAGGTCCTCTTCCTTGCGCGCCTTCAAGAAGGAATTGGGGAAAAAAATCGGGAAGCGCATTCACTCTTCCTCGCACGAATTCATTTCGCAGGACCTCCCTTATTTGCTTGAATCATTTTCAAAAAAAGATTTTGCGGTGGGCTTCAGCGCTGAATTCGAGCTTGACGCCGAGGAAATCGCCTTCCTGGCCGGAAAAAAGGAAGACAGCAAGGCTGTCAGGGAAATTCTCGCGGAATCCGAGAAATTCAGGGCCGAACACGCAAAGGAAAAGCGCGCTGCGGGATTGCATTCAACGAAAGGCGCGTTCTCAGGCTATGAAAGCGCGGATTCCGAAAGCGCGGGCCCGGAAACGGAAGGGGTTGGTGAAAGCAATGCCTGCCGCGAAGGCCAAACCAAGCTCTTCTGAATTTCCCCCGCGCGCCGAAAGGGAATGCGTTGTGTTGGATTCAAGCGCAGTGCTCAACGATTTCGCATTCGATTTTTCCGCGAACGCCGAATACTTCGTCACGCAAAAAATCTTTCTGGAGTTCAGGGATTTGCGCTCAAGGCACCTTGCGGAAAACGCCATGCGCAACGGCTTGCTTTCGTTGCGCGAGCCTTCGCCTGAATCCCTCGGAAAGGTGGAAGCGCTTTGCGCGAAGAAAAAGCTGCGCGCATCCGAAGCCGACAAAAGCATCGTGGCACTGGCATTGGACTTCAAAAGCGGGGAAAAAAACCCAAAGCTGGTTTCCGACGACTTCGCGGTGCAGAACCTCTGCTCCTCTCTCGGAATAAATTTTGCCCCGATTATACGCGGAAGCATAAGGGAAAACTAATTTAATTCCTCGCAATCCAATCCTTTATGGCGGCTAGGCCGGCTGGTCAGTGGTCAGCTGTAACCCGAAACCCACTTCATGCGGGGGCCGAAAGCCAGGAAGCGGTCCGGCACGGGAAGGGAAACGCTTGCGTTGCCTGTTGAATTCCTGTCCTCTGAGATTGGGCTTCGGAGTGAACCCGCCAGATTCGGAAGAAAGCAACGGTAGTTCCAAGGTTCGATGCTTTTGAGGGAAGCGGGAAGGAGGGCGCGGAAGCGCATTTGCCTTCTGCGGTTCCTCACCCATTTCTGGTCCGCCGCCACTTCAATTTTTCCGCATCGCTCAG
>Ga0265296_1005148_pt1 | contig 10938 bp, 7 predicted proteins | sample MunlanPumphouse1_FD_189073 | JGI IMG/M metagenome (GOLD analysis project Ga0265296, IMG submission 189073) | Groundwater microbial communities from a municipal landfill in Southern Ontario, Canada - Pumphouse #1 | ecosystem: Environmental > Aquatic > Deep subsurface > Groundwater | place: Canada...
GCAAATTTCTTCTATGATTTGGTTCGCACAAAGAAAGTTATCAATTCGGAATATACTCCTGTGCCAATGTCCGTTGCGGCTTTTAACTCGGGTGGTTGGACCTGGCCAATTGATAGGTCTGCGCTGGCAAATAACCCCTATATGCAATTAAATAATTATTGGAACTAAAAGGATTAGATCATGAAAAAGATTTGGAAATATACTTTTTTATTGCTGACAGCAGTTTCGCTGCTGTCGGCCTGTAAGAAGGAAGATTATATCGATACAGGTATTCATGAAGCGAAATTTAATGGTACAATCTGGAACTATCTGGAATCAAGACCCGATATGTTTGATACCTTAATGGTCGCATTGAAAGTTGCCAAGTTAGATGAGGTGCTTAAAAATGACGAAGTTACCTTCTTTGCTCCGCCTGATCCTTGTATTTTGAAGTCTGTGTGGTTGTTGAATCAGACGTTATTCCGTTCGGGTCAGGATTCCATTACCAAGCTGGAGCAAATCAGACCCGAAGTCTGGAGAAAATACCTGTCCAGGTATATTTTCAAAGGCAAGAATGTAGCCAAAGATTACCGTCAGATTGATACGTTAAACTTGGCGGCATTCCCGGGTGGGGTATATAAAAACCTGGATGGTGGAGATATGAATGTTGGTGTACTCTATAATGATGTTATCAGTAAGAATGAAAGTTCAGGAGGTATTCAGGTCATTAAATATGCCGGATATCGCCAGCTTTATTTGAACTATCCCTATTCAATAAGTGTACCCGATCAAATTAAGGATTATTTTGTGCCTTTTATTACTGCACCTGTAGCTACATCTGATATTCAACCGACCAATGGGGTATTACATGTGTTGCAATTTTCGAAACATTCATTTGGATTTCAGAATTATGAATTTGCAGATGAGGCTTACTTATTGGGTGTTCTTCCCAAATAACGATCTGATATTATTATGAAAAGAAATTTAATAACCAAAATAGGTATCCTGATCGCAGCATTAATCGTATTTGCTGCTTGTAATAAGGATATCGTAACCGGAACAGATCCATATGCTGGTGGCAAAGAGTCACTGGGAGTCGGATTTTATATTAACTATCCGGAGCCGGGAACGGCCAAACCGGGTGAATTGGTTGATTTTTATGTGAAAGGCCTCAAAGGGAAATTAGATAAGATCAACTTTTTTGTCAATAATACGGCTGTAGAGGTTGTTGCTGCACGGGATTCGCTGGTCACAATTAAAGTGCCAGCACAGATCTCCTCAGGAAACGCCAAAATTATCGTCGGTGAAGAAGTCTTTTATGGCCCCCGTCTGGAAATTGAAGGTAATACTTCCGTAGACGAAAACTATGGCATGGTGAAGGGATTTAGTGGAAGCGTTTATGATATCTTACCAAACGCAGGCGGTTTTATTGTCGCCGGATCTTTTTACAATTTCGAAAATGAAGCAGTGGATAAAAAAGTCTATCGCAATGGCGTACATTTTATCGACGCCAATGGTAAGACGAGTAGCAACATGAATTTTGGACAAGGTACATTCGGTGGTGGTTTTATACGATCCATAGCCAAGACAAACGATGGTAAATTTATCTTCGCTGGAGCATTAGGAACTTTTGCAAAACGAATGGTCAATAATATTGTGCGCGTCAACAACGATGGTGCGATCGATTCAATGATTGTGGAAGTCATCAATTCAAGTAACGATCCAAAAAATTCATTGGATACAGTATCTGCTTTCAATGGAGGGGTCAATGACATGATCATCAGGGCCTTTGCTACGACTGATAATAAGGTGATTGCGGTAGGGAATTTTACCTCACATTATAGGGTTGATTACGATTATTCTTCACGGGATTCCCGTCGATATATTATCTCATCTGCAAAGGGGGTAATTCGGATGAAAGAAAATGGCTCGCTGGATTCTACATTTGCGCTGAATAACGTGGGACCCAATGGGCGTATTATGGATGCAGCGATGATTGACAACGAACGTGTCGTGATCGTCGGTACGTTTACCACGTATAATGGTAAAGCGGCAACTGGTATTGCCTGTATAAAATCAGATGGTACGTTAGACGAGACCTTTACCTTGAAAGGAAATATTACCCGATTATTTGCGCTTAGTTATAATAGTACACTGAAAAAATTGGCTGTTACAGGCATATTCACTGGCGCAGGAGCATCGGGAAAGGTAAGTAATGTTGCGCTGATAAATACAGATGGCTCAGTCGACGAAAACTTTGTTGTACGCGATATCGGCACTGGAATTCTCAATTATGCACAGATTTTGAATAACGGACAGGTCATTATTGATGGAACACAAAAAACCTACGAGGGTGTGCCAAGAGCAAATCTAATGATTTTGGAAAAAAATGGTGAATTACTACAGCGATATAACTCATTGGGACCATTCACAGGCGCTCTTTTTAAAGTCGTCGAAACGAAGTCTTCATTAGGAGAGCCCGCATTGCTGGTCGGAGGTAGTATTCTTCAATTTGGACAAAAATCAGTAGGAAGCTTCTTCCGTCTGGAAATCAAGAATTAATCCAATAAATGAAACTGGTTATGATTAAGTATTTAAAAACGTTTAAACATATTTCACTAGCGCTTGGTGCCTTAATCGTATTAGGAGCTTGTAATAAAGACTTTCCTAACTTGCTGCAGAATTTCAATGAGGCAAAAGATAGTCCTGAGAGTCGTGATAAAGTGTTATTGGTGATTGTTGACGGGCTTTCTGGTCCTGCGATGCAGGAAATTGCCCCAACGAATATCGATTTGATGACACGTAATGGTTTGGTTACCTATGGTAGTCTGGCTGATCCAACAACAGATTTTGAAGTGACCAATCAGTCTGTGGCTGCCTCATTGCTTACAGGTGTTAATAGTGCAAAAAATAAGGTGGTCGGTGCCGATTTAAGTCCCATTGATTTGAATAAGTACCCTACGATTTTTACAAAATTGAAACAAAATGCAGTTAGCCGTAAATCGAGCCTTTTCACCTCCGATGCAACTTATGGCACTTCCTTGGGTAAAGACGCAGATGTCAAAGTCGAAAGTAATGATGCTACTGTCGTAACTGCCGCATCAACATCGTTGTCAAATACCGAATCGGATCTCAATGTTATTCATTTGACCGAGGTGGATAAGGCTGGGAAATCATCTACTTATTCGGCCGCAGATACAAAATATGTAGCTGCAGTCAAGGTATTGGACAAACAAGTTCAATCCTTATGGGAAACGATCAAAAAAAGAGCGAGCTTCAATACAGAAAACTGGGTCGTGATTGTTACCTCGGGGCGAGGAGCTGTATCAACAGATCCCATTACAGATTTTACACCCTATGGTGATAGTAAAAGGGATACCTATACCTTATTTTACTCACCCAAGTTTGCACGGAAAATTGTTCCTAGACCAAACTCAAAAGATATTCCTTTTGTAGCAAATGCAACACGTTATACCTATGCGAGCAATAATCAGGTCGTTGGTAAACTAGCTGATGTGAATAAATTTAATATGGGAACGGGAAGCGACTGGACAATGACCCTCTTTTTAAAATATAATGTAGCCAATTCCAATTATTCCTATCCGATATTTTTTGCAAAACGAGTTGAGGGCTTTACTGGAGCAGGCTGGAACTTCTTTTTAGAAGGTAATTATTGGGGATTCAATAGTTCAATTGCCGGACAGGCATTTGGGCCTAGCATTAACGATGGTGAATGGCATGCATTGACCGCTGTTATAAAACGAAGCGGAAGCCAGGATTCTGTCTATGTTTATACAGATGGAACCAACGCCACGGTCTCCGGTAAATCTTCTCAGGTAAGCGCCAACGGGAATAATTTAGATAATACAAGCCCGTTGACCGTGGGGTATAATCCTGGAAATGGAAATACCGACTGTAATATTTCGATCTGTAACGTACAAGTTTATAATCGCGCCTTCTCAGCGGAAGAAGTAAAGAGATATGGTGGAGTCACACATATTGATAATACTTATCCATTCTGGAATAATCTTCAGGGATATTGGCCTGGGTACGACGATGTAAATACAAATGTTTTAACGGAAAAAACAGGAAATGGAGCTGGTAATTTTAAATTAACGGGTCCTGTGGCCTGGACAAGTTTCAATGAACTGGTCCCATTTTTTCAACCGCCAATTGCAGAATCATTTTATCGTTTAGTGCCTAATGCCGTAGATATTCCTTTTATGATTTATCAATGGCTGGGGGTGTCAGTGGAATCGTCATGGAATTTGGACGGCAAGAGCTGGACGCCTAACTATACACAAATTAGAAAATAACCAAATTTTGACTTAATGAGAAAGAGATATTTAGTTTTTGGATTATTTGTTGGGTTGATGGCTTTTGCCTCTTCCTGCAGTAAATATGGTATTGAGTTTCCAGACGGCTATCAATCTGGAGACTCTACCGAAACAGCCCTTGTGACAGACACGACGATGGGTAAGGCCGATAGAAGTTTATACCATAGAGCTCGTATATATCCCGGTTTGGTAGGGGAAAATGTGCCCCGTATTAAGGACACTACAATTTCTATGCTGATGAATAGAAAGTATGTATCATCTTATGAGTTTAAGGTTAGCGTAACACCTGCTCCGATTTATACAACTGGTCTATACGCTCCTGCTGGCGAAGTAATCCGGATCACTGTGCCTGAAGGCGCCATTGGAATGACTGCGCAGATAGGAGTGCATACAGATAATATAACAGGTAAAGATGCGCCGCGGAGAGATCCTATTCTGGTCACCAGAAAAGAACTATTCCCGGGAACAAATTACGTCAAGAACCTTTACGGCGGAACAATATGGATTATTAATCAAAAAGCAAGTGCGAGCCCTGTTAACATTAAAGTTGCAGGTGCTGTCAAATCCACAGACTTTATACTAGATAAATCCGTTGTGGCAGACTGGAAGAAACAAGTTCTGTCGCAGGATGTTCCTTGGATGGATCTTATAGGACAACGAGTTGCCTTTTCTGTACCACGCTCACTTGTCATTAAATTTATCCAGTCTGGGAAAATGGATCAGGTAGATGAAGCGTTGCGCTTATGGGATGATACTTATGTCAAAGATTATTACAATTGGATGGGGCTGTCTGCAGATGCTGCTGATCCAATAAATCGCTATCCAGATTTTTGGGAAAGAGGAGTGATGGATATTCATCCATCCTTAGGATATGCGCATAGTGGTAGTCCGTGGGTTATGCAAGAAGATGAATATTGGTTGGATGAATTGACAAATCCAAACACGATCAAAAAAGGAACCTCATGGGGGTCGTATCATGAAGTCGGGCACAATTACCAAGCGAGCTGGGCCTGGAGCTGGTCTGATTTAGTGGAGACGACAAACAATCTGTTTATTTTTAATGCAGCGCGAAACCGTGGTGTTACTTCCCGGATAGATTTCCATCCTGCCTTAAAGACATCGATTCCTGCAGCCTTGAAATTTGCTGCGCTGACCTCCGCGAAGAACTTTTCGAATTTCCCTGAAGAATTGGGTATCGATGCTGATGACCCTTTTGCACGACTAACACCATTTCTTCAAATTTTTGATAAAACAAAAGGTAAAAATGGTGAGTCAGGTTGGGACTTTTTTCCTTATATCTATAGTAAGGCCAGGAATGAAAATTTTGCCAGTTCTTTAGACCAGGGAAAACGTGATTACTTCTATCGTCAGCTATGTAACTTTACAGGGAAAGATTTTAATCGATTCTTTATAGCTTGGGGGATTCCGGTAAGTAGCTCGGCCAAGCGCGAGATGCGTGAAAAATATCCTCCAATGGACAGGTCAATCTGGGAATACAATCCTTTGACGTTTACGGGCGGTGACGGCGTATTGCAACCGCGCTATTTCTTACCAAGTGGTTTGTTTGAATTTACGGCAAACGTCGCTACAGCAACAAACGAGAGTACCGGTAAATTCAGTGCGATGACAGATGGCGATCCAAATACCTATTGGCATACTTGTTGGTCTGGCTGTTCTATCCCGACTACTTTACCGGTAGAGTTGACGATGAACATGAAAGAAGTCAATGTATTCAAAGGGTTTTATTATAAAAATAGAAAAGGACAGACATTCGCCACTAAAGTTAAAGTTTATATCAGCCGTGATAATAAAAATTGGACCGACATGGGCGCATTTGCACTAGCAAGCTCTTCACAGACAGCAGCTCAGAATGAAGCATTGAAGGAGTTTACGTTTCCAAATTTAGTGGAGGCACAATATGTGAAATTTGTGTTCCCGGATCCAAATACTGGTGGAGCAGAACATGTTGCAATTGCCGAATTAGGGGTGTTTTACGATATATAAACTTAAGTTATGAAAAGATTATTCAATATAAAGAAAGCCTTAGTTCTTGTCCTAGCTGCGGTGTCGTTATTGGTTGGCTGTACAAAATATGCCAACCCACCCGCAGTATATGAAGACTATGAGCAGAATTTACAACAAGCGGTTAAACGTAAGGTGCTTTTTATCTCCGTTGATGGACTGGTAGGGCAGGAGCTAAAAAGGAGTGTGCCCGCTAATATCGCTGAGTTGCTCAAGACAAGCAAGTACACCTTCAATGCACTTGCCGATGAGAATACCGGTGATCCATCGGCTTGGATGACGATGATGAGTGGGGTCACATACTCCAATCACCAAATTAATGATGATTCTTTTATTCCGAAACCGAATGAAAATGACCCACATAAAAATGTTGCAGGGTATCCGTCTATGTTGTACCGTATCGCAACAATAGCACCATCACTGAAAACGACCGTCGTGTCACGGTCGGCAATAATGAATGACAAACTACTTGTTAGCGCCAATGAAACCTATAATGGGGCGACCGATGAAGATGTAAAGACAAAGGTGCTAGATCTGTTTAATACTAAAAATACAGACTTTATGATCGTACAATTCGCTTCCTTATTGGATGCAGGGAAAAAAGGCGGTTTTACAGTGGATAATAATGATTATGCGAATGCCTTAAAGAAAATCGATGGCTATATCGGCGAAATAACCAAAGGACTCGCTGCACGCAAAAATTATCAAAATGAAGACTGGTTGATTATTTTAACATCAAATCATGGTGGTATTGGAAGTTCATACGGTGGTAACACGTTGCAAGAACGAAATACCTTTGCTATATTTCAGAATAAAAACTTTAAAGGAGCTGAATTGACCGGTAAACCAATGAGCTACGTTCGGATGTGGGGATACGATGGTACTGGGAACAAACCGTTGGGGGTAAGAGCTGTAAGTGGCGATATTGGTAATTCAAGTGATTATGACGTAGCTACAACCAAAGAGTTAACCATATCGGCGCGCTTCAGATTTAATTTGAACAATACAATTATTTCATCGACTTATCAGCCAAATACCTATAACTACTGGTATTCGGGTATTTTTGGCAAGGATTCAAACACTTCCACCGCTACGCCGGGATGGATGTACTATACCTGGGGAAATGATTTGCAGGTGAAGATCAGTGATGGGGTGAAAGAGGCCACCTGTCAGACAGCGAAAGTTAACGGTGACTGGTATACTATGACTACAGTCATCAAAGCGATTGGTAATGATCAGGTTAATATCAAGATCTATAATAATGGCACACTAGCGCAGGAAACAACTACATCAGGGATGAATGTGGCCAATATCAAAACGACTGATCCTTTGATCTTCGGTTATAGACCTAACATATCTTATGACTTGGTTGATTTTGATGTGTCGAATGTGTCGATATTCAATAAGGCATTTACACAAGATGAAATCCGCAATTCTTTATGTTCTGCCGATGAATTGACGAGCTCTTCGTTTGCCAATAGTTTAAAAGGTTATTGGAAGATGTCGCCTACTGAAAGCGGTTCGATTCAGAACGAAGTGTCAGGCAAGAGTGCAATGGGGCTTAGTGGAGCTTTTCAATCGAGAATGACTTCGGAAGTGGTGCCTTGTGATTTGGGTGAAAATGCCGTATTTATTCAGGCAGCGGACTTTTTTCCACAAATATTTTACTGGTTGGAAGTGCGGACCTTAAAAGACTGGAAACTGGAAGGACAGGTGTTTTTAAATAAATATGAGGTTGAATTTCTTCTGTCTGAGCAAAAATAAATAGATTATGAAACCATCCGTGATTATGGTTTACTTTATAGACTATTCTTAAGTAAGCCTTAATCACAATTAAGCACCATCATATTGATGGAATAAACGTTATTTATCGATGAAAAGGAATTTTAAAATGAGCTGGGCATTTAATGCTATTTTAGGAGCTTTTTTGCTAAGTATGGGGAGTTGTAAAGAGGAAGAATTGGTGTTTCCGCCTCAGGTAGAGCAGGAGATAGTCGAGACTAAAACGAGACCGACAGCAAGACCGACCGATCTGACTTATCAAGCGCTTTTTAATCTGAATTTAGAACTCTATTGGCCCGTTTTGTCTGATCGTGTGGCCAAAGCAGAGATTCGCTATACAGAGGGGACTGAGGAGAAAATGATTACGGTAAGCAAATTTGATGAGCCGACAAAGATCAGTTTCAAAGAATATAAGGATTATAAGGTTACTGTTCGATATTTCACTTCGGACGGAACAGCATCAAAATTGAGTACGGGTTTATTGAAACCCGGACCTTATGAAGCGGCCTATAAGCTGACTGGGCTTACTTTGGAACCCGTCCCGGGAGGAATAAAATTTTCATTCCCTAAAACTTCCGATCGGGCCATTGCAACAAAAATTAGCTATGAACTTGAAGGGAAAGAGATCGTTCGAACGTTTGATTCAAATAAAGAGTCTGAGATCATTATCTCGAATCTGACAGACGAAACCAAGGAAGTAGCCTTCAAGATCTTATCTATGGATGAAGAATTGAAAGTAGCAGTTGTGGACGAGCGGAAGCAAGCGCCTGGGATATTGGCTTATAAAGGAATACTAAAAACAATGATTGCCTTTATGGACGGGAATAATGGGGGGCTGGAATGGACAAATCCGGGTAAGGATCCAGCTACCATTATCGTGAATTACCAATTGAATGGCCTGGCGAAAACGGTACGGATAGATAACAGCACAGATGTCGAAAAAAGATTATTATTCGAACTTCAGGGTAAGCCTACAGCTTTTACTTTTACAATAGAGACGGACGGTCTGACCTCGCCCGTGCAAAATGCTGAGGTAAAGGCACCCTCATTGTTGAGTAGGTCGAGCTGGTCTGCAGAGGTATCTTCGACCGAATCCAATGAAGGGGCGGCAAATGGAAAAGCGAGCTCGTTGATTGATGGTGATATCGGAACTTATTGGCACTCGACCTGGTCTTCGTCAAATAATCCAGTCTACCCGCATTGGTTTATAGTTGATTTAGGGAAAGTGGAAAATTTTGCGCAGTTTGGAATGATACGACGACATAATAATAGTACGGGCGGTTTTAAAACATTCAATATTGAAACGTCATTGGACAAAACGAATTGGACTACGGTCGGTAAAGACCTATATTTTGATTCGGCTGGTCCTGCAGTCTGGCATGATTATAATGTATCGATGGTCAAAGCCAGGTATGTGCGTATAACCATGACGGAGCCAATGCGCGCTAGTGCGACATCAACGCATTTGGCGGAATTTAGAGCTGCGGGATATACCCCGATAGTGCTTAAATAATCCGTTTTTAAATTTAACAAAGGACAGACATCTGGGTTTAATCCAGATACCTGAATATGGACGATGTTCTACTTTGAATTCCCCCAGCGAGTAAAGACGCTTTCTGGGGGATTTTTTTTTCAGTTCTCAATGGAGAGATCACAATATATTTAGTCCAAGAATCATTTCGATGGACCTACGATGCTCCTAGATAATGGTGATTATTTTTGCGATTTCTCTCAGCGTTCTGATCTTGAACTATTGAAGATACGGCGGTAGTAAATAAGCTCACCTGTATTGGTTACTCCTTGAATGGTTATACAGAAACCTTTGGCTTTATTGTTATTGAAAAATTTAATCTGCTTGGATGCTGCGGTACTATCGATGGAAACAAATGGGTCCCAATAGAGAGTCATTCGATTATCCTCTGGTATTAGTTCATTGTCAGCTTCATTGGGGTAGTTGCGTTTTGTAAACTGCTTGATAGGCATGTAACCCAATATGGTCTGTTCATCCATATATTTGCCAAAATCGCGGTCTTTTTCAGATGGCGCCAGCTCAATTGAGGTTTAGCTGTGGTTAGGTCTTGATTCGATCCTGAATTGGCCTTGAATGGACTGATTTAGGGCCTAATGAGGCCCTGCGACGGGACGCGTCTATCTTGAGCGTATCCTGATTCCATGTTAGAGTCGGACTCGGCACCGACTTAACACAGACACAGCATGTATAGAAAGTGCTCGTAATGTTAGCCTGCCTCGGGTCTGTTATGGATCTGCTGCGGAGCGGAGTCGTAGCGTTATCCCCAAACGTAACAATAGTTTGCCCTAACTAGGGGAGAGCCGATAGATGCTTATTCCTTAGGTTAGCTTTTGTATATATTTAGCTTAGTAATAAGTTAGGGTTTGTTTAGATACAACCTATACTATACCTAAACAAACCCTAACTAAACCCTAAACTAAACCTAAGTAAACAAGTAAGAAAGTATAGCTACAAATGAAGGTATTCCAGGGCGCTGTGTTCTGCCATCTTTCCGGCCCTACGGATATCCGTCCGTCCCCTGTTATATCCTGCATTGTGGTTTCTATCCGCGGCGATCTTTCCGGCGGCACAATTTTCCGGCCTTATCAATAGCCGTCCGTCCATCGGCTGCGCCTGGCACCCCGTTCCCGGTATCGGCTGCTTATGTTTGTCGTTGAAATCCCACTGGAAACCCTTTTTCGTCTCTTCCTGCGCAATCCTGTGGACAAAATCCAAAAAGAATCTCGCACCGTTACAGGTAGTTAAGGGCGAAATGAAAATAATAAGAACAAAAGGCTTGGAAGTTTG
>Ga0265296_1005149_pt1 | contig 10938 bp, 6 predicted proteins | sample MunlanPumphouse1_FD_189073 | JGI IMG/M metagenome (GOLD analysis project Ga0265296, IMG submission 189073) | Groundwater microbial communities from a municipal landfill in Southern Ontario, Canada - Pumphouse #1 | ecosystem: Environmental > Aquatic > Deep subsurface > Groundwater | place: Canada...
CGGATCCCGTGGGGATTCGTGCTGTCGAGAAGGCTGGACATGGGGAGTACTCTACGCCGCGGGGTGGATGTCAGTTCCAGATCGGCACGAGTTGGTCGTGGACCACCGTGTCGATCGTCCGGCGGGTGCCGGGAGCGCGGGCTTCCGTCTGCGCGAAGATCGACCCTCCGTACGGCTCCGTGGTGGTGAGGGTGGCGGCGCCGACGAGGATCCGCTCGCGTTCCACGGACGGGGCGGGCGGCGACCAGACCAGCGGGATCCCGCGGACCGACCGCCACCGGCTCGCGTAGATCCGGGGGTCCCACTCGACGACCGAGCCCTGGGTGATGGCCTCGACCGCCACCCACTGCGAACCCCACCGCAGGGGCACCGCGGTGACGGTGGAAGGGTCGATGTGGACCCGATCGGAGGACGCCCACAGGGTGACGTTGCGGTGCTCGTAGTCCAGGCCCCACAGCCCGAGGCCGAGTACTGCGCGATCGGGATCCGCGCCGACGGCACCCAAGGCGGCGCGGACGCCGTCGAGGGTCGAGGCGAGGATCTCCTGCACCTGCAGCTGACGCGCGAGCAGGCGGTGGTTGGCGGGCAGGCAACGCCGCCGGCCCTGGAGTACGCGCTTCTGCGCGCGCTGGGGGTACGGCGTGGGGGTGCGACTCCGTTCGCGACGACGTCGGCCCTCGTGCATCAGTTGGGCGAGCTCCGCGTAGAAGTCGGCCCAGTAGGTGGTGACGTTGGCGCCGGTCAGCCGGGAGCGGGTCGCCGCCTCGAGCTCGCGGCGGACGTTGCGGTTGAGCCGTGGCGCGCTCTGGCGGGTGAACAGGGCGATGTGCTTCGTACCGCTCGAGTTGTAGACCCAGCGCAGCAGGTTCTGGTCGGTGAACGAGAGGCCGATGAAGACGCAGACGCCGCTCAGCGCCCGGCGCATGAACCGGTCCTGCCAGCTGCCCCCGGGCCACTGGGCGTAGTCGCTCTCCGTCAGGACCAGCGCGTCGTTGGCGGGGTCGCCGGTCAGGCAGCCGTGCAGATGGCGGACGACGGCGGTCCCGTCGGGCTCCGAATCGTCGTGGCCCTCCGCGGGGTAGGCATCGATGCCGATGTCGCAGAGGGCGCGTTCGAGCAGGTCGTCGTAGTTGAAGGTCGCGAGCTGGATCTCGGGGACGTCGCGCTTCCAACGGGCGATCTCGCGGGCGAGCGGGCCGGGCTCGAAGTCCTCGGCGACGGCACCGCCGTAGAGCTGCTGCTCGACGAGCTCGATGAACGCCTCGTCGTCGCCGGCGAGCGCCCGGGCCGTCCCGGCCATGCTGAGCAGGCCAGGCTCGGACGCCGCGTTCAACCAGGCGATCCGGTCGTTCTGGTCCAGGCCGGTGGGGGCGACGGCGTCCAGCAGCCCACGAACGAGCTGGCTCCACGACGGCAGGCCCGCCTCCATCGAGACGCCGGCGCCGAGCACGAAGGTCAGCGGTCCCTCGGAGGCGAGACGGGCGATCAGCGGCTCCGGGTCGTTGTCCGGCTGCGCTACGAAGAACCCCGGCCGCGACTCGTCCTCGGTCGCCTCGTCGAAGTCGGCGAGCGTCGAGACGGCCGCCGTCACGCGCCCGAGGGCGTCCTTCAGGTCGACGAGATGGTCGTTGCGCACGAAGGCAGAGCGTACGGGCGGGGGACGACGGAGCTGATCCGGACGACCGGGTCTGCACGCCGCCCCGAGACGGCACCGGGACGAACCGTCCTGGGCGGATAGGGGTATGCGCCGGGCGCCCAGACGGACGGGTGGTCCTTCCCGCAGTAGGATCCGGCGGATGTGGAGGCGGATAGTTGGTAGGAGCGCCGGGCGAATAGGTACTGCGCGACGGCTACGGCCATGGGTGCTGATCGCCGCGGTCGGGCTGCTCGGCGGAACGCCCGCAGCGTCGGCCGGCGCGTCGAGCGTCTCGGTCGGCGTGTCGGCGGATCCGACGCAGGACACGCCGGTCACGGTCACGGTGTCGGGAGTCGCCGCCGGTCCGCAGAAGCTCTGGCTGCTCCGGGGCACGCGTCCGTCGTGCGAGAGCACCGCGTTTTCCGAGAGCACGCGGTCAGGCACGAAGTGGGTCACCACGTTCAACGGCGACACCGTGGACGGGGTCTTCTCCCGAACGTACTCCTTCGACGCCGACGACCTGGGCCCCGGGCGGATCTGCGCGTACGTCGGTGAGTACTCGACGTACCCGTCCACGGCCGCCGGCGGACAGGACTACACCGTTCGCGCCGGCCACGCTTCGCTGGCGATCGAGGCGCCGTCGGCCGTGGTGGCCGGCGGCAGCGCGACCTTCACCGTGACCGGCACGGCCGAGGTGGAGCGTCGGCTCTGGGTCGTCCACCGGGCGCCTCGGGTGCCGCGTGCGTGTGACGCACAGCCCACGATCCACGGTGGGGACGAGTGGCTGGCCCGGGACGACGAGCGGGTTCACGGAGATTTCTCCCGGACCTTCACGACGGGTGTCCTCAGTGAGCCCGGGCGCGTGCACCAGATCTGCGTCTACGTGACGCGGCCCGCGGGAGCCGACGCTCCCGACGCGACACTCGAGCACACGATCACCGTCGTGCCGCCCGCCGGTCCGCCGCCCCCGCCGCCGCCTCCGCCCGACCCCCGCCTGTTCCCACCGTCGCTGCTCGCGCCTGGCAACGGGGCGACCGGGACCGTGCTGAATCCGACCTTCGGCTGGAGCAGCGCCTTTCCGCCGGCCGACATGTTGGTGATCTCGCGTCGGGACCGCACGGGGTTCAAGCCGGTACTTGCTGCCGGGAACGGCAAGATCGCCTGGTTGGACGGTATGGATGCCCGCACCCAGGAGCAGGTGCGAGCCCAGCTCGTACGGAGCAGCTTCAAGACCCTCGACTTCGCGTCCTACACGGTCAACGCCGGGCACTCCAACCTGAGGCTGAATGAGCCGCTCGAACCGGGCGACTACTCCTGGCAGGTCTTCGGCGAGGGGTTCCTCCAAGATCAGTCGAAGCGCCGCCCCTCGGAGACCCGCGAGTTCAAGGTGGTGGGTCCCCATCTCGACCGGCTGACGGGAAGCCTGCGGTCACGGGTAGGCCGGTCCACCGACCGGCCCGGGGAGACACGGATCGACATCTCGGTTACCCGGTTCTCGGGGGTGCGGGTGGAACTGCGGCGCGCTGGTCGTCGGTCGGTCCGGACCTTCGCCGTCGGAAACCAGACGCGGCTGTCGCAGGTCGTGACCTGGAGCTGCCGTCAGCCGGGCGGCACGTACCGGGTCCGGATCGATGCGTGGGACTGGCACGGTGCGCGCAAGTCGGTGGCCGGGTCGTTTCGGCCGGTCAGCGTGGCGCGGTGCCGGACGATGCGCAGGAACGAGCAGCGCGCGGCGGCGGCTCGCCAACGTGATGCGGCTCGTCGGGCAGCCGCTCAGCGCAGGGCCGACGCGGCGGCGCATCGGCGGCGTGTCGCCCGCTACCAGTCCAACTGCCGCAAGCTCGGCGGGTCGCCGAAGCTCATGCGCAGCGGTGACGGCGACTACTGGATCTGCGTCGCCCCGTGGGGCGGGGTGTGGATCAACGTGCCGTATTAGGTCACGGGGCGCGAGGTCGGTGGTGGGCCACGGCCCACCACCGACACCACGTTCATGCTCGCGGGTTCAACACCACCAGCTCCCGCACGACGCCCGCGGCGGCAGCCCCGCCCGCCGCGATCGCGTTGGCGACGGAGGGCATGCTGACGCTCGCGTCGCCGGCGGAGAAGACGCCGGGGACGGAGGTCGCGCCCATCGGGTCGACGGCGATCGTCTCGGGGGAGAGCGGGCTCTCGGGGGCGAAGTCGACGCCGAGCTGGGTCGCGAGGGTGCTGCGCTGGTGCAAGGTGACCGGGATCAGCAGGCCGTGGAGCGGGCGGGTGGTGCCGTCGGCGAAGCGGACCGCGGAAAGGGCGGGGCCCGGCGTGTTCGGTTCGTCCCCGTGCCCGTCGGCGGACCCGGTCGCCCCGCCGTCGTGGTCGTCGCCGGCCGCTGCCTCCAGCGCCACCACCGGCCTCCGGTCGATCGTCACGCCGCGGGCCTCCAGGTCCTCCCGCTGCGCGTCGTCCAGCTCGTCCGGTCCGTCGGTCAGCAGCGTGACGTCGTCGCTCCACGCGCGCAGCAACTGGACGCGGTGGACGCCCATGTCGCCGCGGTCCAGAACGCCGAGCGGGTGGCCGGCGTGCTCCCAGCCGTGGCAGAAGGGGCAATGGAAGACCGACCCGCCCCAGAGCGGCTCGAGGCCGGGAACGTCCGGTCGGCGGTAGTCCATCCCGGTGGCCAGCAGCACGGTGCGGGTGGTCTCGCGGGTGCCGTCGGCCAGGGTCACGGCGAAGGTCTCGCCGGACGCCTCCGCCGTCCCGTGCGGGGCCGCCCCGTCCGGGCCGATCCTGTCTCGGGCTTCGCCGGCCGGTCCACCGTTCCGCTCGGCGGCCGTCACCGATCCCGACCGCAGTTCGACCGACGGGTAGGCGGCGACGTTCGCGCGGGCCTCGGCGTAGAAGTCGGCGGGCTTCTTCGTGTCGTGACCGAGCAGGCCGCCGATCCCGTGCGAGACGCGGTTGCTCGGGGCGCCGGCGTCGATCACCAGCGTGCGGCGACGGGCGCGTCCGAGCACCAGCGCGGCGCTCAGGCCCGCGGCTCCTCCGCCGACGACGATGCACTCCCAGGTGGCGTTCATACATCGACCGTGCCACTATCCGGTCGATATGCCAAGCGAAGTTGCCAAGCGGGCAAGTGACGGCGAAGGGGACGAGGGCGTCGACGCCCGGGTCCGGCGACGGCTGCGGGAGCTGCGGGCCGAGCGCGGGTTCACCCTGCAGCAGGTCGCCGAGCGGGCCAGCATCGACGTCTCGACGCTGAGCCGGCTGGAGTCGGGGAAGCGCCGGCTGGCGCTCGACCACCTGCCGGCGCTCGCCGCGGCGCTGGGGGTCACGACCGACCAGCTGATCGGCGTCGCCCCACCGCTCAACCCGCGGGTGATGGGCAAGCCGAAGCGGCTCGACGGCATGACGATGTGGCCGATCACCCACCAGGGCGCGGGCGGCCTGCAGGGCTTCAAGATGAGCATCAGCGCGAAGCGGACGTCGGTCCCCGACCCCCTGCCGGTCCACGAGGGCTACGAGTGGATGTACGTGCTCCACGGTCGTCTGCGGTTGGTGCTCGGCGACGAGGAGCACGTGCTCGAGCCCGGCGAGGCGGTCGAGTTCCCGACCACCACGCCGCACGGGTTCGCGGCGATCGACGGTCCGGTCGACGTGATCGCCTTCTTCGGGCCAGCGGGGGAGCGGGCGCACCTGCGGGGGTAGGGGCCCCGCGCGGTGGATGCCGTAGAGGTTGAGCACGCACTACGTGCTCAACCTCTACGGCGACGCGCCTACTGGCAGGCCTCGCACTCGCCGCCGTTGCGCACCGCCTCGATCGAGCAGGCCGCGGGGTCGAGCTGGATGTCGGCTCCGACGACGGCAACCGGCGCCTCGGCGGGCTGCGGCGCCGGAGCAACGGCGCTCGCCACGACCGACGACTTCTCGATCGACGAGGCGCCGAGGGTCCGCAGGTAGTAGGTCGTCTTCAGGCCCATCCGCCAGGCGCGGCGGTACATGTGGCTCATCGCCTTCATGTCCGGCGACGGCAGGAACAGGTTGAGCGACTGCGACTGATCGATCCACTTCTGGCGGCGCGCCGCGGCGTCGATCAGGTACTCGGTCGGGATCTGGAACGCCGTCCGGTAGCGCTCGACCAGCTCGCGCGGGATCGCGGGAATCTCGGTCAGGTCGCCGTCGTGGAACTTGATCCGTCCGGCCAGCTCGTCGTTCCACAGCCCCAGGTCCTTGAGGTCGCGGACCAGGTAGGGGTTGAGGATCGTGAAGTCGCCCGACAGGTTCGACTTGGCGAACAGGTTCTTGTACATCGGCTCGATGCACGGCGAGGTGCCGACGATGTTGGCGATCGTCGCCGTCGGGGCGATCGCCAGCACGTTCGAGTTGCGCATGCCCTGGGCGGCGATCTTGGCGCGGACCGGGGCCCAGTCGAGCTTGCCGCCGCGGGGGACGGGGATCTCGATGCCGCGCTCGTCCTCCAGCAGGTCGATCGTGTCCTGCGGCAGCAGGCCGCGGTCCCACTTCGATCCCGGGTAGCTGCGGTACGTCCCGCGCTCGGCGGCGAGGTCGCTCGACGCCTCGTAGGCGTGGAAGGCGATCGCCTCCATCATCTCGTCGCTGAACTCGACCGCGGCGTCCGATCCGAAGGCGATCCCCTTGCGGTAGAGCGCGTACTGCAGGCCCATCACGCCGAGGCCGACCGGGCGGTGGCGGTCGTTGGCCGTCTTGGCCGCGACCGTCGGGTAGAAGTTGACGTCGATCACGTTGTCGAGCGCGCGGACCGCGATCCGTACCGTCTCGCGCAGCTTGCTGTGGTCGATCTGCCCGTCGGCGGTCAGGTGCTGGTCGATCACGATCGAGCCGAGGTTGCAGACCGCGGTCTCCTCGACGCTGGTGTTGAGCGTGATCTCGGTGCAGAGGTTGGACGAGTGGACGACGCCCGCGTGGTCCTGCGGCGAGCGCAGGTTGCACGGGTCCTTGAAGGTGATCCACGGGTGCCCGGTCTCGAACAGCGCCTTGAGCATCAGCTTCCACAGCTCGAGTGCCGCGATCGATTCGCCGTGCAGCTCGCCGCGGGCGACCTGCTGCTCGTACTCCGCGTAGCGGGCCTCGAACGCGCGGCCGTAGAGGTCGTGCAGATCCGGCACGTCGTTGGAACGGAAGAGGGTCCACGTCCCGCGGGCCTCGACGCGCTTCATGAACAGGTCCGGAATCCAGTTGGCCGTGTTCATGTCGTGCGTCCGACGACGCTCGTCGCCGGTGTTCTTGCGCAGCTCGAGGAAGTCGCGGATGTCGTTGTGCCAGACCTCCAGGTAGGCGCAGCCCGACCCGGCCCGCTTGCCGCCCTGGTTGACCGCGACCAGCTGGTCGTTGTGCAGCTTGAGGAACGGGACGACGCCCTGCGACTCGCCGTTGGTGCCGTTGATGAACGAGCCGGTCCCGCGGACCTGGGTCCACGATCCGCCCAGCCCGCCGGCCCACTTCGAGCACATCGCGTTGTCGGCGATCCCGCGTTGGACGATCGACTCCAGCGTGTCCTCGACGGTGTAGAGGTAGCAGGAGGACAGCTGCGAGTGAGGGGTCCCGGCGTTGAACAGCGTCGGGGTCGAGGAGCAGAACCGGCGGTCCTTGTAGACCCCGTAGAGGGCCAGGGCGCGGTCAGCCCGCTCGTCGGGTGCCTCCGCCAGGCTGACGCCCATCGCGACCCGCATCCAGAACAGCTGTGGGGCCTCGATCCGCCGCGCCGTCGCGGTCGTCTTGTCGACGATCAGGTAGCGGTCGAACAGCGTCTGGATCCCGAGGAAGTCGAAGTCCAGGTCGGCCGTCGGGTCGAGCTTGGCCGCCATCCGGTCGAGGTCGTAGTCGAGCAGGTCCGGCGCGATCCGCCCGATCTGCACGCCGTGCTCCAGGACGGGGCGCAACGCCGCAGCGTGAGCGGCGGCCAGACCCGGGACGCCGTCGCGGACGATGCTCCAGTCGAGCGTCTCCTCGTAGACGTAGGTCAGCAGGATCCGGGCTGCGAACCGGGAGAGATCGCTGTCGCGCTCGACCAGCGAACGGGCGTTCATCACGACCAGTCGGCGCAGGTCGTCGCGGGTGATCCCGGCGGTCACGGAGCGACGCAGCTCGGCGTCGAGCTGGTCGTGCGTCAGGTCCAGGTCGAGCCCGATCGCGGCGAAGCGGATCCGCTCGGTCAGGTCGTGGCCGTCCCAGAGCGCGTCGGAGCCGTCGGCCTCGCGGATCGTCAGGGCGGCGAGCTGCCCGCCGTCGTCGGCCGCCCCGTCGGCGTCCCGGGCCCGCAGCATCGCCCGCTCGGCGCGGTAGACGATGTAGCGCTCGGCGACCCGCATCTGGCCCGCCAGGACCAGCTCCTCCTGGACGATGTCCTGGACGGTCTCGATCGGCACGTAGGCCAGGCCCAACCCGGTCGCGCGTTCGCTGACCCGCTCGGCGATCCGCGTCGCGGGCGTGGCGTCGGCGTGGAGCGCGAGGAAGGCGCGGCGGACCGCCAGTTCGATCTTGCCCGCGTCCCACGGGACGACGTCGCCGGACCGGCGGATCAGACGAAGCCCGCCCACCCCGCCCGCCCGGCCGGTGGCTCCGTGGCCGCTCGTGGCGTTCGTGCCGCCCGCGTCGGGTGCCACGTCGTAGTCGCCCGAGGCGTCGGCGTTGCGGCCGGACCGGTGGACAGCGGGCCGTGCCGCCGCCCGGCCGATGACCAACGCCTTCGCCGCCTCGTAGTCGCCCAGCGCGATGAATGCGGCCTCGACCAGGGTCGAGAGGTCGGCCGGGTCGATCGTCCGGGCGGGCGACGTGGATCGACCGCTCGCCGGAGCCAGCTCGTCGATCGCGCGCGACTCGACCGCACCGTCGACGGACCCGGCCAGCCGGACGTCGGTGCCGGACAGCGTCGCCAGCCGGTCGAGCACGGTGGCCGTCGTCGTCCGCAGCTGGCTGCGGGCCTCCGGCGTGTCGACCGGGTCGGTGCCGCAGGCGAGCGCAAGCGTGACGAGGGCATCCTCGACCTGGGCGGCGACACGGGCGACGGTCAGCGGCTCGTCACCGCCGTCGATCGTGCGGATCCGCACCGCGGGCTCGGGCAGGCCGGCGAGCGCCGGGGCGGCGTCGATCCGGGGGCGGTTGGCGGCGGGGAGCGCGGCGGCGCGCTTGAGCTCCAGGTCGCGGAGGATCTCGTCGAAGTCGATCAGCACGGGGTGGGGTCCTTCGGGTGGGGCGGGGAGGGGATCGGGGTGCTCGGGGAGGCGTACTGCGGGTGCTGCGGGCGGCCTGCGTGTCGAGTTGTCCCGAGTGGTTCCGGTGAACTCGACACGGCCGGGCGGCTCGGCCGGGGCTACAGCTCGTCGTCGGCGACGGTCGCCAGCGACGAGCTCTTCTGGTATTCGGTGACGCGACCTTCGAAGAAGTTCTGCTCCTTGCGGACGTCCATCAGCTCGGCCAGCCAGGGCAGGGGATTGACGACCGGCTCGGCGTGCAGCGGCTCCAGCCCGCAGCCGGTCAGGCGACGGTCGGCGATGTAGTCGATGTAGCCGGTGAACTCGTCGAGCGAGAGACCGACGGCGGAGACCGGCAGGCAGTCGGCGATGAACCGCTGCTCCAGGGCCACGGCGTCGCGCATCAGCTGGCGCAGCTCCTCCTGGAACTCGGGCGTCCAGACGTCGGGGTTCTCGGCGACCAGCTCCAGCAGAAGCTTGCGGAACAGCTCGATGTGGTTGCTCTCGTCGCGCAGCGTGTAGCGGAACATCGTGCCGATGCCCGGCAGCTTGCCCTGACGGTAGAGCGCGAGGATCATCCCGAACAGGCCGTAGAACTGGGTGCCCTCCATGCACTGGCCGTAGAGGAAGCAGTTCTTGGCGAACTCCTGCTGGTGCGCGGTCCGCGTCATGTCGAGGTCGCGGCGCATCGCCTGCGACGCGCTGGTCACGAAGGCGTTCTTGGCGGCGATCGACGGGATGTCGGTGAACATCGCCTCGCACTCGTGCGGGTCGATCCCGAGGCTCGACAGCATGTAGAGCAGCGAGTCGGCGTGGATGTTCTCCTCGTGCGCGTGGCGGCCGAGCACGAGCTTCAGCTCGGACGCGGTGACCAGCTCGCGGACGACGTGCAGCACGTTGTCGCCGACGATCCCCTCGGCGGCCGAGAAGTAGCCGACCGCCATCCGCACGATCCAGCGGTCGACGTCGCTGAGGACGGCTCCGCTTCTCCACTGCTCGACGTCCTTGCCCATCGGGACGTCCTCGGGCTCCCAGTGGTTGGCCTTCATCGTGCGGTACAGCTCGTACGCCCAGCCGTAGCGCAGCGGCGCCAGGTTGAAGGTCATCGTCTCCCGGCCGCCGACGACCCGCTTGCCGGCGAGCGCGGCCTCGGCCTTCGCCTGGTCGAGCACGAAGGTCCGGTCGCCGATCGTGTAGGTCTCCTGCATGCGGTTCTCCGGGTGGGGGCGGAGAAGGGGAGACCAGGTCGCGCCCGGACCGGCAAGGGTCGGGGCGTCGTCCGCGGCCGCCCTTCTTCCGAGGGCGTTCCAACGACACAGGGCCAGGCGATCGGACTCGTCCCTCGCGTCGGCCGTTGGGCGTCGGGAGGGCGTTACCGCTGCGGGACAGTGCCGGAATGGGACCGGACTTCGCTGGTTCCTGCGCACCTTCTTGGGGAAGGCGGAACGGAATCTACGAGGCGCCGCGGACGGAATCCCGAGGCGCGAGGAAGTGCCTGCACTTGGCCGTTTCGTAGGGCGGTGGGGGGGGACCCGGGACGGCGCGGGGGCGACGGCGGAGGGGCGGGAGATCTCGCCGACGCGGCTGCGCACTCGGCGAACGCCGAACGGCGCGTGCGCAGAAATCGACCTAGAGGCGGCGCCGTTGCGCACGCGACGCGGGCGGCGAGCCGAGTGCGCAACGAGCCGTTCGTTAGCGCCCGGTTAGCGTGCCGCTTCCCTCCGGGCGGTCTCGCGCCTAGGATGGCGCGATGCGCGTACGGCCTACTCCCGCCCAGTTCGATCGTTCAGGGGCGAGGCGTCGCCGTTCGGCTGCGGCGATCGTCGTGGTCGCGGCCGCGGGGCTCGTGGGCGCGCCGGCGGCGTCGGCCGTGGCTCCGACGATCGGCCTCGGGGCCTCCTACTCCGTCGCACCGGCCTCGCCCTCCGTCCCCTCCGGCCTCGCGGCGAACCTGCGGACGAGCAAGGTCACGGTCAAGAAGACCAGCTGCGCCTCACTGACCCGCAAGGCCAAGAAGGCGAAGGGCAGCGAGCGCAGGCGATTGAACACGCAGGTCACGCGGTGCAAGCGCGGCAACGAGGCCGCCGCGCGGGC
>Ga0265296_1005150_pt1 | contig 10931 bp, 13 predicted proteins | sample MunlanPumphouse1_FD_189073 | JGI IMG/M metagenome (GOLD analysis project Ga0265296, IMG submission 189073) | Groundwater microbial communities from a municipal landfill in Southern Ontario, Canada - Pumphouse #1 | ecosystem: Environmental > Aquatic > Deep subsurface > Groundwater | place...
TTCCTTATTTCTTCGTGCACTGATTGCCAATCATGGAGAGTCTGCTCTCCGGCTTTATATTCTTTATACCTTTTATCAAGTTCTCGTTTTTGCCATTCAGAAAGAGGGAGCTCTGAATTGCCTTGAGCGATAGAATCCCATACGTCTTCTATCAATAATAATTTTTGAGCGAGATTTAATTTGCTTATTTCTTGCTTAATTTCATCGGGTCTCATTTTACTTCCTCCCTGTGTTTCAAATCTCTTATCTGTATATACCTTTGAGTCTTAACGACAAAGCTAACCAGCGGCGTCAACGAGCTTTCACGTAAAGGCCGCCACGTTTCTCGCCGTCTGGTTAAGCGCCTTGTTCACCATCAATTTTCAATGATTCTATGCTGTTAATAAATTCTCCTGGTTCGAATACCGGGAGTTTTGATTCTTTAAAATCTGATAAATTTCTTGTCACTATATATTTAGCTCCGGCATGACGAGCTGCTTCATGGAGGACGGCATCTTCGAAATCTTCAAATTTGGAGGCTACAGCATTTTCAAGCACCACACGATTTACAGGAGCTATGACGAAAAGGGAAAGGAGGGACCGGATATGGTCGGAAGCAGCTTGGGCGCCAAGTGCTTTGGTGGCGAGATAATGAATGGTGGTAACAGTCGTGGCACAGATATACCCTATAATTTCAGAATTTTCTACTTTGGATAACAAGAAAGATGCATCGTCAGAAAAGGGCTCTCTGTCCAAAAGAACATCCAGAATGACATTGGTGTCAAATAGGGTTTTCATAAATATTTTTCTTCTAAATATTTTTCATATTCTTTCTCATCTACTGGCTTTCCCTTAAGGGCTCCCTTGAGAGTTCTTACCGTTGGCGTGAGTGGGTATTCCCTTTTTAATTTTTCATTTTTTATAATTTCAAATAAATCTGCGACGATACGCGAAACGGATTTACCTTTTTTTGCGGAGTATTCTTTTGCTGATTCAATTAAGTTATCATCCATCCGCAGTGTCAATTTTGTATTCATAGTTACCCCCTGGAATATTGACGTATTGTATATGAAGATATATACACCATCGGTTTAGAAGTGTCAATCCCTGTTTAATTGAAGTGAATCATCTTGTTGTTATTTCACTTATGCAAAGACCGCAGGAGAAACATCAAAGCGTTTGCTCAAAATCTTTATCTGACGAATATTGAGCTGACGTTTACCAGTCAGGATTTCAGATACTACTCCCTGACTTCCGATTTCAGACAGGTCTGATTGTTTAAGACCATGCTCCTCCATTAATGCCTTTAGAGTATCTATTGGATTCCCCTTTATCTCCGGAATGTTATGGGCTTCGTATGTCTCAATTAAAGTCCCAATCGTCTCCATCAATGAAGCTAAAGGATGGGACTCGTTATCGCCTACCTCGTCAATTAAAACATCAAGGAGGCTGACCAATTTGTTATAGTCTTTTTCATTATGTGGTACAGAAAATATATTCTGTACCTCCGGCCAAACTTTTTCGATTTTTTTAAGTTGGGTATTCATTTCTTACTCCTTCCATCTTCCCCGATCATATTCTTTATGGGTAAGAACACGTCGAATATAAACCCGATGGGTTTTGTAGTGAATTGCTGCAATCAAACTGGCTTTATTGCCCCCAATATTGAAAACTGTTAATTTACCTATTTGATCAGCGCCCGGAAAAGCCCTGCGTACTTCGGAAAATGAATTAAAATCAGTATGCTTAACAATTCTATACCAGGACTCAAGCGCGGCAGAACAATTGGTATGGTTTTTAGCAAATTCGAGTAAGCGCTTTCGTGTGATTATATGCATACGGTATGTTTATCTCAATTTGAGATGTATGTCAATAAAAAAATATACTTGTACCCGCATATAACCGTTTGTTCAATTTTTTTAAATGGACAACCTCCTCCTTTTTGTGTTAGAAAAAGACGTTTGATCATGGAAAATCCTGAAGGGCATAATTTTATGAAAAAGATCGGGATTATTGCAAAGCCCAATAAGCCAGAGGCAATAGAGGTTACAAAAAGGCTTGTTGGATGGTTAGGTGAGCGTTCTATTGAGGTCTTTTTAGACAGTGCACTGGCTTCCTTGATTAAACACCCAGACAGCTATGATATAGCCAGGATTCCTTCATTGGTAGATATGATTATAGTACTGGGCGGGGATGGAACCCTGCTCAGTGTTGCGAGGGCGATAGGTAACAGGAAGGTGCCGATTCTGGGGGTAAATCTGGGTGGGCTTGGATTCCTCACCGCCATAACCCTGGATGAATTGTACCCTGTTTTAGAAAGTGTTATTGGGGGTGACTACAAACTCAGCAATCGAACAGCGCTAAAAGTCAGTCTTCACCGTGAAGGGAAGAAGGTCGATAAATACAGAGTACTGAATGATGCAGTTATTAACAAAGGGGCTCTGTCCAGAATTATTGATTTAGAAATCACTATAAATGGCAAGTATCTGACCACTTTTAAAGCCGATGGATTAATAATATGTACGCCCACAGGTTCAACGGCATATTCACTTTCTGCAGGGGGGCCTATCGTTTATCCCCTTCTGCACTCTGTAATAATCACCCCTATCTGCCCTCATACCCTTACCAACAGGCCCCTCATTTTACCAGACAATGTAACTATTGAAGTAATCCTTATCTCCAGGAATGAGGATGCGTTTTTAACCTTGGATGGTCAGGTAGGCTTTGCCTTCGATGCCGGCAGTATGCTGGAGATAAAAAAGGCAAAAACCCCTGTTTACCTTATAGAACCTCTCCATAAAAACTATTTCGAGGTTTTGAGAACAAAGCTGAAATGGGGAGAGCGATAAGCCAAGAATAATGCTGAGTGAGCTTACTATTAAGAGTTTTGCCATAATTGATGAGTTAACCCTCTCTTTTTCTGAGGGTCTCAATGTACTCTCCGGCGAGACAGGAGCCGGAAAGTCCATAATAATCAATGCCATTAACCTGATTCAAGGCAGAAGGACATCTGCGGACATAATAAGAAGCGACGAGGAAGAGGCAATAGTAGATGCCCTTTTTGATATTTCTGATAACAACACAATCTTAAATAAGATAGATGGGTTAGGAATTGAAAAAGAGGAGAGCCTGGTTATCAAGCGAGTGATTTCTCACTCTGGCAAGAATAAGGTTTTTATAAATGGAGGATTGGCTACTCTGGGTATGCTTGCCGGAATAGGAGAGGACTTGATTGCCATCTCAGGACAGCATGAAAGCCAGTTGCTCCTCAATCCTGAAAGGCATATTGACATTCTTGATGACTTTGGCAGCCTCCATTATCTTAGGGAAAAAGTAGGGACCCTTTTTAAGAGACTCCTTAAACTGAGAAATGAGTTGGTTGATCTTACTCATGCTGCCGATAAGAGGGCAGAAAGGGAATCCCTTCTGGATTTTCAACGGAATGAAATAGAAAGGGCAAATCTCAAGGTTGGAGAAGATGAGGATATAAAGAGAGAGAAGGATATCCTTATAAATTCAGAGAAACTCCTGGAGTATTCTAACCATGCCTATAATACCATTTATGGAGCAAAAGAATCTGTGTTGGAGAATCTAAAGGCAGTAAAAAACAATATAAAAGAGATCTCTAAGATTGACAGTTCATTAGGGAAACTTTATGATGCCATGGAATCCTCTATCATTGAGCTGGAAGATATAGCCTTATCCCTTCGGGACTATGCCCAGAAGATAGAATTCGATCCTGCTAAATTGGAGGAAGTGGAACAGAGACTTCTGGAGATCAATAAACTGAAGAAGAAGTATGGTTCCACAATAGATGAGATTATTCAATATAAGGATAGAATACAAAGAGAACTAAAGGATATTTTAAATAGTGAAGACACTATAACCAACCTTAAGAATGAACTCCATGATACAGAGATGGAAATACTGAAGATGGCAGAGGATCTCTCGGATAAGAGGAGAACCACAGCAGAAAAACTGAAGAACAGTATTGAGAAAGAATTGTGGTCGGTGGGGATGGAGAAAACTGTATTTGAGGTAGGCATTAAAAACCACCGTTTTAACACCAGGGGTAATCTGGATGAAAATGTAGATATAGGCGACCTCAGGATTACCGGTAAGGGGATAGATGATGTTGAATTGCTATTATCCCCCAATCCAGGGGAATCTCCCAAAGCCCTTTCCAGGATTGCGTCAGGAGGGGAGTTGTCAAGGGTTATCCTTGCCTTAAAGAGTATATTGGCACAAAAGGGTGGGGTAGAGACATTGATCTTCGACGAAGTAGATGCAGGTATTGGCGGAAGGGTGGCCGATATAGTGGGACAAAAACTCAAATCTCTTTCAAAGTTCCATCAGGTTATTTGTATTACCCATCTGCCGCAGATTGCCCGCTTTGCAGATACACATTACAACATAAGCAAGAAGGTCAAAGATGGTCGAACTGCTACATCGGTGAGGAGATTGGATAAGGAGGAGAGGATAGGCGAGATTGCACGAATGCTTGCTGGAGCGGAGATTACTGAAACGGTTAAAGATCATGCCAGAGAGATGATAGAGACTGTGAACGTTGAACATCGGTAGTTACTTACCGGAAAGGAGTAGAGTTGATGATAAAAAAGATAAACCATGTAGGGGTAGCCGTTAAAGACCTTGACAAAGCGGTTTCTTTGTTTGAGAATGCCTTTGGTGCAAAAGTAATATTCCGAAAGGTCTTCGAGGATCAAAAACTGGAATCCGCCATGGTTTCCATGGGGGAAAACAGGTTTGAGCTTTCGCAGACGATCGATCCTGACGGTGTTATGGGGAAATTCATCGAAAGTAGGGGAGAAGGCATCCACCACGTATCGCTGCAAGTGGAAGATATGGAAAAGGCAATAGCTCACTTTGAAAACCAGGGACTCAAGGTTGTTGGAAAGGGTACTGTGGGTTCGGGGGGGAACAAGATCTGTTTTCTGCATCCGAAAGATATTTTTGGTGTTCTTATTGAGATTATAGAGCCGGCAAAGGGTTGATTATATCTAGAAGGAGGAGGAAAGATGTGTATCGAGTTTACTGAAGAACAGAAGATCCTTAGGGATACCCTGAGAAAGTTGGGGAAGGACAAGCTGGAAAGGCTTACTGTTGAAAGCGACAGGGCGGATAAATTCGACCATGAAAGCCTTAGATTATTAAAGGAAATCGGCATATTTGGGCTGCCTGCCCCTGTTAAGTACGGTGGCTCTGAGGCAAATGCTACCACCCTGACCATAGTCCTTGAGGAACTGGGATACTTCAGTCCCTCAATGGCTTGTACCCTTATTGGACATTTAGCCCTGGTTCGTCCTCTATTCCTCGGAGGGAATGAATTCCTGGCGGAAAGATACTTTACGAAGATGGCAAAGGAGGAATTGGGTGCTTTTTGTCTCACAGAACCGGGGGCAGGATCTGACGCAGCATCATTGAAAACAAAGGCTTCCCTGGAAGGTGATGAGTGGGTTGTCAACGGAACCAAATGTTTTATAACCAGTGGTGGTGTAGCAGATTTTTACGGGGTATGGGCCGTCACAGGTCCAGGCAAAGGAGCGGATGGGATATCCCTTTTTTACATGGACAAGGATGCTAAGGGACTCTCCGTTGGAAAGATAGAAGAGAAGATGGGCATGAGGGGTTCCCAGACGGCTGAGATGATTTTTGAGGACGTTAGGGTGACAAAGGAATATATGTGTGGTGGCGTTGGGAAAGGATTAAAGCTTGCCTTTGAAGGATTAGACCTGGTCAGGTGTGGTTTGGGAGGGGTTTCCTGCGGGTTGGCTCAAGCTGCCCTTGATCAGGCCATTCAGTACATGAAAGAAAGGCACCAATTTGGAAGGCCGATTGCCCAGTTTCAGGCACTCCAGTTTATGGTTGCAAATATGGCGATGAATATAGAGGCGGCACGGGCATTGACTTATCAGACGGCGTCCTTGTATGATTCGGGCTATCATGGGATCGACTTAATTACAAAGGCATCCATGGCAAAATGTTTTGCTTCAGATCTGTGCATGAGGGTAACAACCGATGTAGTCCAGATATTCGGCGGCTATGGTTACATGAAGGATTACCCTGTAGAGAGGATGATGAGGGATGCAAAGCTCCTTTCGATTGTTGAAGGGACAAGCCAGATTCATCATCATATAATAGCAAGAAATTTGTTCAGTTGATTATTGCTCAGTTGTCAGGGGTCAGGTTTCAGGAAAAGGTTTGACTGACATCTGATCCCCGACCCCCGTGAACATTTATAAAAGGAGGTTTTCAATGGATTTTGAGTTAACCGAAGAGCAGAAGATTCTTCAGGATACCGTCAAGAAATTTATGGACAAAGAAGTAGCACCTTTGGTTGATGAGTACGAGAAAAAGAAAGAGATGCCCAGAGATCTTATTAAGAAGCTCATCCCTTTGGGATATGTTGGTGCCCTGGTACCGCCGGAATATGGCGGCTTAGGGCTTGACTATGTCTCTCTTGGAATACTTATGGAGGAGGCCGGCAGGACATGGGGAGCCCTTAGAATAATGGCAAACGGTCCATTAAACCTGATCCCCTATACCATTTGCGTAAACGGTACAGAGGAGCAGAAGAAGAGATTCATCCCGTCCCTGCTCTCTGCGGACAAAACCGCCTTCCTTGCCATAACCGAGCCCAATGTTGGATCTGATGCATCAGGTATAGAGACGAGGGCGGACCTTCAGGGTGACCATTTTATTGTGAATGGTACTAAGATGTGGGTTACCAACGGCAGTACCGCTGATGTAGGGATTATATTTGCTTCTACAGATAAGAGCAAAGGCCCTGCTGGAATATCTGCTTTTATCGTAGATAAGGAAGAGACTCCTTATTCAACTACGGATATAGAGAAGATGTTCGGGCATGCCATGGTTGCGTCTGAGCTTGTGTTTGAAGATGCCAGGGTTCCCAAAGATAATATGTTTGGGCCGGAAGGGAAGGGTTTAAAGATAGCCCTTACAACCCTGAATGAAGGAAGGCATAATGTTGCTATGGGTTCCGTAGGAATTGCACAGGCCTGTATCGATGCTTCGGTAAAATACGCTAAGGAAAGGAAGCAATTCGGTAAGCCCATCGGCAGCTTCCAACTGGTTCAGAAGCTAATAGTGGAGATGGTGGCAGACACCATGGCATCCCGTCTTTTGGGCTATCAGGCAGCCAAGTGTCTGGACACAGGCGGCAGGTGTGATAGATTTTGTTCTGTCGCAAAGCTTTTTGCCTGCGAGGCGGCCTTCAAAACTGCATCCAATGCATTACAGGTTCATGGGGGGTACGGTTACTCGAAGGAGTTTCCTGTAGAACGGTATTTCAGGGATGCCAGAGGGGCGATGATCCCCGAGGGTACCACAGAGATTCAGACATTGATAATAGGGAGAGATGTGCTGGGTATGTCTGCTATTAGGTGATGGTAAATGAGTAAACGGTCAGGTGGATAGGCTGTAGGCAGTTAGCCTGTAGGCTGTAGCCTAACAGCCTTCAGCCTTCAGCCTAAACAACCTGAGTAGTAACGAAAGGAGTTTGATATGGCGAAAGAATCTGCACCAAGGTACTGGGAAGACCTGGAGATTGGGGAAGAGTATACATCTCCCTCCCGAACTGTTACAGAGGCGGATGTCGTGAACTTTGCGGGGCTTTCCGGGGATTACAACGAGCTTCACACCAGTGAAGAGTTTGGCAAGAGTACTATGTTTGGAACCAGGATAGCCCATGGGCTTCTGGGGTTATCTATTGCTTCGGGGCTCTTTACACGTACAGAATTGTGCCAGCAAACAGCAAAGAACCTTATAGCCTTTCTCGGGTTAGAATGGAAGTTCAAAGGCCCTATTAAGATAGGCGATACTGTTACTGTAAAGGTCAGGATAATAGACAAGAAAGAGACGAAGAACCCTGAGAGAGGGGTCTTTGTATTAAAGAGAGAGCTGTATAACCAGAGGGGAGAAGTGGTTCAGGAAGGTGAAACCCCGCTAATGATAAAGAGAAAAAAGTAGAAGGAGGGTAAGTACAATGAGAGTTAAGGATAAAGTAGCAGTTGTGACCGGTTCCGGAAGGGGTATAGGTGAGGCAACAGTACGCAGGCTTTCTGAAGAGGGGGCCAAGGTTGTAATCACTGACATAAATGAGGAAAATGCCATAAAGGTAGCAAATGAGATAAAGGCTAAGGGAGGGAGTGCCATAGCTGTAAGGACAGACGTGACCAAGATAGATGAGGTAGAGGCATTAATGGCAAAAGCGGTAGAAGGGTTTGGAAAACTGGACATCCTGGTCAACAATGCGGGATTCAACAGGGATATGCTTATAAAGGACATGACAGAAAAGGACTGGGATGATGTTCTTGATACAGACCTTAAGGGGGCGTTTCTCTGTGCCAAATTTGCTACTAAATATATGGTAGAGCAAAAATACGGTAAGGTAGTAAATATTTCTTCCAGGGCATGGCACGGAAACCCCGGGCAGGCAAACTATTCATCTGCAAAGGCAGGGATAATAGGCCTTACCAAATCCATGGCATGGGAATTCGGTCGGTACAACATCAATGTGAATGCCATTGCTCCGGGTATAATTGCTACCGAGTTGATGAAGGGTCACCCAAAGTTTGAGATGATAAAGGAAAGACAACTGGCAAATATGCCCATAAAAAGGGTAGGAGAGCCGATAGACGTTGCTAACACAATCCTCTTTCTAGTGTCAGATGAGGCGAGTTTTATTTCAGGAGAGGTGATTCATGTGAGCGGAGGAAGGTTTGGTTGATAGCTCAGGTGGATAGACTGAAGTTTAGGCTATAGGCTATTAGCCTGTAGACTATTAGCCTACTACAGCCTTCAGCCTAAACACCTGATTAGTTATACGAATCGTAAAAAGTCGAAATTGGGATGGCAAAGTAAAAAGCTCCAGATGCAAGGCGCACAAATCCTGAGGAGTGAGGCGTACTTTTAGGGGTACGCCGCAACGACAAAGGATGCAGTGCAACACCGCAGATGGACTTTTTACGAAGCCATCAGTAAAGGAGGATGTTGGGATGACAACAACTAATAACGCTTTGAGAGTTGATACGATAGGGAACCTCATAGATCCAAAGCTGAAACCCTTTATCAAATTGCCGGAGTCTCCCTCTGAAAAGCCCCATCTGATAGGAAGCAAGTGTAGCTACTGTGGGGAGTGTTTCTTTCCTAAGAGGGCTATCTGCCCAAACTGCCTTAAAGATGAGAAACCGGAGGACATACTCCTGGGCAATAAGGGGAAATTATATACCTACTGTATAGTTAAGGCGGCACCGTTGGGTTTTGATGCCCCCTATGCCATAGGATATGTAGATATCCCGGAAGGGCTGCGGATATTCTCACCCCTTACCGAGTGTGATAAAGGAAAGATAAAGATAGGTATGGATTTGGAGCTTATTGTTGACAAGATTCGTGAAGATGAAGCAGGTCAGGCGGTATACGGATACAAGTTTAAGCCTGTTTCCCTTTAAGTAACAGCTCACAGGGATCAGTTAACAGGGTTCAGGAAAAGATTTCCCCGACCCCTGACCCCTATGAACTGTTACCCCTTTATAATGGAGGAATGAGACTATGAGAACTGTGTATATTATTGGTGTAGGGATGACCAAGTTTGGGAGATTTCCTGAATCCAATGTTATAGAGCTGGGAAGAACGGCAGCCTTGAATGCCTTACGAGACGCCGGTATCAATAAGAAGGATATCCAGGTGGCCTATGCCGGACATGCCAGAACAGGGCAGCTTTACAATAGAGAATGCGGGGTTGGGCAGTCTATTCTCTGGGAGTTGGGTATTTCTGGAATCCCTATAAGCAGTGTGGGAAATTTTTGCTCAAGCGGTTCCACTGCCCTGAGAGAGGCGTGGATGGCCGTGGGTACAGGGATGTATGATGTGGCTTTTGCCATTGGTGTGGAAAAACTCACGGGGAGAGCAGGGAAGGGGCGTCCTCTGACCTCTGACGGGGTAGAGTTGCTCACGGTGATGGGGTTCAGTCCCCCCATCTATTTTGGGAATGTTGCAACCCGTCATATGGCTGACTACGGCACGACTCTTGAGCAGTTCGCCATGGTTGCCGTAAAAAACCGCAAGAATGCAGGGCCCAACCCTCGCTGCCAGTATAAAGATCCTATAACGATAGAAGAGGTTCTGAATTCTCCGGTTATAGTAGAGCCCCTAACCCTCTTAAACTGCTGCCCCACTACCGATGGGTCTGCTGCGGCAATCCTCTGCAGCAAAGAGGTTGTTAGTAGATATACCAGCAAACCTATTGAGATAGCAGCCTCTGCCCTGCGTTCAGGGCCCTATAAGAAATGCAAGGACATCACCACCTTTGGGTCCGACCGTATGTCGGCATTAGATGCCTATGAGACTGCCGGTATTGGTCCTGAGGATATTGATTTTGCGGAGGTCCATGATTGTTTTACTATAGCTGAGATTATTCACTATGAAGACTTTGGGTTTTGCAAAAAAGGGGAAGGTGGAAGATTTGTTGAAGAAGGAATGGCAGATATGGGCGGGAAATTACCGGTAAGCCCCAGCGGTGGGCTGATGTCCAGAGGGCACCCTATAGGAGCTACCGGTCTTGCACAGGTGGCTGAAGCGGTATGGCAGCTCCGAGGCGTTGCTGAAAATCAGGTGGAAGGGGCAAAGGTAGCCTTTACCCACTGTGCCGGAGGGTTTCAGGATACTATCGAACTGGGTGACGTTCAGTCCAGTGCAGTAACCATACTCAAGAGGGGTTGGTAGGACATAGCTGACAACTGGTATCTGGGCGCTTATAAATTAAAAAGGGCTAGTCAAAGGGGTATTTTCAGGTGAAAGGTAAAGTTAAAGAAGTATTCGAAAACAGGTTTAATATAAGGGAATACGAAGGGACAGACAAGGTATGTGATTTAACCGAGGCTATAAGAAAGAATATAAAGCCTGGTATGCTGCTG
>Ga0265296_1005151_pt1 | contig 10928 bp, 7 predicted proteins | sample MunlanPumphouse1_FD_189073 | JGI IMG/M metagenome (GOLD analysis project Ga0265296, IMG submission 189073) | Groundwater microbial communities from a municipal landfill in Southern Ontario, Canada - Pumphouse #1 | ecosystem: Environmental > Aquatic > Deep subsurface > Groundwater | place: Canada...
AGTTCGGTAGGATGAACGGGAACCCCGAGATTTGCCAGACATTCAGGATTAGAAAAAGTGACAGCCCAGGGAAGGGTTGTCACTTTACCATAGCAGCAGCCGGCGGAAAAACAGCCCAATCGTCCTATGGCCTGTCCTATAGCTATGGAAGGAGCCATAACGTCAACGGTTTTCCATAGAGACAGATGGTTTTTCCTGATATACCATATACCTACTATCAAGGCCAGGACAAAACCTCCATAGAATACCAATCCTCCGCTCCATATTTTTGCCATCTCCAGTGGATTTTCCATATAATACCGATAATTAATTATGATATACAGAAGACGGGAGCCCACTATAGCGGCAATAATACTATAGAAGGACAGATCAAGGATATTTTCAGGTTTTTCTCCAACACGCTTCGCTTCCCTCAATGCCAGAATAATACCTGTCAAAAACCCCAGGGCAATAAAAACTCCATATGTGTGTATCTTAAAACTGCCTATCTGGAATAGGATTGGGTACATAATACCTCCGGAAATCCCTGTACAACGAACTTTGACGGACTCGTAAAAAGTCTAAATTACTTGTCATTTCAAGCAAAGCGAGAAATCTTTGTTCTGTAACATCCTGAAAACAGAAGATTTCTCCCTGAGGTCGAAATGACAGATTTGACAAATCTGGCTTTTTACGAAGCCATCAACTTTATTGAGTAATATCTTTTCTAAAGACTGTATTGACGATCAAAAAAACCCCTCCGACGGTAATAGCAGAGTCAGCCACATTGAAGGCCGGCCAATGATAAGAGTACCAATGAAGATCAATGAAGTCGATAACCTCTCCCAGCCTGACCCTATCAATCAGGTTTCCAATGGCTCCGCCCATTATCAGAGACAGGCTTGATGTAAGGAGAGTCTCGGTATCTTTTAGGCTTCTCAAGAAAAAAAGGATGATTAGGACAGCTATAATAGAGGTGGTGGCAAAGAAAAAAACCTTAAACCCGGTGCCCTGTGAAGCAAGAAGACCGAAGGCGGCACCAGTATTTCTAACGTACGTTATGTGAATGAAATTCTTTATGATGGGTATGGAGTAGTAGAGCGGGAGAACTCTATCAATATAGAGTTTAGAAGACTGATCCAGTAATATAACTCCCAGGACAATCGCAATTGTTATCAGATATTTTTTCTTCAAGTTCCCTCTATTACCTCAACACATCTCTGGCATATTGTAATATGTTTTCCGTTATCACCTACTGTCGGATCGTAAATCCAGCACCTCTCACATTTTTTACCTGGGGCCTGGCCCACATTGATACTCAATCCATCAACTTCCTCGCTTTTAAATTCACCATTGCCCTCTTCATTATTAAAAAGATTAACCTTAGAAACAATAAAGATTGATTTCAGATCATCAATATAGCCTTTTAAAAATCCGTAGAGTTTTTCAGGTACATAAAGGTTAACCTCAGCATCCAACGAGTGCCCGATAGTCTTATCACGACGGGCTGATTCCAGAGCCCTGGAAACCTCCCCTCTAACCTTTAATAAGGTATCCCATTTAGTTGCCAAATCTTCATCAATGTAATCCTTGTTAGCAGTAGGGAATTGGGACAAATGAACACTCCCCTCTTTACTTCCATCCGATGCTATATGTTTCCATACTTCTTCAGATGTAAAAGAAAGAATAGGCGCCATAAGTCTTACAATAGAGCTTAAGATTTCATATATAGCAGTCTGTGCTGATCTTCTCTCCTTAGAACCCGGAAGAGAAATATAGAGTCTATCCTTCAGGACGTCCAGATAAAAGGCACTCATATCAACCACACAGAAGTTGTGGAGAGAATGGTATACAGTATGGAAAGAAAAGCTATCATAAGCATCCCTGATTCTTATAATAAGCTTCTGCAATCTATGGAGAGACAGTCTGTCAATCTCTAAAAGATTCTTGTATTCAATTTTGTCTTTTGACGGATCGAAATCATATAGGTTTCCCAGTATATACTTGCAGGTATTTCGAATACGGCGGTAGGCTTCAGAGAGCCTCTTTAGTATCTCTTCGGATATCCGAATATCGTCTCTATAATCCTCAGCAGCAACCCACAGTCTGAGGATTTCAGCTCCATATCTCTTTATAATTTCATCCGGAGCAATCACGTTTCCAGAAGATTTCGACATCTTTTTCCCCTGACCGTCAACAACAAAGCCGTGGGTCAATACAGACTCATACGGGGCACTCCCTCTGTTATTTACAGATGTTAACAGGGAACTGTGAAACCATCCTCTGTGCTGATCACTCCCTTCTAAATAAATGTCTGCTGGAAACTTTAAATAGTCTCTGCCCTCTAAAACTGCAGCATAACTCACACCAGAATCGAACCAAACATCGAGTATATCCATCTCTTTTTTAAAATCACTGCCATTGCACTCAGGACATTTGGTGCCAGGAGGAAGCAGCTCCTTTGCCTCTTTTGAAAACCAGACATTGCTTCCCTCTTTTTCAAATTGGTCAGCTACATAGTCTATAATCTCCTTTTTTGCAAGGGTATAACCACAGGAGTTACAATAGAACACAGTAATAGGAACCCCCCAAGACCTTTGGCGAGAGATACACCAATCCGGGCGATTCTCAATCATTCCATAGATTCTATCCTTACCCCAACTCGGAATCCACTTCACCCTATCGATGCTTTCCAGCGCTTTCTTTCTCAACCTGTTCTTCTCCATAGAGATAAACCACTGTTCAGTAGAACGAAAGACAACGGGGTTTTTGCATCTCCAGCAGTGGGGGTATGAATGAGATATAGACTCTTCCTTTAATAAGGCACCTACTTCATCCAGTTTTTTGTTGACCGATTTGTTGGCATCAAATACAAACTCCCCTGCAAAGAACTCCACATCATCGGTGAACCTTCCCTCATCATTAACAGGGGCATAGATTTTTAAGCCATACTCCAGGCCAATTTGGTAGTCCTCCTGTCCGTGGCCCGGGGCTGTATGGACACAGCCGGTTCCTGCATCCAGTGTTACATGGTTGCCCAGAATTAGCAATGATTCCCTGTCTATGAATGGATGGCGACACTTCAGCCCTTCCAGTTTTGTAGAGGGAAATTTTCCTATGACCTTATACTCCTCAATTCCAAGTGTTTTCATAGTCTGTTCCAGCAATCCGTCAGCCAATATAAAGGTTTCATCCCCTGCTTTCACGGCAACATAGGTAAAATCAGGATGAAAGGCAATGGCAAGATTAGCCGGTATTGTCCATGGAGTAGTGGTCCATATAAGGACTGAAACCCTCTGACCGGTGAGTGCGGGAAGTGCCTTGCTAATATCTGAGATTACCGGGAATTTAACATATATAGAGGGGGATTTGTGTTCCTGATGCTCAACCTCAGCTTCCGCCAAAGCAGTCCTGCAGGATGGGCACCAATGAATAGGTTTTTTGCCTTTATAAACACTACCTGTATCTACAAACTTACCAAATTCTCTAACTATGGTGGCTACATATTTATAGTTCATCGTGAGATAGGGGTCATCCCACTCACCGAATACCCCTAATCGTCTGAATTCGTTTCTTTGAATATCTATGAATTTCGTGGCATATTCTCTACATAGTGTCCTTATCTCAAGGACAGACATAGAACGCCTTTTCCCCCCCAATTTTTTATCTATCTCATGCTCTATGGGAAGACCGTGGCAGTCCCACCCCGGTACATAGTAACTATTAAAACCAGACATAACCTTTGACTTAACTATTATGTCTTTTAAGACTTTATTTAGAGCTGTCCCCATGTGAATATGCCCATTGGCATAGGGAGGACCGTCATGAAGGATATATTTTTTTCTATCCTTTGTAAGTTCTTTTATCTTGTTATATAGCTGTTCTTTTTCCCATTCTTCTAGAATCTCCGGTTCTCTTTGAGAGAGATTGGCCTTCATTGGAAATTCGGTTCTGGGAAGGTTCAAGGTATCCTTATAATCCATTATATCCTCCAAAAGGATTGTGAGTACTTTTGCGCAACCTGCCGAGAGCTTTGAAGGAGTCCCCTGAGAGCGAACATCGTCAAAAACCGGAAGTCGTAAATCGTGAATCGTGAATGGATGCTATACCTTTTATTTTTATTTACGACTCGCGACTTACGATCATAGATGGGTCGAAAAATGTATTCTGAAGCGAAAAGGGGTGCTTTTTCAAAGCTCTCATTGTCTAAAAACACTTGATATGCGGATAGATTAAACTAGCATAAATTTAGCTATTGTCAAGGGGGAAATCGTTTTTGATGATTTGCTCTTGGTAGAAATAACAGGGGGTTTATATGTGGAATGTTACGCGAAGGGTAAAAAAGGATAAAAAAAGTCCCCACTCGTGAGAATGGGGACTTTTTCTTCTACGTATAATCCCTAAAATTCCTAGTACATACCTCCAGGCGGCATGCCTCCCGGTGGCATCATATGACCTTTATCTTCCTTAGGCTTCTCCGCTATCATAGCCTCTGTGGTAAGCAACAAGGATGAAACACTGGCTGCGTTCTGAAGAGCACACCTGGTAACCTTAGTAGGATCAATTATCCCAGCTTTAATCAAATCTTCATATTTTTCGGTCTGGGCATTGAGACCAAATGCTCCCTTCTCCTTCTTTACCCTCTCTACTACTACGGACCCCTCTAGCCCAGCATTGTTGGCTATCCACCTTATGGGTTCCTCTAGTGCCCGCTTGACAATATTTACACCAAACTGCTGATCCCCTTCCAGTTTTAACTTTTCCAAAGCAGGTATTACCCTCAAGAGGGCAACACCACCCCCAGGAATGATACCTTCCTCCACAGCCGCCCTGGTTGCGTTTAGGGCATCCTCTACCCTGGCCTTCTTCTCCTTCATCTCTGTTTCAGTAGCAGCACCTACGTTGATAACTGCCACACCACCTATGAGCTTTGCCAACCTCTCCTGAAGCTTCTCTCTGTCATAGTCCGATGTGGTCTCCTCTATCTGCGCTCTGATAGTCTTGACTCTACCCTCTAAGTCACCCTTTTTACCACCCCCATCAATTATCGTGGTGTTGTCCTTATCTATGGTAATACGCTTGGCTGAACCCAAATCATTTAATGTAATCTTCTCAAGATTGAGCCCTAAATCCTCAGAGATAGCCGTACCACCTGTGAGTATGGCTATATCCTCCAACATGGCTTTACGCCTGTCTCCAAACCCAGGAGCTTTTACAGCGGCACACCTCAATGTACCCCGAAGCTTGTTAACCACTAATGTAGCCAACGCCTCTCCCTCTATATCCTCGGATATTATCAAAAAAGGTTTACCCATCTTTGCTATCTGCTCCAGTATGGGAAGCATTTCCTTCATGTTGCTTATCTTCTTCTCATGCAGAAGGATGTAAGGATCATCCAATACCACCTCCATCCTCTCAGCATCGGTAACAAAGTAAGGCGACAGATAACCACGGTCAAATTGCATACCCTCAACAATGTCCAAAGTGGTCTCCATACTCTTGGCTTCTTCAACAGTAATAACCCCCTCTTTACCAACCTTATTCATCGCCTCAGCTATGATGTTGCCTATCGTATGATCGTTGTTGGCAGAGATGGTTCCCACCTGAGCTATTTCCTTCTGATCCTTCGTGGGTTTACTAAGCTTCTCCAGCTCTTTCACCACTACTTCTACAGCCTTCTCTATACCTCTCTTCAATTCCATGGGATTGTTACCGGCAGCTACCAGTTTGGAACCTTCTCGATAAATTGCCTGAGCCAACAGCGTTGCCGTTGTAGTTCCATCACCAGCTACATCACTGGTCTTGGAAGCAACCTCTTTCACCATCTGGGCACCCATGTTCTCAAACCTATTCTCTAATTCTATCTCCTTGGCAACGGTAACCCCATCTTTAGTCACTAAGGGCGAGCCAAAGCTCTTCTCCAAAATCACATTCCTACCCTTGGGTCCAAGGGTTACTTTCACCGCATCCGCCAGGGTATTTACACCCTTTAAAAGCAAATCTCTTGCAGCTTGTTCGTACTTTATCTCCTTTGCCATTTGACAAACTCCTCCTTATAGTTGTGTAGTCTCTATTCTAATATACCCAAGATGTCGTCTTCTCGCATTATCAGATGTTCCTCCCCATCTATCTTTACCTCTGTCCCAGCGTACTTGCCGAATAATATCCTGTCTCCTTTTTTCACATCCAGAGGAAGCTTCTTGCCATCTTCTAAAACCTTGCCAGTTCCTACTGCGATAACCTTGCCTTCCATGGGCTTCTCTTTTGCGGAATCAGGAATGATTATTCCTCCTTTGGTCTTCTCCTCTTCCTCAATCCGCTTTACTATCACTCGATCTTGTAAAGGCCGAATCTTCATAATAATAAAATCTCCTTTCCTTTTAATAAGTTAAATCTCCCTTATTTTGGTTATACAAATAAATGAAATGACTAGATTGAGCACCCTCACCTCCTTGTATACGAATACCAGTATTTATTGGTTTATTTATGCTCCTTTGTTAGCACTCATTCAAAATGAGTGCTAACTGTTTGCATAATATCCATCCTCAATCCAAAAATCAAGGATTGAATTGGATGATTTATCACTGTTAAAAGAAATAGTAGGGAAATCAAGCATAAATAAATCCAGAATTTAAATAATATCAAAGATTATTAAATAATATCAAAGATTATTATCGTGACTGATTATCCATAAATAAGCTTACAAGGTTTGACAAATTTTCTTGAAGGTACACAGCCTAACTTAAATACGTCTCAACTAATAAACCTATTTAAACCTTGACTTCCCTTTTTATTCCATATATGATACCTCTATTAACAGTAGGCAATCTTGTCAAATGCTCCATCCGAACTTACCGGAGCAGCCATGCCTTAGGCAAGATGCGCAAGTATATGTGGACTTTCAGAGCCTGAACGGCGGCTTCACCGGCAATTCCTCCGTATTCATCCTAAACGTCCCAAGATACAACCTGAACCAGCCGGATACATAATCCATGGGCAGTGCTTTGCCTGCTGAGGCAACACGCCTGAGGAAATTAAGGAGATCTATGTTATTTTCATCGTTTGGACTTCATCCCCATCTGTTGAAAGCCCTTCAAGAAAAGGGTTTCGACCAACCTACGCCAATCCAGCGGCTGGCCATTCCGCGCCTTCTACAAGGACATGATGTCATGGCCACGGCTGTAACGGGAAGCGGTAAGACTGCTGCCTTCCTTCTTCCCATTCTTCACCAGTTGATGGGTAAACCCCGGGGAACAACAAGGGCGCTTGTACTTGCCCCCACACGGGAGCTTGCCGTGCAGATAACGGATCATCTTCAGGAAATTGCCCTTTATACGCCCCTCAAGAGCGCTGCTGTCTACGGAGGCGTTTCTCCTGTCCCCCAGGAAAGAGCATTCCGAAAGGGAGTGGATGTTCTTGTCGCCACACCCGGCCGCCTCCTTGACCATCTAAGAAACAAATATGCACGGCTCGATGGCATTAGCCATTTAGTTCTAGATGAGGCGGACCGTATGCTCGATATGGGCTTTCTCCCTGACATCAGACGCATCCTGGGATACCTTCCGGAGCGCCGTCAGACTCTTTTCTTTTCGGCTACCCTTCCTCCACCCATTGTAACACTGGCCAGGGAGATGCTCAAGAATCCTCTTTCCTTTAATATCTCTACGAAGCCTACACCGGCGGTGGGGATCACCCATGTGGCCTATCCCGTAGCGCATGAGCTTAAATCTACCCTATTTCTTGCCCTTCTCAAGCAGAGCATGTCGAAGAGTGTACTTGCCTTTACCCGTACCAGGCATCGGGCCAACCGGCTGGCCGATTTCCTTGAAAAACACGGGGTGGCATGTGCCCGTATTCACGGCAACCGCACCCAAGGACAGAGAACCGAAGCCATGAACGGATTTAAACGTGGGATGTTCCGCGTCCTTGTGGCAACGGATATCGCCGCCCGGGGGATAGATGTGCAGAACCTCGGTCTCGTCTGCAACTTCGATGTGCCACCAGTTGCCGAGGATTATGTTCACCGGGTCGGCCGGACCGGTCGGGCAAGCGCAACAGGTGATGCCTGCACCCTTGTCTCCCCCAACGAGGAGAAAACGCTTCGTTCCATCGAACAGAGTCTTGGCCGTTGTATGCCCAGGCATAAGATACCGGGTTTTGACTATAAAAATAAGCCTTTAGAGCGTTTCGAGATTCCCCTCGACGAGAGGATTGCTGCGATCCGCCTCCGGAAAAAGGGCGAACATGTCCGCCGAAACGAAAAAGCCGAAGCTAAGGGCCATTCGCAAACCGGGCGACGCTTTGCCGGACAGGGTGGACGGGGCATACATAGTACTTCTCAAACCAGTATTACTCCCAGGTATCTTCGAGACAGGGCAGAGGAACCTTCGAAACAAAAGAGGACGGCTTCCCGACGGTTCTCTGCAGAGAGAGGATCGAGGTAGTCGCAGGAGGGAGGAAGCTTCTCGGGAAGGGTGTTTTTTCCCCGGTGTCCGGTTGGGAATAACTACCTTTGATACTGGAGGGTGCCAAGCAGGGCGGCAAAGGTCAAGCTAAATTGACCTTGGAGAAGGGAAGGCACATGGTATCCTTCCAATATGGGTATCCTTTAGTGCTTCGTAATACAACTCAACAGGATGTTTTACCTGGATGGGTAATAATCTCTGGGCCAGCCCGTCCACCAGTTGCATGTGACAACCGGCACAACTGGTTAGCACAACAGTTGCACCAGTCTCTTCTATATCATCTAACTTTTTATCAAGTATCTTTAAAGAAAGGTCATAGTATGAGAGGTTAAAACTCCCTCCCCCGCCACAACACCTATCGGGCATGGACATCTCTTTCAACCTGACCCCCTCTATCAGGTTTATCAACTCCCTCTGTTCCTTATAAATTCCCAGTCCGCGCCTCAGGTGGCAGGGATCATGGTAGGTTACAATGATTTCATCTTCAGGGCTTTGAGTTTCTTTATCCGATATCCTTTTAACCCCAATGATGTTTACCAGATATTCACAGATATCATAGGTTCTATCTGAAACTATCTTTGCCATATTAAGGAATTCCTCTGACTCATTGGAAAGTAATGCAAGATATTGGTGCTTTAAAGTGTAACCACATGTGGCACATGCTACAATCACTGCATCAACATTTAACCCTGACAAGAGTTCCAGATTGCTTTTTGCCAGGGTCCTGAATGTGGATTCATCTCCTGCAGCCATAGCCACAATTCCGCAACAGGATTGGTCTTTGGGAATGATTACCTCAACCCCATGGTTTAAAAGGGTCTTTATAACCGCATCTCCTACCCCAGTAAGAATATAGTTCATGGTGCATCCGGTAAATAATGCTACTCTTCTTCCTGGGCTTTCAGGAGTAATTATCTCCGGCCATTTTTCTTTTAAGGCTTCCCTTGCCAGCGGTAAAACAACTCTTTTGCTATTCAGACCTATGTCCAATCTGGATTTACGGGTGTGGCCAAATCCCGTTGGCACAAAGAGTCTTCCCTGGATAGTTGAAGCAATCTTTACCGCCAAGTTAAAAAGCCGTCTATTTTTCAGAAATATCTTCAGAATTATCCATTTTATAGGGGAAATGCCTCTGATCCTTGCAGCAATTGCCCTTGCCCTCATTACTATATAATCCACCCTTACACCGCTAGGACAGTTCTCAACGCATGTACCACATAACAGGCAACACTGAATCCTTTCAGCCAGAGTTGATGTTAGCTTTAACCTTCCTTCTATCAGTGCTTCAACCAGTGCGATTTTGCCTCGGGCAACCGATGATTCCTTGCCTAACTCCAGGAAGACCGGGCACACAGATTGGCACAAACCACACTTCATACACTTGATAATATCATCTTCCAGTTGTTTAATCATTTCCAGGACATTCATAGTAGACAAAACCAGGGAATCAAAAACTTGGTAAATTTTTGGCAGGGTTGAATGTATTTTGGAGGAAGATAGCCGATGCTTCCTCTGCTTTATTTTCACTCAGCTGTGCTAAAAAGGGTTAGGAAAGGTTTGGGGGTTAGGGACTTATTGACTTTGTAATTTTTCTTTAGCCTCTTCGCTTGTTTTACAATCGATACATAGTGTAGTGACAGGCCTTACTTTGAGTCTCTTCTCTGAGATTTCTTCTCCACATACCTCACAAATGCCAAAGGTGTTTTCATCAATCCTTTCCAAGGCGGCTTTAATTTTCAATATTAATCTTCTCTCTCTGTCTCTAATCCTTAATAGAAAATTTCTATCCGATTCCATAGCAGCTCGATCTGTGGGGTCAGGAAAGGTTTCTTCTTCATCGGTCATTCCAGATACTGTTTTTTCAGCTTCCTGGAGAAGTGTTCCCAACTTGTCATTCAGAAGATCTTTAAAATACGCTAACCTTTCCTTATCCATTCTAGCCTCCCTTATTAAAGGAAAGTAAGATGTAACTACTCAGGTGTTTAGGCTGAAGACCGAAGTGTCCTAACAGTCTTCCACCTTCAGTCTATCTACCTGAGATTTATACCCTAGTGTTTGTGAAAAGTAAAGAAGAAATTAAGATATGGCAAGTGTAATGGTAAAGAAGAGATGCAAGGACTGCAGGTATGAGAAGGAGAGGCAACTTTCTTTTGAGAAGACATTTTACTAAATTGGTAGAAGTATGAAGAAAGAAAAAGGCCAGAATCATTTTTAATTCTGGCCTTTTAAAAGTCCTTTTATGTATAGTAAACACAGATAGTTAGCTACATAGATGTCTTTCTCCATCCTGTTATAGGAATAAATATCATCTTATCTATGTCTGCCTTTAAGACCCTTAGGGCATGTAACCCCTTTCGGCTTATCGGTCCCTGGCTGGTTGGACCGTAAGTAATTGGGGGAACAAGACCACCTGTCTCAAAACCCTTTAAGCTCTCCCCCGCATTTACCAGCCCTTCTCGGGTAAGGTCTCTTCCTACCCTATTT
>Ga0265296_1005152_pt1 | contig 10927 bp, 8 predicted proteins | sample MunlanPumphouse1_FD_189073 | JGI IMG/M metagenome (GOLD analysis project Ga0265296, IMG submission 189073) | Groundwater microbial communities from a municipal landfill in Southern Ontario, Canada - Pumphouse #1 | ecosystem: Environmental > Aquatic > Deep subsurface > Groundwater | place: Canada...
TCTCTGAATCTCCTCAAGCACAACAAGGCGTTCGACAACATTGTTCAAAAGTATGCGCCATTACTTGGATACACAGAAGAGGAACTTGCCGAAAAGATCACTAAGCAGTTGCGCAGTAAAATTGCAAGCGGAGATTCAGCGGAGATACGTATTACGAAAAAAAACCAATTCGGGGGGTGAGATAGAAACACAAATGAAGAATGATAATTACCATTTTATTATCTCACCCCCGGAAAAAAATTCATCTCCTTTGCATGGTTCGACGATCGCAAAAATAACATTATCGAAAATACTTGAGATGTCTTTAGAGAAATACATAAAGTTCATCGATCGGAAAATCAATGGAGCAGAGGATCACAAAGGAAAACACGTCTCTGTTTACGCGAAGGTCATTCTGATAAATGGTGACTTGAAACTGGAGGTAGCAGACGAACGGCTGTTGAAACGATATCCGATAAATGCAACGAATAATCCCGCAAGCGGGATTGTTGTAAAAATGATTAATACAAGAAATGAGTTCTCGGAACATATTGTCCGTGGTATTCTTGATTTTCAGCAGAAGTTTTGGGAGACTGGAGAAGAGTTGGATATCAAGCCATTGACGTCTAAGCAATTCCTTTCACTGTTTCCGTTTCCCAGGCTTGATGAATCGAGACTTTCAAGGTTGGTCTCTGTTTTACCGCTTCAAACTCAGGGTGGTAGAATTGTGAACCTGAGAAGGCTCTTCAGTTCCAGGAGAAGATCCTTTGCAACTATTATAAAGGGCGTCATTGATGAATCCGATGAAGCGCTCACCGATAAGGACATTCAAGCTGTTCTCCGTGAGCAATACGACATCCATCTCTCTGTGCGAGCTATCTGTGAATGCAGAAAACTGCTGTCCATTCCTAACTTCAGAGAACAGTGTGCCTGCTACTATCCAAAAGGTATTTCATTCAGTAAGCCCATTGCAATGATTTCGTCCCGACAAGCCTGCCTGCCGGTAGGCAGGGTCGGGATTAACCGAATCCCGGCTGAACCGGGGGTCTATGAGTTACGTCTATCATCGAAGATCCCTTATCCCCAATGCAGTAGTCATGTTATCTACATTGGCTCCTCGCAGAATCTCCGCAGACGCACTGCAAATTATACCGGAACAGTGTTAAAGAATAAACGCATCGCAGGATTCCTTCGTAATGACAATGTATGCATCCGTTATCACGTTACTACCGACCACATTAAATTAGAAAAAGAACTGCTGAAAAATTTCAAACAACACTACGGACAACTGCCCAAAGGAAACATAATCGGAGCGAAATTATGAAAAATGATCTTACTCATAGCGATGAACTTCTTCTTCAGTTTAATACTGAAAGAATGTTTCTTGCAGAAGAAGAAGAAGAAGAAGAAGAAGCCCGCATAGTTGTGTCGTTACTGGACATCACCGAGCGTAAGCGGGCGGAAGAGACACTGCGAGAGTCAGAAGAGCAATTCCGATCTGTCTGGGAAAATAGCCATGACGGTATGCGCCTGTGCGATGCCAATGGCAACATCGTCCGTATCAATCAGGCTTTCTGTCAGATGGTCGGTAAGACTATCGCTGAGATGGAAGGCAAACCATTATCGGTGATTTATAGTCCTGAAACCGGCGAACACATTCTCGCCCGCCACATTGAACGCTTTCAATCGGACAGTATCGTTCCGAGCTTCGAACACCAGATGACCCTCCATGATGGCAGAACCGTCTGGCTTGAAGTATCCAATTCAATGATCGAAATTGAAGGTCGTAGACTGCAACTCTCCATCTTCCGGGATAGCACTGAACGCAAGCAGGCTGAGGAAGAAATCCGCAAGTACAAAATGGGTATGGAATGTTCCCACGAAAGCATTTTCATTACACAGGTTGACGGGACGATCATTTATGTCAATCCGGCGTTCGAGCAATTTTACGGTTATTCCGCAGATGAAATTGTCGGCAAGACGCCGCGCGTGATTAAATCCGGACAGGTGAGTCCGGAACAGTATCAAAAGTTATGGGATTCTCTGCTGGCCAGGCAAACTTTATCTGGTGAGATCGTCAATAAAACCAAGGATGGGCGATTGGTTACAGTTTATGCTTCCGATAATCCGATTCTGGATGCGGAGGGAAAATTAGTCGGCTTTATGAGTATTCAAACCGACCTCACCGACCGTAAGCGGGCGGAGGAAAAAATAAGCATGCTTGCCCAGGCCTTGAAAAGCATAGGCGAATGCGTAAGCATCACTGACATGGAAGACCGGTTGCTTTATGTCAACGAAACCTTCTGTAAGACCTATGGCTATACCGAAGATGAACTGCTCGGTAAGGTTATCAGTATGGTTCGTTCACCTCATAATCCACCAGAAATCATGCGTGAGATTCTTTCGGCAACTATCCGGGGCGGATGGCGCGGTGAACTATTAAATCTCCGCAAAGATAGCAGTGAATTTCCCATTTTTCTTTCTACCTCCGTAATTCACGATGACAATGGACAGCCGATCGCCCTTATCGGCGTTGCCAGCGACATCACCGAGCGCAAGCAGGCGGAGGAGCGAATCCGCTATCAGGCTTATTTATTGCAGAATGTGTTTGACGCGGTTATTGCGTCGGACGCCGATGGTAGAATTCAGGCTTGGAACAATGCCGCAGAAAGGACTTATGGTTGGAAAGCGGAAGAAGTACTCGGTCAGAAATTCCATGACATCATGCAACCCGAGTATAGCAACCAGTCCAGAGAAGAAGTGTTTGTTAAAATAGATCGGGATGGCATCTGGTCAGGTGAAATGATGCACCATCGCAAAGACGGGAAGACCGTTGCCATACAAAGCACTATCTCGGTTCTGAAAGATACAGCAGGTAATTATTCCGGAAGAGTCTCCGTCAATCATGACATCACCGAGCGCCTGACTGCCGAAGAGGCAATCAAACAGGCTGAGAAAGAAAGGCAAACGCTGGAGGCGCAGCTTCAGCACGCCCAGAAACTTGAAAGTCTGGGTACACTCGTCAGCGGCATCGCCCACGATTTCAACAACATCCTCGCGGTCATCCTCGGTCATGCCTCTCTGATTGAAATGGGAGGCGTCCAAACAGAACGGCTGGCCAATAGCCTTCAGGCGATCCAGAAAGCCGGACAGCGCGGCGCCGCGCTGGTCAAACAACTGCTGACATTCGCCCGGAAAACCGAACCCAGTTTGCACGCGCTCAGTATTAACCAGATCATCGAAGAACTGATGAAATTACTTGCCGAAACCTTCCCGAAAACGATTGAAGTCAAGACAAAATTTAGAAAGGTACCTTTCATATTGGGCGACCCCGACCAACTTTATCAGGTTATACTGAACCTCTGCGTGAACGCCCGCGATGCCATGCCGGATGGCGGGTCGTTGACGATCCAAACAGATACGATGATGGGCGATGCCGTCCACTCGCTTCTGCCGCAGGCATCCGCCACAGAATATGTTCGGATTGAGGTCTCGGATACCGGCACAGGCATGAGTGAAGCGACAATCAAGCGTGTCTTTGATCCATTTTTCACAACGAAGGAACGTGGAAAAGGAACCGGTCTGGGACTCTCGATCGTCTATGGCATCGTGACCGACCATCATGGTTTCATTCTTGTAAACAGCGCTTTGGGAAAAGGAACGACATTTATCGTTTTTCTACCCGTTCCTCAGGGCGCCGAATCGCTCGAAGCATCAACCAATAAAGCCGATGAAAACATCGCCGGCGGAAACGAAACGATCCTCATCGTTGAAGATGAAGAGATGGTGATGAACTTTTTACAAGAAGTTCTTGAGAAAAAAGGGTACAAAGTATTGACTGCTGTCAATGGTAAAGCCGGTTTGGAGACATACCGCGAACAAGGTTCCAAAATCGACTTGATCATCAGCGACATCGGCTTACCTTTAATCAACGGAATTAATCTCTTTGAACGGCTCATCGTTGCCAATCCGGAGGTTAAAGTGATCATCGTCAGCGGTTACATAGAAGTGGATAAAAAATCCGATCTGCTGTCCCGCGGATTGAAAGCTTTTATTCAGAAGCCGTGCAAACCAACGGAAGTATGGACAAGAGTCCGCGAAGCGTTAGACCAGCCTCCGTCAACAAAAGGCAAAGGGTTGTAGTCGGCGGACAGGATTCCGCCTCGACTGTCATCCTGAGGCGCGGAAAGAATGAAGAATGGAGAATGCGTCCACGAAATGCACTAAAATGAAAAAGAATTAGCGTAATCAGTGTAATTCGTAGTTAAAAGTCTTCCTTCCCTCTTTCCACCAGAGGCGGACAGGCTTCCGCCTGCGGCTTCTAACGAATTGCTTGAATTAACCATGCTGTTGGACTAATTTATTATCCGAAAGGAACGCATTGATGGACAGAATTTATATTTCGTGCGATATGGAAGGAATCGGTGGCGTCTGTAGCGACAGGCACCGCGAACTCAAAGACTACTTCTACGAATGGGCGCGTAAACTGATGACGCTCGAACTGAACACAGTCACCGAACTTCTACTAAAACGCGGGGTCCGTGAAATCATGGTGAACGATTCACACGATTACATGCTGAATCTCCACATTGACGAACTTTCCCCGGCAGTTCAATTGATCTCCGGCGCGCACAAAACCGACTCGATGATGGAAGGATTGACGGAAGATTTCGACGGCGCGATTTTCATCGGCTACCACGGAAAAGGCGGTTTGCACGATGCGGTTCTGTCGCATACTTACGCCGACTCCATCTCCAAAGCGGTTCTCAATACCCGCTGGGTTGGCGAAACGACGCTGAATGCCGCTTTTTGCGGAGCGAAAAACGTACCGCTCCTGCTGGTCGCCGGCGACAATAAAGTCGCCGAAGAGGTTACGGAACTGCAGACCGGAACGGCGTCCGTCATCACGAAAACCGGCGTCTCGCGTTCGACGGGAATTATGATCCATCCGACAAAAATCATCGAACGCTACGAAAAGGCGATCGATAAGGTTTTTCAGACGAAAATCGAACCGTTCCGGCTGAATCCGCCGTTCCAATTCGAGGTGACGCTGAGGGAAACACAGATGACCGAAATCGCGCTTCGCGTTCCCGGAACCCGGCGACTTTCCGATCAGACTGTCGGTTTTTCGCATGACGATTATGTCACCGCTTACCGCGCGTTTCTGGCGGTTCAATCCTTAGCATCCAACAATTACTTAAGGTGAAAATGAAACCCGTTTGGCCTAAAATTAAAATTTCTCTTCGCAACAAGTTGATTGCCGGCATTCTGGCGCTGATTCCAATCGCCGTCACGGTCTATTTTTTCAAACTTTTTATCAGTTTGTTCGACAACATGGTTCGTCCCGCTCTGGATCCGTTGATCGGTTTTCATATTCCGGGACTCGGATTGATCGTTTCTATTTTGCTTATTTATCTGCTCGGCGTCGTTATGACGAACGTGCTCGGAAAAGCGATGTTTCAGTTGTTCGAAAAATGGCTGAATTACATTCCGCTGGTTCGGACAGTCTATCAGACAAGCAAGCAGATTCTCGGCGCTGTCTCGTTTTCCAAAGCGGGATTCGAGAAGGTTGTCTTTATCGAATATCCACGCAGAGGTTGCTGGACACTCGGATTCGTCACCGGCCAGTCGGTCGGAAAAGACGGAAAGAAGTTCGTCAACATATTCTTGCCGACGACGCCGAATCCGACATCCGGCTGGGCGCTTTTTATTGAAGAAAAGGACATAATTCCGTCGGAAATGACCATCGAGCAGGGTTTGAAAACCATCATTTCCGGAGGAGCGATGGCTCCGACGCAGATGAATATTTTCGGAGAAAAAGAGAAAGAATAGTTCTTGGAAATTGACTGAACGCTCTTTAACCTTCAACCATCGTTTTGTCATTAGAATGAAGGAGAATGTGAATGAAAATTAAATATATAGACGGCAAACGGTTCTCGCTCGGCATCCGGGCTGGCACCAGGCGCGTCGTCGATCATCAGGATTACCTGAACGAAATCAACGTCTTTCCGGTTCCCGATGCCGACACCGGCACCAACATGGCTTCGACTCTGCGGACCGTCGTCGAAAACATGCAGGAAAGCACATCGACGGACATCGACGCATCAAGCAAACAGATCGCCGATTCGGCTCTCGAAGGCGCGCGCGGCAACAGCGGCGTCATCTTAGCGCAATTTTTCTACGGGCTTTACAAAGGACTCGGCAAATCGAAAAAAATCGATACCGAGCAATTCGCCAAAGCCGCCAAATCGGCCAAGGAACACGCTTACGACGCGCTCTCGAAACCGAAGGAAGGCACGATCCTGACGGTCATCAAAGACTGGGCGGAAAACGTTCATGAAAACAGCAAGACGATTCGCGATTTCGAGGAATTGCTGGGCAGATCGCTGGAAGTCGCCAAACGGTCGCTGGAGAATACGCGCTACAAATTAGAAGCGCTGAAATCCGCCGGCGTCGTCGATGCCGGAGCGCAAGGATTCGTCTATCTTCTCGAGGGAATCACGCATTTCATCAGACGCGGACGCGTGAAGGACCTTGCTCAGCCGGATAACCCCAAAACCGGCTCCGTTGCCGCGACCGAAATTCTGCCGGAAGACATTACTTTTCGATTTTGCACCGAATGTCTGATCGAAGGGAAAAACATCGATATTGCGGAAATTCGATCGAAGATCGAATCGATGGGCGACAGCATCGTCGTTGCCGGTTCGCCGGAAAAAATCAGACTCCATATTCACAGCAACGAACCGGCGAAAGTCTTTGCAATTGTTCGAAAGTACGGCGACCTGCTTCAGCAAAAAGCGGATGACATGCTGAAACAATTTACCATTTCTCATTCCACTCACCCGTCAATTGCAATTGTTGCCGATTCCGCCTGCGATCTTCCACAGGATATTATCGATAAGTTAGGTATTTTTATCATCCCTGTTCGGGTCAGCTTCGGCAATTCAATTTATATCGATAAAGTTACCATCACGCCGGAATATTTTTACCAGATGCTCGACACCGAGCCGCACCACCCCAAAACCTCTCAGCCGCCGCCGATAGATTTTATCAATGCCTACAGTTTTTTATTGTCGCATTATGATTCGATTATTTCCATTCACATTCCCGAACCGGCGAGCGGCACCTATCAGAATGCATTGAATGCCGCGAAAAATTTTCCGGATAAAAAGATTACCATTATCGATGCAAAAGCCCTATCGATCACGGAAGGATTTGTTGTTGAGAGAGCCGCTGAACTGGTCCATGCCGGTAAAACACACGATGAGGTCGTCGCGGAAATTAAAAAATTCACATCCCGGACGCAGGTATTCGTCAGTATTCCAAGTCTGAAATATCTGATGAGAAGCGGAAGGGTCAGCAAGGCAAAGGGACTCTTTGCCAAATATTTAAACATCAAGCCGATTTTGAAATTGGACGAACGCGGTATGCCGGTGCATTGTTCGAAGAGTTTCTCGAATATCGGCGCCGTGAAAAAGGTGCTCAAATTTGCAATGACATTAGCGAAGGAGAAGAAAAATCCACGTTTCGTCGTGGCGCATGCCAACAATCTCAAAATTGCCAGATTCCTGCGAAGGAAACTGTTCCGTGAATTTGGCATAAATGATATCAATATTCTTCCTATTGCGCCGGTTCTCGGCGCTCATGTCGGTAACGGCGCCGCGGCAATCGGCCTCTCATGGAGTGAATAATGATTACATTGATTACGGTTCTTATTTTAAGTTATCTCGTTGGGTCTATTCCGTCGAGTATTATCGTCGGGAAACTGACCAAGGGAATCGATGTCCGGCAGTTTGGTTCGGGGAACGCGGGCGGCACGAACGCCTTTCGTGTTTTGGGCTGGAAAGCCGGTTTGTTCGTCTCGCTTTTCGATATAGCGAAAGGTGTATTTGCGACGATCGTCATCTCACGCATCAGAATCGGCGACCTTCCGTTTGAAAACGAGACGCTGGTCATGGTGCTGGCGGGATTGTGCGCGATTTTGGGTCACACATTCACCATCTTTGCCGGATTCAAGGGCGGAAAAGGCGTTGCGGCGGGAGCGGGAATGATCATCGGACTTTATCCGTCTGCATTTTTAGTTTGTCTTGTCATCTTTGCGCTGGTCTTATTTTCAACGGGAATCGTCTCCGTTTCGTCGATGACCGCCGCGGTGAGTTTGCCGTTCGTTTTGCTGATCTCCAACCGGTTGTCCGGCGGGCAGGTCGATACCGGATTGATCGTTTTCAGTTTTATCATTCCGCTATTTATCATTTACACGCATCGAACGAACATCAAACGGTTGATCAACGGCGAAGAGAAATCGTTCGATAAAATCCGGCTATTCGGCAGGAAAAAGAAAAACATCTGACCGATGTTTTTCCCGGCGATATTTTTCTGTAATCCATTGAAGGATTTTCAAATGTCGAAATCGGTACATCACTGCACAAATTTCCTCCCGAAAAAATACCTTTTGACCGCGATTTTCATCGTCCTGATTTTCGGATCGTCAGCGAACTTTCAGATTCCGTCCGATGACTTCGAGATCGTCGAAAGCATTCCCGTCGGAACGATTCTGGATAACCCTGAGATTCGGAATACGACACCGGTCTGGCTGGAACTGATCGGCGCCGCGAAAAAATCGCTGGACATCGAGCAGTTTTACATCGCTAATCAGACCGGCGAACCGCTGGATACGATTCTCACCACCATTGTTCAAGCCGCAAATCGCGGCGTTAAAATCCGCATCATCGCCGATCTGAACATGTCCAAAACCTATCCGGAATCGCTGGAAAGGCTTAAGCAGGTGCGGAACATCGATGTTCGCATTATCGGTGCGTTCGCCAAAAACGGCGTTCAGCACAGCAAATATTTTATTGTCGATCGGGAAATTGTTTTTCTCGGAAGTCAAAATTTCGACTGGCGCTCGCTGAAACATATTCACGAGATCGGAGTGAAAATCCGCCATTCGGGCTATGCGCAGGCGATGACCGGTTTGTTTGAATTCGACTGGAAACAGAGTCAAGTTGGGCGGAAAATAACCGTTCAGCAGACCGAACCGCCGATGTCTTTCAACATTTTATCCGGTAAAGCTGATACGATCCGATTTTATCCGACAGCCAGTCCGTTCGATGACATTCCCAACGGTTTTCAATGGGATGAAACTGCGATCGTGGCGGCAATCGATCGGGCGAAGAAAAGCGTTTACGTTCAGTTATTGAGTTACACACCGTCGGAGCGCAACGGTCTGTACGACGTTCTCGACAATGCGCTAAGACGCGCGGCGGCTCGCGGTGTAGATGTGCGTCTGCTGGTTTCGGACTGGTGTCAAAAGAAGTACGAAATGCCCTTTTTAAAAAATCTGACCATTTTGCCGAACATCGAAGTGAAACTGAGCACAATTCCAGAATACGAAGGCGGCTATATTTCCTTTGCCCGCGTCGAACATTGCAAGATGATGACGGTGGACGACTCCTTGACATGGATCGGAACGAGCAACTGGAGCCGCGGCTATTTTTACGATTCCCGAAACGTCGGATTGGTAATCCGGAACGGAAAGATCAATGAAACGGTCAAATCGATTTTTTTGAAAAGCTGGGACGGACCTTATTCATGGACGATCAGGCCGGAAATCGATTACAAGCCGAAATTTTACGGCGAGAAAGATTAAATCATGAAAAAATTGCGCATCAACATTGATTGGAAAATTTTGAATCGTTATTTTTGTCATGTACTGAAGGAGAGATGGTTATGAAAAAAATATGGATGATCCCGATACTGACAGCACTCCTGGTTTTTTCGTGCACAACAACGACGCCGACCGACGAAGACGATCTGACTCCTCCTGGCGTTCCGGCGAATTTCCGGATCGACGGTGCGCTCTCCGGCGATGGAAAGATCATGCTGAAATGGAATGCCAATAACGAAGACGATTTCCGTTCTTATCGCCTCTACCGGACGACGAATTCCGACATCGAAACCAACTACGCTCTTCTCATCGAAACGACTCAAAACCAATATTTGGACGCCGGTCTGGATTACACCACGACCTATTATTACCGGCTCTCGGCGATCGACGACAACGGCAACGAGAGCGAAAAGGGCGACGAAGTTCATCTCAAACCGCAAAATCTGAATCCGCCCGCGATTCCGCAAGGACTGAAAGTCTATGGATACAATGTTCCCGGCGAAACAGTGCGTATCTATATCCAATGGACGGCAAACACGGAAACCGACTTTCTGCACTACAACATTTACAAATCCACCAGCGATTTCTTTCCCACCGATTCGACGACTTTTCTGAAAAACCTGACAACGACAAGTTTTTCTGACACCGCCATCACGATCGGAACGAAATATTACTACAAAGTCACGGCGGTCGATCAAGGATTGAAAGAGAGCCAGAGTTCCGACATGAAAAGCGATCTTGCGCTCGCTAATCCGGAACAGACGTCGCCTGCGATAAATGCTACGGGTCAGCCGCTAAGACCGACTTTCACCTGGCAAAAACTGGATGGCGCGACGAAATACAATGTGATCGTTCAAACTTCTTCTCAAAGTGGTGAAATTTGGACAGGAACTGTTGTTCAGCCGACGACGGGAACGACCGTTTCGATGCCGTTTCCTTTCAGCCCGGTTCTGTCGAAAAGCACTAACTATTATTGGAAAGTTGCTTCATTTTCTTCGGACAACACACAGGCGAATTCCTATAGTCCGACATGGCGCTTCACGACGACAAACTAAAGGAATTCGTTTTCAGAGAAGCCGAACAGTTTTTATCGATTCAACATAGTTGATAAATTGTCCGAAAAGACGTATTTTCTCCGCCATGAATTATGATCAATTTTTTCAAAAATGTCTGACGTTAAAACAGAGTTTTCTCTGCGTGGGAATCGATCCCGATCCGGCGCTGATTCCCGACGAATTCGATCGCTCGCCGGAAGGCATTTATCGTTTCGTCCGTGAAGTC
>Ga0265296_1005153_pt1 | contig 10925 bp, 19 predicted proteins | sample MunlanPumphouse1_FD_189073 | JGI IMG/M metagenome (GOLD analysis project Ga0265296, IMG submission 189073) | Groundwater microbial communities from a municipal landfill in Southern Ontario, Canada - Pumphouse #1 | ecosystem: Environmental > Aquatic > Deep subsurface > Groundwater | place...
TATCTGGTATACTACCATCAGAAACGACCGCACATCTCACTTGGAATGTGGCCACCGTTAAAACCAAGAGTGTCTCATATTTAACTGAAATATTTCGACTTCTTGAATAATCGCCTCTAATATAGTAAAATGGTCAAATGCCAAAGGGAAGAATCAGAGTACGTTTAAAAAGTTATGATGCCCGAGTAATCGATTCGTGCTGCCAGCAAATTCTGGACACAGCTATACGAACCGGTGCCAAAGTCGTAGGTCCAATTCCTCTTCCAACCAAAAGATCAGTTTACGCCATCAATAAGTCTCCTTTTATAGACAAAGACGCCAGAGATCACTTCGAAATCAAAGTCCACAAAAGATTAATTGATATTATTTCCCCAACAGACAAAACTATTGATTCTCTTACTCACCTAGAACTACCCGCAGGGGTGAATATTGAGATCAGGATGTAATCTTCAATTTCTGTAGATTTCTCGTCTATGCTTTACCCGCAGAATGACAATATTGTTTCCGTCAATATCGAAGATAATCCGGTAATTTCCTATTCTCCATCGATATGTGCCAAGTGAGGAGTCTGTTAGTTTTTTTGCATAAAAGAGAGGGTTGCTTGCGTAAGTTTCCAGTTTATTCCTCAGTCTTTTCTTAACAACAGTATCTAATTTTTGAATATCTTTTGCAGCGCTTTTAGTGTAGAGGAGTTTGTATCCCATTATAATTCACCAAACACTTGGTTATGGGAAAGGACATCTCCATTATTATATTCTTCTCGCGCTTTTTTAATACTCGCAAGATAATTGGTGTCAGTAAGGGCAAGTAAATCCTCAAAAAGATCAATATTGACTAAAACAGAGGAAATTTCCCCGGACTTTGATACAAGAAGAAAATCTTTTTTTTTATCCACCTCTTTTAATGAATCCGCGAGATGGTTTCTTAGCGTAGTTGCATTTACAATATTCATGTTAATTTATATTATACATTTAAAATGTACATTGTCAATAGGCGACAAAACAATTGACAGCTTAACCCATCTCGAACTCCCCGCAGGAGTCAACATCGAAATCCGCATGTAATCTTCTTTTTCTTGTACTTTTGACCGCAAAAGTACCAAAACTCTGCGAGCGGTAAAGTCGCGCTAAAATTATTTCGTTCGCTGGTCGGGTAATTTTACCCCTTCCTCAATCTCGCTTTGCTCGACGAGGAATTCTCCTGACAGCTCACTTAATAATTTTTTAACGCGCTTTGTTTAATGCTCGCAATTTTAGGATTATTGCGGATAATAATTGTTCTAATGTGCTCGCTTATAAAAACTTAACGCTCTTTGTTCGAATTGCAACAAGTTAGATTATTGCGAACAAATAGGTTGAAAGCTATTGCATTCTAGGTTCTCTTTGTATATAATTACCCTTGAAAGTCATGTTTAACCGATTGGAGGTAAATAAGGCTGCATAAATAGGAAGTTTTTGGGTTTTTCCCTGAAGCGACTGTGTGCAGTCGCTTTTTTGGTTTTTGTCGAGTCAAACTCGATTCCGGATATGAATTCAATATTGGCAAAAAAAGCTGAACAAGGACAAAAATTTCTGGAAAACGGAATGCGCATTCCTGTTACCAAATTAGATGTGGATGGGAATGTTGTTGTTGCAATAAAAACACAAGCGCGGGATAAATATTCTGCAGTTCAGCTTGGATTTGGTAAAAGAGTAAAGGCCAGACCCGCAAAAAGCAATAAATCAATCTACCAATTTTTAAGAGAAGTAAGAATGGCGAATGCAGATACAATGCCTGCTATTGGAGATGTAATTAAAGCAAGTGAAGTTTTTAAACCTGGTGATGTTATCAATGTTACCGGAATATCTAAAGGAAAAGGATATGCAGGCGGAGTTAAAAGATACCATTTCAAAGGAGGACCCCGAACCCACGGACAATCAGACAGGGAAAGAGCGCCGGGTGCGATTGGATCAACCACCACTCCCGGAAGAGTATACCGGGGGAAAAGAATGGCAGGACGAATGGGTCATGAGCAGGTTACGGTTAAAAATTTGAAAGTTGTTTTTGTTGATGATAGTTGTATTTTAGTTAAAGGTCTAGTTCCGGGTGGAAGAAATACTTTGTTAATGCTTAAGAAAGTGAAAAACGCTGATGAGAAATTTGTTCCTTTGTACGCAGATAAAGTTGAAGAAGTTAAAAAGCTAGTTGAAGAAAAGAAAGAAATTAAAATTGAAGCGAAGGAGGAAAGTAAATAATGGCCACTAAAAAAATCTCAAAACTCAAAACTCAAATCGCAAAACCAAAACTTCCCACTTCGCTAAAGCTTCGAGGGACAAGTAAATCTAAAAACTTAGTGAAAAAAGTTGCTGTAAAAAAAGCCGTTAAGGCTAAAGTTTCAGCGAAAACACCAGCAAAAAAGACTAAAATTGAGGCTAGAATTGCTGTTTCCGCGTCAAACGCGGCTGCTGCAAAGCCGACAAAAACAGTTAGTCTAAACGCTGCTGTTTTTGATATAAAAGGAAAAATAGACGGACACATTAAACTTCCTGAGGAAATATTTGGTGCTAAAATAAATGATTCGCTTATGTCCCAAGCTGTCCGTGTTTATTTGGCAAATCAAAGGCAGGGAACATCTAAGACGCAAGATCGGGGAGAGGTTGATAGGACAACCAAGAAAATTTGGCAGCAAAAAGGAACAGGTAGAGCTCGACACGGATCAAGAAGAGCTCCTATTTTTGTCGGCGGAGGAAGAGTTTTTGGACCAAGACCTCGTGATTTATCTCTCAGTATCTCCAAGAAAATGAAAACCCTTGCGCTTTTCTCGGCACTTTCTGCAAAGCTTAAAGATCAGGAACTGAAAATTATAAAAGGACTTGATGCAATTGAACCTAAAACAAAAATAATGGCGCAAGTTTTAAAGAATTTGGGAATAAAAGAAGACAAAAAAGTTTTATTGGTAATGTCAAAAACGGCAAAAGAATCAGAAAATGTTTACAGGGCGTCACGGAATATTGAAGGAGTAGAGATTTTAAGTGCAAATTTACTTAACACATACAAAGTTTTGGATAATGCATTGGTTCTTTTAATGAAAGATTCTATAGATAGTCTTAAAAATACTTTCGTAGAGCACCCCACTTCGCCAAGGCTTCGCGGGGCAAGTAGGAAATAATTATGAATATAAGAGACGTTATTATTGCGCCAGTTATAACAGAAAAATCAATGAGAGATGCCGCTTTGGGCAGGTATACTTTTAAGGTTGCTTTGGGGGTAAATAAACCTTTTATTAAACAGGCTATTGAAGCAAAATTTAAAGTAAAAGTTTTGAAAATAATGGTAAGTATTGTTAAAGGAAGAACAGATAGGCGCGGAATAAAAAGAGAAGAATTTGTAAAAACTGCATGGAAAAAAGCAACAGTCCAATTAGCAAAAGATCAAAAAATTGGGCTATTTGATGTAGGAGGACAAGAAGCAAGGAAATAATCCCAAAGGGAGGCTACGCACTATGAGTAAATTAAGATTTATAAGAAAGAAAAATTCAGGACGAGATGTATCGGGACAAGTTTCCGTTAGGCATCAGGGCGGAGAACATAAACGCTTCATGCGTCTTATTGATTTTAAACGTAACAAATTCGGAATCGAAGGGAGAGTGGCTGCCATAGAGTACGATCCAAATAGAACTACTCAAATTGCCCTTATCCATTATACTGATGGAGACAAAATGTATATCTTAAGTCCTCTTGGATTAAAGGTGGGAGATGTGGTAAAATCAGGCTCGGACGCCGAAATTAAAACAGGGAATGCCCTTCCGTTAAAAGCGCTTCCTCTTGGAACCGTTGTTCACAATGTAGAACTCGCGCCGGGCCGTGGTGGACAAATGGGCAGAAGCGCTGGAACAGGAATTATTGTTCAGGCCAAAGAAGGAAACAATATCGATCTAAAACTTCCATCGGGAGAGCTCAGAAGAGTTGATGGAGATTGTTTTGGAACAATCGGAACACTGGGAAATATTGATTGGAAAAACGAAGTTTTTGGTAAAGCAGGCAGAAGTAGGCATATGGGCATTAGACCGACAGTCAGAGGAGTTGCTCAGAATCCGAGGTCACATCCGCATGGGGGAGGAGAAGGTAGATCCGGAATTGGAAGAAAAACACCTATGACATATGCGGGTCGTCCTGCAGTTGGAAAAACCAGGAAAAAGAAAAAATATTCAAATAAATATATATTGCAAGGGAGAAGAAAAGGCAGAATGTCCAGGCCGAATTAATATTGATTAAAATATGGGAAGAAGTATAAAAAAAGGGCCATTTATTGACCCGAAACTATTAAAGAAGGTAATGAAGCAAAAACAAATGGGCGACAAATCTGCTATAAAAACGTGGGCAAGGGCAAGTCAGATTTCACCAGAGTTTGTTGGTCACACAATGGCAGTTCATAATGGAAAAAATTTTATTACAGTATTTATTCTTGAGGGAATGGTTGGACACAGGCTTGGAGAATTTGCACCAACCAGGACGTTTAGAAGTCATGGAAGAGTTGTAGCAAGGGAGATCTCTAAGACATAAAGCCCTGAAAGGGTGTTTTCAACATTATGGATATTATAGCAATAAGTCGATCAGTCAGAATATCGCCTCGCAAAGTAAGGCTAGTTGCTGACGGTATACGAAATCTTCCTTTAGATAAGGCGCTTAATGTGCTTAATATGACTCAAAAAAGAGGAGCAAGTGTTCTGAATGCTGTATTTAAAAGCGCAATTGGAAATGCCGTTAATAATTCTAAAAAGAGTCTGGATTCTCTAAGGATAAAGGGAATTGAGGTGTGGGATGGACCTGCTATCAAAAGATTTCATGCTTCAACAAGAGGAAGAGCTCATCCTTATAAAAAAAGAAGCAGCCATATAAAAGTAATACTGGAGGCAAAAGAATAATATGGGACAAAAAGTTAATCCGCAAATTTTAAGGCTTGGGCCAATTTATAATTGGAGCAGTCGTTGGTTTGATGACAAAAAGTATAAGGACGTGCTTTTGGAAGATTACAACTTAAGAAAAACTCTTATGGCTAAATTGGCAGGTGCAGGAGTGTCTGAAATTGAAATAGAAAGATCTATCAACAGTTTGAAGTTAACGGTTAATGTTTCAAGGCCGGGTATGGTGATTGGCAGAGGCGGGTCCGGCTTGGAAGAAATAAAAGATTATTTATATAAATTTCTAAAAATTAAAAAGAATTCCAAAACTGCAGCAAAAATAGATATCAGAATTGAACCCATTAAGGAGCCAAATCTGGATGCATTCCTAGTTGCTAAGAATATTTCAGACCAATTGGTAAAACGCCTTCCCCACAGAAGAGTTTTAGCTCAGACAGTTGAAAGAGTTATGGGGGCAGGAGCAAAAGGGATAAGAATTATTATCTCAGGACGTGTTGGCGGAGCTGAGATAAATAGAAAAGAAAAAATGCAAAAAGGAACAGTTCCATTGTCAACCATTAGGGAGAGAATAGCTTTTGCAAGTGTTCCGGCGTTAACTAAAAAAGGTTACATTGGTGTAAAAGTTTGGATAAATAAAGGAGAGGGAAAATAATATGTTAGTTCCAAAAAGAGCAAAATACAGAAAACAGCAAAAAGGTACCATAAGAGGGAGGGCTCATAAAGGGGTCAAAGTTTCCTTTGGTGAATACGGTCTCCTATCTGAGGGGAAAGGATTAATTACGAGCCGGCAGATAGAGGCAGCGCGTCGAGCAATCACTCATTATACTCAGAGGGGAGGAAGACTTTGGATAAGAATTTTTCCTCATAAGCCAATTACTAAAAAGCCTGCGGAGACTAGGATGGGCGGAGGCAAAGGAGATGTTTTTGAATTCGTTGCTCCGGTTAAAGAAGGAAGAATGTTGTTTGAAATGGGTGGAGTTACAAAAGATATTGCGCTTGCTGCGTTAAGACTCGCATCGTATAAGCTAAATGTGAAAACAAGAATTGTTATTAAATCTGAGTATAATATTTAACTTATGAAATCAAAAGATAAAAAAGAATTGCATCTAAAGAGTATAAAAGAGCTAGGAAATTTAGTTACAGAGGCAAAAGATGCGCTTGTAGGATTAAGGCTGGATAAAACACAAAATAAACTTAAAAATACAAGTATGCTTTCTGTTAAAAGAAAAGAGATAGCGCAAATGCTAACAATTATAAGATTGAAAGAATTGGCAGAAATTCAGGCAAAGAAGAAAGAATAATATGAAAAAAACACTTGATGGGATTATTGTTTCAATTAAAATGAGCAAAACTGTTGTAGTTAGGATTACGAGGAAATTTCCTCATCCGTTATATAAAAAACTTATCAAAAGAGACAGTAATCTTAATGTAGACGTTGGGATTTTTACGCCCATTGTCGGTGACAGGGTAAAAATCGCAGAGACGAAACCGATATCAAAAACCAAACATTTTAAAATATTGGAGGTAATTAAGGATGGTTCAGCATAGAACAATATTAAAAGTTGCAGATAATTCTGGGGCAAAATCTCTTATGGTTATCCATATTTTTGGAGGATCCCAAAGGAGATATGGGTATATAGGTGATGTATTGAACTGTGTAGTTAGAGGAGCAAGTTCTATCGGAACGGTTAAAGACAGTCAGATTGTAAAAGTTCTTCTTGTTAGGACCAGAAAGGAAAAGAGAAGGCCGGATGGGTCTTTTATTAGGTTTTCCGATAATGCGGGAGTAGTAATAGATAACGCTAAAGACAAAAACCCGATAGGAACAAGAGTATTTGGTCCGATTGCCCGAGAGGTAAAAGATAAAGGTTTTTCGAAAATTGCAAGTATGGCAATTGAGGTTATTTAATATGAAATTAAAGAAAGGCGATTTAGTTAAAGTAGTTTCGGGAAAAGATAAGGGTAAAACTGGCAAAATAGAAAAAGTTTTACCTCGAATTGAAAAGGTTTTGGTAACCGGTGTTAATCAATATAAGAGACATCTTAAGGCAAGGGCTCAAGGTCAGAGTTCTGAAATAGTTACAATTACAAAGCCCTTAGCGAGTTCGAATGTTGCCTTTATTTGTTCGCATTGCAAATTGCAAACGCGGATTGGATTTAGAATAGAGAAAAATGATAAAATCAGAGTTTGCAAAAAGTGTGATAAGAAAATATAGTTCAGTATAGCTCACTATGGATAACTTACAAACTAGATTTAAAAAACAAATTGTAGGAACATTGCAGAAGGAATTAGGTCTTAGGAATGTTATGGCAGTACCAACTTTATCGAAAATAGTAGTTAATATGGGAGTGAAAGACGCTATCGCTGATAAGAAAAACTTAGAGAAAGCATCTATAATTATGGCTCAAATTACAGGACAAAAGCCGAAATGGGCCAGCGCTAAGAAGTCGATATCCTCTTTCAAGCTAAGAGAGGGAGATAAGATTGGTCTTGTTGTAACATTGAGGGGGCGTAAAATGTATGATTTTTTTGAAAGGCTGATCAGCGTTGTAATGCCTAGATTTAGAGATTTTCATGGTGTGAGAAAAGTAAGTTTTGATGGGAATGGCAACTACACTTTGGGTTTTACTGAAAGTACAGTTTTTCCTGAAATAGATCCAGGGAAAATTGATAAGGTGCAGGGATTTGAGGTAAGTATTGTTACAACGGCAACTGATGACAAGAGTGGTTTTGCATTACTAAAAGCATTGGGAATGCCGTTTGTTAAATAATTATATGGCTAAAAAATCTAACATAATTAAAGCACATAGTAAACCGAAGTATAAAGTAAGACAGAAAAACACATGCAATATCTGCGGAAGGTCAAGGGCGTATATTAGACGTTTTGGTTTGTGTAGGCTATGTTTTAGAGAGCTTGCTTTGAAGGGACAATTGCCAGGAGTAGTTAAATCAAGCTGGTAGTTGTTTTAGAATCTATGAATCATAGAGTTTCAGATTTAATCATAAGAATTAAAAACGCAACAAGAGCAAGGAGAAAAGAAGTTGCTTTAGATAATTTAAAAATTAACAAAGCAATTTGTAAAGTTTTGGTAACTGAGGGATTTTTAGAGGGTTTTGAAGTCGGCATAAAGGGTGATAGCAAAGTTATAATTGCGAAAATAAAATATGATAAAAGAATTCCCAACTTTACAGACGTATTGGTAGTTTCTAAGCCATCTTTGCGCAAGTACGCTGCGGCTTCTGAAATTCCTGGAATTCAAAGAAAAGGCAGACATACAATAATACTCTCAACAAATAAAGGAATAATGACAGGTCGTGAAGCGATTAAAAGGAATATGGGAGGGGAGATCCTTTTTAGGATTTGGTAATATTATGTCTAAACTTGCAAAAAAACCAGTTATTATTAAAGAAGGCGTTAATATTATTTTTGAAAACGATGTTGTCAAGGTAAATGGTCCCAAGGGAGGTCTTTCATTTAGGATCCCTGAAGGTGTCAATGTAAATTCCATAGAAGGACGACTGGTAGTTTCTTTAAAAGATAAAAATAACCAAGAGCTAAAGCCATCTTTAGGTCTGACAAGAGCAATGGTTTCAAATATGATTACGGGTGTGACAACGGGATTTGAAAAGAAACTTGAGTTGTCAGGCGTTGGATATAGGGCTCAAGTAAGCGGGCGCGATCTTAATATTTCTGTTGGTTTTTCTCATCCTGTAAAAGTTACGGGAATGGATGGGTTAAATTTTGCTGTCGCAGAAAATATTATAACTATTTCCGGAGTAGACAAAGATTTGGTCGGAAATATGGCAGCTAAAATAAGATCTGTAAGGCCGCCAGAGCCATACAAGGGAAAAGGTATAAAATATCAGAATGAAAAAATAAGAAGAAAAGTTGGAAAAGCAGCGAAAGCATTGGGAGTGAAATAATCCCAAAGGGAGGCTATGCACTATGAATAAAATAGAAAGAAAAATAAAAAGACAAATTAGGACAAGAGCTAAAATTAAAGGAACTGCAGATAGACCAAGACTCTCCGTTTATAGATCCAATCGCTTTATGTATGCTCAATTGATAGACGATGAGATAAAAAAGACAATTGTTGGGGTTTCCGAAAAGCATCTTAAAGAAGCTCTCGCAGGAAAAATTGCAAGAGCGCGGGCTCTTGGAATTTTATTGGCAAAAAAAGCAATTGATAAGAAGGTTAAAAAAGTAATATTTGACCGGGGAAGTTATTCGTATCATGGAAGAGTTAGTGGGATTGCGCAGGGTGCGCGGGAAGGAGGACTGGAATTCTAATGAGTGACTCAAGGTTTTACAAAGATAGACCGACTGATGGCTTTGAGGAAAAAATAGTTCAAGTCAATAGAGTTTCCAAGAAAACAAAAGGCGGAAACAAAATTGGATTTTCAGTCTTGACAGTTGTAGGAAATAAAAAAGGAAAAGTTGGCGTAGGACTTGGTAAAGGTCCTGAAATATCTTCTGCTATAAGAAAAGGAGTTTTGCTTGGTAAAAAACACGTTATAGATGTTCCCATTATTAATGGCACTATTCCCTTTGAATTTACAATAAAGCTAGGTGCAGCAAGAGTGATGTTAAAACCAGCCCCTCGCGGGTCAGGAGTAATAGCAGGAGGAGCAGTTAGAAGTGTTGTTGCCCTAGCGGGAATAGAAAATATCTCGTCAAAGGTTTTAGGAACAAAAAATCAGGCAAGTAATGTTTATGCGACAATTGAAGCACTGAAGCGTTTGACTGAAAGATATCATAAGAATAACAGAATAAGATCTAAGAAATAACCCCGAAGGGGTGTTTTCAGCATTATGAAACTTTCATCTTTGACAAAAATTACAGATAAAAGACAAAAAAGAGTTGGGCAGGGAAAGGGATCGGGACGTGGAAAAAAAGCAGGACGTGGCGGCAGAGGACAAAATTCTAGAAACTCAATGCCTCTTTCTTTTGAAGGCGGGGCATTGCCCCTTATTAAAAGACTTCCTTTCATGAAGGGAAAAGGTAAAAATAAATCTTTCAAAAGTCAACCGATAGCGATAGATGTTAAGCTTCTGAATTTATTGAAAAAAGGTACAATTGTCGACATAAAATCTCTTATTGAAAATAAAATTGTCGACCCAGAATATGCCAAAAAGTATGGAGTTAAAATTTTAGGAGATGGAAAACTTGCTGTTTCTTTGGTGGTAAAATTACCAGTATCAAAAGGTGCTTTGAAAAGGATTGAGCAAGCCGGTGGTCGCGTCGAACGCGACACACCAGTCTTTAGACAGTGATTGAGGAATAAAAAGTGCTTTATAATATAATTAATGTAAATTTTTTGAATTTAAGCCGAGCCACGTTTGACGTGGCCGGTGGTCGCGTTGCAATCTAGCCTTCCCTGTATGAGCAATATTTTTGGAATATTTAGCAAGAGCATAAAAACTCCGGACGTGAGGAGAAAGCTTTTATTTACAGCAGCGATATTTATAGTATTCAGAATTTTTGCTCACATACCAGTTGCAGGCGTAGATTTAGGCGCACTAAAAACACTCTTCTCGCAGAATCAATTTTTGGGACTTTTGGATATTTTTTCAGGAGGAACACTTGCCAATTTTTCCGTAATGGCATTAGGACTTAATCCTTATATCAATGCCTCGATTATTTTACAGCTTTTAACAATGGTTTTCCCAAAATTGGAAGCTTTATCTAAGGAAGGAGAGTCTGGTAGACAGAAGATAAATCAATATACGAGAATGCTAACTGTTCCCTTGGCAGTTCTTCAGTCAATTGGTATGTATGCATTACTTCGTAGTCAAGGAATTATCTCCACACTGAACGCAATTGATCTTTTCTCTTTTGTCGCAACAATGACTGCAGGGACAATGCTTTTGGTTTGGTTGGGAGAATTAATATCTGAGAGGGGAATCGGAAATGGAATATCGCTTCTTATATTCGCAGGCATCGTCGGAAGAATTCCGGTTACTTTTGGGCAGACAATCTCAACTGCAAATGCAAACAACTTCTTCAGCTTAATAACATTTCTA
>Ga0265296_1005154_pt1 | contig 10925 bp, 6 predicted proteins | sample MunlanPumphouse1_FD_189073 | JGI IMG/M metagenome (GOLD analysis project Ga0265296, IMG submission 189073) | Groundwater microbial communities from a municipal landfill in Southern Ontario, Canada - Pumphouse #1 | ecosystem: Environmental > Aquatic > Deep subsurface > Groundwater | place: Canada...
TCAAACACCTTCGCCTGGATCGAAAGTGATTTTTTTCCCTGCTTTACCACAGTAGCCTTTGCTTCCTTTACGGGTTCGGGCGCGTTGTCAAAATTAATTTTACTGGCGTCAATATCAATTGATTTTGAACCCACAATCCCTCTGGCTTTTAAACTGCTGCCAAGTTCATCAATGGTCGAAAATCTTAAGAGAGTATCTTTTTGGAGCGCTTTCATTATAATCCCGTCAAGAAACTTAGGGGTATTCTGTTTTTTTGATGAAGGAGAAACAATATTTTCATTCATATATTTAAGCGCCAATTTAAGTCCGTTTTCACCGCCAAACGGCAGCTGTCCCGCGGTTAAAAGATAAAGAATCAGCCCCATTTTAAAAATATCGGACGATTTTTTATTGAAAACCCCGGAGATCTCCTCCGGTGACATAAATCTCGCGTCTTTATAAATCATATCCGCGCGCTGATAATATGTCGCTCTAACCGCGGACTCTATTCCAAAATCAGTAACTTTTAACTTTTTGTCGTCGAAAATTATTATATTGGAGGGTTTAAGTGCGCCGTGAATAACATCCTTTTTGTGGGCGGCGGATACCGCATCACAAATCTGAACGGCAATGTTTATTATCTGGTCAGGTGATAAAATTTTTTGATCCTTTAAATATTGCCACAGGTCCTCACCTTCGACATAATCCCTGACGAAATAAAAACCCTGCCAACCATAGTCCCCGTCAAAAACGGCGGCCGCGTTCGGATGATCAACTTTTGACAGGTCCGTTACCTTTTTGTGAAGATTTTTTATTAAAAGACCATCGAGAATAGAGCGTTTGAATATTTTTACGATGATTGAGCGGTTGTTGGTGAGATTCTTGCCCTTATATGTCGCGCTCGCGTCGTCTTCAAACAATCTGTCGGTAATCTTATATTTACTCTTTAAAACACGTTCCATATTTTAGTAATCTACAAAAATCAGTTTTTCCAATTTAAACTTATTCATGTCCTCACAGGCCGGAACCGGATAACACCCCGTAAAACAGCCTGTACAATAATTTTCCGGTGACAGAGGCATTGATTTTAACATCCCGTCAAGCGACAGGTAAAAGAGGCTGTCAAGCTCGACAAAATCTTTGATCTCATTGACTGTTTTTGAGCCCGCTATCAGCTCATCGTTTGTCGGAAAATCAATTCCAAAATAACACGGATGTTTTATGGGAGGACAGCTTATTTTCATGTGAATTTCTTTTGCTCCCGCCTCGCGCAGCGTGCGGATTCTCGATCTGCTGGTTGTCCCTCTGACAATTGAATCTTCGACGATTGCAAGAGTCTTTCCGCGTATAAGATCTTTCACGGGATTAAGTTTAACACGGACGCCAAAATCCCTGATAGTCTGCGACGGCTGGATAAAAGTTCTGCCGATATAGTGATTCCTTACAATGCCGATATCGAACGGTAAATTGAGCTCCTGGGCATAACCGACAGCGGCGCTGTTGCCGGAATCTGGAATAGGCAGAACCATATCCGCCTTTGACGGTGATTCAATGGCAAGATTTCTGCCTAAATTTTTTCGCGTAAGATAAACGTTTCCGCCGAATACATTACTGTCCGGCCTCGCGAAATAAATCATTTCAAAAATACAAAAGCCGCGTTTTGCTTTTGGATATGGTTGTATGGATTTGATGCCCGACTTATCAATAAAAACTATTTCCCCGGGTTCTACATCCCTTATATGTTCCGCGCGGATGAGGTCAAACGCGCAAGTCTCAGAGGCTACGACATAACCTCCGTTAAACTTTCCGATTGACAAGGGCCTGTTGCCGAATGGATCGCGCGCCGCGATCAGCTGGGTTGGCGTCAAAAACACCAATGAATAAGATCCCTTTATCTGGGCAAGAGCGTCAACAAGAGAAGATTCAAAGCTACCTGTCCCTTTCGCGAGAAGATGAATTATTACCTCGCTGTCTACCGTACTCTGGAATATTGATCCTTCTTCCTGAAGTTTTTGTCTCAATTGAGAAACATTTATCAGATTGCCGTTATGGCCGACGGCTATCGGGCCTCTTGAATATTCAACCATAAAAGGCTGCGCGTTTTTTAAAAGCGTTTTGCCTGTGGTTGAGTACCTCACATGGCCTATAGCGCAGTCTCCCTTTAAATTAGCCAGGACATCCTCGTTAAAAACATCGGACACAAGACCAAGGCCGCGATATCCGTTTAAATGTTTCCCGTCAGATACGACAATACCCGCGCTCTCCTGTCCCCTATGCTGAAGCGCGTACATTCCAAGATATGTAAGTCTTGCCGCGTCCGGATGCCCGACAATCCCAAAAATTCCGCATGCTTCCTTAAACTCTTGATTCATCTTCCACCTCGTATGTTGAATAATAATACGGCGTAAATGCCGGGAACTCCGCCCCGCAAGTATCTACCAGTTTGAAAACCGCAGAGATATCATACTTCTTTCTCAAATTATAAACAAATATTTCGTCGCGCCCGATCAGCCGCCCAATCTGAATATCTGAAAAACCCATTTTTTTCGCGTCAAGAAGAATGTCCCTCGTCATTTTCTTTTTATTAAATTTTTTTATCTTATTTTCCATCTCAAGGATCTCTTTCATGTTATCCAGAAACCATGGATCAATTCCCGTGATATTATATATTTCATCCACAGTCATGCCGTCCTGCATCGCGTATTTAATATAAAATATTCTTTCCGCGTTCGGCCAGCGCAATTTTTCGATAATCTTTTCTCTTGACGGAAATCCGTCTTTTATTATAGGAGTTTCATCCAGGCCAAAACTTTTTATCTCAAGCGACCGCAGCCCCTTTTGCAGGGCCTCTTTGAATGTCCGGCCGATTGCCATAACCTCTCCAACCGACTTCATCGATGTTCCCAAAATTGGATTTGCTTCTTTAAACTTTTCAAAAGTAAATCTCGGAATCTTGACAACGCAATAATCTATTGTAGGCTCAAAACAAGCCGGCGTTTCTTTTGTAATATCGTTTGGTATCTCATCAAGTGTAAATCCAACAGCAAGTTTTGCCGCTATTTTCGCTATTGGAAATCCGGTTGCCTTTGACGCAAGCGCCGAGCTCCTGGATACTCTGGGATTCATCTCGATTACAACCATGCGGCCGTCTTTTGGATTTACGGCAAACTGGATATTGGATCCGCCTGTCTCTACCCCAATCTCGCGTATTACCGCGATCGACGCGTCTCTCATTAATTGGAATTCGACATCCGATAATGTCTGGATCGGCGCGACGGTAATGCTGTCGCCGGTATGTATTCCCATGGGGTCAAAATTTTCGATAGTGCAAATAATAACTACGTTGTCTTTTTTGTCGCGCATTACCTCGAACTCAAACTCTTTCCAGCCTTCAACTGACTCTTCGATCAAAACCTCTGTTATTGGAGACGCCTCAAGTCCGCGCAAAACAATCTCCTCCAACTCTTTCATATTGTATGCCATACCGCTGCCGGTTCCTCCTAGAGTAAAGCTGGGTCTTATAATTAAAGGAAATCCAATGTTGCTTGCGACTTCGATAGCCTCGTTCAAAGTATTAGCTTTCCCGCTTTTTGGAAGGTCAAGGCCGATGCTTTGCATCGCTTTTTTAAACAGTTCGCGGTCCTCGGCTTTTTTTATGACATCGGACGACGCGCCTATCATCTCGACATTGTATTTTTTTAATATTCCGTTATCGGCAACAGTTACCGCGCAGTTTAAAGCCGTCTGTCCGCCAAGTGTCGGCAAGATCGCGTCGGGACGTTCTTTCTCTATTATTTTTTCAATAATTTCCGGCGTAATCGGCTCAATATAAGTCCTGTCAGCCATATCGGGATCCGTCATTATTGTCGCCGGATTACTATTAACAAGGACTACTTCGTAACCTTCGCTTCGCAGCGCTTTGCATGCCTGCGCCCCGGAATAATCAAACTCGCAGGCCTGACCTATCACGATCGGCCCGGATCCTATTATCATTATTTTTTTTATATCTGTACGCTTTGGCATTTTATTTCCTTTTTTGTTAGCACCCCAGATTAAAATCTGGGGAATTATTCCCCACAATTCATTGTGGGGTTACCTCCATAAAAAATTGGCATTTTATTTCATCATCCCTATAAATTCATCAAAAAGATAGTTCGCGTCATGCGGTCCCGGTGACGCCTCCGGATGAAACTGTACCGAGAACAACGGATACTTTTTGTGCCTTATACCCTCTAATGTTTTATCATTAAGATTCATATGTGTAATCTCAATATCATTTTTTGGCAGTGTATCAATATCAACGCAAAAACCGTGATTTTGGACCGTAATCATTGTTGATCCTGTTTTTAAATCTTTGACCGGTTGGTTGCCGCCGTGATGGCCGAATTTGAGTTTAAAAGTGCTTCCGCCGAGCGCCTGTCCTATCATCTGCTGGCCAAGACAAATCCCAAAAATTGGAAGTTTGCCTATAAGATCTTTTACTGTCTGTATTACATGAGGAACGGCTGACGGATCTCCTGGACCGTTCGAAAGCAAAAGACCATCAGGCTTCTTTTCCAGAATATCCTTAGCTGTTGCTTTTGCCGGAAATACTTCAACCTTGCAACCTTTTTGGGCTAGAATCCGGAGGATATTATATTTAACTCCGCAGTCCAATACCGCAACTTTAAACTTTCCGGTTTTTGACCAAAGGGATGACTTTTTTGATGTTACTTCGCTGACAAGATCAATGCCAACAAGGCCTTTTGAATTCTTAGCTTTTTTAACAAGCGATTTTGCATTGGAATCTACTGTTGATATAACGGCCTTTAGCGCTCCGGCAGAGCGGATATGCTTTGTAACGGCCCTTGTATCAACACCCTCGATTCCAATAATTTTGTTTTCTTTTAGATAATCTTGGAGAGACTTATCGGCTCTCCAGTTAGAGTATATCCTGCTGCATTCTTTTACGACAAAGCCCTCTACCCATACTTTTTTTGATTCGCAATCGAAAGAATTGACGCCGTAATTGCCGATAAGAGGATAAGTCATTGAGACGATTTGGCCTTTGTATGAGGGGTCCGTCAGGACCTCTTGATAGCCGGACATGCTTGTGTTAAAAACCAGCTCTCCGTAACACTCGCCATCTGCACCAAACGAAGTTCCTGGAAATACGGTACCGTCTTCTAGCGCGAGAATTGCCATGGGTTTACAGGTATATTATAACATAAGTCGTGGTTATCGGGGATGAGGATTAAAAACTCTCAATAATTGTGTACGGAACCGAAATAGCATTATTTCCTAATAGATAGGAAACTGAAGCGGCATCTATAAAAATCGCTTTTCCTAAAAGAGTTTTTGTTCTTTCTAAACTTTTTATCCCTTTTAAATTTTCATCGGTAATCCTGGAAGATAATTTTATTTCTACAGGATAGAGCTTTCCATTTTTATCAATCAAAAGATCAACTTCTTCCTTTTCTTTAGTCCTATAATACCAGAGAGAAGCCTCTTGTCCGTGATTCCAGAAACCTTTTATAATCTCCGATAAAATAAATGTTTCAAACAAAGGTCCCGCCATCGCGCCCTTTAAAGCAGTTTCTGCAGATTTCCAGCCCGTCAAATAACAAACTAATCCGGTGTCAAGAAAATATAGTTTTGGCGCCTTTATTAACCTTTTGCTGATGTTTTTATAATAGGGTTTTAGAAGATAAATATGACCGCTGGTTTCGAGCATACTTAACCATTCTTTGGCGGTGTTTACGCTTATGTCGCTGTCCCTAGCTAGATCAGACAAATTTAAAATCTGGGCTGTCCGTGCCGCGCAAAGACGAATAAACTTTTCAAAACTGGCTAAAGACCCTACCCTCACCAGATCCCTTAAATCCCGATCAATATATGTTTGAACGTATGAACCATAAAAAGTTTCAATGGGAGGAGCATCCTTAAACATCAATTTCGGAAAACTGCCCCTTATTATTTTTTCGAACAGCAGTTTTAAATTAATTTTCGAATATTTTCCTGAAGGATCAATTAATTCCGGATCCCAAGGCAGTTTTGAATAAGTAATTCCTTTTTCTTCGGACTGGGAAAACCCAAGAAGTTTTAAGATTGCCACTCTTCCCGCTAAAGATTCGGATACACCCCTCATTAAATGAAACTGCTGGGAACCCGTCAACCAATAAGAACATTTTCCTTTCAACTTGTCTACCCGAGCCTTAATATAAGGCAAAAGCTGTGGAGCATATTGTATTTCATCAATGATTAATGGAGGCTGGTACTGTTCCAAAAATAACCCCGGATCATTTTTTGCCGAAGAACGGATCTCAAACTCGTCCAGACTTACATAAGTATGTCTGCTGATTTTTCGAAGATGTTCAAACAAAGTTGTTTTGCCAACCTGACGGGGACCGGCAAGCAAAATTACCGGAAAGCTTTTGGAAAGGTCCAAGACTATTTGTTCTAAATGCCTTTTTTTATACATATGACTATATTATACTAGTACTATAAATTAGTCAAGAATGTCTCTAGCGCGAGAATTGCCATGGGTTTACAGATATATTATAACATAAGTCGAGGTTATCGGGTAACCTGCCTTTCCCTGCCCGCATTGCATGCGTTGCAGGCGGGCGGCAGGCAGGTTGGGATATCTGGCTATATAATTTCGGGAAGGACGAATTTAACTTGCGTCTTTATCTCCATTCTTTCTTTTTATTGTCATAGCAAAATCTAATTTTCTTTCAGCTACTTTTTTTAGAGCTGTATTTGTGCCCGTAGATTCCAATGCTAAGCTATAATAATATGGTGCTTTTGTATATAAACCATGCTTGATGCACCAATCACCTTGACGCAAATTTTCTTTAAACGATATTTTTTTGGTTGCCCGCCTTGATACTGATGGAAGCGTTGTTCTGATAACCTTTTTTGCAGGCTGAGATTCTTTTTTCATCGGAGGTTGAGCTGGATGACCCCAAATGTCTGGCTTTATTTGTTGTGCCCTATGTCCGGGATCAAATAATGTACTACTTTTTTTACGCATACCAATAAATTCACCAAACGTTTTTGCTGCTGCAATAGGTCTTAATTTTTTAGGTAAACTTGCTATTTGTTGCGGTGTAAACGTCACCTGTTTTCTAGGCACAGGAGATTGATTCTCCGGCACCACACCATGATGCTCAACATTAGGCGGCCTACGCTGATGCAGTCTTGGAGACATTGGATGATAAGACGGTGCGTGTACTAGCTTTTTGGGAGTTGCTGCTACTGGTTTTTGCGGAGTGGCAGGTTTAGCTGTTGCGGCAGCATGAAAAACTGTCGGAGTTGGCAACACAGTTTCCGGTAAAACAACCGTCTTTCCGTCAACAGTTTTTCCAGCAATTTTTGCGCCTGTTAGAACAATACCTTTTGGAATAGCAACAGATATTGTTGCGCTTCCACTAAAAGCATTAATTCCACCAAATATTTTATCTTTACTAATGACAGTCCCATCAGCTAATTTTATACTAAAATCTGTTGTTCCATTTGGTATATTTGGTATAACAACATGCAGCATCTGAAACCCTTCTCCCCATCTGGGCGCAGGATTCAAAGTAGCAGATATCGTTTTCTGGTTACCTGTTGAAACAGGGGGTGCTGCCACACGTGTTGTTATAGGCGGTCTCGACATAGGAGGAGCTGTGATTGGTGATGTAGTTGATCTGCCAGGTACCTTTGCAGTTTTTCCTGTAGATTGAGGACCAGTTTTCACAGGTAATTTCTTTTTATCTTCCGGCTTTAGAGGCTTCGGTGCTAAAGCTCTTTGCTGACCATTATTTACATTTCCTATTGCCACCTATCATCATCTCCCTCTGTTTTAATTGCTCCATAATCTCCAAAAATTTTAAATTTACTTCATTTTTTTTTATTAGATATTCTTTGAACGGCTCCCTCAAATGGTAGAGCTGAACGAGCTTTTCTATCTTTTGCTTCTATATCCAAATATTTTTGGGTAAATTTGAGTTCTGTTGGATTATATTGCTTTAATGAAAAATTCTTAACTTTTGTTTCTTTTTTTTTGTGATCGCCCTTTTTATCTGTTCGATGGCTATCATGGTGTTGGCCATGACTATGTTTAGCCGGAGATGCTGATTGCTTTGTTTCCTGTTTTGGCTGCGGTTGGACAGCTGGCTGAGCAACTACGGGAGGCGTTAATTTTATAGTCTTTGGATCTCCCTTTCTACTGGCATCTTCATAATTATCCTTAAAATATGTAATTGTCGGCTGCACATCTTTTAAAGCATCCAATTGCTCTTTTGTTAACGCAATTTTACCTTCCACAATATCAACATCAATATTTTGAGCTGTTCCACCTGCAGGAGTATAGGTTATGCGCGCTTTGTTGGCATCTTGCGGAATTTCATTAAGAGTAAATGCGATTTTATCACCATCAGCAACACCAATGATCTCGTTTGAAACAACAGGTTTCCCTCTGTGTATATCAACCATCTGCTTAAGTGTTGCCAGAACCTCATCCTTACTTTTTCCTCCAAATGCTTTTGGGCTATAAGTACAAATAGCAATTCCCCTGGTTTTATCTTTTATTACTTCGCCATCAATTATTAAATCTTCAGATGAAGCGACACCTTTTAGTCTCTGCTTTATTAAATCCGCTCTTTGGATGGCAGAAAACGTTATGACAATCGATGGTTTATTTTTCTGATGAAACTGTCCGCCGGGATAAACGGCTAAACTAGCTGAGCCGCATTTCAATGCCGCTTCACTTTTATTACCTGTAGTTTGATAGTAAATATCCGGTCTGCTTTCTATTTTTATTGCGATAGACTTTCCATTAATATTAATAGTATAGTCTCCCGCAGTTTTTGGCAGTTCGATTCTTCCGGCATCCGCTCTGCCAGATGATATAGAGTTATCTCCCTGCTTTATCTCATACTGCTGCCCAACAACGCTTGGCATAACTAAATAGTTATGAACGTTCATGTTAGGATTTGTGTTTATTTGAAACGGTTGCTCAACGCTCCCGTTTGATTCCAGAAGATCTTTTCCGTTTGATATTGAAAAGCTAATGCTAGACATATCATTTTCGGAACTATCAAGCGCTTGCCTGTTAACAATTGTTTCGCCCTGCCCTTTTTTGCCTAATTCAACCTTTGGTGTCTGATCGGCAGGCCCCATATATTTTATTGTGGCGCCGGTCTTCACCATAACAAAGGGTTTTAATATTATTTTGTTTCCTTCCACTTTTATATTTCCGTTTGCCAAGGAATTTAATGACATTAAGCTTCTATCATTAACTATCATTATTTTCTTTGGATCAATCTCACCTGTAACTCCCTCTAATGTTATTGCTGTCTCCGTTCCGCTTGGAATATCTTTATCAAATGTAATTATTTTTTCAACAGGAGGCGCAGGAGGTGTCGCATCTGTCGGAGGAGTTGTTGCGGACGCAATACTTACGCTAGCTCCTTCAATCTTTGTTCCTACTTCTGTATCACTTGCGTTTTTAAAAGTTACTGCAATCGTATAATCACCATCTTCTAAAAGGGGGGTTTGCACAGGAATTGAAACTGCCCCATTTGTAATAGTTCCTTCGATTGTTGATGGTGTAGCGCCTGCAGCCGTTGACGTTAACGTAATACTCACTTTTGTAGCATCTGCAGGCGGATCTTTGACAGTAAATGCGATACTACCATCTGCATTATGGGTAATATTCCCGTCAATTGCCGGCGTCGCAGGAGTCGGAGGTTGATCTTCTGTTACTGTAACGTTTCCACAATCAATCTCCGTAGCACCTTCACCCGCCGGTGTAATTTTTACTTGAACAGGGGTTTCGGCAGTTAAGGGTAAGCCTGAAGGAATTGCTACTGTCACCGATGTTCCATTCCAGACAGCTTCATCCAACGGAATATCAATATCCTTAATATTAATTTTTACGCTTGAACCCGCAGTTAAATTGGCGCCATGAATTGTCATTTTCCCATCTGCTATCGTAATTCCTGTTACACTAGGAGTTAACGAAGAGGTTTCCTCTGGAAAGATGGAATCTAAATCAATAACGGGATTAGCCTCTGCATCCACTCCATTCAACGGATTCATGGCGGCTACACCAGGATAAGGATTAGGCTGATAACTAATTTGAGGTTTTTTCGCATTATTCAATGTTGCAACAAGAGCATCAGAATTAATTCTTTTTCCGTTAGCTAAAACTGATAAACCTTGTATGTCGCATATCTTCTTTTCGCCGTAAAATAAGGCACCGCTTTTAACAGTAAATTGCGCATCGGGATTTGATGTTTGAGCTCTTTTTAAGTTTTCAATAACCGCTTTTGCTCTATTGGCGCTGTCAAAGCCGCTTCCCTTCGCCTCAAATTTAAAAGTAAATGTTTTATCTCCGATTTTTAAATCTAATGCTCCGTTTGCGCCTGACCCCGCTATTGAATAATTATGACTGACCGATCCAGTATTCATCCACATTCCACCATTTCCCATACCCATATTAAATCAGCTCCTTATAACTAAAAATGCTTTACGGGTTTTATCCCTTTTTCTCTGTTTTCTTAACATTTATCTTATTGATTCTTAATAGTGGTTCAATCTTTTTAAAACAAAATACTTCCTGGCCACCTGTCAATTTTTCCAATTTGTTTCCATCGCAAATAATGCATCCATTTTGTAAATGGAAGGAACTTCCGTCATTCAGGATTATAAAGTCCGTACCTGCTGGAATTTGCAACTTAATGTCGAGGCTGTATTTATTTTCGCTGATTTTATTTGGTTTAATCCCATTAAATTGAATTGTCGGAGTTCCTGTCCTATGAAGCTGTTGAAATGTTAAAAGCGATGTTTCACCAACTTTTTTTGCATAATTAGATCCAACTTTTACAGCACTTTTTTCAACAATGGCCATTGATAATGACTCTGAAACTTTGCTAGGATTATTTGCCGAATAAATAAATATGTCAGTTGTATCTTTA
>Ga0265296_1005155_pt1 | contig 10924 bp, 6 predicted proteins | sample MunlanPumphouse1_FD_189073 | JGI IMG/M metagenome (GOLD analysis project Ga0265296, IMG submission 189073) | Groundwater microbial communities from a municipal landfill in Southern Ontario, Canada - Pumphouse #1 | ecosystem: Environmental > Aquatic > Deep subsurface > Groundwater | place: Canada...
GTCTAAATCAGGAGTTAATTTTCAAAATATGTACCTGGAAAATCCATTGCCTAATACGTATATCGCTGTTGCAACGCCTTTTATTAATTTATCAAAAGAACAACTGCAGCTATTAAGTTCATATCCCGGTCTTAAGCTTAGTGCGCATATTACCCGTTTATATACAGAGCAAGAAGCAGTGAACCAATTTCTGATTAATAATACTGTTTATCCTGAGTGCTGCAGCCGGATTTATAGCAGCTCTAATTACCATGGAATTGCAGGTGTTGAGAAAAAGTATGACCAACAGTTAAGCGGCTATAACGGGGGCACATTGCAAATGATAGACAAAGATGGAAACGTCATTAAAACATTAATAGATAGAGAGCCAAAAAACGGAAAAGATATAACTCTCCCTATCTAAAAATTAAACCCTGATAATAATTTTGGTCAACCTCCGGTTCATTTTTATCAATTAATAGCTTTTCAACAGTTATTCCCCCATTAAACGTTTTTGTCAAAATTACTTTTCCATTCGTTTTAAGCGTATTTTTCTTCCAAAAATCATAAGCCCCTTCATCGTTTGCCATATGCGGATACAGAATAAGGTAAGTTGTTCGTTCTTTGTTCGCAGTAAAAATTTCATCGGGATAGTTTTTTGCTTCCCATGAAATCAAATAATCCATTCCGTGTGTATAAATTTCGGGAGTATAAACGAAATAGCCAAATTTTCCCGTAGGTCCCGCATCCCGATATGTCCAATCAACAACTGCTTTTTGATTAAGATAGGAGCCGGAGGAATTATTCTGCAAATATTTTTGCAAATATTGGTTTTGAATAAAAATAGAAACGTTAAAAAAAGTAATTGCGAAAAATAAAATAATTAAAATCTTACCTAATATGGTTTTCCAAACGGTAACTATAGAAAGATAAAATGCAAGAGCAACCGGAACAAGAAGTCCTAAGACATATTCCGGCCAAATTGGATAAGAGTAAAAAAGAAAAAATCCAAAAATTAAAACCGGAAATAAAAGCAAAAATAAAAATTCTTTTTTATATTTAGTTCTATCTTTAAAAACTAAAAATGCCGCAAAAATAAAGATTATTACTAATAATAAAATAAGTAAAAAATCCTCTTTAAATAAAATGCTTTTATATGTTCCGAGCAAACTGTTAAAATGGGCAGGAATTCTATCTCCCAACTCAAGATAACCTTTTCCTTTCTCCCCTCCGGTAAATGCTTTGAAAACCGCAGTCGTCATTAAAAAATTGTTGCGGAGATCGAAAAGTATAAAAGTACTTACGGATAAGACGAAAGAAATAAGACTTAAGAGTATTATTTTTAAATTCTTTATAGACGTTTTGTTCAAAAGAAAGATAACTACCATTGTGGGGATTAAAACCAACGGCAGGGCCGTTTCAAATTGAAGAGAAAGACCTGCAAAAAATGCAGCAAAAATAAAAGAATTGGGATTACCTCTTAAAAACTTAATAAGAAAATAGAATAAACCTAAAAATATAAGAGGCACAGTATTTACTCCTATGGTGTTTGGAACCGTACCCCAGGTTGCAGGCGATAAAGCAATTAATAAAGATAATAAAATCCCACCTTTTTCTCCATACAACTTTAAACCAACTAAGTATGCTGTTAAAACTGTAGTAAGTTGTAAACCGATGTAAAAATATGTAAAAGAAAAGGGATTGCCACCGCCTAAAACATAAACAGGCGAAAGCATATATAACCAAAGAGGACCATGGAAAAAACCGCCCAAGCCGCTATGGGTACCGATTAAAGTAAGATTATTAGTATCAAGAATATCTTTTACAAGCAGATAATCTCTTGCCTGATCAAAAAGATAGAAAAAGTCCCCCGACAAAATCATTCTTGAGCCCAAAAGAAAGGAAACAAGAAGAATAACCGGTAAAAAGAATAAACTAAGTTTTTTCATAAAACTCTAAGACCTAATATCCAAGATCTAAGATCTAATACTCCGTAGCTCTATCAAGAGTTGTATTGTACCGGCTACTAAAAATAAATATGCCCAAACAGCCATATTCTCGGCTATTTGTCCTAAATTAAACTGCAGGAAAATAGGCGGAAAGAAAAGAAAGCTTATTCCAACAATAAAAGTTTTCCTGCTGGTAAACCTAAAATATCTTTGGACAAAAATCCAAAGAATAGGAACTAAAAGATAAACAAAATCATTGCCAAGCTGTAAATATAATCCGTCTATCAAAGCTACACCGAGTAAAACCGTATCAAAAAAAACAATTGAGAAACGCTGAGAAGCTTTAAAAGAAGGGAGCAAAAATTTTAGAAACGTCGACCTACCAAAGCCAGACAATTTCTGCCCAATAAATATCAAGGGTTTTTTCAAATTTTTTCCCAGCGGAGATAAAAGTATTAAGTAAAAAAACAAAGGCAATAAATAAACAAGAGAGGAAAATAAAACATCTATTGTTTGCAGAGAACTGATAAATTTTTTAACTGAAAATAGTAAAAACTCGGTTTTATTTTGTAAGAGTTCTTGTTTGGTAAATTTATATTTTGCAGCAATGTTTTGCCATCTTTCGCTCATTGCCACGGAATTATTTTCGTCTCCTCTTAAAGAAGTAATTCTGAACTCATATATCTTACCTCTTGAATCATTAATAATCGGAAACCCAAATGGGAAAAATGGAACATCGTATACAAGTCCGTCTCTGTATTCATTTTCGTAATACCAATTTCTTGCATCTTTTTGTTTAATTTGAAAAAGCAAAGCGTCTTCATTTTTGTATGCGGGTCTAAAAAAAGTCTCAAACCTTAAAGAAAGGATTCCCAGATTATTCTCTTGCGCTCTAAATTCACCGGAAACAAAATCACCCTTTTCAAGTTTACCCTGCTGCACATGGGTAAAAACAGTTTTTGGCAAGTTATAAGAAAGAAGAGAAAATGCGGTATCTAAATGAATAATATATGAACAAGTAAGTCCAAACCAAAGCAATAATAATAACAAAGGAATTATTGTAAATTTAATGAATTTACTTATAAAAAAATTATATTTTTGTTTATTAACTTTTTCTTTCATATGAATTTCTCCCAAGAACCCGCCATAGGCGAGGCTCGCTGAAGGCGGCAAAAATCAAATAACCAAGAACTGTAACCAGGGTTGCTCCGCTAATTATTAACCCCAAATACATATAGCTTTGAGGAGCAAAAAACAAAGTTCCCGAAATATCATAACTCCCGTCCTTATTCTGCTTGCAAGTAAATTGCCCGCAGATTGATTTAGGATCTAAGAAATAAGAGTTAAGACCTGCGTCGTTTTTTACATGATTTCCATTGTTTATTGCTTCTTGCTTATTGAACAGTATGTTATACCATTTAAAATCTCCTAAATATACATTCCATTGTGGATGATAGCTTTCGGAAAAATTAAGATAAAAAGGATTCTTAACATTCTTAACAGAAAACGTATACCTAGTGGGATCTATAAATTTATTAGCTATCGATGTAAAAGGCTGATTTTTGCTTATTGACTCTTGATTAGCGGTAATGTAAATATGTGGGCGATAATTTTTATTTTCGTATACAATAAGTTCTTTAGCCCCAACATTTATTTTCTGAAGGTATGGAATTTTATTTAATTCTTCTATGTAATACTCTCTGCCTCTTCCATAATTTATAAATAGATCGCCATCATTTATTTTATCTAAAATGGGAACAAAGACATATTTTACTGATGAGATATTTATTAAGTTGTTTGAGTAAGATTTTTTCATCAATCTTATCCTTATTTCACCAATTGATAATTTATCAGTATTTTCTTTTTCATATAAACTATGCGCATTAACATAATCAAATAATTCCCATCCTGCTTCGGGATGATTATTCGAACTAAAAATATATCGCGAACCTATAGGAGCTCCTAACATTCTAAAAAAATCAGGCTGTTTTGATATAAAATCTTTTACTATTAAGTAATCTTTTGGAATTTTTCTTGGGACGAAAAGACTACCCAGATCTCCTGTAATCAATGGTTTTGTATTCCATAGAAAAATAAACGCAATTATACATATTAAAATATATTTTCCAAATATCTGAAATTTTGTATTCTTCCAGTTTTTCCACAACCAATCGATAAAACCCGCAATTAAGATTGAGTAACAAAGAGCAATTATTCCATAGAATTTAGTTGCCTCCCTAAAGGCATTAAATCCTATTAAATGTTTATTAAGCCATGGATAAATCTCGGGAAATGGATGAGCAACCTGTTTTGTGAGAAAGATTCCAACTAAAGCCACTAATCCAAAAAATAATATATTTTTATTTTTTCTGTTTAACCAAAGCCCCAAAAAGGCAAAAAGAGGAATAGTCCAAAAATATAACGGTATTGGTTGAATGGTAAAAATAGTTAATTCTTTTCCCGTCCAAAAAGGATGAAATAACGTAAGGGCATAATTTATATTTAAAAATTCGTTTCCGAATAAACCTCTTCCTAGTATCTCGTTTGATAAAAGAGAATTCATTTTTAAAAGTCCGAAAGTCCAATAAAAATTTAATAAAATAAAAATACATATTGGTATAAAACCTTTAATGCAAATTTTAAGAAAATTATTTTTAAATCCTTTTCCATTTACACAAAACAGGTAGTAAATAAAATATATAAACAAGACCCAAGCAATAATATATAAAGCCCTTGGCTCGTAAGCGCCTGCGATGAATAATAGTAAACCGGTAAATAAAGCATCTTTTAATTTCAAGGACCTTAAGGTATCCATATACTTTAAAATAATCAATGGCGCAAGACTAAATGCAGTCATTAATGTTAAATGTCCCGTTTGAAGAACTAAAAAATATGTATTAAAAGAATAAACCAATACTCCTACAAATATAGCTATCTTACTTGAAAAAAGTCTTTTTAATAATAAATATGAAAATAAAGGTGTCATAATTGCAATCGGCCAAAGATGTATTAATCTCTCGGATAATGAAAAATCTAATCCTAAATATTTTGCTAAAAAACCGTATGCTGCCCAAGTTGGAGCTTGTCCAACATCTAATAGAACTCTTCCGAATGTATCACCTGCCCACAAAGAAAAATAATTTACTCTGATGCTTGCTAACGTTTCTTTATAAAAAGACACCCAGTCTCCGCTTGTTAAAATTCCCAAATAAAAAAACCATTTATTGTAAACAATTATGGATAAAGCAAAAAAGATAAGAACTAATGAATGTTTTTTAAGAAAATTAAGCATATTTTTTATTATATATGTTTCGTCAAAATTATTGTTTTATCAAATTTTTAATTACAAGAAATTCTTTATTTGCTATTTCATTCCAATCAAATTTACTCGCAAATTGCTTGGCTTTATTAGAAATAACAATTTTTTTAGACTTGGGGTAACTATCATATTCTACGATTACTTTAGAAGCCTCTTGTATGTTTCCATTGGAAATTACGAAAACGAAATTATTTTTTATAGTTTTACTAACTTCTGCTTTTAATACAGGCATATCGAATACAACGCACGGAAGACCACTAATCAAACCTTCTAAAATTCCTATCACGGGGAAAAGTGGTTCGCAATTTGCCAGATGTAAAAATATTTCACTTTCAGATAGAATTTTGTATTTATCTTCCTCGGTAACTGCTCCAAAAATTACAATGTTTTTTTCTAAGCCAAATTTTTCGATTCTGCTTTTTATTATTCCTGAGGTCTCAATATCCATAAATCCTGCAATAGCAAGTTTTGCTTCAGGTTTTTCTTTAACTACTTCTCTCCAAACTTCTAGTAAATTATATATTCCCTTTTGTTCTGTTACTCGTCCAACATAAACCCCCAAATATTTCTTTTTAGTTTTTTTAGGAATTCTAACATTTACACTAACCCCTGAAGGAGTATAGTCAATTGTATTTTTGGGATATATTTTTTTTATTTCCGTTATTAAATCCTTACTAACTGTAAAAACGAAATCTACTTTTTTTATGGTATTTTTAATAATAAAAAAAGTGATTAAATAAAATGTCGCTAGAATAAAAGAAGTAAATAAATTTGAATTTTTTTTAAGTTTATTCGTTAATTGAAAGATGTTTTTTTCAATAACTCCAAAATTTAATATGTCTATCAATAACTTTGACTGGGGAAATTCTTTTTTTAGAATAATTGCCGGAATGTACAAATGCAAAAGATCACCTATGGGTACATATATCAATGCCTTGCCATTTTTGATATTTTTTTTTGCCAACTTGTAAATAGAAAAACCCATCCAAACTCTTTCACATAATACTCCTAGCGGGAAAAATAAAGTGAGCAATAATTTTACAATACGTGGATTATTAAATAATATGAGCTTGTCTTTTTCAACTATATCTTCGTAAATGCTCGGCCTTACATCAATAACTTTGTAGTTAAACTCTGAAGGAAATCTCTTGATAAATTCTCGTAATCTAACGTATCCTCCTGCATATGATTTAAGATAAGTTTGATGAGTACCTATAATTAATATCTCCATAACTTAAACAGCTTAAATGACAGTTTTTTTATTTTTATTGAAGTAGGATTAAGAAAAAACCCGCAATATTCCTTCTATTTCTGCATTCGTCAATTCGGGATTATTCCCAAAATAAAATCCTTGCTCGTGAATTAAACTGGCATTATAATTATCAATTTTTGATTGCTTTGCATGCTTAATAAAAAATGGTTGTTGAGTTATGTCTCCACCAACAATTGGTCTTATTTCGATTTTTCCATTACATTTTTCAACTAATTCATCTCTAATTTTTCCTGATTTGCAAATCACAGGAACAGCAAAATTAGATACAAAATCAATATGTTCAAATTTAATTGAATAAAATCTTTTACTATCTTTATATATAGTTGGTGCTATTTTCATAAAATTATCATTTCTTTTTTTCAGAATTTCGGGAAGATAATCAATTTGCGTATTTCCAATGAATCCAGTTATTTCTGTTGGTCTAAGATTATATCCTAAATCATAAAACGTGTATCTGGAATAAAAAGTTGAGTTTACTTTATGCTTATCGCGAATTTTGGTTTGTTCTTTCTCGCTAAGATTTCTGTCCCAACCATGCGCTCTTACAAGTCTAAGCATATTTGCCAAAGCCTGGTTATCTGTACATATTGCTCCTCCCTCAATCGTAGACATGTGGTGACCAACGTAAAACGAGAATGTAGATGCTAATCCAAAATTTCCTAGTTTTTTACCTTTATAAACGGTTCCTAGAGATTCACAGTTGTCCTCCAGTAAATAAATTTCTTTTTTATCGCATATTTTTTTAATTTCATCTATGTCATCGCAAAAACCAAGAAGATTTGTTAACAGAAGTGCTTTAAGAGAATGTTTTTTTACTACTTCTAAAAACTTACTGCTCGAAACATTAAGAGTATCAAGTTCAACATCTACGGGTATTGGATTTAAACCTAATTGAATAAGAGGCATCGCGTTTGTTGACCAAGTTAAAGAAGAAAATCCAACCTTATCTCCTTTTTTTATCTTTCCAAGATTAAGCAAGGATTGGATTAAAGCTAAATTAGCTGAACTTCCGCTATTTACAAAAACACAATATTTTCTTCCTTGATACTTAGCAAACTTTTCCTCGAACTTCTGGCACTCCGACCCAAAGCTAAGTTGATTAGCTTTATCAATAAATTTAATAAGCTTTTTCTTAGTTTGCTTTTCTTTATAAAAAGTCGATTTAATTAATTTAATCATTATTTCCCATTATATATAATTCTATTTAGTAGCACCAATCAGCAATAACTGACTTACTTGTTTTTAAGTGTAGTAATTTTGATTTCATAAATGTTTCTTATAAATAATTCTGCATGATTAATCCAATTTCTTCTATGTAATAGATATATTATACTTAGAAGAACTATGCCCATTATTGATAATATGGCACCCTCAACAACATAAGGAGGGGAATAATTCATTTTAACAATAGATCTACCTGCGGGAACAACAAACCCCCGTTGCCCATTTGAAATAATGTATATTTCCGAAGATCTGTTATTAATCGTTAAACGCCAACCCTTATCGTATGTTTCCGAACTAGCGATAAATGTCATCTTTGGAGAAACTACTTCTAATTCTACGTCGTTTAAGGTATATTTTCTTACCTCAATTGCTACGCCGTTTTTAGGATTAATTATTGAATCAGAAATCCCTTTGGCTATTACTAATTCCGGAGTATTTTCCTTTTTCCAACAATTAAGATCAAGACAAGGCTCAACTTTTTGTGGAATATAAAATCTTGGTAAATAGTTTTTTACTTTATAGATGTAATATGGCGTGTTCAAATCGCTGACGAGAAACTCATCCGGATGCTCAGCAGGATTTATGGTTTTTATTTTCACCAATAAATTGTTAGCTTCCCACCCCTTTTGTGTTGTAACAAAATATTTAACGTTCGCTATTTGCCAATAACGAGGAGACCAACCATAAATACTCATTAAATTACTGTATGATTGCGGTATGTTATTCTCAAAACCTTGAAGACCGTAAATTCCAAGTGTCGAGGAATTAATGCCAAAGCGGGTATCAAAAAAAATCCTAAAAAGGTTATTCGCTGATGGCAATTCGGGAATTGTTGAGTTGGGCATATAGAACTGCCTATAAGTTACTTCATTAGAAAAATATCCTTTAACATTCGGCAAATAATAATGGTACTCAAGAAGCATAATCATCAAACCGATAATTAAAAAAACCTTTTTTCCATATTTTCTACTTAAAACTATTATGATAAGAGAACAAAAAAGAAATAAAAACATTATCGAAGTACCTTTATAAAATTCAGCTGTACTGGCAATTTTACTCCAAAAAAATACAAGACCCAAGGTTAAACCGACAAATAAAGATAAACAAATAAACCAAAAAGCCATGTCTACATATTTAACTTTTAATCTTTTACTAATAGCTTCTACTCCTAAAGCAATCAATATTACACCGGTAAAAACAGTGAGTGAAAAAATTCTGTTATGCGCTCTAAATTTATAAATTATCGGCAAAACCGTTCCAAAAAAGCTATGAGATGCCAAGTTTGACCCAAAACTATAGAAAAAGCTAATGAAAAGCGTTATAACAGTCCATATATAAATTGGTTTATTTTTTAAGAAAAACAACCCATAAATTAAGAATACAAATGCGAAAGTCCCCCAAGTTATTACGGCCCCCGAAAAAATTGTAGGCAAATCTGCATAGCTTGCAATATTTGAACTATATGTTAATGGATTAAGAATTAAAAGTATGCCTGTTGGGAATTGCGAAGCAAAAGAATGCCATGTAAAATCATAAACATTTTCCGATCTTCCGGACTGCAAAAATATCATTAGATAAGGAAGGAGGAACAAACCAGCCAACAACAAAGAATTTAATAAAGATAAAAAAAACAAAGCAATCTTTTTGGGTCCATAAAACATTGCCAAAAGAACTTGTGCTAAAACAAAATAGACATAATAATATGGATATCCCGTGGCAAATACTAATAAATTTAATATTACTATTGCAAAGTAAGTCTTAGGTGATGGTTTGGAAAGAAAAAGAACAAGAAACAAAAAAATCCAAGGCACTGAATTAACTCCCCAATCTACGAATACCGAATGCACATCGTGAATTAAAAAGGGATTAAGTGAAAATGCTATGCCTGCAAATAATGCCGTAAACCGAGAAACATCCAATATCTTTCTGCAGAATACATACATTCCAACTGCTCCAATACAAAATGAAATAATAATGACGAATTGTATAAGCTTACCCGTAGCTTCTATTGAGGAATGATGATTAAAAAGAAATTCCAACACAAGAATAAACTGGGTTAGGGGATGAAAGAAAGCAAGCGATGGGGTGAATAGGAACGGGATACCTGATAACGAGTAAGGTGACCAATATGGAATAACTCCACTTTTAAGACTTGTAAAAAGAAAATGATACCAGGGCACACTTTGATAAACAAAATCCCCGGTAAAGTCTTTTTCTATAAACGGCGGAACGAGAAATAAACCGATTATCAATACCAAAACAAAAATTATTGGCAAATCATTTTTATAAGGTATCTTATTAGCTAAGTGTTTAAACTTTCTAATAATTTCTTTAACTTTTAAAATTATTTCCTTATAATTCATTTTATGACAGATAAATTATTATACACGAAAGTTACTTCGTGGCCTTAATTATAAATATGTCTCCCAACTGTCCCTTATCGAGTAACCATTCAATCGGATAAAGTGCTGAAAATACGAAAAAATTATTAATCAAATTCAGTTTTTTGTTAAATTTGTCATTTATAAAATATTGCAAACTGCCAGCGATTCCCCATCCTGACTCAAATCCTATCTTCTCCACTTTTAAATCCTCTTTTTCTATCATTTTCTTTAAAGTGAAGGGAGAAAAAAGATATAAATGTCTTGGTGAATCCAAATTATACCAGTAGGATTTAAAAAGTTTGGCCACGATGCTTTTTATATTAGGTGTTGCCATAATCAACTCGCCATTTTTTTTTAGTTTTCTTTTTATGAGACTTATAGCAAATGAGGGGTTATCTATATGTTCAATTACATGATAAAGCCTTATCGCGTCAAAATAATTATCGGGGTATTTCTTTAAATCTCTATAGCCTCCTAAGGTTAAATTATTAAGGCCGGATTTTTTCGCAACCACAAGGGCATTTCTATCTATATCCATCCCGTATGTCTTCCACCCTATTTTCTTTAAGATTAGCATTGTTTCTCCTGTACCACATCCTAAATCCAAAATCTTTCCATTTTTTCTATATGATGGGAGTGCCGGTACATTTTTTATAAAAGTTGTTATTATAAGACTCAATACGCTTGGGGAATAATAATGCCGAATAGGATATTCTCGCAATTTTGCTAAAAGTCCTTTTTTATTGGTTTTGTTGTAGGCATAATATCTTTTTGAAGGATAATGTTTTTTTAATTC
>Ga0265296_1005156_pt1 | contig 10921 bp, 2 predicted proteins | sample MunlanPumphouse1_FD_189073 | JGI IMG/M metagenome (GOLD analysis project Ga0265296, IMG submission 189073) | Groundwater microbial communities from a municipal landfill in Southern Ontario, Canada - Pumphouse #1 | ecosystem: Environmental > Aquatic > Deep subsurface > Groundwater | place: Canada...
CTGTATGCTCAATTATGGATTTATTGCTATCGCTCAGATAGAATGGACTTGAAGCATTGTTATGGCAATAATTGCAATAACCGTCAGTGTTTTGGGGGTAACCTCCAAGATCATTGCGCTTTAAGCCATAGTGGCTCACACTTGCATTGCCTCCGTGCAAACCGCCGTATACAACGCCTGTTCCATTGTCAGGGTCATTCGCCTGAATCATAATTTCACTCTTGTTGTGGCATGAATAACAGCCTGAGGTTAAAGGCGTGAATATCGTAGTACCGTTCACGGTATCTGCCTTGTGCTGGGTAACGTTCAGCACTGCTTTGGGGGTATAATTGAAATTCTGACCTGCCTTTGAAATGTGGCAGTCAGTGCAATTATAGGGAGCCTTGTACCTGTCCACAAGCGTGTGGTTTCCTGCCTGCGGCTGCGTGCCGTTTGTTGTGTGGCATGCCCAGCAGGCTTTGTTCTCAGGGCTGCTTGTAGTGTCCGATGCGCCGCTGTTCAGGTTCTTATGGATAGCATCCGCCGCGTTCATTGCGCTGAAGTTCACAAGTTTACCTGCTGCGTTCCCTCCAATATCGTGGCATGCCTTGCAGTCAGGACCTCCGCCTGCGCCTGCGCTTATAGCTTCTACATGGAAGTTAACAGGCGTGGTTGTGGAGTTGACGTGGCATGTGTAGCAGTCAGCATTAGAAGCGGTTGCATGATTGCTGCCTTTCTTGCTCAGGTTGGCATTGCTCGTGTTCAATACACCCCACGCCGCCATGTTGCTGTTGTTGCGATGGCAGTATATGCAGTCCTCGGAATTACCCGTGTTATTATACATGAGTTTACCCGCAGTCTTGTTCATCCCATAGTGCGCTGTTGTGGCATTGCTGCTGCTTGGCGTGGGGTCGCTGAATGCTCTCAGGCTGTTGTTATGGCAGTTAGAACAGAACACTTGCTGATACCTGCTTGTGTTAACGTCTGTGGTGTACGGGAAAGGAATGTGCCTGCTCACATTCTTTGTAGTATATTTCAGCGAGCCTGTGATGTGACAGTAAGTGCAGTTATTTGCAGTTGCATTCTTATGCGTGGTTACATTTCCGCCGTGGCAGGCTTTGCACGCTGGATCTGTATTTGAGGGAGTTGAGCCGTTCAGGTTATAATGCATGCTGCTGGCAAGGGAGGCATTGTCCACTATCGGAGCGCCTCCGTAGTTATTGCTGTGGCAGTTGTTGCAGTAGCTCCAGTCGATTGTTTTTGTGACATTGTGCAGCGCTATTGGAGCAAAGCCGCTTGCTGCTGATGAAACGTTGGTGTGGCACTGGTAGCAGTTGTCCGATGTTGCGCCGTAGTTGCCCTTGTGCCATATAGGTTCTGCATAGAAGGGTTTTGCATCCTTGTAGGTATCGTGGCAGTTTGTGCAGTTAGCATTTGTGCCGTTGCTCCAGCCAGCCCATCCCGGCGCCTGAACCGAACCGTTTGGATACTGTGTGAAGTGGAATTTCTGGATGGCGTTGGAGTTGTTGTGGCACCAGTCGCAGTTGATATTGTTTGAAACATTATGCGAGGCGTTGTCGTGTTTTGTGGAATTTACATACGGTATCTTTGTTGCCTTATAGGTGCCTGAAGCTGTACCGTTGTGGCAGTTGTTACACCTGTCTGCCGGAATGTTTACTGGCGCATGCATCTTATTCGCAGCCATATTACCGTGGCAGGCTTCGCATGTGAAGCTGTCCTGCGAGGTATTTGCCTTGCCTCCAGGCGCTCCGGGATAATGGGTATTAACCACCCTCTGTCCTGTTACGTAGGTCGCATCCTGATGGCAGGACGTGCATGTGGTGTTTGTTGTGGATTTGTTGGTAAGTTTAGAGGTATGAACCCTTAACTGTCCTGCGCTTACCTGTCCCTGCGCGCTTGCATTGTGACAGTAGCCGCAGTCAGTTGTTATTGCCGTAATATTTGAGCTGTTATGACCGTACACGTATTTTGTAGCACTTGCATTGCCTGCTTTGTGGCAGGGAGCGCAGTAATCCTGTTTTCCTGATGTCCAGACCTGGGTTGAGGGCTTTGCAAGGGTATTGTTGTGTATCCTTCCTGTAGCGTGGCAGTCGATACACTCAAGTGTTGTGGCATTTGATATGTTCGCAGAAGTGTTTGCAGTATGCTCAAGTATAGATTTGTTGCTGCCGCTCAGGTAGAATATGCTGGAGGTATTTTTATGGCAGTAGTTACAATAACCGTCGGTGTTCTGAGCAAAGCCGCCCAGGTTAGGTCTTTTGATACCGTAGTGGCTTGTGGAATTGTTGCCGCTGTTGGCAAAGCCATAAACAGCGCCTGTTCCATTATCAGGGTCAAAAGCCGGAATCATCATCTCGCTCTTGTTGTGGCAGGTATAGCAGTTCGCAGCAAGAGGCGTGAAGAGTTCAGTTCCGCTGACTGTGCCTGCTTTCACATGCTCTGTCACATTCCAGCCGGGGTACTTTCCGCTCTGGCTGCCGCTTGCGTTGTGGCAGTCGGTGCAGTTGTAGGGGGTCTTGTACCTGCTACTATTATGCTGTGCGGGCTGGATTCCATCATCGTGGCAAGCCCAGCAACTTTTGCTTCTATTGTAGCCGCTATCAGTGGTTGATGCATCCTTGTTAAGGTTCTTATGAATTGCATTAGTATTATTCATGGCAGAGAAATTCACCAGCTTTCCTGCGACTGGATTTGCGCCATTAACATCATGGCAGTTTGTACAGTTGGGCCCGCCTGCGCCCCCTGCCCCCGCATTTATCTCTACCGCGTGGAAGGTAAAGATTGAAGTAAGATTAGAATTATGACAGCTACCGCAATCATTGTTTGTTTTTGTTGTGTGGTCTGTGGGCGATAGCTTATTACTCAGGTTCTTGGTAGAGGAGGTATTAATGCCCCACTTCGTCATGTTGGCGCTGTTACCCTTATGGCAGTAGTTGCAGTCCTCTGAATTGCCTTTGGGAGGGGTGGAGTAGTCATACATGAGCTTGCCTGCTGTCCTGTTTAGCCCGTAGTGCCCTGTTCTTGCATCCTTGGGGTCTGCATCGTTATCGTTAATCAGCGCAGTGGTGTTGATGCTGTTGTTGTGGCAGTCGGCGCACGACCATGTTGCGCCGTTGAACGTAGTGTTAATATCTGCCGCAGGGGTTGCAAGGTTTGGAGGTATATGTTCGTAAGCCATTGGCGCATTGTAGTTCAATTTCCCGGTTGTATTGGTGTGGCACTTATCGCATGTCTTTATGCTGGGGCGGTGGTCATCAGAATTATTGTATAACCCATCGCCGTGACATGCCCAGCAGGCAAGCTCTATCGGGTCTGAGGTATTGGAGACGTTGGCTGAGGCATTCTTAAGATTTGCATGCATCCCCCGCTTTATGGCATTGACATCTACTTTCTTGTACTTTGTATTGGAAGCGCTGGTATTGTGGCAGGTGATGCACTGTCGGTTACCGCTCTCCCCGACCTGCACATTGTGCATGAACTGCGTGGAGGTGGTGTCGCCTGTCTTTCCGTGGCAGGAGAAGCACCCTGAGTCGTTCATATTGCTGTAGGCGCTGCCTGTGTGGTTGACATAAGCGGTCTTGCCGTCTTTTGAGATGGTCATATTGCCATAAGTCTTGTTGCCTGTAATCTCAGGCGGGATGTTCTCTGGCGGATTCCTTGTAACATTGAACTCCTTAATCATGCCCGAATAGTTGGAAGCCTTATCCCAGTGGCACTGCTGGCACCACGTGGAGTTCTGCAGGTCTGTGGTGTTATACTTGTTGTTCGCTTTGAAGGTATCAGGAGAGCCTATGCTTGGGTTAAGATAATGCTTGTTGGGTGAATGGCACTGCTCGCAGGAATACTGCAAGCCCCTATCCGTGTAAACATACAGGTAGCGGATGTGGAGTTTGTCTGAGACCGAATCTGTATCGCTCTTGTCATCGTCCACGAACTTGACGTTAACATTCCCTGTTACTCCATCACTTGAGTTGATGTGATGGATGTTTTTTATGTCCTTGACGTAGTCGTAGAACACGCCCTTGTCAAGGGTATCCAGAAGCTCATAAGCCAGGGATGTTTTGTTGTAAATGAACAGCGAGGTATTTTCCTGGTGCACCTGGTAGGACATGCCCAGCTTGCTGCTCCCGTTCACTGGCACGCCTGTGGTGTTGATTACGATATCGTAGCGGTTCCAGACCTTTTCCTGGAATTTCAGGAGAATATTATCAAAGTTGACTGTATATGTCAGCGAGGTCTTCACCCCTATAAACTCTGTATAAAGCTGGAGCTTATACGGAGTCACAGAGCCGTCCTCGTTCAGGGCTGATGCAAAACTGTTGTTGCTCATATTTTGCCAGCCTGTGCTTGCATTACTGCTCTTGCTTGCAAGAGTAACAACAGCGCCGGATGGTTTGACCACTCTCAGGTAAACCGTCTGTGTCAGCAAACTTCCCACTGTTATATTATAATCCACACTGGCGTTGGTAAAAGCATACTGTGTAGAATTTGGCTTATAATAAAAGGAATAGTTCCACCAGACATATCCTAAATAATTTCCATTGCTGCTCCCTGTTTTCATGGATGCTTTCAGCGACCCTGCCGGATTGCCTTTGGCGCTATCCTGGTCTGCGGAAATTATGACCCCGGAAGTGGTTCCGCCCTGAGCTTTCGAAGACGTCCAGTTTGGCACAGGAGGGCCGTTAATCTGCCGCTCGTTCTTATTAACCGGGACAGTGCTGCCATTTCCGCTTCCTATCTTTGTCTCGATAAGCTCCATATAATCGTTGCTGGGAACTTTGATATTGCTAAATGGATAGGAAGGATTTATAGTACCGTTGCCGCTTATATTGTAATCTGCAAACTCGTATGTCGTGGGTGTGTATTTCCAGTAGTCTCCCCACTTTGTGCCGTTGCCGGGGTCATTGCTGTGCGCCTGGTTATAGACTTTGGGACCTTTCTTTCCAGAGAGGTTCAGCGTTGTATTGTCAACCCTTGTTGACTTGTGGCAGTCGTAGCAGGTTGCGCTTGTAAGCTTTGCGCCTGTGAAGTTGCCGTTGTACTGGATGAACTGGATGGGATGAATCCATGTGGGGTTATTGTTGCTCACATTGCCCATGTGGCAGTCCCAGCAGGTGAGGGTGTTGTTGTGGGAATTGTAATTGGCGGTTGAGTGGCAGGCTGAGCATGTGGTCGCTATGTTGCTCTCGTTATATTTGGGAACTACAATCGTATCATCGTGAAGCCTTCCGGGTTTGTGGCATGTGTTGTTGCCGCATCCCGGCGTAGTGACTTGCGAGGCATGGTCGCTCCTCACTTGATTATCAGGGTTTGCAAATGGACCCATCACCGTGCTCTCGTTCTGGTGGCAGTATTGACAGTATTTCCCTGTAGTGTTGAGGTTCAGGAAGAAGGTTGTCCTGTTCTTGCCGTAATGAGAGGATTCTTCGCTGTCGTTCTTGGGCGGATAGACCGCTTCATCCCATGCATTCACCATCTCATCCTGCGCATGGCAGTCGTTGCATGAGGTTACATTAGGCGTCTTCATGTCAGTAGCGTACCACGTATGCCTTGCGTTCTGGGGCGCGCTGAAGTTGTATGGAGAAGTGTTATTGTGGCAGGCTGTGCAGTTCTTCGGGGTGTCAAAGCCTGTGGGATGGTCTGTGGCAGACAGGTTCGTGGAGTTCACAGCCCTGTTGAAAACGTATGAGTTATTGGCATGGCAGCCCCAGCAGATGCGGGAGGCGTTTGCTGCATTTGATTTTTCGTTAAGGTTGCTCTTAGTATAATTCAGGTTTGTAATATTGACAATTGCAGGGTCAACTTTCATATTGATGGGCGATTTGCCTGTAAGGTTGTGGCAGTTGAGGCACCACGCGCCTCCGAAGACGCCCGTAGGTATAAGGTGGGAGTCGAGCTTGTTGTTATCTATGTGACAGTTCTTGCAGTTGGTCTTGCCGTCGTGGGCAACGTTCGTGCCGCCGTTGGAAGTGATATTTAAGCCGCCTGTGATGTTGTGGCATGTGCGGCACTGGTCGTTGATGTCTCCTGAGCTTGAGATGTCCACGGACATGTTTGGCAATTTTAAGCCGTGAGAAGGAGTTCCATGACATATCGCACATGAGACATTAGCTGGCACTGAAGTGGAATGATTGTGGGACTTTGATTTATAAACATCAAAGTTAGATGCATGTGTAGTTGTAGCTGCTGCCTGGGTCCAGCTAAGTATAGCTGTACCTTCTATCTCTCCTGTGGTATGGCAGCCTATAGTCTGGACAGTATATCCGAGTGCTGTGTTCTGAGTCACAGAAGCTGCACCGCATGATGGTCTGTCATTTAAATCTCCACGGGCACCTGCACCGGCACCTGTACCGTAATCCACCAGATTCCCTGATGTAAAATGACATGCAGCACAGTATCTTGAACCCGGGACAACGCTGTCCCACTCAACTCCATTTACTCCACCGCCTGTGGAGAGCCTTGAGGAGTTCCATATATAATCTCCAAAGCCATTAGTAGGATCGGAATATATTGCTGGCGGGTTCAATCTGTCAACATGGATGTCTAACTGGTCATCCGGTATTGTACCCGATATTTTCTCAAAAAAGTGCTCCTGCCCCGGGTGGCAGACAACGCACAGGGCTGTTGTTCCATCCGCGCCTGTATGGGTGCTGTGGCTTGTGGGGTCAGCAGCGTTATGGCAGCGGAGAGCCGAGAGCAGCACATTCACCATCTTTGTGCCTGCCGCTCCTGAGATTCCGCTGTCTTTTACTGTTATATTTATTTTTATATGATCCTCAAGGAGTTCGGTAGCCGCAGCTACAGTCAGGTCTATCAGGTCTGTATTGGCAGTATATATGCCATCGTTCGCTGTGTCTCCTGTAGAGCCATCGTCTATAAACACAAGACTGATATTGCTCCAACTGAGGGTGGCAGGATTAAATGCCGTATCGTTATGATGAATTGCATTATTAGCTTTATGTGCGTGGTCAAGCCTGCGCGTGAAGTTTAAGCTGCCGCTTATGCTGGATAACCTGTTTTTCATGATGTTCCCGTCATCGTCAAGCACAACTGCAAAAACCCAGACCCTCAAATCCTTAGTACTCACACCTTTATAGGCTGGTATCGTGGTGCCTTTTGCGCTGTCTATTGTCCAGTCTGTATAAACTTTCTTATCCGTGAACATAATAATCTGCGTCGGCACACCCGCCGCCTCAACCGGCGCCGCCATGCTCGCAAATATCGCAACCGCTAACAATACCGCCACTAAAAACGCAATCTTTTTTCCCGCATTTATTTTACACATTTTCGACCTGTGTTAGCTTTTATTTTTTCATCTGCTGCACGCTCAACACTGCCGTTTTTGCTATACGAGACCACGTCTCGTCCCCGTTTTTAATTGCGCCAAGAAATCTGTTTAAAGACCTATCTCAGCCACCGTTTTTGCGTTTATCCCCGTTTTTTATAACGCAGCCCGTTTTTCCTATCCTGTATGCGCGTTATTGTGAACTGTTCGTCCACATGAAAACGTTATGTTTTGATAGGATATATAGCTTTCTCCCCCACATTATCATGATAATGAGATTCTTTTATGAATAATAAATATAAATCATCGTAGCCAATAGTTTCAACTGCCGTTTAAATTCACGTGCACATACTCATCATTGAACTGTGCATACGGCTCAGCCTGGAAAGCCTGGTAGAATGATTCCCTGTCCCACCTCTCAAACTCAAAAGTCCCCATGAACCTGCTCGCGTCAAGCGCCATCCATCTGCCATTGTTATTGAACTCAACCCATGCATGATGCCGTCTTTCCCCGTTATGTACTGTATAGCCCATACTCACCATTACCTCCTCGCCTGTATAACCGTATCCCAGTAAAAGAGATGCCAGTAAATCAGCCTGCCCAAGGCAATCACCCTCCCTGCTCTCCAGCACTTCGGCAGCAGTCCTCCGTTTATTATAATTTTCGGAATACTCTACCTCGTCCCTGACGAAAAGGTAAATCTTCTCAGGGCTTCCCATAGATAGGGCAAGTTCTTTGATATTTGGGTCGTCACTGCCTACCAGCAGCGGCGCGTACTTAAGTACAGGGTCTGGAACCTCGGCATTAAGAATGTCCGCCTCATGAGTGACCTCACCAAGCTGTATTTCAAGCTGCTGGTTTTCTAAAAAAAGGCTGGCTGAAATTGCCAGAAGTATTAAAACAATGGAACTGAAACCTAAAAAATACCTGTGGTAAAAGATATTTGTGGGATTCAGTATTTTTTTCGTGATGCTTTTTTCCATACTGTGTCCTCTGGAAAAATTGTTCGTCTGTTTAGGAACGACATTGTCTTGGCGGCATAAATACTTTCCTTTTGATGAGAAATAATTATTTTATTTTCCATTTCCTGATAATCAAAGCCGCACTTAAAAGCGCTGCCAGCGCCCCATAAACCCCGATTGCGTCTCCCTTCGGAGGTTTCTCCGTCCTGAGAACAGTCAGGTTTATGCCGTCACTCAAAACATTGCTTATTATTCTTTCATCATCATTGACAAGCTTGATACCCTCTGGTTGAATTGTAGTTACGCCTGCTTTCTTAGCCCTGAATACAGCTTTTGCAAGAATCCCTTTTGCTTTCACGCCTGTAACGTTTCCTGTCCTTGTTTCGGCATATGCCATTTCGCCTTTCTCATTATCTACACTGTTCACTATAGTTGCACCGCCAAGAAATTGCCCCTGCTCAAGGCTTACTCCTTCCAGGATATCGGTATCAAACGAAAGTTTCAATTCTGCGCCATAAACAGATTCCGTGGATTTAACATAAACACTGACTGCAAACTCATTACCTTCTGGTACGCCAGTTATTGAAGATAACATGACCACAGTATTATTCGGATAGTTTAATTCCAGTGTGTTGTTTTCAGTTTTCGTGGGGGCAGGGTTACTTTTTTTTGAAGGGTCTGACTCAGATGAACTACCATTTACTACCGAATTTGGCGTTGTCGTAGAAGTTTGATTTGTTGTAGGGGTTGGAGTGCCAGTCGGTGTTGATGCGGAAGCTCCAACATTTACGCTTCCTCCGCTTGCTGTCCCTGAAATCTCGCTCGCATTTGGGTCACTGAGAACAATATTTGTAAAAGTTACAGCCGTTGCCCCGGCATTCAATCCCCTGAAGATAACATTTGCCAGGGTTCCGCTTGAGGTCATTCCTGTACCCGTGCCTGACCGCGATTGTGAATATGTTATTTTCCCATTGGCGTTGTCTATTAACTTTGGGGCTTCTATCGTCGCAGCGCCGTCGCTCCCGAGTAAAGCTCCTTTATCGATTCTTATTGCTTCGACTATCGTTTTGTCAAAGATAAGACTGAACTGCGCCCCGTATATGCTACTCCCTTCAGGATCAAGTATTACTGAAAATGTAATGTTATTTCCCGAAGTTACGTCCTGGGTTTGCGGCGAAATGCTCACCTTTGCCGCCTGCGCGTTAAAACTGAGCAATATGATAATGAATGTTGAAAGGAAAAGTTTCCGTCTTAAGTCCATTTCTTTCCTATTCTTACCGCATCCAATATATCTATTACCCCGTCCCCGTTCACATCCGCGCTGTCATCAAAATCATTGTCCTGCATTACTCTCCCCCAATTTAAGCCCAGCAAGGAAAGGTCAAGCACGTTAACCACATCATCGCCATTGGCATCCGCCTCTGCATTGACGATTATGCTGTAATCTTCAGTATCTGTTTTCTTATTATTCATAACAAATAACCTGATGTTATATATTCCCGCAGCATCCGGTACCCAGGTAAGCTCTGCCCCATTCCCAAGAATTATGTTGTTGAGTTTCCACTCATATGTAAACGCGGTTCCCTGTTTGCTTGCCTTTAAACCAACCGCCCGGTTCATGAAAAGTGCGTTTTTCTGGTTTAGTAAGTATATGCTTTTACTGAAATCCTGATTCTTCCTCTTATTACCGAATGTAACTTCTATTTTATAAGTTCCAGGGGGGTCGTTCTTGTTGGACTTGAAATTTGCAATGTATTTACCGTCTTCATTTATTCTTACAGCTTTTGAACCGTTGCCGTATATGGCGCTGAATACTTCCCTGCCGCCTGCATCAGATACCGTTACCATGACATTATTATCAACCACGATGCTTCCGCCTTCTGTTACTGTGAATTTTATGGGCACCATGCTTCCGGGCTTGTAAAGTGGTTTGTTTCCTGCCGAACCCAATAACGACATTTCACCCTGTATTGGTTTCTGTTTCATATTCCATCCCACGTTGTAACCAGTCTGGATTATCGTTATAGTCTTGCTGTTTGATGCTCCGTCGTTATCCATTACTGTCAATGTAATATTATGCAGTCCTGTGGACAGGTTTCCACTCGTAAAGTATGCTGCGTTTGATAGAATCCCATCTATATCTGATTCCCATTGATACGAGGCAATGTAGCCGTCCTCGTCTGTTCCTGTTTCGTTGAAGGTTATGGCATCGTTCTGCCTGAATACCGCACCGCTCTGCGGCGAGGCGATTATTGCAGTCGGCGGTTTGTTGACTTTGATTTTAACTGGGGTACTGTTGCTTAACCCGTCATTGTCTGTTACTGTGAGCGTGATGTCATGCCAGCCTGCGGATAACACTTTGTTGAAGGATGCTGCATTCCCGATGATACCGTCGATATTGGATTCCCATTTATAGGATACTATCGTGCCGTCATCCGTGCTTGATGAAGTAAATTCTACCTGCGAATTTAATTGGTATACCGAGCCGTTTAATGGAGAACTTATTGACGCTACAGGCGGGATTGGATTCTTTGTCTTCCATACATAGATATTACCGTTACTGTTTCCAAGTATTATTTCCTTGCTGCCGTCGCCTTCTAAATCCGCTATGAGCGCGGAGGTGAAGTACTGGTATTTTTTTGCAACATTTGCAGTATCAAGTAGTTTCCCTGT
>Ga0265296_1005157_pt1 | contig 10917 bp, 7 predicted proteins | sample MunlanPumphouse1_FD_189073 | JGI IMG/M metagenome (GOLD analysis project Ga0265296, IMG submission 189073) | Groundwater microbial communities from a municipal landfill in Southern Ontario, Canada - Pumphouse #1 | ecosystem: Environmental > Aquatic > Deep subsurface > Groundwater | place: Canada...
CTTCGCCCACTATTATTGATACTCAGCGATGCCTTCGGGCGTCGCTTGCATTTTTAAAATATTGAATATCTCGTGCTCCTGAGTAGCTCAATCGGTAGAGCATCCGGCTGTTAACCGGAGGGTTGTAGGTTCAAGTCCTACCTCAGGAGCCAGATTTTACCCTATGAAGAACTCTTTGGCCAGGCGAACAGGTGTAGTGCAGTTCCGCCATTGGATGGTCAATATCTATCCTCTTCACGAATAACTGGATGAGGCATCCAAGAAAGCGGAGCGGCCCACCTAGCCTAGCCTCGATTATTGAAAGCAGACCAGCATAAGCGGCAGCACCAATACAAATTATTACGTCGACCGGTCGGGCGTTCCGGGCCGCCTCGGGCCCACAAATCACGTTGTAGTTCATCCGCCGGCATTATATAGTTGAGCCTCGCAGCTCATGAGTAGGGGTCTGGTTCTGAGCAGATCGGGAGATGGGAAAGGTCGATACGGCTCCATGACATTCTTAAGTGAACGAGCAGGATGGATGCCCTTTGGACGAAGAATGATTCTCCTCAGTTTTATGCTCTTGATGTTGATCGGAGTGAGCGGGTCTTATTGCGCTCCGATGTTTGCTGCCGAATTGGATTATCGCCGCGTGACAGAGGCTGAGTTGATTGCAGCAATGAACATGGTGAATGGATTTGATCCGCGGGCTACCACCAACGGGGGGCGGTTTCAGGCCGAGGTGTTGTTCGAGCTGGTGAATACGGTTGCAGATTCGGGACGTTTGGACAGGCCGATGCTGATTACCTGCGAAGACTGGTTTCGGGCGTTTATGGTGAAGACGAATCTAACAGCAGAGACGGCCCCCCAATATGTCAGGCTGGCGTTCGAACACAAGCAGTCAACGTGGGTCGATGCCAGACGGGATCGGGTGATTGAAAACGTAAGAAAAGGCGACCGTCCGGTGCAGGCGCTGAACGTGTTGCTCTGGTGGCCGGAAGAATCTGGGGCAAAAAGCAAGTATTCGTATCGAGACACACTTTCAACCCCTCAGTTAAAAGTGACCAATCATCGGGTAATTACCTATCGGTTGCTCAATTTTGGCAACCGCTTCTTCTTTGACGATATAGAAGGATTGACGGGGTGTCCCACCACAGGTCTGTTGGGGCTGCTGTTCAAGATCATTGGCGAAGGTCGGGTGGTGGAGACTGGCATGGCCATTTCGGAAGATGGCTTGCTGGTGGTACGGGGCACGGCCAAAAAGGGTTTAGCGGGAGTAACGACCACCGCGACCATTGCGCCCGACGGGAAGTCCGAAAAAGATGTCCCCAAAAACCGCCCAGATTTAAAGGCTTTGGAGAAACTGCTAGAGACACATTTTGAAATAGACTATCGACCATTTGGATGGTCGGCTGAAATGGATCGGTTGATACGGGATTTGAAATCCTGACCTTTCTATTAAGCTCATGTTCTTGCTCTCTCTGCGATACTGCCAATCTCAACGCGCTTAATCTTGTGATCCCTACCCAGAAACTGATCCAGTCGGGAATAGAGAAATCCGGCTGTTAAATCTGATGAAAGCTTGGCAGCCGACCTAATTGCTCGGTTCACCGTCCGAGCGGCTTGAAAACAGAGAGTCGTTATGAAAAGTGTTGCGTTTGGGGAGCCAGATTTTTCTATCCGAGCCCCATGTGCCCCTTTGATTAATACTGACCCTTGAGACAGGCACGGTCGGCGAGTCGTTGTTTCCCGCACAGGTATGTTGTGATTTGGTTAACAGCCTTTTTCTTCCAACAATCGAAGAGCTCATCGCACTGGGCGCTCGGGAGCTACTGATCGTCCCAGTGCGACGAGCTCTTTCGCGCACGACAAACGCAGGCCGGCACGGCGAAGTTGTCTGTGCAGAGGTTAGCGGCCGTGCTTCCGGTTTCCCTTGCCTTGATGCTTTGTCGGGTGCACGTCGTACTTCTTCGCGAGGCCCGGCGGCAATTTCGAAGGGTTGATCGAGCTCCAGGGCCCGTCGATCGTCCTGCACCTCCCATAGCGCCCTCCGTCATGCACGCGGTAGTAGTACCCACCGTAATAGTAATAGTTGGGGTGACCAGTGACGATGTACAATCCGAGTCCCGAGTCAAAGACGAGTTCCACACCAGAGTGGACCGCGACGTAACCGTGCCCTGCCGTGCCCGGGGGGCCGTAGTATCCGGCGGTACAAGATTGGACCGTGAAAGCGGAAACACTCACGATGATCGCCAAGAGCAGCGTGTTCCATCTCATTAGTCCCACCTCCTACGTGTTTCGAGCGGTGCCCAGGCCGGGTTCCACGTGTCCTGGGGCGGCCACTGTGGCCGACGCCCTGCATGGTAGCAACCGATTGAAATCGTGTCAAATGGAATAGTCCTTTCCTGTTGCGCCGGGGGCCTTCTATTCAAGCCTCAAGCTCATTGAAAATCACTGCGGTATACTCTCGCAAATAGAGAGTGCTCATGAAGAGGGTTGCGTTTGGGGAGCCAGATTCTATCTATCCGAACTTCGCCATTCTCGGGCATTCGAAAGAGAATGCCGATAAAGCTCGCGGCAGTCCGCTCGAGATGGTCAGGCAAACCGAAAGATCACCGGTAGTAGAAACGTAACGACGGCGGCCCAACCACCATAGACCGGCAAGTAACTTCCCACGACGTGCCGCATCGCGGCAAACTCAACCCGCCGCCGGAGCAATGCGACATAGGTCCGGCATATCCAGACGAGATGCAACATGATGACCAGGTTGGCTCCGAGTACAGTTACGCGATTCGGCGTGAACCCGAAAGAGGCTATCCTGAACAGGATCGCCGATAGGGCGATTGCATCGATCAAGAGAGTGACGACTACGAGCGTGAGGTTGATAAAGTCGATCAACTGCACATGCGACTCTTCGGTGCGTTCCACGATCGAAAAGACGGAAATGCCAAGTACGAGGAGCAGCATCCCGTTGAACGTAATGAGGAAGGAACGATCGACGAGCGGGTTCTTACCTCCGACGAAGGCCACGATCAAATAGATGACTGCCATGAGCAAGAAGAGGGGTGAAAATACTCGCGCGAGCGCTGCGGCGATGCCGGTACGCCGATTGAACACGGCGTCGTACAAGTAGGTTCCGGCGACCGGTACGGCGGCGGCGCCGAAGACCGCGACATTTTCGAGGTACCACTTCTCGGTTGTCTCGGCAACCAGCTTAAACAGCGCAATCGTCACACCGCTGAACACTACTCCGCCCAGTGCCACGAGGCTCCCGAGGACCACCAATTCGCCATTGTAACGCACGAAGCGAACCCGAGAATCCGCGTCGCGCCACGAGCGTCCCATGAACACCAGGCCCAAAAAGAACCAGAAGACGATTGGGAGATGGATCAAGGCCATGACCACGGAATCGGAGTATCCGGGAAGCAGACGAACATAAGCGATCGCCACGAGCGCGAGGCTCAACCCGGCGACCAAGCTCCAACGGTCGCGACGCTCGATCCAGAAGTACGTGGCGAGCGCCATGATGACCCATGAAGGGGCGAGGCGGGAATAGTACCAGTCCTGGTTGAGCCAGAGAGCCGGGAATCGGATGAGCGCGCCGAAGACAATGGCGATGGCGATGGTCACCCCGAGCTTCTTGCGCCACTCCGCTCCGTGCCCGGACTCGCGGAACTCGAACCGGGCCCGCCAGACCCGCAGCGTCACCGAGTCGGGCTCGACTCGGGATGCTTCGTCAAGCGACTCACGAAACGCCTCCGGATCCTGCCGATAGAGAGCTTCTAGCTCTTGAGGGTCATCCAGAAGCTGGAGTATGCGGACGGTGGTTGATTTCATTGCCATGAGGTTAGCTGAATGCCGCCAGACTCGGCAAGAGCAAAGGCATGGGCGATCGCTAACGAACGGCTCGATCTTGACCTGCCCCCGCTCTTTTTGCCACTCTGAGAGTTAGACTGCTCGCTCGATTGGAGGCGGCTCTATGGCCTCCGGAACTGGCGGTCGATATCCCACAGCTTTCCGTTGAAACACTCATTGTAGCCTCAGCAGCCGTGTGTCCTTTCGCCACAAGCACTTCGGCTTCCCGAAGCTTGCCGATCATCCGCGTGGCAGGCCGGGCGAACAGCCCAAAACAGAGAGTGGTTATGAAGAGGGTTACGTTTGGGGAGCCGGATATTTCATATCCGAAATCGGGGCACCCTTATGGTTAACGCCTGCGGCGCCTGAGGCGATAGCGTCCATGCGCCCTCCGCATAAAATCTTGACGCGAAATTGAATTTCCTGTAGAAAATCCAAGCTATGAACAAACCAACAAGAGCTCTATTCATAATGATGATCCTCGGATCGTCCGTTTATCCGGGTGCCCTGTCGGCCGAGGAAGACTACAAGACATACACGCTGGGCGAGATTCTGGTTCTGGCCGAGAGGGCCGGCGTCAAGAGCATCGCGATCAATACGGAGATAACGGCCGAGGATATTGCCGCGACGAACAGCCGCACCGTAGCGGAGGCCCTGCAATATATTCCCGGCGTCCGGGTGACGATGGGAAGAAAGATGGAAGCCGGCATTTCGATACACGGCTTCTCTCAGGATAAGGCGCTCATCCTCATCGACGGCGTGCCCTACTACGAGACGAAATACGGCAAGTTCGATATGAATCAGATCTCGATAGAGAATGTGGCGCGGATAGATGTCATAAAAGGAGCGGCGTCGGTGCTCTACGGCGCTAATGCCGAAGCGGGCGTCATAAACATCATTACGAAGAAAGCTGCCGATAGGGCGTCCTTTTCGGGGAAGCTCGAGGTCGGACGGGATGGCGCCGCATCGGCGTATCTGTCGCATGGGATGAAACAGGGGAGTCTGAGCTACTGGATTTCCTATATGCACCGGCAGTGGGATGGATGGAAGCTCTCGGATGATTTCACACCCCGAGTCGGCGTGGTGCAAACGGGCGCGGGGAAGAAGGCGGTGAGGGTCGATACCCTCATTGAAGACGGCGGCGTGCGCAACAATTCCGATTTCAGGGCTGATAATTTCTATGTGAAACTCGGTCTTGAGCCCTCGGAAGATGCCGAGTATTTCTTGAACCTGCACTATTCCGCCACGGAAAAGGGCGACCCGCCCGACATCGATTTGGTGAAGATATTTCCCGACCCACCTGCCTTTTCGACGTTCGACAGGATAGAAACATATGACAACTGGGGCGCCGACCTCAGCGGAAGGAAAAGGCTGACCCATGCATTCGGCCTGATGGGCAAGCTCTTCTATCATAACCATATTGACGACTATGTTTCCTACTCCGATGCGACCTTCGATACCGCGATAGCCTCGAGCCGGTATCAGGACTACATCGCGGGCGGCATGGCAATCGGCGATTACACCCTCGCCGGCTGGAATGTCCTGAGGGGTGCCGTCAACTTCAGGCTGGATAGCCATGAGCAGCGCGACGATGAATACCTGCCCTTTGAAAAGAGCGCGTCTTATACGGGTTCGCTGGGTCTGGAGGATGAGCTGATACTTCTCGATTCGAAACTCTCCGTTGTGGCGGGCATCGGTTATGACTGGTTCGATGTCAAGGAGGCGGAAACCAACGAAACCGACGATGATGGAAATTTCGTGCAACAGGTCGCTGCCGAGACCCCTGAAACAATGACCGAGATCAATCCGATGATAGGGGCCAGCTTCTTCTTGAACGACAAAACGAGGCTCTTCGCGTCCGTGGCCAAAAAGACCCGTTTCCCCACTCTCAGCGAATTATTCGGGTCATCAGGCAATAAAGATCTCGAGTCGGAAAGAAGCATAAACTACACGGCCGGCATTTCGATGGTCGTCAATTCAATGCTGAGCTTCGAAGTGTCGCCTTTCTATCATGACATATCCGATCGCATCAGCCGCGATTTCCCGTCCCCCGATGAGCTCTACTATAATATTGCCGAGATCGAGATGCTTGGGATCGAAATCAATGCGGATATAGATCCCGTGAAGAGCCTGTCCTTCAATGTCGGTTACACCTACATCGACGCTGAAGATGTCAGCCCCGGCCGGGCGACGGAAAATGTCACCGATGTGCCGGAATACAAGCTGGATGCGAGGTTCCAATATACGGCGCCGACGCTCGGCTCGCGCATAGCTCTGACCATGGCGAAATACGGGGACTCCTACACCCAGCTGCCGACCGCAACGGATCCGGAGACGGTGGTTATGGAGAACGAGGGGTACACCGTTTTCGGCGCCAAGTTCTCTCAGCCCTTCCCGGCAAAATGGGAGGCTTATCTAACCGTGAGCAATCTGTCCGATGAAGACTACGAACCCGAGAGCGGATATCCGGCACAGGGCAGAACCTTTTGGTTGGGTGTCGCTTACAAATATTAGAAAGACCTCCAAGAATCATTTGATCTTCCTGAGCTCCTGTTTGGGCATCCGAAACCAGAGAGTGGTTATGAGGAGCGTTGCGTCCGGGGAGCCAGATCATATCCGGGCCGCACCTTCGTACAGACCAAAATTCGAAGGATCGAAAAATGGTCTTGACTATTATACGACATTGTCGATAATGGTCAGTCATGAAGGCTAGGAAGCGAATCTATGACGCTCTGTTGAGCGAGCATCTCGCAAAGTACCGGCAAATGGTTCTTGTGAGCGGTCCTCGCCAGGTCGGGAAGACCACCACGTGCCGGAATCATGCCGATTCCTATGCCAACTGGGACAATGTAGACGACCGCGAGCTAATTCTCGCGGGGCCGGCGCGTCTGGTCGAACGGTTCGGCTTGAACCGGTTGTCGAGCACCGCTCAGACGATCCTCTTCGATGAGTTGCACAAGTATCCGCGGTGGAAGCAGTTTCTCAAGGGATTTTTCGACACCTATGCCGATCGGATGAGAATCATCGTTACAGGCAGCAGCCGCATGGATGTCTATCGTCGAGGCGGAGACAGCTTGATGGGGCGCTACTTCCACTATCGCATGCACCCGTTCTCCATTGCGGAGATGCTTCATACGGATCTTCCCGACTCAAAGCGAATTGTCCGACTACCCAAGAAGGTCAAGGCAACCGATTTCGACGCCCTTTGGAGGCATGGAGGGTATCCGGAGCCGTTTCTCAAGCGCGACGCCCGCTTCAGCCGTCGATGGCAATCGCTCCGGCTCGAACAACTTATTCGGGAAGACATCCGCGACCTGACTCAGATCCAGCACATCGATCAACTCGAAACGCTGGTAAGACTCCTGGCCGATCGCTCAGCCCACCAGCTCGTCTATGGCAATTTAGCGAAGGAAGTTCGCGTGTCCATAGACACCATACGCCGTTGGATCGATCTCCTGCGCCAGTTGCATCTCGGCTTTCTCGTCAGGCCGTGGCACAAGAACGTCTCCCGGTCGTTGCGGAAGGAGCCCAAATGGTTCCTGAGGGATTGGGCCTCCATTGAGGACGCGGGGGATAGGGCCGAGACATTCATTGCGTGTCACTTGCTCAAGGCGGTGGACGGCTGGAACGACATGGGGCTGGGCACGTTCGAGCTCGGGTACCTGCGCGACAAGGAAAAGCGCGAGGTCGATTTTGTTGTTATTCGCGATCGCATGCCTTGGTTCCTCGTCGAAGCAAAGCATCGGGACGAGTCGCTCGACGCAACCGTCAAGTATTACCAGGACCGGATCAAGGCGCCGTTCGCGTTTCAAGTGGTTGTCGATGCCGAATACGTGGATGCGGATTGCTTTGCCGCGCCTCGGGGTCCAATCGTGGTTCCGGCGAGGACCTTTCTTTCGCAGCTTCTGTAGGCGAGCGATTGCAGCGGGTATTTCGTCGCCCGGAGAATCCAGAGGTACACAAACCCCAGTCTCTTTTCGGCAGTTCGGGTTCTTGGAAGCCCGGCGGTTGAGCGGAATAAATGTTCAGCGGCCGGGCTGATTATTTGGGGGCTCGCCGGGTGAGCTGCCCCAAAACAGAGAGTGGTCATGAAGAGGGTTGCGTTTGGGGAGCCAGTTCCATATCCAGCGATACCTACGACATTTTTCAGGCTGCATGGGAATTTGTCTTGACAATTATCCATGATGATGGATAATTGTCATATGAAGAGATCCCTCGAAGCATTGCTCGATCTGGCCCATTTTCCTCATCGGAGAATCGCGTTCGTGGTGGGGCCGCGCCAGGTCGGAAAAACGACACTCGCCCAAGCCATGCTTGCGAAACGAAAATCGGAAGATCTCTACCGGAGCTGGGACGATCTCGAGTGGCGCCGCGAATTTGTCGGCGCGCCGTACGGATTCCTCGATGCATTCCGGCCGAAGGGCGCGGGGGAGAGGCCGCTTGTGGTTCTGGACGAGATTCATAAGTATCCGCGTTGGAAGGCATACATCAAGGGTCTCTGGGACACCCGCAAGGACCGTATGGATCTGCTGGTGACGGGGAGCGGTCGTCTGGACGTTTACCAGCGAGGGGGCGATAGTCTCCTTGGCCGGTACCATCAGTATCGCCTTCACCCTCTTTCCGTGAAGGAGATCATGGATCCCGGGGGGGCATCGCTCGAAGAGAGTCCCGAAGCGACCATGCGCTCTCTCCTGAAACTCGCTGAGCCCGCTCCGGCGGGAGCGCGGAAGGCGCTCAAGGCCTTGCTTCGCTGGGGAGGTTTCCCCGACCCGTTTCTGGAAAGAAACGAGCGACAGCATCGCCTCTGGCTGCGGGAGCGCCGGACTCTGATCGTAAAGGAAGATCTACGCGATTTGACGCGCATCCGGATGCTCTCGCACGTGGAGGAGCTGATCGAGCTTCTCGTTCTTCGCGCGGGCGGTGTACTTTCCTACAACGCGCTCCACGAGGATTTGCAGGTCGCCGTCGAATCTGTTCGACAGTGGACCGATCACCTCCAGCGTTTGTACTTTCTGTACCTGATCAGACCGTTCGCGGGGAATATCGCTCGATCCCTACGCAGGGAGCCGAAGCTTTACCTCTGGGATTGGTCTGAAATCCCGGATGATGGGGCCCGCTTCGAGAACCTCATCGCGAGCCACCTCCTCAAGTGGTGCCACTTCACGCAGGACTTTGGGCTTCCCCCCCTTGATCTTCATTACGTGCGGGACAGGGAGAAGCGCGAGGTAGATTTTCTTCTGACTCTCAACCGTAAACCCTGGGCGCTGGTCGAAGTGAAGCTGTCCGATACATCGCCGGTCCCGGCCATGAGCTACTTCGCCGAACGTCTCAAGGTACCGCATAAGATTCAGGTGGTTCTGGAATGTGAGCGGCCGGGCATGGCCGGCGACGTTCACGTGATCGATGCCGCGAATTTCCTGCGTACGCTGCCTGTCTGATTGACTCTCGAGACGATCGCACAACGATGGTAGAGCATCCGGCTGTTAACCGGAGGGTTGTAGGTTCAAGTCCTACCTCAGGAGCCAGATACTTCCTATCCGAACTTGGGGTGCCCCTTTCGGGCGACGCTGAACCTTGGCGTGGTGATTTGGCTAATAGCCTCTCTCTTCCAACAATCGAAGAGATCGTCACGCTGGGCGCTTGGGAGCTACTGATCGTCCCAGTGCGACGGGCGTTTTCACGCACGACAAACGCGGACCGGCACGTTGAAGTTGCCTGCGCAGAGGTTAGTGGCCGTGCTTCGAGTGTCGCTTGCCTCGATCCTTCGTCGGGTGCATGTCGTACTTCTTCGCGAGACCCGGCGGCAAGTTCGAAGGGCTGATCGAGCTCCAGGACCCGTGGAGCGTCTTGCACCTCGCATAGCGTCCTCCGCTATAAACGCGGTAGTAGTACCTGCCGTAATAGTAATGGCTGGGGTAACCAGTGACGACATACAATCCGAGTCCCGAGTCAAAGACGAGTTCCACACCGGAGTGGACGACGACGTTACCGTGCGTCGCCGTATGTGGGGGGCCGTAGTATCCGGCGGTGCAAGATTGGACCGTGAAAGCGGAAACACCCACGATGATCGCCAAGAGCAGAGTGTTCCATCTCATTCGTCCCACCTCCTACGTGTTTCAAGCGGTGCCCGGGCCGGGCTCCACGCATCCTAGGGCGGCCACTGTAACCGCCCCCCTGCATGGGGGGCAACTGCTTGATATCGTGTCAAATGAAATAGTCCCTTCCAGTTTGCGCCGGGGGCCTTCTATTCAAGCCTCAGGCTGATTGGAAATCGCCGCTGAATACTCTCGCAAACAGAGAGTGCTCATGAAGAGGGTTACGTTTGGGGAGCCGGTTTATCAGCAGAGCGCGCCACGAAGAGTTCCGTGTCCAGATGAGGTCGGTGTTCATCCCGGCCAGTGACGAAGCCGTTCGATAAAGCCAAGAAGATTGCAGGAGGCGCGCTCCGGGTTGCCGGAGGATCTTTCGACCTGGGACACGAGGAAGCGCCGAGAGGCGCCGATCAAATCCGCGGTCCGATCCAAACGAGCCATATCCGCGGGACCCGGTGATGCCGTGAGTTTGATCTCCACTGCCCAGCGCTCTCGTCCGTGATCCAACACAAGGTCCAGTTCGTATTGATCGCTGGTCTTGAAGTAGTACGCCTCGAAGGCACACCCCCGAGAAGAGAGCTCGCCGAGCGCCTGTTCGATCACGTATCCCTCCCAGCTCGCGCCGACCCAGGGCTGGGCGAGAAGAGTGCGCTCGTCCGAGACATTCAGCAGGGCGTGGAGCAAGCCGCTGTCGCGCCAGTAGACTTTGGGGCTCTTGATCAATCGCTTGCGGAGGCTGGCCTGGAAAGGTCGCAGCCTTCGGATCAGAAAAGCGCCGGCCAGGTAATCGACGTAGCTGTTGACCGTCTGGTAGGAAAGCCCCAGGCTTTGACCGACCTGGGAAGCATTCCACATCTGACCGTGGACGGCCGCGAGCATGCGCAGCAGACGGTCCGTCGTTTGGGGTTTGGCGGGCAATCCCCACAGGGGCAGGTCTCGCTGGGCGAGCAATGCCAGATAGTCCAGCTGCCATCGAGGATACCGCCTGGGT
>Ga0265296_1005158_pt1 | contig 10913 bp, 11 predicted proteins | sample MunlanPumphouse1_FD_189073 | JGI IMG/M metagenome (GOLD analysis project Ga0265296, IMG submission 189073) | Groundwater microbial communities from a municipal landfill in Southern Ontario, Canada - Pumphouse #1 | ecosystem: Environmental > Aquatic > Deep subsurface > Groundwater | place...
TCCGCTGACTTTTGGTCTCATGCTCTACTGCATTGCGCGGCAGAGCATTTTTTTTGCTCTTGCTATTTTTTATAAAAAAAATTAAAATGATTACATGCTTAAAGAACTTATTGACCAGTTTTATTTGGAGAACCAGAAAAATAGGGAGCAGACGCGGTTTTATATTACAGACGCTGGAAAATGCCCTCGCGCTGTTTTTTTTAGATTTAAAAATGCGCCTAGGGAACCAATGGAAGCCAGAATTATGCGCATATTTGAACATGGAGAAAATATACACAGAAATATTTTTAATATTTTATACCGGCTAAGGCTTGGGGTCACCACAGAAATACCAATTCCTTCTCAGGAAATAATTTCAGGAAGGGCTGACGCAATTTTATGCGTTAACAATGAAAATTATGTGCTGGACATTAAAAGTATGAACAGCATGATTTTTAGGAATTTAACCCAGCCCAAAGAAGAAAATGTTTTTCAAATACAGCTTTATTTGCATTATTTTAATATTAAAAAGGGCATATTGCTTTATATAGACAAAGACCAACAGGAAATTAAAGAATTTTTTGTGGAGTATGACGAGGCTCTTTGCAAATCCTTGCTGGATAAATTTTACGGATTAAAAGATTTAATTGAGCAAAATAAAATTCCGGCGCGCCTTGCAGATTATCCTCGCAATTGGCAGTGCAATTATTGCCAGTTTAAAGATATATGCAAAATAGCTAACGGAGACGAAATAAGCTGGGAAGAATTTAAGAAAAAAATTGACGAATTTTCAAAAAAGGAGGTATAAAAAATGGGGACGGAGGCCCCATTTTTTATTGGTAACTAACTCAATTATTGAATTAGCTGTTCTGAAACCAATAAATTGTCTTCAGCTAAAATATAAAGTTTTTTATCTTGCTGGTTAAAATATATTTTAGGATTATTTATGTTGATTGTTTTTTCATTTATTGTCACCTTGTCTGGCAGTTCAACCATGTTTATCTCGTTTTTATTATCTATTTCCGAAATTTTTATTTTTCCTCCGAGCGTAAATGCAATGTAATCGTTATTTATCCATAAAACCTGGCCGATTTTTTCTGAAAACCTGTTCAGAAATATTTTTTCTGAATCCGGAGAATTTAAATAAGCAAATAAAATTTCGTAATCGTTATTAAAAAGTATTTTTGCGTGGTCAGGCGAAATTTTAATATTTTTAACTGGCGAGTAAAATGAATCAAAAACTTTTGTTTTTTCTTTTCCAGAAAAATCAGACCTGTAAAGCAGATCGTCTTTTCCAACCCAGTAAATATTATTTTGATCAGTATCAAAGGCAATAACATTTTTAATTATCAAAACAGATTTGCCAGAACTGCTGTCGTAAAGGTTATTATTTTTTAAAATAAATTGTTCCTGTTTTGTAAAAGGGGATTGGGTCTTATCTGTTATGGCTTCAAAATTGATATCTTTTTTAATTAAGAGAATGTGTTCTAATTTTGTGGCTTCCTTTTCTTTTACAAGCAGGGTTTTTTGATAATTAAAATAGCCTTCTTTTTTAATCAGAACCACGTGGTTTTTGGGGAGCAAGTTTTGCGTAAAAATAGAGTTTGTCATAAGGCTGGTTTTTCCGGCAGGCTTTGAATCAATATAAACATCAGCCGGGCTTGGCCATGCTCTAAGATAAATCCCTCCGGTTGCCACTATTTTTTTCTGCTCAAAGTCTATTCTGTAACCCAAAGAATAGCCGATAATATACGGCGTTATAATAAAAAATAAAATTACGCAGACAATTAATATAATAAGCCGGATTTTTTTTGACATAATTATTATGTATTATACACAAAATTACGGGCTTTACAAGATTATTTTTTTAGATTAGGATTAAAGATAATTATGCTAGATAAATTTATTATAAATGGCGGAAAGCCGTTGGAAGGAGAAATTGAAGTAAGGGGATCAAAAAATGCAGCCGGGCCAGCCCTGGCGGCTACTTTGCTTACACAAGAAGAATGTATTATTGATAATGTGCCGTCTGTTGAAGATATTTTTAATATTTTAGATATATTAAAGAGTATGGGCGTTAGTGTTGAAAAAACGGGCGAGGAGACTGTTAAAATAAAAGCAGAAAAAGTTGAACCGGAAAAAATGGATTTTGAAAAAGTTTCAAAAACCAGAATTTCTGTATTATTTTTTGGCGCTCTTTTAGCCCGAGTTAAAAATTTTAAAATACCTCCGCCCGGCGGAGACAGAATTGGCTTGAGGCCAATTTCAGTTCAATTAAGAGCTTTAGAAAAATTAGGGGCAAAAATTGAAAAAAATGATGATGTTTATGAAGTCACCTGCGAAAAACTAAAAGGAAAAGAGGTCGTTTTAGAAGAATTTTCTGTAACAGCTACTGAAGCTATAATATTAGCAGCTGTTTTGGCAGAAGGAAAAACAACTATAAAAGGAGCAGCGGCTGAACCGCACGTGCAAGATTTGGGAGAAATGCTTTTGAAAATGGGAGCTAAAATAGAAGGGCTGGGAACCCATGTGATTAGAATTGAAGGGGTTGAAAAATTACACGGATGCACGCATTCGGTAATCCCAGATCCTATAGAAGCGGGAACTTTTATAATTATTGGAGCCCTGACGCCAGGAAGAGTAAAAGTAACAGGCGTTGATTTATCGCATTTAGATTTGTTTTTAGCAAAATTAGAAGAGATGGGAGTAAATATAGAAAGAGGAGAGGATTATGTTTTAGTGTCTCACTCGCCAAACTTAAATTCTGTAAAAGTACAGGCGCTTCCGTATCCTGGTTTTCCAACAGATTTATTGCCGATAATAATACCTCTTTTAATTATGGCTCAGGGAAAAAGTTTGGTTCATGACCCCTTGTACGAAAACAGGTTTAACTATATACAGGAGTTAAGAAAAATGGGAGCCGATATTGAAATGGTAGATCCCCATAGGACATTTGTTTTCGGCCCGACAAAACTTTCTGGTTCCAATATTGATTCGTGGGATATAAGGGCGGGGGCCTGTTTGGTGATCGCCGCATTATTAGCAGAGGGAAAAACAACTATTGAAAATGTTTTTCAGATTGATAGAGGTTATGAAAAAATTGAGGAAAGGCTGCAGAAAATTGGAGCAGACATTAGGCGAATTAAAAGTTAAAAGTCTAAAGTTAAAAATTTGTTATGTTCAACAGCAAAATAGCAATTGATTTGGGAACCTGCAATTCGTTAGTGCATGTTCAGGGAAAGGGGCTTGTTTTGAATGAACCATCAGTTGTTGCAGTATCTCTGGCTGATAATAAAATTTTAGCAGTAGGCGAAGCGGCAAAGGAAATGATCGGCCGAACGCCTTCTGACATAAAAGTTTACAGGCCTCTAAAAGACGGAGTTATAGCAGACTATAGAGTAACGCAAGCAATGATGCGTTATTTTATTACGCGGTCAACTAGAAATTTTCGGTTATTTAAGCCGGAATTGGTAATATCTGTGCCAGCTGGAATTACCAGCACAGAAAGAAGGGCTGTTATTGAGGCAGCTATGTCAGCTGGGGCGAAACAGGCTTTTGTTGCAAAGGAGCCAATTTTGGCTGCAATCGGAGCTGGAATACCAATTAATTCCTGCTCTGGCCACATGATTATTAATGTTGGCGGAGGAACTTCTGAAGTGGCTGTAATCTCTTTGGGGGGAATAGTGACCGCTCATTCCGTGAGGGTCGCCGGAGATAAAATAGATATAGCGATTGCCGAATACATAAAGAAAAAATATAATTTGGCGATTGGAACCCAGTCAGCTGAAGATATAAAAATTAAAGTTGGCACAGCTCTTCCGCAAAGAGAATTAAAATATTTGGAAATTCAGGGCAGGGATTTAATTTTAGGCTTGCCAAGAAATATTAAAATATCAAACAATGAAGTTTGCGAAGCGATTTCAGATGTGTTAGCAGAAATTGTGCAAGCTGCCAAAATAGTTTTATCTGAAACTCCGCCCGAACTTTCTGCTGACATAATGAACAAAGGAATCATAATGTCTGGCGGAGGCTCGCTGCTTCCAAAAATTAATGAGTTAGTGGCCCAGAGCACGGGAGTTCCTTGTTTTGTTGCTGAGGAGCCCTTATTTTGCGTGATAAAAGGCACAGGATTAGTTCTTGAACATTTGCCAGAATATAAAAAAGTTGTAATGAGTAAAAAGTAGTTTATGCTTATTGGGCACCAAAAACAATGGAATTTTTTAAAAAGAAAGCTTGAAACAGACCAGCTGGCTCACGCATATTTATTCGCTGGCCAAGATCAATTGGGGAAAAAAACTTTAGCAAAAGAATTTATAAAATTAGTAAACTGCCTGCCTGCGCAGGCAGGCAAACCTGAAGACAAAAAACCCTGCGGGACTTGCGTAAACTGTCAGATGATAGAAAAAAATAGTTTTCCGGATTTGATGATAATTAATGCAACAGATGGAGGAGAGATAGAAATTTCAAAAGCAAGAGGAGCCCAAAATTTTTTAAGCTATAAATCATATTACGGATCTTTCAAATCAGTAATAATAGACAATGCTGAAAAAATGAACCAAGAGGCGCAGAATTGTTTTTTAAAAACTCTTGAGGAGCCAAAAGGAAAAACAATTTTGATTCTGGCAACGTCAAAACCAGAAATGCTATTGCCGACAATATTTTCAAGGTGCCAAATAATAAAATTTTTGGGCCGGCCGGTCAAAGACCAGAAAAAAATTGAAGAAGAAAATAAAATTTTACAAGATGTGCTGAAAATTATAAATTCTGATTTAGGCCAAAAATTCCAGTATGCAAAGTCTCTTGATTTTGAAAAGCAGGACTTGAGCCAGATTTTGGAAGTTTTACAAAAATATTTTCGGAATTTATTGCTTTCCGGTTCCAAAAATGCCGATTATCCGGTGCAAAAAATAAAAGAAATTTTAAGATTAATAGAAGAAATTAATTTAAAAATAACAACAACTAATGCAAACCCAAAGTTAGCGTTAGAGGTGTTATTAATGCAACTATGACGCATAAAGAATTTATTGATAAAGTAAAGCCGGAATTTGAAAAAGCCTTTAAATTTTTTGAAGGCGAAGTGGCAAAAATAAGAACTTCCAGAGCTTCGCCGGCTTTGGTTGAAGATATTGTGGTGGATGCTTTTGGCTCAAAATTTGCCTTAAAACAGCTTGGAGCCATTTCTAGCCCCCAGACAAACCAAATTGTTATTCAGCCGTGGGATATTTCCTATGTTGAGCCAATTCAAAAAGCAATTTCTCAGTCTGGGCTTGGAATGTCATCGGCTGTTGATAAAAATGTTATTAGGTTAAGCCTGCCTCTTTTAACAGAAGAATACAGGCAGAGTTTATCAAAAATTCTTAACGAAAAAGCTGAGCAGTGCAAACAAACAATAAGGCATCAAAGAGAAGATGCCTGGAATAAAATTCAGGATGCCCAAAAAGAAAAAAAGATTTCAGAAGACGATAAATTCCGCGGCAAAGACGAACTTCAAAAATTAATTGACGAATATAACGAAAAAATTAAAAATTTAGTAGAAAAAAAGAAAAACGAACTTATTTAAATGATTTCTTCAATTTTAACTTTAGCAATAGCTTTTCTTAGTTTAATCGCGTTGATGGTAATTCATGAATTTGGGCATTTTATTGTCGCAAAAAAATTTGGCGTAAGGGTTGATGAATTTGGGATTGGATACCCGCCAAGAATTTTCGGTAAGAAAATCGGGGAAACAATTTATTCAATAAACTTTTTACCCTTAGGAGCGTTCGTAAGAATTTATGGCGAAGAGGGCGGGGTAGATGATTATCGGAGTTTTATGGGATTGAAAATTTGGAAGAAGGTTCTTATTGTTATAGGGGGCGTGGTCGCTTTTTGGATAGCCTCTATAATTTTATTCACAATAGTTTTTGGCATCGGGGCCGATATTCCAATCGGAGACCAGGATGTTCAGGGTGTTGCTAACGCGCAGGTCAAAATTATAAGCGTGGAATCTGGTTCTCCGGCAGAAACAGTTGGATTGCAGGCGGGAGACACAATATTAGAAGTCAAAAACCAAAAGTCAAAAGTCAAAATTAATAAAATTTCCGAATTTCAAACTTTTACAAAAGAAAATGAAGGAAAACAGCTGGTTGTGAGCGTTGAAAGAAATAAGGAGGTTCTTGATTTTACTTTAACTCCAAGAGTGAACCCTTTATTAGGGCAGGGAGCAGTGGGAGTGGGGCTTGAAAGATTGGCCACATTTATAAAAAAATATCCGTGGTATGAGGCGCCGGTTCAAGGCGTAATTTATACATGGCAGACAACAGTAAACGGCCTCGTTGGTTTATATAGCGTTTTCGCTAATATGTTTTCTGGCAAAGGCGTGCCACAGGGAGCAGAGCTTGCAGGGCCGTTGGGAATAACTGTATTTTTGGCAAGAGCAGTTGATTACGGTCCGGGATTCTTTTTGTATTTTATCGGAGTGATTTCAGTTTTTGTAGCAATTTTTAATTTGTTTCCCATTCCGGCGTTAGACGGTGGGAAACTAATATTTTTGGCGATTGAAAAAATAATGAAAAAGCCGGTTCCTGCAAAAATTGAACAAAACATTACTGTAATATTTTTTATATTATTGATTTCTTTATCTATTTTTGTAACAATAAGGTTTGACATTCCGCGTTTTTCCGACTTTTTAAAGTCTAGTTTAAGCAGGTAGATAAGTTAAAATTTATGTTTAAGAAATTATTTTCATTTTTATCGGTTGATATGGCGATTGATTTGGGAACCGCTAATTCTTTAGTTTATGTAAAAGACAGGGGAATAATTATCAACGAGCCGTCTGTTGTGGCAATTAACAATAAATCGGGACAAATTTTGGCAATTGGAGAAGAGGCAAAAAAAATGGTTGGCAGAACGCCGTCTTATATTACAGCCACAAGGCCTTTGGTTAACGGCGTTATTTCTGATTTTGAAGTTACAGAGCAAATGCTAAAATATTTTATTGAAAAATCAGCGGCTTCTAACAAAAAAATATTCGGAATGGGATATTTGCCAAGAGTGATTATTGGAATTCCTTGCGGAGTTACAGAGGTTGAAAGAAAAGCGGTAAGAGATGCTACTAAAAATGCCGGAGCCAGGACAGTTTTTTTAATTGAGGAGCCCTTGGCATCTGCTATTGGAGCAAAACTTCCAATCCAGGAAGCAGGAGGAAATTTTATTGTTGACATTGGCGGAGGGACTACAGAGGTTGCGGTAATATCGCTTGGGGGAATTGTTGCGTTTAGGTCTTTAAGGGTTGCCGGAGACAAACTTAACGATGACATTATTCAGTTTGCCCAAAAAGAATATAAACTTTTAATTGGAGAGCGGACAGCTGAGTCTATTAAAATAAATATTGGTTCAGCGCTTGCCTTAAAAGAAAAAAAAGAAATGCCTATGCGCGGTAGAAATTTGGTGACAGGTTTGCCCGAAGAGGTCGTAATTTTTAATGACGACGTCCAGCGCGCCTTGGAAAGATCGGTAAGACAAATAATTACGGCAATAAAAACAACAATTGAAGAAACCCCGCCGGAATTATTGGCCGATGTAATGTCCAACGGAATTTATCTTGCAGGTGGAGGCAGTTTGTTAAGGGGACTGGACGTTTTAATTTCAAAAGAAACGAAGATGCCATGTAAAATTATTGATGACCCATTAACAGCAGTTGTGCGCGGAGCGGGAATAGCTTTGGAAAATATAGAAATTTTATCTGATGTGATGTCAAAAGACGAAGAAGCCAACTCGCCCTTCTAAATAAAAAAGCTAGGTCCGACCTAGCTTTTTGCGTGTAAAAACAGTGCGGCTTTTTCACTCGAGTGAAAAAGCCGCACTGTTTTTGTTGCCAGAATTTATACTCTAAATTTAGAAGCTTTTAATTTTGTAGTACATCATATTGTGCGACAGTATGACCTTGTGACTACGATCGTAGTCACAAGGTCAAAGTTTATTGTGCGATACTTCAAAAAAATGAGCTATCACAAAATAAGACGATCGTCACTATTTGTGAGGGCTAAGAATTAATAAATTTTGTGCAAAAAAAGAGCCCGAGCAGTTGTTAACTACCAAGGCCTGAATCGGCGTCTCGTTACTTTTTTTGTCTCTACCACGGGAGACAGTGCCTTCCAAAATAGAGAAGGGCGCCAGAGAACACAGCAAACGGAATGTAGAAATCCGGAACTGGTCCCCACCAATTTTTGTGCCAGGGAACGTTTTCTTTTTTGAACTTTTTGAGTCCGTAATGCGGATTGAAGACAAACCAGAGGAAGTCTTCAACTGTCCACATTCCGATCAAAAAGCCAAAAAGAATACATTCCAACTCCCAGCTCCAGCCGATAAAGAATACCGGCAAGTGAAGCAGAAGGAGCACAAAAATGTTCATGTAAAGATGGTACCCGGTAAGTGGTCTCGCGCCGTAGAACAGCGAGGTTAGTTTGTTGCTAACTCTCCATGTAGGCAAATCTTTTGCCCAACCATTTTTTCCTTCGATCTGGATCTCCCAAAGAGCCAAAACAAAGGAAGTTACAAGCATGTAAGCCGCAAGAATGCAAAGCGACATTGGATCGCCTCCTATTTGGTTGGTGTCAACGAACTTATACCATATATTAAGCATATCATATTACAAGATTATTGTCAATATGTTCATAGAAAAGTAATTTTGATATTATAAAGCAATGATTTCTAAAGAAGAGGTAAAACATATTGCAAAATTGGCGAGGTTGGAGTTGACGGAGGCGGAGATAACAAAAATGCAGAAAGATTTGTCTGCTATTTTGGATTATTTTAATTTACTGAAAAAGGCGGATACCGGACAACACCCGGTGTTAACGAAATCCCAACACTGGGTGTTTCCGGAATCAAATAATTTACGTAAAGACGAGGCAATACCGCAGAAGAGGGAAGTGGTTGAAAAAATAATTCAATCTGCGCCCGATAAAAAAGACGACTATATAAAAGTGAAAAATATATTGTAATGGAGTTAACAGAACTCACAATTAAACAGGCGCACGAGGGATTGAAAAACAAGCAGTTTTCTAGCAAAGAGTTGACTTTGGCTTATTTAGAAAATATAAAAAAAACAGATAAAGAGCTGAATGCTTTTTTAACTGTTACAGAAGATTTGGCAATTTCACAGGCAGAAAAAGTTGATGAGAAAATTAAGAAAGGAGAAGAAATAAATTTGCTTGAAGGGATTCCCTGCGCGATTAAAGATGCAATTTTAGTTGAAGGACAAAAATGCACAGCCGCCTCAAAAATTTTAGAAAACTATGTTGCTCCATATGACGCGACTGTTGTTAAAAAATTAAAAGAGCAGGGAGCTGTGATTTTAGGAAAAACAAATTTAGATGAGTTTGCAATGGGCGGGTCCGGAGAAAATTCTGCATTTGGGCCAGCAAAAAATCCGCATGACAAAACAAGAGTTGCCGGCGGGAGTTCTTCTGGTTCTGCGGCTTCTGTTGCCGCGAACGAGGCGTGTTTTGCTTTGGGTTCAGATACAGGAGGATCAATTCGCTTGCCGTCGTCTTTTTGCGGAGTTGTTGGATTAAAGCCAACATATGGAGCTGTTTCAAGATATGGCTTAATTGCTTTTGGTTCTTCATTAGACCAAATAGGGCCGATAACAAAAAATGTTGAGGACGCGAAAATTGTTTTTAAGGCAATTTCCGGAAAAGATCCGCTTGACGCAACTAGCGTTGATTTAGAAAAATTTAAAAATTATAAAAATTTAAAAATTTCAAATTTACGAATTGGAGTTCCCAAAGAATATTTTGTAAAAGGAATTGACAAAGAAGTTGAAAAAATAATTAAAAACGTAATTAAAAAAGCAGAAGACGCGGGAGCTGAAATTATAGAAATAAGTTTGCCGAGTGTTGAATTTGCTTTGGCTTGCTATTACATAATTGCTCCGTCTGAGGCTTCGGCAAATTTGGCGCGCTTTGACGGAATAAAATATGGGCTGTCAGCTCCAGCAGAAAATTTACTTGATGTTTACTTAAAAAGCAAAGGACGCGGATTTGGAGCTGAAGTAAAACGTAGAATTATGATTGGGACCTACACTTTGTCATCTGGATATTACGATGCATATTATAAAAAAGCCCAAGAGGTCCGGTCTCTAATAAAAAAAGATTTTAAAGAAGCATTTGTCCCGCCAGAAGCGGGATCCCGCTGTGGCGGGAAAAAAGTTGATTTAATATTTTGTCCGGTTTCTCCTTGCCCCGGAATTAAAATAGGCGAGAAAACAGACGATCCGCTTTCAATGTATTTAATGGATATTTATACGGTTTCCGTAAACTTAGCTGGCTTGCCAGCAATCTCTTTGCCAGCTGGAAAGGCAGGCAGTCTTCCCGTTGGTTTGCAAATAATAGGAAACCACTTTGCAGAAAGCAAAATTTTAGCAATTGCCTCCGAACTGGAAAAACTATTAAAATAAGCAACAATTATTGACTTTAATCTTGTTTAATGGTAATATAAAAAATGTGCACCTTACCATCAACCAAGAAAGAGGATTACGACCATGTCCACCAAGAAACTGAGCGTTGTGATTTCTGGTTCTTTTCGTCGTCATTTTGACGGAATCAGCGAAGCGGTAAGAACTTTCGAGTCTTTGGGGATTGACGTTTTATCGCCGAAAGCTTCGAAAGTGGTGAATCCGGGCGATGAATTTGCGATTCTTGAAACAGATGACACGAGCGACCCGAGAACACTGGAACAGCGACATCTAGATGCAATCACAAATGCAGATGTATTATATCTTTATGACCCTGACGGTTATATTGGCGATTCCTCTAAAATGGAATTAGGGTGGGCGATTGCTTTAGGTAAACCAGTTTTTTGCAAAAAACTGGTGGAAGACTCAACACTCAAATTATTTTGTGGTAAAGTCGCCACACCAGAACAAGTGAATGGAGAACTCTTAAATAGAG
>Ga0265296_1005159_pt1 | contig 10913 bp, 10 predicted proteins | sample MunlanPumphouse1_FD_189073 | JGI IMG/M metagenome (GOLD analysis project Ga0265296, IMG submission 189073) | Groundwater microbial communities from a municipal landfill in Southern Ontario, Canada - Pumphouse #1 | ecosystem: Environmental > Aquatic > Deep subsurface > Groundwater | place...
CATCACAAGAGATGCTCTTTTTTGCCCGATTTTGAGGGCCATAAAAAAAACCGCCTTCTTGAACCATGTGGCATCGGACATCCTTATAAGAATAGCCGAATAATACTTCTCCCATATTCTCGGCACCGCGTAGCCGACTGTGGGCGATACCTCGCCCATGTTGTCTGTGACGGTATCGGGTTTTTCAACAAAGTTTACAATGTACCCGTAAGTTATATGGACAAAGACTGAAAATAATCTTTCAAATATGTGGCAGAGAGGCAGAAAGGAAAGAACCTCATCCGAAGGATAGACTTCATTTGTTTTGGAAACCGCATTTGCCATCCATGTGACATTACCGTGCGAAAGCATCGCTCCTTTGGGAGGTCCGGTCGTACCGGAAGTATAGATAAGGACGGAGAGATCTTCCGGGCCGACTTCTTCAGCCCTTTTTTCAAAAAGTTCCGGGCGTTCGGCTGCGACTTTACTTCCAAGCTCAAGCAGTTCGGAAAAAGTCATGACCATCGGATCTTTGAAAGCCCTCAGGCCTTCCGTGTCCCACACTATTACCTTTATCAATTGGGGGACGTTCTCTTTAAACATGAGCCATTTGTCGAGCTGCTCTTCGTTTTCGACGAAAAAGAATTTTGATTCTGAATTGTTGATTACATATTCAACCTGTGGCCGGGCATTGGTGGCATAGACTCCTACCGAAACAGCTCCGGCGCATTGTATGCCCATATCCGCAATAACCCATTCCGGGCAGTTATCCCCGATGATTGAAACGCAGTCGCCTTTTTCAAGCCCCATCGATATCAGGGCGGAGCTCACATATCCGGCCCGTTTATAATATTCGTTCCAGGAGATGTCATGCCACAGTCCGTACTCCTTTTTCCGCATGGACACCCTGTCACCATATTTTGATACGGTGCTTTTAAAAACCCCTGGGACAGTATTTAACTCAACACCTTTTATCTCCACTGCTTCTTCCTCTTCCACCTCTGATATCCCTTTGCAGACGCTTCTGATCGAACTCCCATGTAAAATTCCCTGACATCCTTGTCTTCCATCAGGTCTTTTGACTTTCCCTTCATGACAAACCGGCCGTTCTCAAGAATAAGGCCGGTATCCGAGATTGAGAGAGCCATTCTCGCATTCTGTTCCACAAGAAGAATTGTAACTCCTTCGGAATTGATTGCTTTAATTATCCTGAAAATTTCCTTGACAAGAATCGGCGAAAGGCCGAGAGAGGGCTCATCAAGAAAAAGGAGCCTGGGCCTGTTCATAAGCGCCCTTCCGATGGCAAGCATCTGCTGTTCCCCGCCGGAAAGTGTTCCGGCCCATTGATTTTCCCTGTCTTTTAGTATTGGGAAATTTTTATATATTCGTTCAATATCTTCCTTTATTCCTGATTTATCCTTTCTTACATAAGCCCCCATAAGAAGGTTTTCTTTTACCGTGAGCTCTTTAAAAACCTCTCTACCTTCTGGAACATACGAGATGCCCATCCGCACAATCTCTTCCGTATCCATCCCGTCGATGCGTTTGCCCATATACTCGATAGTGCCTTTATCGGGTTGGTCTTCGATAAGGCCCATCGCGGTTTTTAACACCGTCGATTTGCCGGCTCCGTTATTTCCGAGGATTGCCGTAATTGTCCCTTCTTCAACTGAAAGAGAGGCTCCCCGTATGGCATAGATCAGGTCATAATAGGTTTCAATATTCTTTATCTCAAGAATCGTGCCCAACGGTTTCATCCTCCCCTAAATACGCCTTTAACACCTCGGGATGCCTCTGCACCTCCTGAGGAGTTCCTTCGGTGATAGATTTTCCGAAATTAAGAACAAGAATCCTGTCTGAAATATCCATGACCATGTTCATATCATGCTCAATAAGAAGCATTGTGATTCCAAGCTCATCCTGGATATCTTTGATCCAGAATATCATGTCCTGCTTCTCTTCCGAATTCATTCCGGCGCACGGTTCATCAAGAAGAAGCAGTTCAGGTTCAAGCGCAAGAGCCCTCCCGAGCTCAATCAGCTTCTGGGTGCCGTAAGGAAGACCCCCGACAAACTTGTTTCTTACAGACTGAAGATCCAGAAAATCTATTATCTCTTCGACTTTCCGGCGGTGGGTTATCTCCTCTTTTCCTGCATATGAGCGCCTTCCCCACATGGTTGCACCATGGAAAATGCCTGTCCTGATATAAATATGGCGGCCAAGCATGATGTTTTCCATGGTATTCATATGGCTGAAAAGTTCGATATTCTGAAAAGTGCGGGCTAAGCCGAGACGCGCTATTTTATCCGGCTTTTTGCCGTGTATCTTTTTATCCTTGAAAAGAATCTGCCCGGCATTCGGTTTGTATATACCGTTTATGCAGTTAAAAAGGGTGGTCTTCCCCGCGCCGTTTGGCCCGATGATTGCAAAAATCTCTCCTTTATTGACATCAAAGCTTATATCCTGGAGAGCTTTAAGTCCGCCGAAAGAAATAGAAAGTTTATCGACATTAAAAAATGGCATTGGTTTTTTTATATTTTTATAAATTAGGTTATTCTATCAATTTATATGAGAATACAGGAGTCAGAATACAGAATACAGAAGAAAAACAATATCATGGTTTTTCTGGCTCTTGTATTCTCATGCTTCGTTGTGCCCGCTCCGGGCATGGCTGTTAGTTGAAGAAAAGGGTTCGAGGATTCCAAGGTAAACCCTGGAACCCCTGAACCCTTGACTCCTTGAATCCTATTTGGAGGTGATCCTCATACCATTACTCATATTTCGTCCATTCGGTTAACTGCTTGGAACCGCTGGTTTCAGTGCATTGAATAAGAAAGACCTCGTTAGTTCCCTGCCTGCTCGAAGGATCTTTTTCATTAAAAGGCTTGAAACTGACCTTTCCAAGGATTCCTTTAAAATTTTTCATCCCTTCCAGTTCCTTTACAAAACGCTCCCTGGTAAGATCTTTCCCGCATCTTTTCAGGGCTTCAACAGCAGGCTCAACAAAACCAATTCCTGCAGTGAAGAATACGCCCCATCTTTCCTCTTTGGCAGCATACTTTTCATGGGCTTTCTTGTATTTCTGCATAAGCGGATGGGGAGAATCAGGAAGTTCACCGAAACTGGCAGCTATCACGTTTGTCCACAACCCTTTACTGATTGTGTTCATGAACGGAAAATCGGAACAGGTGCTCGTGCTCATCCACTGGGGGGCAAACTGCATTGCTGCCGCAGTTCCGACAAGGCGGACGGCGTGAGACGGAGTAACCCACAACAGTACGACATCAGCTTCAGACTGTTTCAGCTTCATTATATGGGGTTTCATATCCGTATCTGCTACTTCAACCGGAACAGTTTCAACGAGTTTCATCCCTAATTTGCCCAGCTCTTCCTGAGCCCCTGCCAATCCGTTCTTACCGTAGTCATCATTCTGGTAAACTATGGCAAATTTCTTCTTTCCAAGCTTTGTTGCGCCGTAATTACAAAGCGCCTTAGCTTCTATGAAGTACAGGGGATATACTCCGAAGAGATATTTGCTGGGGGGAGTAATCCATACCTGCGAACCTGCCGCGGGGCCGACCCAGGGAATCTTCTTTTCCATAAGGTAATCCCTTACCGCAAGACCGGTTGCAGTTCCGACCCCTGAGACCCATGCAAACATTCCTTTTCCTTCCTGAAGCTCTTTGACTCCTGCCATTGTTTTAGCCGGGTTATAACCGTCATCGAACATGTGAAGGACCAGTTTCCGGCCGTTTATGCCGCCTTCGTCATTGATCATCTTAAAATAGGCATCCGTTCCGCGCGCAACCGATCCCCAGGCCGCTGCAGGTCCCGTCTGGGGGCCCCACTGCCCTATATGGATTTCGGTATCTGTGACACCTTCTTCCGCTACGGCACAAATCGAAATGCCGAAAACCATGGCTGCTGCAAGTAAAATACTCAGTAATTTCTTTTTCATCGCTCCTCCTCCTCCTCTTCTTGTTTGTTACAGTTGATGGTGCAGAATGACTTTTTACGAAGCCGTCATACTTTTTTAACATAATGCCGGGCAAAGAGCCCGCTTGGTTTAACACATAAAACAAGAACAATTATAACAAATGCCACAACAGACTTGAATTCAATTGAAACATAACCTCCGAACAGATTTTCGATAATACCAAGAATATACGCTCCGAAAACAGCACCCGGAAGAGACGTCATCCCGCCCAGGACAGCCGAAGCAAAACCTTTTAACATAGGATCCCACATCATGAATGGTTCCATCGAAACAGGAGTGAGGAGCAGTCCTGCAACGCATCCGACAACGGAAGATATACCCCATGTAAGCATCATTATACGGTTGGTTCTTATCCCCATAAGCCGTGCTGCTGTTTTGTTCTGCTGAGTCGCTTTCACTGCCATCCCCAGCTTTGAATACCTGAAAAAAAGGAAAAGAGTCACCATCATGATAAGAGCCACAAACAGGGTCAGAACCTCAAGAGTACTTACGAATATTTTACCCATCGCAAAACTTTCATAGGGTGAAATAGGAAACGGCATATCTTTGTGATCGGCGCCAAACTTCCAGGAAACAAGCCCCAGCAGTATCATCTCAAGGCCGATTGTTATGACGATCATGCCAAGCACATTCGGATTTTTTGCCCTTCTTAAAACAGTAAATTCAAGAAGGAACCCAAGAACAGCCGCAAAAACGAGAGTTGCCGGGAAAGCGATATAGCCCGGCACTCCATAATGACCAAGAAGCATGAACGCAAAAAAAACCGATATGAGAGCCATTTCGCCCTGGGCAAAATTCGGCACTTCCGATGTTTTATATATGATCACCATCGCAAGTCCCATCAGTGCATAGGAACTTCCAACAGCAATCCCGCTTGCAATCATCTGAATAAAATCAAGCATAAATGCCCCTATTCTTTAAAACGGCCACGTTCTCCAGTACTTCTTGGTCCTGATCCAGAATCCGAATATCCCCAATGGCTCAAAAAGCATTATAAGCACCATTATCAGTCCGAAGAGAATAAACTGGATGTTGGAAACACCTGTTAATGAAAAATAGCTTTTGGAAAGGCTCTCAAGCCATGATCCGATATATGGCAGACTGAGAATATTTCTTAACTGCAAATCAAGCCAGCCGAGAAGGCAGGCTCCTGCGATGGAGCCCATTATTGAACCGAGCCCTCCGACAACAACCATTGCAAGAAACATGATCGACATGAAAAGCGAAAAAACTTCCGGCTCGATAAAACGAAGAACAAATGCGAATAGCCCTCCGGCAACGCCTGCGTAAAATGCGCTCACGGCAAAAGCAAGGGTCTTGTAAAATACAAGATTGACACCCATCGTCTCCGCCGCAATATCGGCATCCCTGATAGCAACAAAAGCTCTCCCGACCCTGGTCTTGATAAGATTGCGGGCGCCGACGGTCATCAGCACCGTAATAACCATAAGAAGATAGTAAAAATCCCGGTCTGTATTGAGATGCCAGGGGCCTATGACAAGCTCAGGAGCATGAAGCCCCTGCCTCCCGCCAAAAAATTCGATTTTCCCGATTACGCGGGTAATCGTAAGGCCGAAACCGAGCGTCGCTATTGCAAGATAGGGGCCCTCAAGCCTTAAAGCCGGAAGTCCGAGGAGAAATCCAAAAACTGCGGCAATCAGTGCAGATACGGGAAGCGCCACGAGAAAAGGAAAATGAAACTTCGTCATCAGGATAAGAGTTCCGTAAGCGCCTATGGCAAAAAAACCGGCGTGTCCTAAAGATATCTGGCCTGTATAGCCGACAAGAATATTGAGGCCGATAACGACAATTATATTTATGGCAATGTAATTTGCCACGTAAACATAATAGTTTTTAACAAGAAATGGATATGCTGCAAGGAAAACCATAAGGACCATAAACCAGAAAAAGACAACGCCTGAAGTAAATAGTTTAACATCCTCGTAATAGTCTCGCTTCATGTCCATTACCGGTTTCTCCCCGTCAAACGATATTCTTTCGGTTCAGCATGTAACAGCGTCATCCTTGCCGGATGGCGGCAGATAAAAAAGTATGGCAATATCCAGTGCTTTTTTGCAGGAAGAAGCTAAAATGTCAATACAAAATAACTTCATATATATCCTCCTTGACACGAAAATACCGTTTCTATAGTATCTTGTCGACAAAGTTGATGGGCTCGTAAAAAGTCAAAGTTCAGACGGCAAAGTAACACTAAAACCTGTAACCGAAGAAAAACATATGCCAATCTTAAAAATCGATCCCGGTTTTCCTTATTTTAAAAAACTTGCTTTATTCCTCCTGCTTTCCGTCATCTGTTCCTGCTCCGAAGAGAGAGCCGCTTATATGACCTTTTCTGGAATAATGGATGCAGATATTACCCGTATCAGCTCTCAGGCGCACGGCATCATAAAGGAACTCAAATTTGACGAAGGAATGGAGGTGCGGGAGGGGCAGGTGCTCGCGGGCATAGAAACGGAAAGCCTCGGATATCAGCTCGATCAAAACCGGTCAGCGATTGAAGAACTCGGTAATCAATACAACGCAACCCTTTCACAACTTGAAACAGCAAAAATCGAGAAAGAGAACATAGGCATAAAATACAACCGGTTTTCAGCCCTTCTTCAGTCCAAGGCGACATCACAGCAGAACGTCGACGATCTCAAAACCCAGCTCGATGCGGCAAACGAGCGGATTAAGTCCATTCAGTCTTCAATGGATGCCGTCATAAGCAAAAGAAAACAGGTTGAATCAGGCGCAAAACTTATTAAAAAACAGGTTAACGACGCCACAATAACCTCCCCTGTTTCAGGAAGAGTACTCGTGCGTTATGTCGAAAGAGGCGAACTCCTTTCCGTCGGAAGCCCCGTATGTGATATTGCTGACCTTTCCCTGCTCTGGACAAAGATCTATATTGAAGAAAAAAGCCTGCCCTTTATAAAGCTCGGCCAGAATGTCCTGATAAAGATTGACGGAATTGATGATAAAACACTTGAAGGTCGGGTATCCTGGATTTCCGACAAATCAGAATTCACCCCGAAAACGATACTGACTGAAGAGACAAAAGCTTCTCTGGTATTTTCCGCGAAAATAATTGTACCGAACAATAGCGGAATTTTAAAAATCGGCATGCCTGTGTCTGTTATTGTCCAGCGGCAACTATGATGCTTCCTATAATCAGCATTAAAAACTTTTCAAAATCATTCGGCGGAACAAAAGCGGTTGCAAGCCTTGACCTTGAAGTCGAAAAAGGCGAGCTGTTCGGGCTGATAGGCCCTGACGGAGGAGGAAAGACCACAACCATAAGAACTCTTGTCACGCTCATTTCCCCCGACTCGGGAGAAATTTTCGTAAACAACCTCGATGTCAAAAAAGATATAAGGAAAATTAGAAGCATAACGGGCTATATGCCGCAAAGATTCTCTTTGTATCCGGATCTCTCGGTTAATCAGAACCTTGTTTTTTTCGCGAATCTCTTTGATGTTCCAAAAAAAGAAATAGCGGAGCGGAAAAAAAGACTCTTTCAGTTCAGTAACCTGGAACCGTTTGCCGGCAGGCTTGCGGGGCAGCTCTCCGGGGGAATGAAGCAAAAACTCGCCCTCTCCTGCACACTCATTCACAATCCCGTTGTTCTTATTCTTGATGAACCTACAACCGGAGTCGACCCTGTTTCCAGAAATGAATTCTGGACAATTCTTAAGGAATTAAAGAAGGAAGGAGTCACTATTCTGGTGTCAACACCGTACATGGATGAAGCCATAAAGTGTGATCGCGTGGCAATTATGCATGAAGGCATGGTGCTTGCCCGGGGAAAGCCTGAAACAATGACGGCTTCCTTCGAAAATCGTATTTACAAGCTTGCAGGACAGGATCTTATTAAACACATAAATTCAATAGCCCTGATTCCAGGGATTCTCTCGGTTCAATCATTCGGAGACAGCCTTCACCTCACTTTTCCGGATAATCAGGCGAAGGAAGACATCAGGGAAAAAATACAAAATATTCTCGGTCGGAGTTTTCAAATGGAACCTGTCGCCCCGTCGCTTGAAGATCTATTCATCGCTCTCATTGAAGGTAAAAGCTAAAAATGGAAACTGAGATCGCGGTCAGCGCATCAAAATTGAGCCGTCACTTCGGAGCTTTCAAGGCTGTCGATGAAATCTCTTTTGACGTGAAAAAGGGGGAGATTTTCGGTTTCCTTGGCGCAAACGGAGCCGGGAAAACAACAGCCATAAAGATGCTCTGCGGCCTTTTAAAGCCGACGGCAGGAGAGGCTACCGTGGCCGGATTCAGCATAAGAACCGGTACCGCAATGATAAAGAAAAATATCGGTTACATGAGCCAGAAATTTTCCCTGTACGAAGATCTGACCGTAAAAGAGAACATAGAATTTTATGGCGGAATATACGGCCTGTCGAGGGAGGAAATCGCAAACAAAACAAGGCTGCTTATTTCCGAGCTCAATCTTGAAAAGATGCAGAATTCGCTCACAAGAGCTTTGCCTCTCGGATGGAAACAGCGCCTTGCGTTAAGCGCTTCTCTGCTTCACGATCCCCCGATTATTTTTCTCGATGAGCCGACCGGCGGAGTAGATCCGATTTCACGCCGCAATTTCTGGAGGATAATATATGAAATAGCAAACCGGGGAAAAACAGTATTTGTGACGACCCATTACATGGATGAAGCCGAATACTGCAACAGGGTATCGATCATGCATAAAGGAAAAATAATCGAGCTTGGAACTCCGACAGGTCTTAAACAAAAATACAATAAAACTACCATGCAGGATATTTTTATACATATTATTGGCCATAATTGATTTGGAATTCATATGAAGCTAAGAAGAATAATAAGCATAATCATTAAAGAATATATCCATATTTTCCGGGACTGGCGATCTCTTCTTATTATTATCCTGATGCCGGTTCTCATGATAATCCTTTACGGTTATGCCATCACGCTCGACATGAAAAACCTGACCTTTGCCGTGATTGATGATGCCAGAACTCCGGAAAGCAGGGAACTCATACGGGGTTTTACCGAAAACCGTTTCTTTATTCTCAAATATACGGATATAAAGCGCAATGAGATAGAATCATTGTTTAAAAAACGTTATATTCAGATGGCGCTTGTTATCCCCGGAGATTTTTCAGAAAGCCTCGTTTCAAACCGCATTACAAAAGTTCAGCTTATTGTTGATGCAGCCGATTCGAACGTCGGGACATTCATAAACAACTACAGCAACCGGGTCGCACAGTTGTTTAACGAAAAGCTGAACAAACGGTCTCCCGGGATACTCGGACTTGAACCCAGGATTCTTTTCAATCCCGATATGAAGAGCGCAAATTTTTTTGTGCCCGGCCTTGTCGCACTCATACTTCTTCTTATATGCTCTCTTCTGACATCTATTACCATAACCCGCGAGAAGGAAACAGGAACCCTCGAACAAATCCTTGTTTCGCCGGTTAACCCGATAGAAATCGTTGTAGGAAAAGTAATTCCGTACATCACCCTTGGTTTTTTCAATGGAATAGTCATAATTATATTCGCCCGTCTCTTGTTCAAAGTGCCCATCAACGGAAGCCTGGCGCTGATCGCCGTACTGTCGCTTATTTACATATTTGTCGCTTTGAGTTTCGGGCTGATGATTTCGGCGGTCGCAAAAACTCAGCAGATAGCGATGCTCGCAACACTCATGGCAACCGTTCTTCCCACTATAATGCTGAGCGGCTTTATTTTTCCGGTAGCAAGCATGCCCCTGCCGCTTCAATACATATCAAAAGCGGTGCCTGCCACCTATTTTCTTATAATCATCCGCGGCATAATGCTTAAAGGAATCGGACTTGCGGAACTATGGAAGCATGCGGCCGCCTTATCGGGAATAGGGATCTTCATGCTCTCAATTGCAATTATACGGTTTAAAGTGACCCTGGAGTAACAAGAATGCGACAGATATTTTATCTCGTGCAGAAAGAGTTCCGGCAGATCTTCCGGGACTTCTCTATGGTCAGAATCCTGTTTGTAGTTCCCCTCATTCAAATATTTATTTTAGGAAATGCCATAACGACCGATGTGAAAAATATAAAGATTGTTTTCCAGGATCAGGATAAAACTCCGTACAGCAGGGAGTTTATCAGCAAGTTTGTTCATTCGAGATATTTCAAAATCACGGGATTTGAAGAGGATTACACCAGGCTTTCATCCTATCTTGATTCAGGAAAGGCAAACCTTGCGATAGTAATCCCCAGGCATTTCCAGCGGGATATTGTTCTTCAAAAAAAACCTGACATTCAGCTTCTCGTTGACGGGGTGGACGGAAATTCAGCCGGAGTATCGCTCGGATATATTACGGACATCGTGCAAAAATACCAGGAAAGGCTCATGGAATCTTCACCGGAATTAAGTCTTCAGGTTAAAAACATACGCAGGGTTGAGATGGAACCGAGGTTCTGGTTCAATCCAAATCTTGAAAGCAAACTCTACATAGTGCCGGGAATCATCGCTCTTATTCTTCTCATAATAACCCTCTTTCTCACCAGCATGGGCATCGTGCGTGAAAAGGAGATCGGAACCCTGGAACAGCTCATGGTAACTCCGATAAGGTCATATCAGCTTGTTATCGGCAAGATAATTCCTTTCAGCATCCTCGGCATGCTGGAGATAATGATATCAATGGGATTTGTCTACCTTATTTTCGGGATAGGAGTAAAAGGCAGCCTGCTGCTTCTTCTTTTTGAATCCTCACTTTTTATCATTTCCACACTAGGACTCGGTATTTTCATTTCAACGATATCGGATACCCAGCAGCAGGCTCTCTTTGTCGCCTGGTTTTTCATGATATTTTCAATTCTTCTCTCAGGTTTTTTTATCCCCATCGCCAACATGCCCCCTGTAATTCAGCATATAACGCGCCTTAATCCGCTGCGGTACTTCATAGTTA
>Ga0265296_1005160_pt1 | contig 10912 bp, 18 predicted proteins | sample MunlanPumphouse1_FD_189073 | JGI IMG/M metagenome (GOLD analysis project Ga0265296, IMG submission 189073) | Groundwater microbial communities from a municipal landfill in Southern Ontario, Canada - Pumphouse #1 | ecosystem: Environmental > Aquatic > Deep subsurface > Groundwater | place...
AGGCGTAGTCATTGATGTTAAAAATCAAATCAAGGATGGTTATAATGCAGTAATCGTGGGTTTTGGTACAAGAAAAGAAAAAAATATTAATAAACCGCAATTGGGCCAGACCAAGGGTTTGGGAAAATTTAGATATTTAAAAGAATTCAGATATAATTTAGAAGGAAAAGCTCCTATAGACAAGAAAGAATTTGAAAATTTAAAAAGAGGAGATAAAATCGGCATCTCAACTTTTGAGCTAGGTGATATCGTTGAAGTTCAAGGAACCTCAAAGGGCAAGGGTTTTCAAGGCGGTGTCAAAAGACATGGTTTTCATGGCCAAGACACTACTCATGGCACAAAAGATCAAGTCCGCATGCCTGGATCGGTCGGTGCCGGCGAACCCCAGCATGTTTTTAAAGGTTTAAGAATGGCTGGCAGAATGGGCAATGCTAAAACAACGATTAAAAATTTAGAAGTTATTGAAATAAATTTAGAAGAAAATATATTATCTATAAAAGGCGCGGTGCCGGGAGCTAGAAATGGCGTTTTATGTATTCTTGGCAAAGGTGAATTAAAAACCATCAAATCTGAAGAAAAGTTGGAGGCACCAGTAAGAGAAAAAGAAGAAAAAAAGGAAGAAAAGACAGCCAAAGAAGAAGTTCCTGAAAAAGTTGAAGAAGTCAAAAAAGAGCTGAAAGAAGAAGCTAAGAAAGAAGAGGTTAAGGAAGAGACCAAGGAAGAAGTAAAAAAAGAAGAGGTTAAAGAATTATCGGTAGAAGAAAAAAAAGATGAGCCGGTAGCTGAAGAAAAGAAAGAAGAGGTTAAAGAATCAGTAAAAGTCGTTCCAGAAAAAGTTGAAGAAAATGAGGTATACAAATTCAACCATTTACCGAAGCATGAGAAGGAAAAATATTCAACTCCAGAAATCATGAAAGCGGTTATGGAGTTAGAAGAAAAATATAAAGTTGATTTGATTCCGGTAATTACAAAAGTGGTAGTAAAAGAATTGAATATTGATGAACTAGATAAGTATTTCATCAACGAAATAAAACTTGAAGAACCTAAGGCGGCAGAAATCGCTAAAGAGATCAAGGAAAAAATTTTTAAATAATTCCAAAAAAGTTTAAATATGCCAAAAGTAAAGATTTACAATCAAGAAGCAAAAGCAGTCGGTGAACATGATTTAGCCGATAAAATTTTTGCAGTAAAAATCAATGAAGCTTTAGTTCATCAGTCTGTAGTTACTCAATTGGCTAATGAACGTCAAGTTATCGCCAATACAAAAGACAGGTCGGAAGTTCGAGGTGGCGGTAAAAAACCTTGGAAACAAAAAGGAACTGGCCGCGCTCGCGCAGGTTCATCAAGATCTCCGATCTGGATTGGCGGCGGCGTAACTTTCGGTCCGCTCAAAGAAAGAAATTTTACCAAAAAGATCAATAAGAAAATGAAACAGCAAGCTATGTTCATGGCTTTATCAGATAAGGTTAATAATGACAGCTTGGTTGTTTTGGAAAATATTGAATTGCCTGAATTTAAAACTAAAGTTTTAAACAACGTAATCAAAACTATTGAGGAAAACATCATAAAAGGTGATTCAAAAAAACGCAGCATCTTGTTGGTTTTAGGCAAGCAGGATGAAAAAGTATTCATTTCAGGCAGAAATTTGCCAGGCTTGGAAGTTATCAATTTGGGCAATATCAATATTGTTGATTTATTGAAATATAAAAATTTAGTTTTAACCGTAGAGAGTGTTAAAAAACTTGAAGAGAAATATAAATAAAATATATGGCAATATTTGGAAAGAAAACTAATGACGAACAGACACAGAGTGTCCCGGCAACCGATACAAAAAAAGAAAAAACTGTAAAAAAAACCACACCCAAGACATCGGATAGCATGAAGGATTTATATGAAGAAAAAACTACAGCTTCTAAGACTGGTAAAAAAACAGTTAAACACGGCAGAGCTTTCAGAGTCTTGGTAAAACCTTTGGTGACTGAAAAAGCTAGCGTACTGGGAATGCAGAATAAATATGTTTTTTCTGTAGATATGGATGCAAACAAGATTGAGGTCGCAAAGGCGATTGAGGAAGTATATGGCATCAAGCCCGTTTCAGTAAATATAGTAAGAGTCACTGGAAAAAAAGTCAGACATGGTAAAATTCAGGGCAAGAGAAAAGATTTTAAAAAAGCTGTCATTACCTTACCAAAAGGCAAGACGATCAAAGTTTACGAAGGAGTTTAATAGCAGAAAGTGCCAGTAGAATGGATAATAAATCAGTCCATACTACATTATACATAATACATTAATAAATATGGGAATTAAAAAAGTAAAACCAACAACACCAGGCAGAAGAGGCGCAAGTTATGATGATTTTTCTGATATCACCAAGAGTACACCCGAAAAATCATTAGTAATTTTCAAGAGAAAGCATGGTGGTAGAAATAATCAGGGTAAAATTACAGTAAGACATCAAGGGGGTGGCGCAAGACGCAATATCAGAATTATTGATTTCAAAAGAAATAAATTTGATATTCCCGGCAAAGTTGCTTCTATTGAATATGATCCAAATCGTGGCGCAAGAATCGCCTTGATTAATTATGCTGACGGTGAAAAAAGATACATAGTTGCACCAGTCGATCTAACAGTTGGTTCTAAAATTTTAAGTTCAAAGAATTTGATTGAAGTTACAACCGGCAATGCAATGCCGTTAAAATACATTCCTGCAGGCGTAATGATTTACAATGTTGAATTAGAACCTGGCCAGGGTGGAAAAATCGCTCGAGGCGCCGGCACATTAGTAAGAGTAATGGGTGTCGAAGAAAAATACGCTCAGATAAAGTTGCCATCAGGTGAAATTAGACTGCTTAAAAAAGAATGTTTTTGTACAATCGGCCAAGCAAGTAATCCTGATAAAAGCAAAGTTAAGATAGGTAAAGCTGGCAGAAGCAGAATGTTGGGCAAGAGACCGACTGTCAGAGGTACTGCTATGAATCCTAATGACCATCCTCATGGTGGTGGTGAAGGTAATCAGCCGATCGGTTTAAAACATCCTAAGACTAAATGGGGTAAGCCTGCCTTAGGCGTGAAGACTAGAAACAAGAAGAAAAAGAGCGGTAAATTAATTATTCAAAGAAGAAAGAAAAACAAATAATATAGCGTAATGCATTTAGTAGGATGGGAATAACGGATAAGAATCTAATTCATAATCCATCCATAATCCATAATTCAAACCAAATATGTCAAGAAGTTTAAAAAAAGGACCATACGTAAATCCAGACATCTTAAAAAAGGTGCAATCATTAAAGCCTAATGATAAAACTGTAATCAAAGTTTGGGACAGATCATGTACTATTACACCAGAAATGGTTGGTTTCACCTTTGGCGTTCACAATGGCAGACAACACGTATCCGTTTATGTAGTTGAAAATATGGTTGGCCACAAGTTTGGAGAATTTTCGTTTACTAGAAAATTCATCAGCCATGGTGGCAAGATCGCTAAAGAGCAGGCTAAAGGTAAAAAATAATGTTATCGCCTTTCGGCGAGTCTAATTGACTAATAAAATTGGACACGTACGAAAAAAGCAGAGTAATATAATAGAAATTTTAATAAAACTATGGAAATTACAGCAAAAGCAAAAAATTTAAGAATGTCATCTCGAAAAGTTCGATTAGTTGTTGATGTTGTTCGCGGCAGTCAAGTTGACAAGGCTTTAAACCAACTTAAATTCACAAATAAATTAGCGGTAGGACCAGTAGCAAAACTGATTAATTCAGCTATCGCGAATGCAGAACATAACTTTAATTTAGATAGGAATAATTTATTCGTTAAGACGATTACGGTTGATGAAGGCATGACTTTGGATCGTTGGATGCCCAAGGCGCATGGCAGAGCTACAGCTATCAGAAAAAGAGGCTGTCATATTAATTTAGTTTTAGCAGAAGTCAAAGATAGCGGAACTGTTAAGGCAAAAGAACAAAAAATTGAAGCTCCAATCAAATTAGGTGAAAAGGTAAAAGAAAACGAAGGAGTTAAAATAAGCAAAAAAGAAAAGAAAGAAACTCATGAGACTGAAGAAAAGGGCGCAAAATTATCTGACCCTCGTTCAAAAACCGGCAGAAGCGGCCATTCAAAAATAGAGGGCAGTAATAAAAGAGGTTTTGTAGGGAAGATGTTTAATCGTAAGGCAGGGTAATAAATAGTAGAATGTAGTTAGTATAATGTAGAATAATACATTATCATAATTCATAATCCATTATACAAACATAATATGGGACAAAAAGTAAATCCAAAAATATTTAGAATCGGCATTACCAGAACTTGGCCATCAAAATGGTTCGGAGAAGGTGAGACTTATATAAAAAATCTTGAACAGGATATCAAGACCAGAAAATTTTTAACTAAAGAATTGAGAGAAGCTGGTATTGATAGAGTTGAAATTGAAAGAAACCATAATAAAATTTCTATCAATCTTTTTACTGCCAAGCCGGGTTTGATTATCGGCCGAGGTGGTAGCGGTGCTGAAGATCTGAAGAAAAAGATACACAATAAATTTTTAAAAAATTATAAATTAAGCGAGATTAATTTAAATATTACCGAACATGACAGACCGAACCTGAGTGCTCAGATTCTTACTCAATCGATGGCATTGGAGATCGAAAAAAGAATGCCTTTCCGTAGAGTTATGAAGCAGGCAATCAATAAGGTGGAAAGAGCCGGGGCATTAGGAATTAAAGTGATGATCAAAGGTAGATTAAATGGAGCAGAAATTGCTAGAAGTGAAGTTTTAACTTCCGGTAAAATTCCTTTGCACACTCTGAGAGCTGATATTGATTATGCCAGAGGCGTTGCAAGTACTACTTACGGAGCAATCGGCATAAAGGTTTGGATTTATAAAGGTGAAGTTTTTGAAAATCAAGAAGAAAAAGGCGCGGTAGTAAAAGACACTGCCAGAGTAAGAAAATAAAACAAGCGCTTTGATAAATAAGTATATATAAAATAATAATTTATAGATAAAATTCAGTTAAATAGACAAATATGTTAATGCCAAAGAAAACAAAATACAGAAAATCACATAAAGGCAAAAGAGGCGGAAAAGCCAGCCGTATGAATACTATCAGTTTTGGTGAATTCGGTTTAAAAAGTTTAGAGGCTTGCTGGGTTTCTTCAAGACAGATTGAAGCTACTAGAAGAGTTTTGACAAGATATATTAAAAAAGGCGGCAAGATTTGGATCAGGGTATTTCCGCATAAACCGGTTACCGGCAAAAGTGGTGAAGTGCCTATGGGTAAAGGTAAAGGTGCTGTTGATCATTATGTTGCTGTAGTTAAACCTGGCATGGTTCTGTTTGAAATGGAAGGCATTCCGGAAAAAACAGCTCAGGATGCAATTATTTCAGCCGGTCATAAGCTGCCGATCAAGACTAAATTTATTACCAAGTAGAATTTGAATATCAATCATATGGAATTTAAAGAATTAAAAACTAAAAGTGAAAACGAATTACACAGGGTTTTGGCAGAATATAGAGATAAGCTGAGAGACTTGCGTTTTAAAGATGCATCTAAGCAATTAAAGAACGTTAGAGAAATTAGAGGTGTAAAAAAGCTTATAGCCAATATCTTAACTTTATTAAACAAAGAAAAAAAGGCTTAAGAATACTTAAGAATATATGAAAAAACAAGAGACTAAAATTGAAAAGACAAAGATAGAAAAAGCTACTATCCAACGCAAGCTAAGCGGTATAGTGGTCAGTGATAAAATGGATAAAACCATCTCTGTTAAAGTTGCTCAAGTTAAAATTCATCCAAAATATCAGAAAAGATATACAGTAACCAAGAAATACAAGGTTCATGATGAAAAAAATCAATATAAAGAAGGTGATAAGGTGAATTTTGTAGAGTGTCGACCTTTATCTAAGGATAAAAGATGGAGAGTTTTATATAGTTAATTAGAACTGGTGAATAATTTAAGTATATTATCAAGTTCACCAAAACGAAAAAGAAACATTTTAAATTAGACAATATGATTCAGTCAAATACAATGTTAAAAGTTGCAGACAACAGCGGAGCTAAAAAGGTTATGTGTATTAAAGTTTTGGGCGCAACTAAAAAAAGATATGCTCGCATCGGTGAGATTATTACAGTGGCGGTCAAAGAAGCTGAACCGCATGGTAGCATTAAAAAAGGTGATGTGGCTCATGCAGTTATTGTTCGTGTAGCGAAAGAAATCAGAAGAAAAGATGGCAGCTATTTACGTTTCAGTGAAAATGCTTGCGTAATCATTAATAAAGAAAAGAAAGAACCTAAGGCTACTCGTGTTTTCGGACCTATTGCTCGTGAAGTAAGACGTGCCGGTTTCTTAAAGATCGCTTCACTTGCGCCAGAAGTGTTATAAATTATAATTTTGATAGCATATGAAAATAAAGAAAAATGACAAAGTACAAATAATCGCCGGCAAGGATAACGGTAAAATAGGTAAAGTTTTGCAAGTTTTCCCGGAGGTAAGCAGAATCAGTGTTGAAGGTTTGAATTTGCTTATCAAGCATTTGAGACCGAGAAAAGAAGGGGAAAAAGGGCAGAGAATAGAATTTCCGGCACCATTGAATGCATCTAACTTAATGTTGGTTTGTCCGAAATGTGATAAACCTACCAGAGTCGGTTATATGATTTCAGAAACATCAGGCGAAAATTCTAAAAAAAGCAAAGTTCGAGTTTGTAAAAAATGTAAACAAGTCATTGATTAATTATATGAGATTACAAGAAAAATATAAAAAAGAAATAATTCCGGCATTGCAAGAAAAGTTCGGTATCAAGAATGTCATGGAAACGCCTAAATTAGCCAAGGTTGTGCTTAATGTCGGCGTGGGCAGAAATAGTAAAGAGCAAGCATATATCGATAACGTAGTTAAAAGCTTGACCAATGTAACAGGTCAACAGCCTGTAAGAACTAAGGCAAAAAAATCAATTTCATCATTCAAAGTAAGAGAAGGTATGATTGTCGGAGTTAAAGTTACGTTAAGAGATCAGAGGATGTATGATTTTGTTGAAAAATTAGTAAATATTTCATTTCCAAGAATTAGAGATTTTAGAGGTATTTCTGAAAAATTGATCGATAAAAAAGGTAATATGACTATTGGATTCAAAGAACATATTTCTTTTCCTGAAATTAAAGCTGAAGATGCGGAAAATGTTCATGGAATGGAAGTTTGCATCAACACAACAGCAGAAAATTATGATCAAGGATTGGAATTATTCAAATTACTAGGATTTCCATTTAAAAAAGAAGAGAAATAAATTGAATTAAAATAATATGGCAACACAAGCACAGATAGCAAAATCAAAAAAGAAACCAAAATTTTCTTCTAGGATAGTAAGAAGATGTTGGCGATGTGGTAGAAATCATGGTTATATCAGAGATTTTAATCTTTGCAGAATTTGTTTCAGAGAGTTAGCCAATAGCGGCGATTTGCCTGGCATAACTAAGTCAAGCTGGTAATCATCGCTTCGCGAGCCGAAATTACGAATACGGCAGAATTATATAATAAATTATATATTTATAAATAAATATAAGTAAAATTATGATGGACCCTATTGCAGACATGCTAACAAGGATAAGAAATGCTTCAGCTATTAAAAAGGAAGAAGTAATTTTGCCTATGAGCAAAATCAAATATAATATTTGTAAACTTTTGGAACAAGACGGTTGGGTTTCTAAAGTTGAAGTAATAAAAGGTGAAGCTAAAAAAAATGGCAGCGCTGCTTTTGATGAAATTAAAATTGTTTTAAAATATAAAAAAGATGGCAGCCCGGCCATCTCATCAATTAAGCGTATCAGTAAATCCAGTTTAAGAATTTATGTTCGCAAGGACGAGCTGCCAAGAGTTTTAAATAATTTAGGCATAGCAATCATTTCAACCCCAGGCGGATTGATGACTAATAAGGAAGCAAAGAAAAAGGGTATGGGCGGCGAAGTTATTTGTGAAATTTATTAATAGAAACTATCAATAATAAAAATATGTCCAGAATAGGAAAATTACCAATTGAATTACCAAGCAATACTCAAGTGAAAATTGAGGCTGGCTTTGTGGTGGTCAAGGGTCCGAAAGGCGAACTGAAAGAAAAAATGAATCCATTGGCAAAGGTTGAAATAACTGAAAAAGAAGTTGTGGTTTCAGTAAAAAATCCTGAAGTTAAAAAAGAAAGAGCTATTTGGGGACTTTTCAGAAGTCTGATCAATAATATGGTTATCGGCGTTAATCAGGGTTATGAAAAGAAATTAGAAATCAATGGTGTTGGATATAGGGCGAATGTACAAGGTAATAAATTGGTTATCAATGCCGGTTATTCCCATCCGGTTGAATACACATTACCCGAGGATATCACTGCCTTGGTCGCAGCTAATGTAATTACTGTTTCAGGCATCAATAAATATTTAGTAGGCGAAACAGCTGCTCAAATTAGAAAAATCAGAAAACCGGAACCTTATAAAGGTAAAGGCATTAAATATGTCGATGAAGTAATCAGAAGAAAGGCCGGTAAAACATCAGCTAAAGGCGATAAATAAAAAATAGTAGAAAGTGGAATGTATTATGGATAAAACATTTAAGCAAATAATGAATTATCTTTCATTCCCATAATACGTAATACATTATCCATTATATAAATATATGAATCAAGCTAAAGAGAAACAATTAAAAAGAGACAGAAGAAGAAATAAAATCCGTTCAAAAATCGATGGGTCTGCTGTTGTACCAAGATTAAGTGTTTTTAGATCAAATAAAGGAATGTTTTTACAAATAATTAATGATGAGGCAGGAAAAACTTTAGTAAGTGTAAACAGTTCAGAAGTAAAAATTAATGATGGCGGCAAAGTAGCAGTAAGTTTTGAATTAGGAAAATTACTAGCTCAAAAAGCTAAGACTGCCGGCATTGAAAAGATTGTTTTTGATCGAGGCGGCTATAAATATCATGGTAGAGTCAAAGCTGCTGCCGAAGGTGCAAGAGAGGGCGGATTAATTTTTTAACTTTTATAAAAAGCTATAATAATAAAATATGACGGAAGAGAAAACACAACAGAATAAAACATCGGCAAACGGCGCTGCAGTTGCAGTTGCAAAATCTGTATATGGCGACAGGTCAAGAGCAAAAAAAACAGGACCAAGAGGTCCGAGAAGAGATGACGCCAGGGATGAATATGCGCAGAAAATAATCGACATTGCCAGAGTTACTCGTGTGATGGCCGGCGGCAAGAGAATGCGTTTTCGAGCTTGTGTCGCAGTTGGTGACAAAAAGGGCAAGATAGCTGTCGGTTTAGCCAAGGGTGCTGACGTTACCATGGCAATTACCAAGGCTGCCAATAAGGCAAAAAAGAATTTTGTTGAAGTTCCGATCGTAAATGAAACTATTCCGCATGAAATGCTTCACAAAAAGGGCGCAGCCTTGATTTTATTCAAACCTGCACCTAAAGGCCGCGGCATTATAGCTGGGGGAGCCGTACGTATCGTTATGGAATTATCAGGTGTAAAAAATATAACTTGCAAGACTTTAGGTACTAATAATAAATTAAATAATGCCAAATGTGTAATTGAAGCATTGTCTCTATTAAAAAAACCGGTCAAGAGAGAAAAGGTTATTACTGAAAAAGTTCAAGAAATCAAAGAAACCAAATAGAATTTTTAATTTTTAATTTTATAATTTTTAGAATAAATCAATTTTTTTAAAAATTAGACATTAAAAATTATTTAAAAATTACAAAATTAAAGATTTATCAAATCTATGTTATCATTAAATACAATCAAGCCAGCAAAAGGTTCACAAAAAAACAGAAAAAGAGTCGGTCGCGGTAATGCATCTGGCCATGGTACTTATAGTACCAGAGGTTTAAAGGGTCAAAAATCTCGTTCCGGTGTTAGCGGTTTAAAAAGATTGGGTATGAAACCGATGCTTTTGAACATTCCTAAAAAACGAGGCTTTAAATCACTGAAACCGAAAGATCAAGTGATAAACTTGTTTGATTTGAATAAGTATTTTAAAGATGGTTCAAAAGTCAATGTCAATATTTTGATAAAGAACGGTTTAGTTGATAATCCGGAATTGCCTGTTAAGGTTTTGGGCAAGGGCGACCTTAAGCTAAAAAATTTACAGCTAGTAGGCTTGAAAGTGAGCCAATCTGTTAAGGAGGAAGTTGAAAAATTAGGTGGAAAAATCGTATAGTGATATAATATATTTATGTTAAACAAAATATCGCAAATCTGGAAAGCTAAAGATTTGAGAAACAGTATTTTATTCGTGCTGGCAATGTTGGTTGTGTTTCGCTTTGCTTCTCATATTCCAATCCCAGGCATTGATGCCAAGGCGTTACAGGATTATTTTAATTCCAATCAGATTTTAGGACTCGTAAATTTATTCACCGGCGGTGGTATGAATAATTTTTCTATAGTAATGATGAGTATTGCCCCCTATATTACTTCTTCAATCATTTTTCAGTTGTTGGCCATGGTGATTCCTAAGCTTGAAGAAATGAATAAGGAAGAATCCGGCAGACAAAAAATTAATATGTGGACACGTTGGTTGACTGTGCCTTTAGCAGCTCTCCAAGCTTATAGCATGATTATTCTGCTCTCTCGTTCGTCCAGGGGAATCATTGCGGATCTGAGCCCCTTTAATATGTTAAGCATGGTTATAACTATAACTGCCGGAACGATATTTTTAATGTGGATCGGCGAATTGATGACCGAGAAAAAAGTCGGCAACGGCATCTCTTTGTTGATTTTTGCCGGTATAGTTTCAAGTCTGCCCTCAGCCGTTCAACAAACTTTAATCTCTTTTGACCAGTCTAAATTATTTACCTTGATCGGTTTTGTTATAATAGCTTTAATTACGATTGTTGGAGTTGTAATCATCACTGAAGGACAAAGGAATGTGCCCGTAC